>SDBV01010111.1_pt1 | contig 12421 bp, 13 predicted proteins | sample 2277081 | NCBI WGS metagenome assembly SDBV01 (sample SAMN10402039, study PRJNA504765) | marine sediment metagenome | isolation source: marine sediment core GS10_PC15, 223 cmbsf | place: Arctic Ocean: Southern Knipovich Ridge | collected 2010 | reverse complement strand
ATCCACTTCTGATCAGTCAAGGCGTTACATTTTCGTTTGTGATTGCATTGTTGAAGCAGGCCGGTTAAAGGTTGCATCAACTTTCCGAATATCGTCTTTGATGGGGGGGATTTTATAGTCATAAAAAAAATTTTCAACCCCCTACATTAAAGTCAAGCTCTAATTGCTTTTTACTCCAATATTTTCGACTTTTATTACAACTTTACCCATAAAGAGACCCCCTTGTTCCAGCACCTCCCTAAACACCTCTCGAAACCCTTGAACATACTAATCTGACGCTTTTTTATTTGAATTTCTGGACACCGTTGTCCGTGCTTGGTTAAATACTTAAACAATCTTCCGCCAATTCTGGATGGATTTTCCGAGACACCGATAATCGCTACGGATTCCGGACTCAACAGCCGTGATAATTCCTGTGCCATAAAATATCCTCAGTCGGAACCAAAATTTGTCTCAATCCACTTCACTTCGAAGCGCATAAAGTAGGTTCGAACTTAACTCGAAAATTCCCCTAAAGCGCCCTAATAAGAGAGCGCAATCCCTATGCCATGAGCAATTTTTGTTTAAATTAGTGAATGTTACGATGTTTTTCATTTTTTTTGTTGCATTCTTTGATAAATTTTGTTGATTAATGAAACAATAAAGTGGACACGCCACAGGGAGATAGCTGCCAATGGAAAAAAAACAATTTCCCCCCCCGCTTTGACCCGGGCTCCTCAGATGCGATAGCCATGTTCGAAGATGGCCTCATGGTTTACGCCAACAATGCTTTTGAAAATTTGTATTATCTTTTAAAATATGATGTTAGAGAGAGATTCGACCAGTCATTACGTGATTTGAAGCTTGACCTCCAACAGTCTGGAAAGGCCTGTATCCAAAGACGGCTGGCATGAAATTGCCATTGTCTGGCCACGATCAGCCGCTGGATTCTGAACCTAGTTCGAAAAAAGCGGTTAAAAAGAAACTATTGCCGGCCTTTTCAGAATTGGTAGGAGACGATCTCCGATTTAAAGCGGTCCTGTATAAAGCGCAAAAAGCGGCCCAGAGCAATTACCCGGTGCTCATCGAGGGGGAAAGCGGCACCGGCAAAGAAATTCTGGCGCGTACGATTCACAAAACTAGCAGCCGCAGCCTGAAGAAGTTTGTGGATATCAACTGCGCTGCTATTCCGGACCAGCTGATCGACAGTGAACTGTTCGGATACGAAAAAGGTGCCTTTACAGGTGCTGCTCCCGGCGGGCGACATGGTCTGTTTGTCGAAGCGCATCATGGGACGCTTTTTTTTGACGAGATTGCCGATGCCTCGCTACATACCCAGGCCAAACTGCTGCGCGTATTAAACGAAGGTCATTTCAAGAGAATCGGCAGTGCAAAAAATATTGAGGTTGACGTTCGGATTATCGCAGCCACAAATAAGGACCTGCCACAATTAATAGAGGAAAAACGTTTCCGGCAGGATTTAATTTATCGAATGAATACGATCAGCGTCCATCTCCCACCGTTGCGAGACCGTCCCGGTGATATACCGTTGCTGGCCAATTTTTTCTTGAAAAGGCATTCCCAAAAACAGGATCGTACCCTGCAGTTGGCCGCCAATTGTTTTAAAGTCTTGAAGTCGTATCACTGGCCTGGAAATGTGCGCGAACTAAAAGGTGTAATCGATTATATGGTTACCATGGCCACCGGCTCTCTGATAACCGAAAATTATTTTCCGGATTTCCTATTATCTCTTGAAGGCATGCCCAATGAAAATAACGAAAGTCAACACCATCATTCCCAATCCGACCAAAATCTCGGTTTGCTTTCCCTGGCAGTCCAGCACGCAGAAAAGGAGGTCATCAAGGACGTGCTGCAGCAAGCTAAAAACAGATCAGAGGCCATCAAGATGCTCGGAATCAGCCGCAGGACTTTTTATGTCAAATTGAAAAAATATGACCTCGAATAGTCGACATATTGTTTACTATTTAAACATAATCAATCCATCATTAGCGATAATAATTCAGAAAGCTTCAATAGAATAAGCCCGTTGTATGCGATGGCCTGAATTTTGCGATGTGCAATGAAACTAATGTAAGCGCGCGTCTGAAAATCTGAAACCTGAAAACTATTCTTGAAATCATCACATGTTTTCTCGATAGGCAATGCTTGGGTAAAAACGACATGGTGATATTAGCAACAAGGGCGGGTCGATGGAAAAAAATATAACTTTCAAATGCAGAATACGCGTCGATCCATTTTATTTCCCCAGAACATTCAAAATGCTCAATAGTCAACGCTATTTTGTATATTTTGCAGGCGCGCCTCTGAACATGTCTTATGAGGATCTGCAAGAATATTTGGATCCATTTTATCGGAGTTATTATTGCGCAGATGGCCGTCCCATCTATGTTGTTACTCCCAGTCATATCGATCATTCCCACAAAGCACTCAGAGTTATGGGGTTGCTTGAGGAAACTCTTGAAGCTGGACTGCCTGAATTGGATGACGTGTATCTTCCCTCAGGCAAGTGGCCGGCAGGTGTTGACGCTGCCTTGGGTGTATATCCGCTGAGTAAAAAATGGGCGGATTGGGTATCGGGGCGAATAAAAAAAGGCTCCTTGAAAAGACCAACTTTGAATGGGAAGCATTATTCGGTAAGGCCGGAGTTCCTGTGTCAGCCCATCGTACAACACAGGAATGGTTAAACAGTGAGCATGCGCTGGCCTCAGGTCTTGTGCACGAAATCATCGACCCAGTCCTTAGTAGGAAAAGGCAAGCCGGTCCGGTGGCCTGGCTGGCGAGCTCCGCCGAATTTGCGGCCAAAGGAGATCATGCGCCAAAGCCTGATCAAGATCGTTCTGAAATTCTATCAAATCTGTCAAAACAAAATTCTACTTCGTCAATCAAAATCTCTTTAACCAACGACAGCTGTTGGCTTGAAGGGGTAAAGATTCTGGATATGACCAATGTTATTGCCGGACCGACGGTTGCCGCCACACTTGCTCGTTTTGGAGCAGAAGTTATTAAACTTGATCCCACTAAACCAACGTACGGTCCCTACCTTACCATCATAATCGGTTTGCATGCAAATCGGGGTAAGAGAAGTATTTTGGTTGATATTAAAAAAGAAAAAGAGAAGGATGTATTGCATCGACTGATCCAGTTGGCCGACGTAATCACTTTTAATGGTCCTGATCGGCAACTTAAACCTTTGGGAATTGATCTCAAATCACTTAAAGCTGTCAACCCCAACATCATTTTGTGCATGAATGATGCCTGGGGAGGCCCGCTATGGGGGCCTCGTAGCAATAATGTAGGATATGATGATATGGTGCAGGCTGCAACAGGAATAATGGCACGTTTTGGTGGATCCATAAATACTCCGGAGGAGCATGCGCACGTCGGTACCATTGATGTGCTCACAGGTTTTTCAGCTGCCTTTGCGGTTTCGACGGCATTATACCAACGGAAACACACCGGTAAAACCGATATTGCTCGGACATCGCTTTGTGCAGCCGGTCAGTTGCTCCAGATTCCATTTATGTATAGATGCCGTGAACCTTTTGACGAACCCAGCGGACGCTACACCAAGGGATTCGGCCAATTTTACCGCTACTATGAAGCAACGGATGGTTGGTTCTTCCTGGCTTCCGGAGAAGACGCAATCGAATGTCTGGAGGCCATTGAGGAGTTGAAAGGCCTGAGCGAGGTTGCACCTCATGAATTGGAAGATTTCCTTTCCAACAAGTTTAAGACCCGGAAGGCAAAATACTGGGTTGACGAACTCATCAAAGTCGATTTCGGTGCAAGTGAAATGGGTTCCTTGGCAGGTCTGCGCGAAAGGTATTCAAGCCATAGGGGAATGGATAGCCATGCAAGTGGAGGCACCTGCCAGTTTACGCGCTATGATGATCCCCCAGTGGCCATAGGGTTGATTTATTCTCATCATGCTCAATCCGACCTAAGTACGCGGGTTTGGTCGCTCCCACTCCGGCTGAAAGATATGGTATAGAAACGAGACAGATACTCACAGAGCTAGGTTATTCCGATCAGGAGATAAGGAATATGTTTGAAGGAGGCGTGGTATCCGAAAGATGGAGTGAACAATATCTTCCCGATTAGTAAGAGGATCCCGTTTTATGTCAAATAGTAAACAATAAAATATCGAATAGTCGACATATTGTTTACTATTTAAACAAAAAAAACCATCATGCCGTCTAGTAATCCAAAAAATTTAAATGGAAACAAGCCCTTGAACGATATGGCCCAATTGTTGCATTTATAATTCTGATGACCAGATGACCCTGATACGTAGAACCAAATGCATGGGTGGCTGGGTGTCACATAATTGCAAGAATTATTGGAACCGACGGTGGACGCCACCCGATTGCAAACAGAAAACCGCACACGCGAGCAGATAAGGCGCTTAAATTAGTCCAAAACACCTTTTGGTTGGGTGAAATCTATGGCGGATGTCACAATTGTGGATACGAGCCCCAGAGATGGCCCGGTAGCTTTCCCTAAGATATGTACGCCCGAAAAAATCGCTCTGGCAAACAGCTTGATGCAAAGTGGTTTAGCCAAAATTGACTGCGTGGCCTTTACCCATCCGCGGCTAAGGCCCGAGTATGCCGATGCGGAAAAAGTCATCAGCAAGCTCGATAAAAGACCCGGGGTCACCATCATTGGCCTTGCACCCAACGAAATCGCCTGCCGGCGGGCTCTGAACACCAATGTCGACGAAATAGGGATATTGGTCGCCGGGAGTGAGTCGTTTAACCGGTCGGTTCTGGGTCTCAGTATAAGAAAAACTCTGTACAAAACTTTTCCGGCCATTATCCAGGTCTGCCAGGAAAAAGGTAAAACCGTCAGGGCCTATCTCCTGACCGCATTTTTCTGTCAATATGAAGGTCGGGTTTCAACTAACGATATTGTTGATCTTTCAAGTAAACTCGCCCATTTGGGGGTAAACGAAATATCGTTTGTCGACACGCCCGGCATGGCCAATCCCAAACAGGTTAAAGAAACAATCGGCGCACTGCAAGATCTGAATCTGGAAGCGAACCTGGCGGTTCACTTTCATAACACCCGAGGGCTGGGGCTTACCAACTGTCTTGCCGCTTATGAGGCGGGGGTCCGCATTTTTGACACCGCCATCGGAGGCTTGAGTGGTACGCCTTTCGGCGCCCCAAAAATGAAGGTTGGTTGCTGGAATGTTCCCACCGAAGATCTGGTGTATCTATTTAACGAAATTGGCGTAAATACAGGTATTAACGACGATGCGCTTCTCGATTCAGTCAAATTGGCGAGGGAACTGGCCGGTCAGGAATTATCCGGCCATGTATTGAAGGCCAGGAAGGTATTTGAGGTATCCAATTTCCCGGAACCGTTAAAAATCCAATAGGTGATCAACTGCTAAGGATGAAAAATTGCCACCAACAGACCTGCGAAACTAGTATCGCGGTCCATGACCAGCACAGCTGGCACAGTTTAACCTGGGGGAGCTGCCGAACTCTGATGCTTCCGGAGATCCTCTCATTAAATGGAAAGAATATATAAGATAGCGTTATTGGTGGCGAGGACATTTCAGGATTCTATGGATAATTACGGGATGGAGTGGTACTGAGGGTAGAATGAATAATAGCTCAACAAAAGAGAAAGATTCCCTACTGCAAATCGTAGATTTAACCAAGTACTTCGGGGGCCTTGCTGCGGTGGACTCCCTCAATATTCTCATAAAAAGAGATGAGATCCTGGCACTGATTGGGCCTAATGGTGCCGGTAAAACCACTGTTTTTAACCTCATTACCGGCTTTTTGCATCCGCAAAGTGGAAGGTTGATTTACAAAGGTGAGAATATTACCCATTTGAAACCATATCAAAAGGTGAGAAAGGGGATTGTACGCTCATTTCAGGCTAATATCTTGTTCATGAATAAAACGGTAATAGAGAATGTGCTCCTAGGATTTTATCGCCATTACAGGACGGGCTTTTTAAAAGAAATACTTAACATAAAAAGTTTCAGAAAGGAACACGCAGAAAAAGAGGATGAGGCAGAGAAGCTATTGAGTTTTATGCACTTAACTGACCTGAAAGATCAACTTGCCAGAAATCTTACTCATGGACATCAAAGGATGCTAGGAGTTTCAGTAGCCTTGGCAGCGAAGCCCGATCTTTTATTACTTGATGAACCTGTCGCTGGCATGAACGATGAAGAAACTGCAATGATGATGGCGATAATCAAGAAGATCCGAAAAAGTGGAGTGACGATTCTATTGGTAGAACATGATATGAAAGCAGTCATGGAAAACTGTGAAAGAATCGTGGTCATGGATCATGGGATGAAGATTGCCGAAGGGTCTCCATCTGATATAATCAATAACGATAAGGTCATTGAGGCTTATCTTGGAAAGGAAAACTTTAATGCTTGATATTAAAGATATAAGGGTACATTACGGAAAAGTGGAAGCCGTGAAAGAGATATCCTTATATCTTGAAGAGGAGGACTTTGTCTGTCTTATCGGGGCAAACGGCGCAGGTAAGACTACGACAATCAAGAGCATATCTGGATTAAAGAAGTTGACCTCTGGTGAGATTTGGTTTCAGGGGGATAGGATAGACAAGCTTTCTCCAGAACGAATTGCTAAAATCGGCATCATTCAGGTGCCAGAAGGGCGTAAGGTATTTTCCTATCTCAGTGTGCTGGAAAACCTTATGGTGGGCGCCTATGTAATGAAGGATAAAAAGAAGATAGCAAGCCGTATAGAGAGGGTTTTTGACCACTTCCCAAGTTTAGAGGAAAGAAAAGATCAGCAAGGAGGGAGCCTGAGTGGTGGCGAACAACAAATGCTCGCCTTCGGGAGAGCGTTGATGGCGGATCCTAAATTACTAATGCTGGATGAGCCCACTCTAGGATTGTCGCCAATCATGGTAAACATTTGTGCAAAATTCGCAACTGATATCAATAAGGAAGGAACTTCCATTATTCTTGTGGAACAAAACGCACGACTAGCGCTTTCAATATCAAAAAAAGCTTATGTTATAGAAACCGGATCGATCGTGCTTGAGGGAGAAGCACAGGAACTTATTGACTCAGAGCATGTAAAAAAGGCTTATTTGGGACTTTAGTTGGCCTCTTTGTAACAGGAAAACCTGCTAAAGGGAAAAAACCAAAAGAAAGGAGGTAGACCAATCTTATTTGAGTTGATTGTGAGCAGAGGAGGACTGCAACCTAAGCTTAACCTTACAAAGGAGGGAAAAAAATGAAACGGTTAAATTATGCTTTGTCTTTCTTAGTCATGACACTATCCCTTATGCTGTCAGGACCCGCGAAAATAACCGCTGCTGAGCCGGAGATATTGAAGATAGGGAATATGGGTGCCTTTTCCGGAAAATACGCTTTATGGGGAATCCCAATGTCCAGGGGTGTAGAGCTGATGGCAGATAAAATCAATGCTAAAGGAGGGATTAAAGTTGGCGGAAAAGTATATCACATAAAGCTCATTCCGGCAGACACTAAGACAACTGTTGAAGGTGCTATGACGCAAGCTAACAAACTAGTCTTTAATGACAAAGTCAAGTTTATCTTTGGACCGACTATGAGTTCAGGTGCACTGGCTTTCCAGCCCATCACGAGAAAAAATAAGGTCATTCTTATGCCATGGTGTTATACCCCTAAGGTTCTAGGATCAGATAAGCCGTATACCTTTAGGTTATACGCCGTTGGAGGGCAATCCTCCGCAGCGGTATTTATGTATCTAAAGAAGCATCAACCAAATATAAAAACTATAGCAATGTTGGCACCCAACAGTGAAGCGGGTTGGGGGACCTCTAAGATGGCAAAAAATAATGCCGAGGCGATGGGATACAAGGAGGTCACCGAGGAATTTGTGGACCATGCAGTTATTGACTTTTTTCCGGTGCTCAGCAAGATGGTGCGAAAGAGACCGGACGCAATAATACTTAATTCCATAACGCCAGGTAATACAGCACTAATCCTGCAACAGGTTCGTCAATTGGGATATAAAGGTGCATTAGCTGCCCAAAGCCTTTATGACACCAACATGGTGGTTAAAAAAGCTGGTGCTGAGGCGGTTGAAGGATTTATTTTTAGATCGCTAAATTTACTAGCTGAAGACGCAACTCCTGAGATGCGTGACTTTTATGATAGCTACACAAAGAAATACAAGGAAGAACTTAGCCCAATAGCTACTTCTACATACCCGGCACTCCTAATTCTTAAAATGGCGATAGAAAAAGCTGGTACGTTGGATACCACTGCAGTAGCAAAAGCAATGGAGGAAATCGAAGGTAAACATCCCTGGGGACGGGGTCGTTTCTTTATGGGCGGACTTAAGACCTTTGGTGCAAAACATCAGATTGTAGAGCCCGTGTGGATGGTGCAACTTATAAACGGCAAAGCGGTTAATTTACCCTTAGTAACACCACCGGTTCCGTGAACAATAGCGTAATTAAAAGGGGAGATCTCCAATTGTTAAAGGGACTCCCCCTTTTTTCCAATGTGCCACATACCGCTGATTCAAAATGAGCTTGGTGGATAGATGCGATTAAAGAAAACATAAAGAGGGGCTATGGAAACAACTTTTTTGCTTCAGATGTTTCTTAATGGATTGCAACTCGCTTCGGTATATATACTCATAGCCTTAGGGTTCACCTTGATCTTTGGGATATTGCACATCGTTAATATAGCCCATGGTAGCCTCTACATGCTCGGTGCGTATGCCACCTGGATCCTTATTACTGTGCTAGAATTTGACTATTTTCTATCTATTTTCACCTCAATGGTAATTGTAGGTTTAATCGGAATTGGATTTGAAAGGCTAATTTTCAGGCGCCTGCATGGCATGGTGATGCCCACGATTATTGCTTCAATGGGACTAACGCAAGTCATCAATCAGTCAGTTTTGCTCGGATTCGGGACCAAGGAAAAGGTCGTTTCCAATCCTTTCCCTGGTGTTGTACATATTTTTGGAACCGTCTTTCCTACTCAGCGGATTGTTATCATGATTATCGCAATAACCTTAACGGCACTCTTGGTATGGTGGGTACAGAAATCAAAGGCCGGCCTGGCGTTACGTGCACTGGCCTTGGATAGGGAGACTGCCTCGCTGTACGGCATAAGCTTTAAGCGCTATGGAACTTTAGCTTTCGCAATTGGTTGCGCATTAGCCGGCGCAGCTGGGGGGTTGATGGGGTCCCTTTTCTATATCGAGCCTCACATGGGGGACACACCACTAATGAAAATTTTTGTCATCATCGTCGTCGGGGGGCTGGGGAGTGTTCCTGGAGCGATATTGGCAGGTCTTCTATTGGGTTTTATTGATAGTTTTGTCGCAACGATTTTTGATTCTGTCATCGCAAGTATTGTCGGTTTTGCCATGATAATAGTAGTGCTCATATTCAGACCCACGGGGTTTCTCGGACATGAATAGGAAAATGCAAGGTAGGTTACTCGGTTTCTTGGGCCTAATGATTTTAGTATTTGCTTTGCCAATATTTATTACAAATGAGTATCATTTGCATATTCTTACCATAACTTTTCTCAACATCCTCATTGCCTCAAGTTTTCGTTTGATCATGACAACAGGATTGGTCTCATTTTGCCACACCGCCTTTATGGCTATTGGAGGTTATACCTCTGCATTAACCGTAATGAGACTCGGATTGAGTTCGTGGGTCGGTCTCATTTTTGCTGCTATTGTGACCATGGTGATAGCTATCTCGTTTGGTTGGGTTGTCCTCAGGTTGAAAGGAACCTATTTTTTTCTGGCTACGTTCGCTTTTGGGGAAGTTGTAATGCTGACATTTACTCGCTGGACGGATCCCTTTGGCGGCCCCGCTGGCTTGGTTTTTATTCCTCCTCCAAGCTCCATTGCTTTACCAGGGCTGTTTATGATTACATTTGACTCTAAAGAATCATTTTATTATTTTGCGTTAGTCCTTATGCTGGTTACAATGTTGATCATTTTCCAGCTTGATAAGGGCCGTGTGGGAAGCATATGGACGGGCATTCAACAGTCAGAGGAGCTGGCCCAATCCATTGGCATTAACACCATGTTCTATAAAATGCTTGCATTTACCATAGGATCTTCGTTTGCCGCCCTGGCAGGCGCTTTCCAGGCGCACTATTTTACTAATTTACATCCTGGAGGCTTTGGGTTTTTTCTTCTTGTAAATTACCTAGTCTTTGTAATAGTGGGTGGTGTAAATAAAGTCATGGGACCTGTGATTGGTGCATTACTGTTTACCCTTCTGGGCGAATGGTTAACTCTTTACGAAGCATTAGCCTTATACCAAACCATTATTTATGGCCTTGTGCTTATATTTTTCATCATGTTTTTACCAGAAGGTATCGTTGATTTGCCGGATAGATTATCTCGTTGGTACCGACAAATTGCTGAATCAAAGATCGAAGGTGAAAATCGTACTACATAGTCTACCGATTGATTGGCTGATTTTGAAATTTCAAAATACCATCAAGGCGTTTCTCCACATTCCTCTTGAAAAAAGATTGGTTGTGGGTATTTGCTTGGGCTACCCAGATTTGGAACAGCCTCTCAATCAATTTAGGCCGGAGAGATTGAGTCTTGATCAGGTTGTAGAATGGAGCGGTTTTAACAAATAACAAAACAGTTTTTAACCGCAAGGAGGCAGCATTCATGAGTGAACTACTTGGCAAAATCTCAGAGTCGTTAATGGCCGGCAATATTGAATAAGCGGTGAGTCCTACACAGGAGGCTCTGGATAGCGGAGCATCGCCCAAGGATATCTTGGATCAGGGGCTTCTAGCCGGTATGGATGTTGTCGGCCAGCGCTTTAAAGCCGAAGAAATGTTCATACTGGAAGTGTTGCGCTGTGCCAAGTGCATGCACGGCGCCATGGAAATCCTGCGGCCGTTGTTGCTGGAAACCGGTGCGGAATCCATAGGCACATTTGTGGTCGGAACCGTCAAGGGTGATTTACACGACATCGGCAAGAATCTGGTGGGTAGGATGTTCGAAGGTGCCGGTAAAAGCCGGCAAAGAGTAGGGGGTGAAAGTCCCCCGCATGGTAATGGATAGCGACCAGCCGTGGCCCCGAATCATGCGTCGGCTTCTCGTAAGGGAGGCGGCGAAGCGTTGACAAGGGACGTGCCCCGATAACCGGGATGTTCCACAGGCCTGGTTATTGAGCTCCGAAATCACTTAATTCGGGGTGCCGACCTTATGACTTGGTGGGGGGGGGCAAAACGGTACGTCGTGCTGACGCGAGCGGCGCATCAAACCCGCAGAGTCAGAGAACCGGAGCATGTACGCAAACTTTTTGTACGGAAACCGGGGGGGATCCCAGGGATGACCGGCTGTCATCCACAGTCGGCTCGGTCGGGGAAGGCCAAAGGCCGAGCGCCCGGCATGTACGCGTCTGGGAAGTCGGACGGAGGAATATTATCGATGAAGCGAACGAACAAAGGTGCACAATCACGCAAATGGCGTGTCCAACCACCGGCGGAGTTCGTGGAGAAAAGGCCTCCGGTCGAGGGGAACCGTGTTCAGACGACCGTGACCGGCACACAGGGGCTGGAAGCAGCGTCGATCGGACTGAACAGGGTACGAGAAGCAGCGAAGCGGGTAAGTATTTCAAGACCGTGGTGGGGACGCCACAAGGTGCCGTATCGCCTTTACCGGCGAGTATTTACCTACACTATGTTTTGGACTTCTCGGTGTGAGTTGCACCCTACCCGAATCACGGTTTCTGCGTCTGACCTGAGGCAGGAGCCCAGTGCGGTAGTTCCGCATGCTTGGGATCTGTGCGGGGGGTGCGGGGTAACTCGCATTCCTACCGCGACTACATTCTTGACAAAACCATTTTTCTTGCAATCTTATCAATTTTACTTTTAAGCTTTTTATCATTGTTTATTTTATCAGTAACCCGCCTGCTTACCTGAGACACGCCGGATTCTCCAATTCCGAAATGGGTGCCGATATCTTTCAGTTTTTCGCCTGTATATCTTTGAGAAAGAAACATTTTTACATTTCTACCCAAAGCAGGTTCTTTTCCGAAAACGGATTCTACTTCATCGAATATATCTTGCATGGATACTTTCTCAACCAGGGTTTTTATCGCCGGCAGATATCTATCAGGTTTTTTGCCCGCTAAAAAATTGTCTTTGATGAAGGTAATAAAACCTGGGCTGCCTAGTAGGGTAGAGCTCACAACCTCATCCATCGGGCTGTCATATTTTTCATTAATCAAAAGATTTACAAAGCTGTGATACCCCTTAGTCGCGCCGATGTAAAAACAATAGCTCGACCATTCAATAGGCGATGGACCCCAATGTTTGGACAGCCTGAAAGAAAATTAAGCTCGAAGCCAGCGTATTGAAACCGGATAACCAGCAGTTAAAATTAAACCGGAAGCCGGCGTATTGAAAAAAAGGCATCAG
>SDBV01010110.1_pt1 | contig 12421 bp, 15 predicted proteins | sample 2277081 | NCBI WGS metagenome assembly SDBV01 (sample SAMN10402039, study PRJNA504765) | marine sediment metagenome | isolation source: marine sediment core GS10_PC15, 223 cmbsf | place: Arctic Ocean: Southern Knipovich Ridge | collected 2010 | reverse complement strand
CCTTTCTTTGATCCAGCATTAAAAGATCCCTGCCGGTTATTGTTTGGAAATAAGAGTGCAGAAGTTTACTGGAATCCCGGTAAATCTATCTTGGATTTGATTCAGCAGATAGAAACTCAGCGACAGGTAGAATCAGAAAAGAAAAAGAAGATTTCATGCAGCAATAAGAGCCAGGATAAAGAAAAGGCTCAAAAGGACTCGAAGGATAGCTGGTTTGATATTGAGGTTCTACAAAAACTGGATGTTGAAAAAGTGTTTGTAGATGTGATGGGTAAAAGCTCAGGTGGTACTGATCACGTTTCAGGCCTCTGCCCTTTTCACTCCGACAATAATCCCTCATTCAGAATCAACAGAAGCAACCTTCTCTGGAAATGTCATTCAAGCCATTGTGAAGGAAACAGTGGAGGGAATGTAGTCCAGTATATCGAGAAAATTAAAAAACTCACTATTCATGAAGCCCTCGATTATCTGTGCAAGATGGCTGATGTAAAGAACAAGTATAGCAAATCAAGCCTGCACTTAACTTCAGTTAAAAAGAGCCTGCCGAATGCTCCTGTCACTGACCCAATTGTCATTCCTTCTGGATATGGGCTGAGCTTGAAGGGCGGTATAGAAAAAATATTTACTCAGGTGAAGGGTGATAAAGTTGAAGAGGAGAGAAAACCTGTTGCATCCGCTCCTGTAGTAATTGTTGGGCGCATGGAGAGCGTTGAAAATGGAATTGAAGCTGTAAATCTGGCCTGGTTTCGTGATGGCAAGTGGAAAACTCGCATAGTAGACCGAAATGAAATATCCACCAACAGGTTAATCATTGAACTTTCTAAATATGGCTTGCCTGTGAACAGTAACAATGCTGCTGCACTTGTGGAATACCTGTCAAAATTTGAAGCTGAAAATATTGAGAATCTTCCGAGAGCGAAAGTGAGCAATAAACTGGGTTGGCAGAAGGGTATGGATGGATTTTTGTGGGGCGGAACTTATATCACAGGTGATGGTGAAGAAGTTAGCGGAATTGATATCGATAAAATTAACCCGGAGGAATGGAAGGATAGTTGGATTGCATTTCGTCCTGACGATGACGGTGGCAATCAGGTGGCTGATTCATTCTGCGCAAGTGGATCATATGGTGATTGGGTAAATCTGGTAAATTCCCTGTACGATCATCCCAGAGTTGTTGCTGGAGTCTATTTTGCTTTATTACCTCCATTCCTGGATATCTTCAAGGCTGAGAATTTCACTGTGGATTGGTCAAATGAGACATCAAGTGGGAAAACTACAACACTGAGACTTGCTGGTTCTTGCTGGGGAAATCCAAGCGAAAGCTCTGGTGCTTCTGTGGTGCACACGTGGGATTCTACGAAGGTTTTCATTGAGCGAACAGCGTCTTTATTAAATGGGCTACCATTGATCTTAGATGATACTAAACTTGCGGCTGCAGGGCGGAATAAGGCTACTGAGGCGACGAAGATCAGCCAGACAATCTACGAGATACACTCAGGGAGAGGACGTGGGAGAGGTAGTGTTAATGGCACAAGAAAGACCGGTTCGTGGAAAACTATTCTTCTGACCAGTGGTGAACAATCAGCTGTGGATTTTACGCAAGATGGAGGGACAAGGGCAAGAGTAATCAGCTTGTGGGGACCACTATTTAAAGACAAAAGTCCAGACACTGCAAACCTGGTAAAAGGGATCAATTCAACGGTTCGTGAAAACTACGGCCACGCTGGCCCCAAATTAATTAAGTATCTACTTCAGAATAGAAACCAGTGGCATCTCTGGAAAAAAGTCTATCAAGAATATCAAAAGGACTTCTCCGAAAAAGCAGGTTCGAATCCGGCTGCTACAAGGCTTGGAGATTATTTTGCTGCATTTGCTACCGCAGTTCCGATAATTCATACCGCCCTGCCTGAGCTGAGGCGAGACTACTCTGTTCAGGAAATCATTCAACACTTATGGGATGCTTCGGTCAATATTGCAAAGGAATCTGATCGGGCTAAGGATGCTCTTAGATCACTGTTTACTTTTGCAGTAGCCAACCAGGAATCTTTTTACGGAAGGCAATCAGGTGGGAAATTTGATAATTCAAAACAGCCTTACAATGGCTGGTATGGAGCTTGGAGAAAAACGAGTGATTGGCAGTATATCGCTATTACCACAAAAATGGTAAGGCAAGTTCTTGAAGAAGAGGGATTCGAATCGATTGCTATTGTGAAAACATGGAATGATCGTGGATGGTTAGAGACAGGTAACACTGATATTGGAAAACAGGTGAAGATCAATGGAGTGCCAGCATATTGCTACTGCATAAAGAAATCGGTGCTTGAAGAATTGCTTGATTTTTCAGCGGAAGATAATGGAGAGGAAAGTAACGGGTCTAAATTGTTAAGCATAAAAGCTTTAGGTGAAAAGTAACGGGTATGAAAATGACCCGTTACCCCACCCGTTACTCTTATCTTATTAGATATAAACAAGATACAATAAAAGTAATGGTAGTAATGGCTATTTAATAAACACATATATTATATGCCTTCTCTTTCCTCTTTTCTCCAATCAAATAAGAAAAAAGATATATATATATGTATGTTGTGAAAACACCCGTTACCCCGTTACTTTTGCGTTAACGCTATAAAATATAGTAACATAGCAGTAACGGGTGATCCGTTACTGACCCCTTACTCTGCGATTTACCCGTTACTTTTTTGAAAGGAAGCAAGATGAAAATTGATCAGATGCTTGAGAGTTTAGGCCTGGGCTCTGAAATGTTCGATGCCAGACACACAACACAGATTCAGAAAACAGAAACCAAGAAGAAATCAACAGAAGAAAAATCGGAAATAAAGCTTGTGCCTGAGACCGGTACTAATAATCAGGAGCAAAGCAAAAAGCCTGAGATTCCAATACGCTGTATCAACTGTTTGAGGAAAGGAGAATTGTACAGAGAACATTACTGCACAAGCAAAGATATACTGGTCACCTGGGAATTGGATAAAGAAATACTTTGCGATCAATTTGAACTTATGAAATGCAAATCTTGTGGCCTATATGAGAATGGATTGTGTACTGCTTACGACAACAACATAGGAAAATCGCCGGAAGATGAATGTGACTATGATGCAAAATGTTTTATGTAATCTGAATTCAGCGATTATTCACCAACAAAAAACAAAAATATTAATCTGCAAAAACCAAAAGGAGCACCAACATGGAAAACGAAAATTCAAACGAAGAAATCATATTTGACAGCAACGAACAAAACAATTCAAGACCATCTGCAAATAGCTGTTATAATTGCAAACTTTTTAGAAATGCTGCCAATTCAGCGAAGTACAAATCAGACTTCTGCAAATATTTGAGACAGAATATTTACAACCATAGCTCTTGTCGGTTTTACACAGATATTAATGGACCATACATCAACTTCAAGGAGAAGTTCAAGAAATCAGAAAAGGACGTTGGAGAACATACAATAACTTTTGATCAAATTTAGGGGCGAGGCTTGTTGGGAAGGATTAGGGGTGAGATTCAGGTTTTGGATCTTGCCCATTGGAGTAAAGAAAAGTGGCCCGTTCCAGCAGAACCCTTAGAGACCCTCTGGAGTATAGTTGCCCGTTCCAGGATGTGGGTATTCAGGCATTCTTACCTCGTCCTTATTCTGCTGATCAGCATTATTGAAAGAAATAATTGCCTGGTAAATTTGTTTTGGTGTAATCTCGTTGATCTCAGCTATCACCTCCAAACTTTGTTTTGTGTCATTAATCCTGATGCTGGCTTTCTCCAACCGACTTACAACTTCGCCCAAATCAAGCTGCATTTTCTTCGAGAACATTTCTATCGAGGAAAGTTCGGCATGACCATAAGGCGGTTCACCGTATTTTTCAATACCCCGATCTTTGATAGCCGTACTTATCTCGATCACCCAGACAAAAGGCGGAACTTCGACAAAAGTCCCAATAATTATTAATATCGATATCAGCAAAGCATAATTAAATGCCCTGGTAAATATTTTAATTCGTTTGACTTTGTCTTTGAGGTAGGAAACTATCGGTTTCCAGTTGTAATAGACATGGAGTATTGATGCAAAAAATAGGAATACCCCGAGGTTAATATGCAAGTTTCCCCATTGAGTTTTTGAAAAACCCCACAGCCGCCAGTCAGTCCAGTATGCCACTCGTCCCGGGGGTACGATATATAGGACAGCACCGGTTACGATCAGCAGAAATCCCGATAACAATAAAGTGAGTGATACAACCCTTCTCAACATTTTCTATCTCTCCGATATTATTCCCATTAACTCAATTTTTTACATAGTACTATCTGTAATACCAACTGAATAAACGTCCGGACATTTCTCCGGCGAGATTCTTTTCAAACATCCCTCATATCAACCAAGTATTCATGTTGGATAGAGACCTATCTTCGTCTTAATCACTATGCTGTTTTCTCAACAAATCTATCAAGCAATCGCTGCTGATATCTATTCAAGCGAATATTAGGACGAGCTTTTCTTATCAGCTCCACCGCTTCATTTGCATCCCCGGCAACTCCTTTTGCCAACAACACCGCAGCTACAACCGTTGCCGACCTTCCATGGCCCTGCGCACAATGAATATACACTCCTCCCCGGCAAGTAATGATTGAATTGACCAAACCAATCAATTGCTTGAGACTCATTGCAGAGTTATCTAGTGTCGGGCAGCACAAGTAAATGGTCATGAATTCAATATTTTTCGGGGCAGGAAATTCCGCCGTCAAATCGACAATCATTTTTATATCATCGGGTAATTCATTTGCATATGCCCGACGGCCAAGGTATAGATCGGGAATTATTCTGTTCCAGCACTCTTCTTTTGCCAATAATTTTTGTATCCACCATTTTGCCCAGATCAACAGGAAAAAAGGCAACAGCACAAGCACTCTGAATTTATCCATTTTCCCATCAGACCTCTTGCCGAGGACTCCGGGACCGAACCACACATAGCCCATTCCTACAATCATGAAACTGATCGCACTCCAGATCAGGAGCCATTTTATTACAGTTACACTGAAAGCAAAATATAACTGGAGTAAGCCGATAATTAACAAGATAATGGTGTTCTGCACAGTAAAAGCCCCAATATCGAATGATACTTGAACCGTGGTCACATCAGAGTTTATCCACGCTCTTATAAAGAACCTCAGAACCTACCATAACGACGGTGATCGACATAGCTGTAAAAATCTCCGACGTTAGCAAGTATTTCCCTGGCATATTTTCCACCCTGATTATAAGCGAACAACCCCTTTTTCACTTTGCCCTCAATCAGGAGAAACAACTTCTCTTCCTTAGACAACTTTTCTGTATTCGCAAAACCCGTTGCGGTTAGTTTTTTCTCCAAATGTTCAGATATATTAAATCCTCCTGCCGGTCGTATTTTCATGTACAGATGAGATTCCGGAACCCTGATTTTATCAGCATCGGCAATCCCGAATGCAGTCCTGCCGACTTCCTGCATCAGATTGAAATCGAATATCTCAACATTTACAGCTCCCTGACCTCTATCGAGTATCTGTTTTTTGATTCTTGCAACCGGTAAATCTATGAATATTATCAAATCAAAAACATCCGGATCTTGAGTCCTGAAAAGTCTATGGTGCTCATAAACAGCCTTGTTTTTATTAAAACTATAGGAGTCATTGGACAATTTATAATCCAGTGAAATCCACTCCATTTCCAATCGTTGCGATAAGGCCTTGGCGAGTGTGCTTTTCCCGGAGCCGGGAAGACCGTCTATCCCGATTCTATTCGGTCTGAGCCCCTTTCCTTTTAAGAAGTCGACAATCCAGGCCGCGTTTTTTTCCACTTCTTCGACTTCTCTGGTGCTGTATTTATTGAGTTTCTTTGGATGAAAGATATGCTTTATACTCGCAACAACTCCCGGCTTCTTAATAAAGGAGAGGCCCGTTTTAATTATCGATGTACCAACCGCCGAAGCACCTACTGTGAGCTGAGGATTTTTAATGACAATCTTTACTATGCTTTTTGCAAATCCGCTCATTTTAAATCTCCCTTACCACTATTGACAAACCACCACGCGGCTTAGCAGCATGGAAATATGCTGCCTTAAGATTATTATGCCGGAAGCGGGCTTCCAACCTCGGATATCTCTTGTTCTCGAGCGCAAGATGATGATTTCACACCCATCCTCCTTCGATTCCCTCTTGGTCCGCATCCTTTTGCCTTAATATCTTCCGATATTTCTCCGAATGCATATCCTGCTGAGGCTTCCTGGAACTCTCTTCTCCTCCGGCCGGGTAAAGAAAACTCTCTTTTTGGCAACTCTGCCAGGGCCGGCTCATAGTGAATCCTAATCAGCTTAACGTTTTCCAATGCGCTGCCGATAGCCCGTTCAATCCTTTCAGTCGCTTTATGGGCCTCGTTGAAATTGCTCGAATCGACAACTATGTTCGCTTCCACAAAAACATAATTCCCCGAGTTCCTGCCCCTTAATTCTTTGATTTTCCTTACCGTCGGCTCAGTCAGGATAATTTCCCTGATCCTTTCGATCTTTTCCTCCTCAAGGGAACCATCGAGCAGGACTTTCACCGTATTGATTATTAGCTCCAGGCTGGTTTGCAGAATGAGGACAACCACCACCAGCGCGGCGATTTTATCGATCCTGAACCCGAGATATTCGCCAACGAAGCCTATCATAACCGCCCCCACAGAAAACATGTCTACTCTGATATGTTTTCCATCCGCCATCAGGCTGGGAGAGCCGATCTTTTGCGCGATCTTAAGCTCATACCTTGAAAAAGCATAGGTCAGGATAAAGATGATTGAATAAAGTCCCAGGACAGGATAGAAATGCGTTATGGCGTTGTACTCTCCAGAGAAGACCTCCAGAACGATTTCATAACCGGCATACAAAATAAAGAAAGCCACCAACAGGGAAACCAGGTTTTCCACCTTGTATAACCCATAAGGGAACCGGACGGTTTTCCTCTTGGAGATCTTCAGTCCGATGAACACAATCACGGATGCCAGCAGGTCTATCGACGAGTGGATTGTATCCGCCATGGCGGAGAGACTCCCGGACAACAAGGCCGCCGACCCTTTCAGGGCGAAAAGCGTGATATTCATCAGGATTGAATATGAGGATACTTTCTCATTCTGTCTCATTGGGATACACCCTCTTGCTCAAGGCCATCAATCTGTGACGAATCGATACCTTCAAGGTTTTCTTTTCCGGAACGCCCAGTTATGATGGTGGATATCATGTGCACTACCAGGGGTAATAGCACTGTGGCGACGGCTGAGCCGACGACTCCAAGTATTCTTTTCTTGGTGCTGGCCATCTGCTGCCTCCTAAACTGGTTTGAGTAAAAAAGCTATCCTACGGGGAACCTATCCAGGTCTTGCTCATTGCATCTTCAATCACACTGATTGCTGCCGGGGCGAGCAACTGGAATCAATTTACCGGACCCCGGTTCACTCGCTTCCCTGCTTGAGTTGATATTCTTCAATACATACGCCGCCAACCCTCCTGCGACATTTTTTATGAGAACAAATAATATTCCGTGCATTTTATTCTCCTCTACCTAAGAGTGAAAAAAACTATCATGGTTTCAGCCAAAACCAGCGGGCCGGCAAGCGCCTGAATTTGAACTGCTCCACCAGGCCTTGAGGCTGTCAATGGACATTTTTTTTAAACAGTCTCCATCGGTTCTTGCCGACCCAACTATCAGTAATTCGGCCCAGGTTTCAAAGCTCGCTCAAGGACCTCTTTTATCAGGTGCTTTACAAAGCCGATATCGCCTAAAATCTCTTCAAGCTTGCGATCCTTCACCAGCTCATCAATGTAATCCAGACCATTCTTACTCATCTTCAATCTCTTGTTCAAAAAAGAGTGTTTTGCATTCTCTCCCATTTTGCCGGCCACCACTATACCTTAATTTCTTCCTTCTTATCGAGGGATTCACCGTCATCGGCCTTTGGAAGTTCGGCTCCATCGTTCAAATCTTTAACTGCCGGGCATTGCCCTCTCTCTCTGTCACCCCGGCCTTCTCCTCCAAAGCCCCTGCCTCTCCCACGGCCCCTACCATTACCTCTGCCATTTCCGCCGCAGCCGCTGTCCAGCCGGTAAACCTGCTCCCCACAACTCGGACATTTTATATCATGTCCTCTTTGGCCGGTACCATGAGCAACTTCAAATTCGTGGCTGCAGGCAGTACATTTAAACTTCCTCTGACCTTTCATTTCTTAACTCCTTGTTTTTCGGTTTACGAATTCACCTCGAGAGTTCTGCTTCATTATCCGTTTAAAGACTTTACTTCCAAATACGGCGCCTTTCAAATCATGCGGCAGCCGGAGCCCTTGCCTCCGCCGCCCTGGCCTTTGCTTCCACAGCCTTGGCCTTTACTTCCACCGTCCTGGCCCTTGCTGCCACCTGCTCCAGTAACTCGATTCAATATTTCAGCTACCGGACCATCTGACTCCTTGTTCGATGAAAAGCTCTTTGCACTGCTGCTTGCAAGTTCTCCAACGACCGCTTTGACTATCTGGCCTAATACTCGAGACATTTTCATTCTCCTTTCTTTGTATTGGTGGATTTCAGGACTTCCTCTTTCCGGAAGTCAGCTCCATTATTCGCGCCTGTGACTGCCGCGCATTTTCCTCTCCTTCCGCCGGCCTTGTTGCCGCCCCTTCCGAATCCTTTGCCTTTCCCGCCGCAACCTTCATCAAGCCGGTAAACCTGGGCCCCGCAGCTCGGGCAATGTATATGAGCTCCACTCCGGCCGGTACCATGTGCAACTTCAAATTCGATCCCACAGGAGGTACATTTAAACCTTCTCTTTCCGTTCATAGTCTTTAGCTCCTTTTGAAGGTTTGAGATTATTCGAGGCAATAATTTATCTTCCGGGTTCAGCTTCAACCCTTTAGTAGCCTCTTTCAGGGCTTTTGAATACAGGCCGTGTAGTTGAAAAAAATTTATCAGCATTCTATTAATTTTTGTCACCTCCCGCTTTTTATTAAGACAATAAGCATGCCAAAGGGGGAGATTGTTTCGGAAAGTCAAGCGGGGGTTTCTATAACTGATTGAAATTAATGAGGTTGAGAAAGTGGAAAAGCCGGTTCTGTTTGAGGACTTCGAGGAGTTGTCTGTGGCTGGGTTTCATGCATTTGAAACACTCGTCTTAGGCGAGAATTGCATATCTCCTTTATTTTCAAATTGTTAAGGCTGTTTCAGCAAAATGAAACATTATGTTTCATTTTGGATTTCGTATTTTTTTATTTTTCGCCAGAGCGTGGTCCTGCTCATCTTCAAATAATTTGCGGTTTTTATGTTATTCCATTTAAAAGTTTCCAAGGTCTTGATTATTCTTGCTTTTTCATCGTCCAAGCCGGATTCTTCCATCAAGACTAACGCCGCTCGCCGTATATCGACAGGCAGCATTTCAGGTTTGACAATTTTGCCTTTGCACCTGTTAAAAGAATACTCGACAACATTTTCCAGCTCCCTGATGTTGCCGGGGTAATCGTAAGTTTCGAGCAAGTCCAAGGCGCTGCCCGAGAACCCCTTTATGCTTTTATTCATCAGCAGGTTATACTTGGAAATGAAGTGCTCGACAAGATAGGGGATGTCCTCTTTTCTTTCTTTCAAAGTTGGTAGCATCATCGGTATGATATTCAATCTGTAAAAGAGGTCCTCTCTGAATTCTCCTTTTTCGATTTCATTCTTCAGATCCTTATTGGTCGCTGCAATCACTCTTATATCGACATTTACGGTCTCAGTCCCGCCGACCCTTTCAAAATTTCTCTCCTGCAACACCCTTAGCAGCTTCACCTGGATATTGGGGGAAGCCTCTCCTATTTCATCGAGAAAAATAGTGCCCTCGTCGGCAAGCTCGAACCTGCCGGGCTTATCTTTTATGGCCCCGGTGAATGATCCTCTCACGTGGCCGAACAACTCGCTTTCCAGCAGCGTTTCGCTGAAAGCCGAGATGTTGATTTTTATAAAAGGCTTTTTCTTCCGCTTGGAGTGATAGTGGATGGCGTTGGCAATCAGTTCCTTGCCGGTACCGCTTTTGCCCTCGATGAGGACCGTGGAGTCTGAATCAGTTATGTCTTCTATCAGCCGGTAGATTTCCTGCATTTGCTTGCTCTTGCCGATAATATTCCTGAATTCGTACCTCCCGCCGAGCTCCTCTGTCAAAAGTTTGATCTGAGACATATCTCGAAAGGTTTCCACTCCACCGGCTGGATTGCCTTTTTCATCGTAGAGCACAGCGGCATTGACCCTTACGTCCAACACGGCCTCATCTTTTCTTACGATCTGGAGCTCACGGTCAAGCACTTTTCGGCCTGATTTCAAAGCCTGGGCCAGCGGACAAACCATCCGGCAGAGATTGCTGCGGAAAACATCCTTGCAATATGTACCGATGACTTCCTTGCTGGAGAAGCCCGTAATAATTTCGGCAGCGCGGTTGAACGAGGTTATTTTCCACTCCTCATCAACAGTGAAAACACCCTCGGCAATGCTGTCCAGGATTACTTCGGTTGTACTTTTTTGTGTAATTGACACTGTTTGCAAGCCCTCTTGAAATCATGATCATCAGATAAGTTACATACTTGCAGGACATTGTCAAGCCGGATCAAGGGCTTCTCCCAACGAGCCTTAGCTGAAAAACTCGGTATAGCTTTTCAGAATCTCAGTGTATGGGAGAATGGAAAAGGAGCACCATCGGCTAAATATCTCACTAAGCTGTCAGAAATACTGAGTATTAGTTTAGACCAGATTGTATCGCCTGAGGGTATAAAAGCCAATTTAGAAAAAAGTTTCCCCAGTGAAGAAAAATTCACCGGATTTGAGAGAGATAATGCTGATTCTAATTTACAAGAAATCATTGAAACAGAAATGCCTCGTATTGTTCAACAGGGAGTGGCTGAAAGTCCTTCTCTAAAGCTTGTTGTCCGCTATCTTGAAGAAATACTTGGATTGCTGAAGGTAGGCAAAAAATAGCTGTTCTATTAACACCACGGGTGAGGAAATTCAGGAGAGAAATTCTGATGCGCCCGGGGCTTTACTCGATATATAGGTAGGTACAGGTCTGTTGCTTTTTCTATGCATATATTCCGAAAATCTCACCGTCAAATCCGAAAAAATTTTTCAAGTTATTTTTCAATATAAAGCAAAATTCTGTATCGTATCTAATTTCAAAACCAAACATCATATCCGTATACTATCTCTTATTGCTTTTTCTTTCAAATATGATATTATGCTTATCGAATATCTTTCTATTATTCTAACATCAAACAGGGAGTATTCATGTCTGCCAAAAGAACCAGAAAATCCATCGATAAAGATAAGCTTTACAAGCTGGTTAAAGATGGAAAAACTGCACAGGAGATAATGAAAGCGTTAGGGATCACTTTGAAGCAGAGTTTGAAGAGTGCTTTGTTCGATCTTTCAGTGGAGAAAGGTGAAGTTTTATCTGTGCCTGGAATGTCGGCCAGGGCTACTGGAAATCGGAAGATCAATAAGGTTGGCCTGCAGATTCCATTGTCTCAGTTGGAAAGCAGCTTTGCAATTGGTGATAAATTTGAGCTAAGTATAGAGAAAGATAAGATTGTGCTGAAGAAGATTTGAATTTTTGAACGGAATGAGGGATGGAGAAAGGGCAAGGCTATGATGGTCTTGCCTTTATTTTCAAGTGTGCCGGGGCACGGTTGATGAGATCATATCTCAGTCGGAGAACCTCTCGAATCTTACGCATGGATAATCTCTTTCTCGCCATTTAAACCTCTGCTATGTAAAAGGCAAATGGCTGAAATTATTATTATCCAGCGTCGCTTGCTACCTCGATTCTATGGGTGGCCGATTTGCTCCGGAATGGGTGGCCGAATTAAATCGGAATGGGTGGCCGATTTGCTCCGGAATACGCAGGCAAGGTCAGCATCTCCTTGCTCTGCTGATTTACTATACTATTCAAACGCCTTTTCAACGTCTTTCTCTACACCTGTGCCCTTCCAGTAACGATTGCCAAGAATACCTTGAGCATAACTTTGAGCATCGGCATGATCTTGCTCTGCTACTTGCTTAATCAAACTGAATGCTTTTTTGTCGTCTTTCTCCACACCTTCGCCATCCGAGTAAAATTCGCCAACAGCACGTTGAGCTTCGGCATCTCCTTGCTCTGCTGATTTACTATACCATTCAAACGCCTTTTCAACGTCTTTCTCTACACCTTTGCCATCCGAGTAACATAAGCCAACGTTGAATTGAGCATCGGCATCTCCTTGCTCTGCTGATTTACTAAACCATTCAAACGCCTTTTCAACGTCTTTCTCTACACCTGTGCCCTTCCAGTAACATAAGCCAAGTAAACATTGAGCATCGGCATCTCCTTGCTCTGCTGCTTTACTATACCATTCAAACGCCTT
>SDBV01010109.1_pt1 | contig 12422 bp, 15 predicted proteins | sample 2277081 | NCBI WGS metagenome assembly SDBV01 (sample SAMN10402039, study PRJNA504765) | marine sediment metagenome | isolation source: marine sediment core GS10_PC15, 223 cmbsf | place: Arctic Ocean: Southern Knipovich Ridge | collected 2010 | reverse complement strand
CGTACGTAACGGCGGTGCACTCCTGGTAACCGGTGAAACGGGTATGAGGGATACCGACAATAAACCTCTGAGTGACTTTTCTATTGCCGATGTGCTCGGAGTAAAGTATCAGGAGACTATTGATACATCGATTTCTTATCTGAGAGTGAAATCAAAAGATTATGAATTTGGAATACCCGCTTATGATATCCCGGTGGTTGGAAAGTATGTGCGTTTTAAACCTACTACGGCAGAAACTCTGGTTGAAATAGTACCGCCTTATAAAGGTGTCAGGAGTGGGACACCACCTCCCGCTGAATTATCCGAAGGTCCGGGGGTGACTATTAATTCCTACGGAAAAGGAAAGGCAGTTTACTGCGCCTCCGAACTGTTCGCAGGATACTACATTAAAGATACACCTGTCCTGCGAAAGCTTGCGATGTGGATGCTGAATCTCGCTTATTCGGTTGATTCACGCACTCTTGTTATCGAGAATACACCAATCAATGTAGAGGTGTTTTACAATCAGCGTGGGAATGAGCGCTTCATCCACCTTGTCAATTATTCCGGTGACAAACGGGAAGTGGGTTCAGCACATGCGCAGGATTTTCCCATCATCCACGGCATGCGGGTTAATGTAAGGCTTAAAGACAGACCAGTAAGTATAACAACTGTTCCCGGTGGGAAAAAAGTTACGTTTACGTACCGGAACGGCTTGGCTACATTTAATGCAGAACCACTTGCTATTCACGACGTGTACAGGATAGAAGTATAAACACCCCATATTTTGTCAACCTATTCCAAATAAGTGAATTGTGGATGTAATCTGAAGGTGCCCATCGGAGAAACTGTTCCCGGTGGTGCTGACTTACACCTTGGAAATACTTGTGATACCTATGGTATTTTCGCGATACCGGGAATCAAGCGCAAAATATGCCCGACATCCATAATCCTAAATGATTTTGATATGGGGAATATCGATGAAGATGACTTATTCGGCGTTAAACCAAGTATAGTTCGTTAGAAACATTCGACTTTAGAAGGAAGAACTATCATGAAACATTTCAAGAGTTCTCGCCTGTTGACCATTGTTATTGGGACACTATTGCTTTGTTCATTTGCTGAAGCGACGTTTGCCCAAGAAGTTACTCTTTATGTTTCAATAGATGGCAATGACCAATGGTCCGGTACTCTGAAAGATCCCAATGCCGGCAATACAGATTGCCGATATCAGTGCTCTGGCAGCTAATCCAGGAATAGGTAATGGAGACTTTGTGGGATTGAGGGACAACCCGCTCAGCCAGGACGCTTTATGCAACGATATTCCAGCGCTCGAGGCGCGCGGGGTGGTTGTTAACTTCGACGGTGAGTGTGTGTCGCCTTGAGTAAACGAAGGATGGAATCACCGATCTGACACGATTCGAAAAGGGTTCAAGTGAGGAGATGGGGCAAGCCCGCCCGGCGGGCAAGCCCCATCCTACGGATTTATCCCCGGAGGGGTAATACATGAATAGCCGCAGGCTGCCCCTTGCGGAACGGAAATGGGTCGGAACGATCAACCCTAATGGGTTGAACAATCCGTCCCCGGCATGTAGGCCTTCGGTTGGTGCGACCCCTCCAGGGTCGGCAGATCTTATGCCGACCCGCGAACCCTATATTGATTCCACAGGAGCAAATCACAAACGAGATTCTTGATAGCCAAAATCCGAAGGAGGTCTTGACTCCAATCGCTCAGTTCGCGGGCGCTCCAACACAGAACAGGTGGGTCTCGCCGCGCAGCAGGAGGTGGTTGCCCAGGGGGGCGGGTGAGCCGATTATCTTTTCGCCCATGACGTTCTTGGAGAGGACCGTGAATTCGCCGTTGATTGATGCGACGAAAACAATGCCGTCTTCGCTGGTAGCGTAGAGTTTCCCGTCGGCGATGATCGGGGAGGCGTAGAAAAGCCCGGAACTTTTCGGCAGTGCATTCTCCCAGTGTGTTTCGCCCGTGAGCGGATCGACGCTGGTGACCTTCCCATCGTCGCTCAGCACGTAAACGTTGCCGTCATGGACGGCCGGCGTCGGTACAAAGGCCCCGAGACGGTTGCGGGTCCACAGGCGGTGGGTGTCGGTCACGTCGCCACTACCGCCAAGCCTGATGCCGGTCAGGTGTCTGCCTCGGCCATAGGGCACCACTATTGTATTGTTGACAACCACCGGTGAGGCCACGGTCGGCCAATTGGGTCGTCCGTCTGGATTGAATCCCGCGCACGACCACAAGAGTTTGCCGTCAACGGCGCCATGGGCCGTCACATGCTCGCCGCCCCATGTCAGGATCCTTTGGTCGGTGCCTTCTCCGAGAACGATGGGTGTCGTGTAGCCGTGGTCTCCCTCCTCGTAGCACTCATAATTCCGGGCCGTCTTCCAGGCGACCTCGCCGCTCCGTTTTTCGAAGGCGATCATGCCCGACTCGCCGCCGTGCATGACTGTTCCTATAACGTACTTGTCCGTCAACACCGGTGACGTACCCACATCCCAGTAAAGCGTGTCTTTGCCAAACGGCGCTTGGAGATCCTTTTGCCAAAGCACCTCGCCGCTAAAGTCCAAGGCAGCCAACGTGCCGCTCTTGTAATAGACGAAAATCGTTGTGCCATCTGTGATGGGCGAAGGGTTGCAGCCCGAACCGTTCTCGTGTTCTCCTGGCCGTTCCGGGCCAAAGGCCTTCTGCCAACGCGCCTTGCCAGACAGGTCAAAGTCCATCACCCCGTCTTTACCCTCGATGGGCACAGTAACGATGATGTGGTCTCCCCACACGATCGGCGTCGAGAATCCCTTGCCAGGCAACTTGATCTTCCATGCCACGTTATCATCGTCACTCCACGTGGTCGGATATGCACCCGGGGGGAAACTGCCAGCGAAGCCCGGCCCACGCCAATCCGCCCAATTCTCGGCATGGCACACGGCCGCGATCAAAACAGCAAACAATGAGACTAGGAACTGCTTAGCCATGGGATATCCTTTCTAACATGTAGATTCTGTGGCGGACCGGAGTTCGCCCCTGTACTGGCGGGTGCGGAAATATACACAACACCCCGCAATTATGATGATGTTCATCGTCTGATATCATTTTAGCTGAAGTCCAAAACCACTATTTTACTCAAATAACAGCTGGACTCGTTTCAGGGGAGCAGGTCACGGAAGTGATGAACGAGGGGATCGTCTCTCAACGCGACGCGCGGGAGAACGTGTCCTCGCTTCCATCACCCGCTTCGTGGGAAAACGGCTCAAGCTTAAGGTGAACCCGGATAAGAGCGCGGCGGATCGTCCCTAACCAAGCCTACGCAAGAACAAGCTTCGATACACTTGGACTCGTTTCCCTGCTCAGTCAACTGCAAAGACTTCAACGTACAGCATGAACCGCCGAAGTACGGAACCGTATGCCCGGTGGTGTAAGAGGACGGGGGGGGGGCGACTCCCCCTCCTACTCGATTATGATTCCCAAACACTCGCGGGCGTATTTGCACCATTCCGCACACCCCACATCGAGACGCGGGTTGCGGACGTCCTTCTTGCATTCGGGACATATCCGCCGGGGATCGTCCTTCCAGAATTCGATGTCTTTGCCACACGAGGGACAGGCGATGTCGTAGATGTCGTCGGGCGTCCAGTAGTGCATGTCTTGGCCTGGACAGCGTGGCGTGCTCATGGGGTGATTATATTCGGGACGGGGCGTGTATGCAAGCCCGCGCCGGCGATCACGCAGAGCGTAACCCTGCCGGGAACTCATGCGAAAGAGACGGATTGACAGGGAAGCGTGGAGGGGGATATGGTCACTTCCGCATATGGTGTTCCAGCCCATTCCGAAGCCCTTTGGGGCAAAGTGCACAGTGGATACGCAGAGAGGAAGAGCATTATGGAGTTCAAGCCCAGGTTTCTGGCCACAGGCATCGGCAGTATGCCTTTCGACGATCCGGATCATGCCGTGGAGGTTTCGCTCGAGCGGCTGCATGAGGCCCCCTTTTGGCCGCAGCTTCCACGGCTGGGCTACCGCGAGCAGATGATCCCCCAGTACGCGGAGGGCATGCCGCGTCTCATCGTCGATCCAGAAGAAGGGCGGCTGCATTTCGACACTTCCGGCGACTACGCCATGGAACTGGCGGAGTTCTATGAGGCCTATCTGATGGCAACGGATCCAGACGCGGGAACGGGCGATTTCTCGCCCCTGGCCATCGGCCCCGAATTCTCGAAGGGCATTCCGGCTTTCGAGCGCGGACTCCAGCAGCGCGAAAGCAAACTGCCTTTCGTCAAAGTCCAAGCCACGGGGCCGTGCACCTTTGCCCTGGGCGTCATGGACGAAAACAAGAGCTTCATCTTCTACAACCCGGAGTTCCGCGACGTGGTGGCCAAGGCGCTGGCCATGAAGTGCCGCTGGCAGATCCGGAAATTCCAACCCTATGCGGAGAAGGTCATTTGCTTCCTCGACGAACCGGTGCTGTCGGCCTACGGCAGTTCGACCTACGTGACAGTCAAGCGCGACGAGGTGGTGGGGCTGCTCGCGGAAATGGTCGAGGCGATTCACGCCGACGGGGCCGTCGCGGGCGTGCATTGCTGCGGGAACACGGAATGGAGCATCCTGATTGACGCAGGGGCGGATCTCATAAACTTCGACGCCTTCGAGTACGGTGAGACAATTGCGATTTACTCCGACGACGTGAAGGTGCATATCGAGCGGGGCGGCGTCCTGGCGTGGGGTGTAGTGCCGACTTCGGAGGCGATTCGCGATCAAACGGTCGAGGGGCTGGCGGAGCACTTCGAGAGGATGATGGACAATCTCGCCGACAAGGGCATCGACAAGCAGCAAATCGTCGAGCAGGCGCTGATCACGCCTTCCTGCGGCACGGGCTCCATGGAATGCGCGGACGCGGAAAAGGTCTTCGAAACGACCGCCGCGCTGTCGTGCGCCATGAGGGAAAAGTACGGCTTCGCCTCTTATTGATCTTCGAATCCCATGCCCTGCAAGCGGCCCACGAGGTTCTCTGACGTGACCACTGTGTCTTCCACGGAGAGATAGATCAGGATGTTGTCGGGGTAGAGAAAAGAGGCCCCGGGGGGGAAATCTTCGTCGCCCGCATACCAGGCGATTTTGACGGCCAATCTTGGGAAGATCTGAAAACGGAAGCCAAGATCTCCCATCTCGACCGGTTCAGCGCCAAGGTTTCGGCAGGCTTCCAGAAAATCCTCCCGGCTCTGACCCGCTGTGGCACAAAGGCGTCCCAATACGCGTGCACGGTAGACGGGGTCGTAGGCCCGCGCGTCCGGGAGGTCGGCAAAACAGATCCACGCAGCGGACTCCGGCTCGGCGCGCCGTGCGGCGAGATAGTGCACGGCGACAATCTGCCATTGGATTCGAAGCGAAGCGTCTCGGGAAGAATTCGCAAGTTCGACGCGCCCCTTGTTCAGGTCGACGACAAAATGCGCGTCAAGGACAGGTAACTCGAATCGCCCCTCCCCCACGTTCGTCGCGCCGAGGGACTGCAAATCCTCGATGGGGCGGATTCGGAGCGTCTCGAAGCCCTGCTCGAGGGCGATGCGGTAGTTGCCCTGTTTCCCCGGCGCGCTCATGTGCAGAGGCGGTCGATAGCGGCCTTCACGTGCCGGACGGATTCGGGATGGCGCAACACAAGGAGTTCCGCCCCGGCGGGAAGGTGGTTGGTGGCGGTCAAGGTTTCCCAAAGCACGCCGCGGCGTTTCTGATCGCCGAAACCGGGGAGCGCCTCCTCGTCGGCGTTCGCCTCTTTGACGCGCCAGGCCTCGATCCCGACGTCGCACAATACCGGCTGGCGGAGCAGCGCATCGCCGCCGAGTCCCGCCAGACGCCCGCGCTCCATGATGCTGTAGGCGTACTCGAGACCGTAGCCCAGGGCGCCCGTCGTCGGGTAGATGACGATATCCTCGATGGAGAAGCCGATGTCTCTGGAAAGGATATTGACTTGTTTGGCGATGTTGATGTCGAGTGGGGATTCGGCGATGAGCTTATGTCCGTCGGCGAGGCAGGCGGCCACGAGGGTTCGGTAGTTCTTGTCGGTCACGTTTCCGAACAGACAGTTCTCGCCCGAGGCGACTTGGCAGCAGAGCGGCAACGCCTCGTTGTCCTTCTCGGCCACGCCGCATCCCCTGACGATGAGGGGCGCGTCGATAGCTTCCAAGACGGCCTTGCCCCTGAGCATCACGCTCAATTGTCGCAGATAGTCGGCAGATTCAAGAGCATTATCGGTGATGTCGTCGTAGGATTCGCTCAAATCCCAGTAGAGACCTTCGTCGCAAAGATGTTTCTCAACGTCTGCCCGCACTTCGGACCAATCGTCATATCCCAATTTGCGGATACGCATGTCCCACATCTCGAACTGCTTTAGTGGCGTCTGCACCTTTTCATCAAACGCTTTTGCATATTCTGGTGAGATATAGAATTCCAGCCAGCGCCGGCATGTCTCCACGTTTAGTTTTCGATAGGCCATTCTGAGGTTATGACCTACGAACCGAAGTCCCTTTGGAGGAACTGGTTTATGCAGATCCTGCAAGGTTTTAGCTAATGGCTCGATGCAATCGTCGACCGGATGCCAGGGTCTCTTCTTGGTCTCCTCAGACCTTGTTTGCCGGGCTTTCTCTGTTCGATTTCTTTGTGCGGACGAGCGTCTTAAAATCTCCCCCAAAGTCCGAGCTGCGTCCGCGTGATCCCCACTTTGCGCACGGAGATGTGCCGTCCAATCTTCTTCATCATAGTCGTCGACTACGCTGGCTTGCTTTCCTTCCCACTTCCATCCACCGTCTTCAAAGTGAACCAACTTCAGTACATTTCCGTCTTTGTCGATCGGCTGCCCATCCTCGTTAAACTTCATGGGGGGGAAATCGAAAACTCCCGCTTCTCCCTTCATGCTGACAGGAGCTTTCTTTCTTAACCAGCGAAAGACACCCCACACCCAAAACTGCTTCATGCTCTCATTATCGGTCTTGTCTTTCCAGAAAAAGCCGACAGGCATTAGGTCGGGCAAGTATCCGTCCCTCATTGCGGCCAGAGTTATCCGTCCGGCTTGAATCAGAGATCGATACATATTTACATACAGATGTTTTGGCTTGACCGATTGAGCCCTTGCGAGGTCTAGATTATTGGCCACGCTCTCGAGGAGCTTCGCGTATGTTTCCGCATCTTTAGGGTTTGCGAGGGGTGGCTTCTTAGTGGTGGGTTCTGTCTTTTTCTTTGCCATCATCTTTGCCTTTCGTGGAATGGGCTGGCTCGTCTAAACCCACCAGAACGAGTGATGGGGTCGCCATGCGTCGACGAAGAGCGTATCTCAATTCCTACTTACCCCCGCGTGCACCTTGGCATCCCCTTCCTGTTCAAGGATTCATCTTGCCGAAACAGGAGACGGACTCGCCTCAAGAGGATATGGTCACTTTACCGGGCCACCAATCTCGGTATTATTCCGCCAACTTCCCTGCAGCCTTCAAGTCTCTTACAAGTTCAGCAAGGCAACGTGTTGTATTCTCGTCATCAACTCTTATATGAATTGTCCCTTTTTCCGAAATGAAGTACTCAGCAAGAGGAAATGTCTTCGTATGGCTCGAAACAAAGAAATGCCAGAACATCCCCCCTATGACCATCATGTAACAGGCGTGCCCATCCACCTTCCTCATCCTCATAGGTGGCAAGATTGATTGCCCAAGGATTTCTCGATAGGCTGTCGTCGCGGTTATACAACAACCATATTCATATGGTTTCCCTGGGTTCCCATCATAGATCATTGCCCGGAGTCTCTCTTGGTGCGGACCGAGTCTGATATCGTTCATTTCTCCCCGAGTACAGGCTCCCACTCTCCATATCAAGGTCATTTGGAAAAGTTTGAACCTCGTGTAGTCGATATTTTCAACCAGGAACCCTTCAGAGGTTTTCTGTCCTTTCAATTCAGCCCCTTCGTAAAGAGCATCGCTCGCATATATTTCGTAATCCCGGATTCTATTTTCGCACTCTTGGCACAGTAGGCGTTCGTAAATACCTTTGGGGCGTGTGACATTTCTTTCTTCAGGATCTGTGGACATAATCAAAAACCGGTGGAATTTGTTGTACAAAGATTGATAAAGAAACTCAGGGATAATATGTGATTTGCACAGCGCTCTTTCCTGTAAACAGAGGGCACAGCTATTCGGCACAGTTCCCCTCATCAATTTACAAGACTCCCAGTGGCAGTTTTGGGCAGTTCAATTCCTACTCACCCCCGCGTGCACTTTCTGCTCTTTCTCCGCTTCTCTTCTTATTGAGAACTGCATTGTTAATGGAACGAAGTATTGGGTTTCCCGTAACCAAAGGAGCAGGATCGTAGGATGGGCCTTGGCCCATGCGGCAGACTGTGCCTAGTTCACACCGAAGGGGTCCTGCCAAATGGCAATGCCCCGTTCCTTTTTCTTTGCAGCCTTCAATAGATGCTCCGCTCTGCATTCTTCCAACTGGCAGTCCTCTTCTGGTGACAGAGTGCCCATGAGCCACTGCCGGCGGCCATCCAGAAGCCTCCAGGCCATCTCTGTCTCCCCTCCATCGACCACCATGTCACGAGCGAATGCGACGGTGGACATGGCATCTTTCAGGGCCAGGATGTGGGCTAGCTTGGCGGTGTGGGCGTAGATGGTCATGTGGTCACTCCTCTTCCGGCTTAACCATTTTCCCGACGAATTCATCATTCCGCCACAGACGTTCCTCAACCTTGCCATTGGAATGGACCATCTTTCCGAATCCGTGCCGTTTGCCTTCCTTCCATTCACCAGTGTAGGTTGAACGATCGGACCAGGTCATGGTGCCGTCGCCATCAGGTAAATCCAAATCCTCTTCCGTGCGGTCGGCCCATTCGCCCTCATAGATTCGCCCATCGGGATAAGTGATTTTGCCTTTACCCGACTTTCCGAGGTCCCACCATATCCCGACATGAATTCGGCCATCATCCTTGACGTCCTTTCCCTCGCATGTCTGCAATTCCCCATCGCGGAACTCCCCCACAAGCCTTGTTCCGTCCAGCTCGGTCCAAGTTCCCTGACCGTGCCTCTTTTCATTGTGGTATTCGCCCACGTATCTTGCCCCATCGGGAAAGGTAAAGGTTCCCTGGCCATGCCGTTTATCATCGCGCCATTCGCCCACGTATTTTGCCCCGTCGGGAAAGGTAAAGGTTCCCTGGCCGTGCTTTTTGTTATCGCGCCATTCACCTACGTATTTGCGCCCGTCTGCCCAAGTATAAGTTCCCTGGCCGTGGTAATTGTGATCCTGCCATTCGCCCACGTATTTATTCCCGCTGGGCCAGGTAAAGGTTCCCTGCCCATGCCTTTTGCCATCGCGCCATTCGCCCACGTATTTTGCCCCGTGTGCAAACCTGTAGATTCCAAACCCATGGAATTGCCTTGTTAACCTTCGGATTTGTCCTCTATAGTGATCATTAGGAAAGTCTCGCGGGGGGCCGTCATAGAAACCAATATCGCCGTCTCGATCCGTGGCACTGAATGAACTGTTGCGGCCCGTGCCATCAGATGAATCGCCATATACATTCACATTTACTTCACTGCGGCCGGCACGTGCGGCCTCAACCGCGGATTGTTGTTGCGCGGCGGCTGAGAATCCCTGCGCCGCCGCTGAAAACAGTGCTGTTTCCCCTGGTGTTGCGTTTGGGCTACCAGCGACAAGGCCCATCAGCGTAGCCGTGGCAATATTGCCCTCAGTGGTTGCGCACCCCAGTAGGCCCGCCATGGGTATGAGGGCCACCAGAACCGCCAAAGATCTTTGAAGATTCCGAAATATCAACATGGCCTTATCCCCTTTCGTTGCCGGTACCCCGTGCACTACCAAGGCGGACTGAACTTTGAACAAGGGCCGTATGACTGTTTTGCCTTGGCCAAAGATACTGGAATCTTGCTATTGCTAAGATATTGGCATCCTGCGCTGTGGTATTTCGAGCCGGTCCGGGTCACGTAAGCTGCGGTCGCGATGGAGGATGGGTTCGGCTCAAGTCTTTGGATTAATTCGGTTCCGAGAGGCTGACCTCAGACTGCGGTGTCTCTTGAGTTCCTTTCCGCTTTCCTGAAATCCCACGGCGGGATCGGATTCGGATCGGCCCATAGTCCGCCCCTCTTCGCCCTGGCGTCTTCTTCCAGGGCTTGCAGGGTCTTACCGTTCGGTGCATATTGCCGATACCACCACCCGAATCCGGCCTTTATGAGCTCCTGATTCAGAGACTTCCCATCCGGCAGAAAGACATCCCCGATGGTCCGGCCGTATCGGTCTTTATCAAAGGTCTTGTAACCGTCACCGTCTTCCTGAATACCAGGTCCGATGTGAATTGCCTCGCGCGGGTTTCCGAAAGCTTGGCTTTTCTCGGGGCAATCGATCCCGTTGAGCCGGACCCGTTCGGCTTTACCTTGATTCAGGACTTCGATCGTATCCCCGTCCAGGACGGAAACAACTTTGCCGGAGAAATGCTCGGGTATAGCTTGGAGAGGAAATAGAAGAACGACGGCATAAAGAAGCGCTAAAGAGACAGGTTTGAGTCTCATGGACCCCACCTCCGTTTGGGATTTAGCTTAGCAGAAGGAGGGGCTTGGCTCAACGAGATGGGGCTTCAGTCCCCCAGGAGAGGCCGCGAAAGATTCTGCAACTTCTTTGTGGGTTTGGAGCGGGATGAGACTGTGCTGATGGGTCGGGTCGAATCAATGAGTTTCACTTGTAACGCTGGTTCTCTTTAAGCCCGCCAGATCAATGTCCTCGCGAACCATTTCGCCTTGTCTGATGCTTACAGGAATCGTAAAGTCAATGCTTTCTGCTGAGGCTAGATCAGCGGTGATCTCGAGTACCCGATCGGAGCCGACAGAGACTGCACCTGTGCCAACCATGATTGCTGACATCGAACCGTCACAGACGATGTCGACCGAACCCGCAGCCGCGGAGGAAGTGCCTGTCGCAGAACCAGACCAGAAGACCAAGACTGTCACCATCCAATGTTTCATTCATTACGAAGGGCTGCTTAGAGAGATAATAATCTCCCACGCTTTCTGGCGGCTTTCTTCGTTCGCTTCCAAGATGGTTTCCAAGCCCAAAGAAGTGCTCAGCCAGAAGGAAAATACTCGGAGGTCGGTACCATAATGCGGGAAGGTGAAGAAAGAGGGGTCTTTAAGTCAAACACCCACGGGCAAACTCCCGGCGGTCGGTCGTTGTCCCTTCTCGATCCGTTCTCAACGAAACTCGGGTTGGTATGTCAATTTCCTCACCGCCGGAAATCGCGGTTCCCTGAAATCTGAGCATGCATTGGCCAACCGTGATCACGTCGCCATCCTTTAAATGATGCTTTTCAACGGAAGAACCATTGACATACGTGCCATTTGTTGAATGGAGATCATGAACCATATATTTCCCGTCCTCGTAGAGAATGATCGCGTGAGCTCGGGATATGCATCCATCCTCAATGCAGATTTCATCCTTCGGAACCTTTCTCCCTATCCGGACAGAATCATTATGGAAAAGGGAGAATATTCTCTGGGGAGGATGACCGCGTAAAAGAACAAGCTTTGCCATTGTTGGAACCTCTTTTTCCGGTACTTATCTCTCCAAGTACCCGGGTTATTAATACCTTTTCCTCAAGATGAACATCTGCGCCACGTCTGCTGCATTGTGGTAGCGGGCGGCCACGCGAAGCTCGTGGCCCAGCAGCAATTCAAGTGCTTTCCATCCCCCGAAGGGTTGAGAGGAAGCGTCCACAGCCAAATCCCTTAGTTTTTGTTTTTGTATCTTCATGAGCAATTGATGTGCCGGACTGCTGATGCATTGCAAGCAATCTCCTTCCCCAGCGCTTTTCCTACTATAGAATCTTGATATTGCCGGAGGATCTTGATATTGCCGGCTGTCGGGATAGCTGCTTATCACAACACAGGCTTGGCTCGCAGTTGCCAGAGGTGGGCAAATGTTTTTGGGCAAAGGTTGCCCAAGATGGGCAACTATTGGGTGCAAAAGGTGCTCAAGGGGTGTGGGATGATTCGATGGTTTGGGTTAGATTCCGAACAAACTGGCCAGGAAGTTGGCCCCAGGCTTTTTCCTGCGGGGGCTATCGTTCGGGGGGGATCCAAGGACAGGAGCAAGACTGGTGTCCATCCCCATCGTCTCCAATCACAAATACCCCAACGATTTCAAGATAGAGGTGCGATTTCGACTCACCGCGTCGTCTTCCGACCGCTCCATTACACCATGACGGACCCGCACGAGAATTGTAGAATCAGGGGTCCCTGGTACTTTGGCCGGGGAGAAGATCGAAAGTCACTTTTTGAATTTGACGCCCTGATTGCACCGCGGGTTGGGTCACGCCCTCAGCGTGATCGTTTCGGTTTTGAACCTCTATTTGCATTTTGCCGTGAGAGAAGACAGGTTGTTTCAGATATGGCACAGA
>SDBV01010107.1_pt1 | contig 12425 bp, 11 predicted proteins | sample 2277081 | NCBI WGS metagenome assembly SDBV01 (sample SAMN10402039, study PRJNA504765) | marine sediment metagenome | isolation source: marine sediment core GS10_PC15, 223 cmbsf | place: Arctic Ocean: Southern Knipovich Ridge | collected 2010 | reverse complement strand
CCTACTCGGCATGTACACCGTAGTCGAAGTCACCAAAGTACGATTCGAAAACTACACCATGGATTCAAACAAAGTCAGCTGCATCCTAAGCGCATTCCTACGCCTATCCAGCGAACACACAAAGGCCGTACGAGAACTAACAAAACTTTCAAACGGGGACAAAAAACGGGAGGGCGAGCGAAGCAGACGCCCTGTTGAAAAAGCCCAACCAGAAAAACCAAGCAAAAAAGGGACCAGGGGCTCCGAAGGAGACCGCCCCAGCGAAGCGAGTCCGCGAGCGGAGACGGGACTGTCCCCTTTCTTGCGACCCCAATCAGAAGAACTACACGCTCCCGCAGATCCCCAAGAAAACCACCAGCATGTCGAGGAAGAACAAACCGAAACCAAGCCTCCCGCAAGCCACAGAGGCCCCAAGATGTTTGAATATACTCATACTACGACTGCCGTAAAGGTCAAGACGAACAAGAAAAGGAGAAAGAAGAAGAGAGGGAAGAAAACTAAGTAAAGAAGGGACCATAGGCTCCGCTAGGCGACCGACCTTGTTTCGAAAGCTGACGATTCTTGAGCCGGCGGACCTACGGTGTCCTGGAATGTGCCATGAGACCAACAAAAAGGAGCTACTGTCATGAATAGAAGCCATTTTGTCTTAGTTGCGGCTGTTGCCTTTTCTGCCGCCATCGCACGAAACGCGAGTGCAGACTTTTTTGAGGATTTTTCCGACGGGCTGGACGGGTGGACCAGCCTGCTTTGGGAGCAGGGGGTCGGAGCTTCAAATCCTCTCGCCCCGACCATTATAACACCATATAGGCCAGTGAGTTACAAAGAATATTCATTGGCCTCTTTTTTTGCCCTCTTGACAAAAAGGGACCAAATTGGGACAGCCTTCCGTTTCTTCGCGGTCCTTTCCTCCGGAGTTCCTCTTTCTCATCGAGGTCGCCCCTTCTTCGAATCTACCACTATAGCGGCTGAATCGGAAAAGCAATTTCAGTTCGGCGGGAGACGTGCACGACCTGTTTTGTCACCGGCCATTCGCCCATCCTTTTTGCACGAACCCGATTCGAAGTCGATTAATCTTCATTGACTCCGGTAAGATAGCTTGATTACAGAGGCTGGACAAAGTTTTCGGTAGGGGCAGAAAGAATTTCGTTACAATCCGGAAAAGGAAGCTTGACTTGCGGGGGCAAAACAGAATAGACTAGTCTTAGACTGGTTGAAAGGATCTGTGTCATGCATACGGTTGGTGCTTTTGAAGCCAAGACCCATTTGTCCAAACTTCTTGCGCGGGTGGCCAAGGGAGAACGGATCACAATTGAAAAACATGGTGTCCCCGTAGCGACTCTGGAACCGGCCAGCCCCTCGAAGAGGGAACCCGCTGCCAAGGTCATCGCCGAACTCAAGCTATTCCGCGCTGGACATCGCCTCGGAAGCTTGTCGATTCGTGAGATGATCGAGGAGGGTCGTAGATGAATCCGACACGATTCGTCGTGGATAATTCGGTTGTAATGGCTTGGTGCTTCCAGGACGAGGTTAGTGAATATGCCGACATCGCTCTCGACTGTCTTGAAGACGGCGAAGCAGTTGTTCCGGCGATCTGGCCCTTGGAGATCGGCAATGTGCTTCTCGTGGCAGAACGGAAGCGCCGCCTCGGCAAGGCCGATGTCGTGCGGTTTCTCGAACTGGTCGGCAGCCTTCCTCTCTCGGTCGAGCAAGAAAGCCCCGAGCGTATGCTGACCAATATCATTGCTCTGGCAAGGGAGCTTCGGATTTCGACCTATGACGCATCATACTTGGATCTCGCAATGCGGTTGGGGTTGCCGATTGCGACGCAGGACAAATTGCTGATGAAAGCGGCCCGGCAGTGCCGTGTTCCATTGCTTGGAGAAAAGCGTTCGCGCAAGAAATCATAATACCCGTAGAGTCAACAAACTTGGCCAAGACCCAAATCCAGTAGTGTCCATAATCCGAAAGTCCTGATTAGGGTCTGTTTCCGATCAACAAAACAAAGGAAAGACCAGACAGTCAAGTGTTTCGTAATCACCTATATGGCAGCAAGTTAACACTCCGCTCTCCAGAACGACAGTTGCACATACGGCGGATAGTGTTTTGTAATGAATGTTCAAGCTTACGGTATTCCACTCCAAAACCAACGCCAGAGAAATGTTCAGTCGTTCCGCTCATGCAGCACATTTCACCCATCGACTGTGTGTTGCCCATGATGGATCGACGAGCATATTATAGTGCATCATTAAGTCTCATGGGGACCATTTGGGGACAGCGATTTGCAATTCAGATCAAGCAGGATCAAAGTGAGGGTCTTTGTAAGTCTATGAGAATCAAGCAGGAACAATGAGGATCAATCAGGATCAAAGTTGACCAACCTGCTTTGGGAGCAGGGGGTCGGAGCTTCAAATCCTCTCGCCCCGACCATTATAAAATCATCTAGGCCCACAAAGGATACTCGCTGGCCTTCTCTGTTTCTCTCCTCACAAAAAGGGATCAAATTGGGACACCCTTCGGTTTCTTCACGACGCTTTCCGCCGAAGTTTTCAACGCAGTCGCCCTGCCCTCGATTCTACTACCATAGCGGCTGAATAGACGAAGTAATTTCAGTTCCGCGGAGAGAATAAGGACGGCATACGGATACGCTTGGCCGAGGCATGCGGTCATGCTTCTGCGCCAGGACAATGAGACCCGCCGATTCCAGTCAGCCTTCCAAATCGGCATCGTCTCTGTCCCAGCCGGACACGTATTCATCAAAACGTTCGAGGACAGCGTTTCTCCCTGGGTAATGCAACAAGCGCGTAACGCCTCGATGTCGATGGGGGACGAAGGCATCAAACCTCGTTTCCTTATCCGGGATCGGGATCGGAAGTTCCCCGACGAATTCAACAAGTTTTGGAAACCTGATGTACGATGTATCCGAATTCCCGTGAGGGCCGCAAAGGCAAATTCGTTCGTCGAGACGTATATCGGGAAAATGAAAGCCGAAACGTTGAACCATTTCATTTGCTCGTCGGTCATCACTCTTATTCTCGGCTGCAGCCTTTAACGCAGAAACAGGTTTGAAGTCATTCCCTTGATTCTGGTTGAATGAAAGGTAACAGCGTTTTTCATCATAATCGAATATGGTGCCCTATATTTCCGCACCCCTCAACCGGGTACCGTCAATTTGCAAATCCAACCCGCTTGCGTCCTGCGCAATGTAGGTAATTGATCTAACTGAGATTTCCCATTTAAATATTTACAAAACATAATTAAAACCCTTATTAAGATTTACATTTACCACTCGCCCTGACCGTCGAATTTTTCTTTAACATTTTTTCCGAACTTTTCGCAGGCGGCATCCAGTGTTTTTAGTATTTCTTCTTTGGACATGCCGCTTGTGTTCCTTGCCGCTGCGATCGTTGTTTCGCACTCGTTGGAATCCATGAAAACGGATGCTTCGAGAAGTCCCTGCTGGTCCTCGTCAGGGATAGCGAGGAAACCGTGTTTGTCGGCATGGATGAGCTGGCCGGGCTGAACTTTTCTGCCGAAAACCTCAACCGTACAATCCCATTTGATCGGGCAAACGGCTGCGTGGCTTACACACATTCGCCTTGCTACTGCTTTGAAGCCGGCGTTTGTCATTTCATCGACGTCGCGTATTGCGCCGTCTGTAATCGCGCCTACACAGCCGAGGGCCTTGTGCATGTTGGCATTTACTTCGCCCCAGAACGATCCGAAACAGTTGGGTTTATCCAGATCCTGTGCTACGACGATCTTCGGCCCATTGATCGAAGCAATATATTTTCTGTATTCGCTCCAGGCATTCGGATTATTTTCTGCATGTTCAGGATTTCCCGGTTGAAACTGGACGGTGACGGCATATCCGACCATCGGACCCATCTGCGGCATATAGTCCGTAGTGGGCTCGAGATTGAAACCGTCCTTGCAATGGTCATGAGAAGTTATCATCTCCCAGCCATTATAGATCGTCGGTGTATTCCATCTTTTTAACTCAAGCAATTCTGAATTACTTAGTTTTTCCATTTTGAACTCCTTTATTTAAGCCTGCTTCATAAAGAGCGGATATATTCGCTGTCGGCACATCTGTTTGAAGTACGTGGCTTGGCGAGAGGATATAGCCGCCGCCTTTGCCTAATATAGAGACCATTTCTTTGACCGTTCTTGATACATCTTTTGCGGTTCCCTCCGGCAGGAGATATTGCGTATCAATTGCACCATGGAGGCAGATTCTGCTGCCGAAACTCTCTTTTATGTTTTTCGGGTCCATGCCTTTGGCGGTGACCTGTATCGGATCGAGGATATCCAGACCGGCTTCGATTATGTCGTCGATAATTTCAAAAACCGCTCCGCACGAATGGAACATTACCTTGACGCCGTGAGAATGTGCCATATCGACAATTTTTTTGAGTCTCGGGATTACGAAACGCAAGATCATTTCACGACTCATTATAAGCCTGTCCTGCATCCCAACATCATCGGCAATGCGTAGTATGTCAATTTTGCCGGGGACTGCCGAAAACATTTTATCGAAATAAGCAACATAAAAATCCGTAAACTTATCCATTAGAAACTCAGCAGTATCAGGAGCAAGCATAAGGTCGGTCATAAGATTCTCGAGGCCCCTTAAGAAAGTCGGGTGCTGCCATACACTTGGACCGGATGCCATAACAGCAAGATGCTGCCATATTTCAAGTCTTTGGCCAAAATCGGAAAAATCAAACCAGTCAACCTGCGGCCATAGATGCTGCTGGATTTCTTCGTATGTTTTATCTGCAAGAATAAACTCGCAAAACATCTCTTCCGGGCCTGTGGCGGTCTGCTCAATTTTGGTTCGCCAACCCCAATAATTTTCTGAAACACCATTTGCAAGTGCCCTTTTCTTCGGAACGGGCCCTTTATAAACAGGGTCAACAACCCCTCGCAGATCAACAATGTCTGCGCCAAGGGTTTTGATAAGACCAAAAAGGTCGGGGCAATCGAGCTCCTTTAAGAGCCTTGCAAGAGTTGCTTTGTTTGCGCTAAAGTCCATCGGAACTCTATCGGGCTCTTGCAGATTAATTGCAGCTAATACTCTTTCCTTTGAAGTGACACTGCTCATTCAAAATCATTCCTTTGTGTTGATTCGGGTAGAGCAGCTCTGTCAATGATGCAGCCTCTTTGACGTAAAGTATCTGTAAGTTGGCTGATATTTATTTCACTGAAAGACGTATTTTCCTGAATTGCAAGCTTTGCGGCGACACCGGCAGCTTCGCCCATGGCCATAGCTGGAGATATATCGCGCGTTATGCCCAGTACCTGCCTTTCAACGCTTGTAATTCTTCCTGCACAGATAAGATTGTTAATTGGCCGAGGTACCATCATTTTGTATGGCAGCGGCTTAAATACCGGCAGTTCGAACTTGGAATCAAAATCATAACCTTTTGAATCGTCGAACATTTCCTGGGCACTTGGTTTCTTCGGGTTGGGCAGATCCCAGTTGTACATGCTAAAGCCGATGCAGTCTTCGAAATCCCTGCCGCTTACCACATCGTCAATGGTCAGGATAAAATCTGCGACGATCCGGCGGGTTTCTCTTACGCCGAGAAGCGATCCGATGCTTTTGAGTTTAACATTTTGAAAGCCGGGGAAATGTTTGCGAAAAATTTCCATGAGTATCTTCGTTTGTTGCCTTCCCTCTACCATACCTTTTGTTAATGATCTTCCATCAGTTCCATCAACGCCGATCAGTCGTGATGTGTTTACGGTAAATGCGCCCTTTTGGGTTAACTGGCTGGTCAGCCAGATATCGGTAGGGAACGGCCACTCGCCGGCGGCTTTCAATTCCTTGATCTTTTTCCTGAACTTTGGACAGTCGTGCTTGTTTATATACTCTGTCAGTTCGTCCTGATCTACATCGTATACAGAAAAGCATAGTGTTGTAGATGCCATCAGGCTATCTTCTTTGCGGCCCTTTACCGTTTCGCATCCGCTTCTAAAGGCTACGTCGGCGTCACCGGTTGCATCGACAACCGCTTTAGCCGGAACTGCCGATAGCCCGTCTTTATTGGAGATGATGACGTGAGTAATACGGTCATCTTCAAGCTGAACATCTACAAACTGTGTAAAAAACAATACATCGACACCGGCGTCTGCCATTTTTTCATCGAGGTACCAACTCATTTGGAAGGGCTCAACGTAAATGCCGTGAATGAACCAGCGGTACCAGTAAAACGGCGTGTATTTCATTTTCTTCGTAAGTTCAGGGTCGGGTATGATGGCATATCCCTTTTCCTGCATTTCCTCACAAAGTTCTTTAAATATGCCGCCAATGCAAAAATCGCCTTCCTGCGTTCTGCCGGCAAGTAAGCTGGTTACATGGCCCGATGTTGCCATGCCGCCAAGTTGACCTGTTCCTTCAATAAGCAAAACCTTTAGCCCTGACCGCGCAGCTGAAAGCGCTGATGCGCATCCTGCAGGACCTCCGCCGCAAACAACGACGTCGTAAGCATCCTGAACATTAACTGTTTTGCTGTAATTTAGTTTTTGATCGATCATTCTTGTTCAGTTCCTTTATTACTTTATCCATGTCAGCAGGCTTATGAAAGCCGTATTGCTCTTGTGCCTTAGAATGGCCATACGCGAAATATTCGATGTCGGGCGCATCTGTTTTGGGCAGATATTTCTTGTGGCGTTTTTTTACAGAATCATATTCTGGATCATTGGCTAAATTGGTCCATTCCCATGGATCTTTTTGCATGTCATATAATTCCTCCTGGCAGTTTCTAAATCGTATGTATCGGTACTGGCCAGATCTGATGCTATGGTTTCCTCGTCCCAATGTGGTAACGACCGGCCTTGAACGGTGTTTCTTTTTCTTTTTTATGATCGCTGTCAGATCTTCACCATCCAAAGAATGGGTTTTCGGTTTGGGCAAACCACAAAGATTGACCAATGTCGGATAAATGTCGATAAGGCCGACAGGAGTCTCACTGGTAAATCCCGGCTTTGTTTGTTTCGGCAAAGAGAAGAGCAGCGGCACTTTGCACGCCCGTTCCCAGAGGATGTTTTTTGTCCACATGCTCTTTTCCATAAGGTGATAACCGTTATCGCCACAGACTACTATGATCGTATTGTCATCGTGCTGACTTGCTTCCAGGGCGTCGAGGACCTTGCCAAGTTGCTCATCCGCATATGTAATGCCAGCCATGTAGCCCTGAATCGCCTGTCGCCAGAGCTCTCTTTTCATGAGCAATTCATGTACGCCCTGGCGGCGCATTAAATTATGAACGGGCGCAACATCGGACAAGTCACCTTCTTTGAAACCTGCCGGCGGTTTGATGGACTCGGTCGGATACATATCATAATATCGCTGGGCGGCAAAATACATCAAATGCGGGCGAAAAATTCCAAGTGCCGCCCAAAATGGCTTTTGATGATCGCTCTTGATAAATTTTGCCATACGATTTGCATTTCGCGTATCCTGCTGCATCTTGCTTTCATCTTCTCGATCCCAGTCATCGGGCAGCGGGCCCCAGACCCAGGTGTATTCATCCCCTAAGTAATATTGCTTTTTACCCACGGCCTTTGCCAGTTTTCCCTTCTCACCAACCTGGGGAATGTATTGGCCGTTATTGAAATCACTTTTGATGAAATCTATTTCGGTTTCTTGAATATCAAGCCCGGTCCTGTTGATATGAAACACCTTGCCGTAGCTTGCCACGTCATAGCCGTTCCTCTTGAAATGGCCGGGCAGGGTTGTGGCCTTACCGATCGGATATTTGGAAGTGAAGAACCGCTGGTTGTTGAAATAGGCGCCGCTCTTTGATGGGTGCATGCCTGTCAAAAAACTCGTGCGCGACGGACAGCAAATAGGCGCCGGGCAGTACGCATTTTTAAACGTAACGCTGCGTCTGGCCAACCGTTCAAAATTCGGCGTTTTAACAGTAGGATGACCAAGTATACTGATCCAGTCGTTAAGATCATCTATGACAACCATCAAAACATTGGGCTTTGCTAACGCACTGTTTTTGAGAGATGCGTATCCAGAAACAGCCAAAGAAGCAGCACTTAAGCCGGCGAGCTTCAAAAAGTTACGGCGATTTTCAACTTGTCCTTGCCAAGCAGGCATAATAGGGTCCTTTCTATTTTTCAGGTGGCCGGGAAGATTTGAGATATTTACTCAGCGCAGGTGTATCTAGTGATCGACTGTATTGAAATATTCCTGACTCTTCCTGCACAGTCCCACCCCAGATGTATATCCGTTGAACGCCAGCTTGCTCGTCAATAATACTGGCAACGGGATTCATCCCGTCTGACATGCCGAACGGTTTACTATAGCGAAGCAGAACGCCTTCAAAACGCCAGGTGGCGCTGCCGGCAGCCCACTCGTCTGGAGATATTGACCACAACTGCATTTCCATAGGTATTCCAGAATTCCGAAAGGTCCTATTAGTGACAGCAGCTTCATAGCGTTGAGTCACCGGATTGAAGATCACATCCGGCGTGTCCATGTAATTCATGGAGCTGACATTCGTCACGGCAAAGTCAAATGGAAACCACCCACTACCTGAATAAGCCTGCGCGTAATAACTACGCAGAATTCCATTCCTGAGGAAAAAGACCAACTTACCATCGTGCTGCAAAGGCGTTATTTCACTGAGCGTAACGCCTTCCGGGATTGCCTGTTCCTCGAATTCCCAGGATTTTCCAAAATCCCTGGAATAGATAGCGCACAAGTATTTCCCATAATTGGCGTTCCGCTCCTCCGCCTCGCCCTTATTGCGATTGGAGGGTTTGAAGTCCCGCGTGGTCCAGAGGGTTAAACCATGCGCTTCATCAAATGTTAATCGCATGCTCGGAGACCAAAATGTACCCGTCGTTTCTTTGGCGGGGTTAACCCCGGAACTAGTGTCTGCTTTGGCCGGCTTCACTTTTCCTGGAATATTGGAGAAGTCAGGCTCAGGAGTAATCAATGCCCAGGACTTTCCTTTGTCGTGCGAATGATAGATGCCCTCATTGAGCGCCAGGTAAACCACTCCGTTGTGAGCGCCCAATCCGCCTCCCCATCCATCAAAAATGGTAGTCTCCCACATCCCGGCCTGTTCAAATACATCTAATGGATCCGACCAGGATCTGCCTCCATCAGAGGACGTTAAGATCATTCGAATTCCGGAATTCTCATCCCATTGGGGCTCTGCATCCTTAGGCTTTCCTCCGTGGAAATGACGACGATCGAAAAGCACCACGATCGTATCTTCTACCTTGGTCGCGATTGGCCAGTCGAAGTAATCATTTCCGCTGACGATGTATTCAGACTTTGGCAGAATAATCGGCTTGTGATGCAGCAAGCCCGAACCATCCAGAATCTCAATTTCTTCCGGAGACAACTGCGACAGCTTTCGGGCCATGGGATCAGACTCATACCAATCCGACGCTTTAGCGGCGCTAACTCCGTCCAGCAGCCCGAGAAACGCTGTCGCAGCGCCAACCAGTACTAGTAAAAACGCTCTTCCTTTCATTTTTTCTCCTGTTGCTTCCTCATTTCTTTTTAAATGCAGGATGCTGGTTCCTATATTCCCCTGCACTCCAGTTGGTATGTAAGTCAGGATCGTCAATCAGCTGTTCCAGTTTCTCGATGAGCATCGATTTCTTTTCCGGATTATTTGTGTTGTCTTTGTAATAGTCCTCTTTCAGCGCCTTTTGAGGATTGACTTTGCCAACCATATCCGGAAGGAAATGAAGGACATACTCAAACCGACTTGTGTCATCTCGATCCTGAAACAATTTCATAATCTTGTAATCGTCCACAATCAGCGTCTGGCTGTATCCACCTGTTTCCTCCTTGGTATCCCTTCCGAAATCCCACGTGTTCGAGTTGGCGTTCAGGGGCCGGGTGGTATAAAAGTAGCGCCCATTCTTAACGGGCTTGTTACCTAAGAGATAGGGCATGATGTCTGTCCCATCTGTAATCAATGTATTCAGGTTCGCAGAGGGTTCGACAAACTTCAACGCGGTCGGAAGGATGTCACATACGGAAACCAACCCATCGTAATAATCCGGCTTGTTTTTTGATGCCTTGAGTGCCTTAGACCACACAATATAGGGAACCCGGATCCCTCCCTCAAAAGTTTCATGTTTATATCCATGAAGCGGATACGTTAGGGATAGCCCCTCTTCCCCGTTGTTATCCGATGTAAAATAATCAAGGTGTTGTCTAATTGCCCATTTTTTTCCAAGGCTTCGAGCATTGTGCCTATCCCGCGATCTACGGCATACATCATGGCCATGATACGTTGGCGTTTGTGCTCTGTGGGTTCAGATGAATTCAGCGATTGGGCAAAGAGAGTCGGGCTGGACGTCACCAGCATCCAGCTTGCCAGTGCTGTGCGCAATACTTTTGAGAATAATCCTGTCTTTGTTGAAGTACCCTTTAACATGCATACCACGCTTTGAAATGCAGTCATATTATGCTCCGTTTTTTTGTCAGATTAATGCCTGTCGTGCTCAACCCCGGTGGGATTGGCCGAATCTGCTTCCAGTACCGGCCATATCACCTTGCCCGCCCTCTGGGCCTCGTCGTCGTGGTAAGAACCCAGTTCCATTGAATTGGCGTCGAGCCATAACACGAGCCTGTGAAAATCGTCCTGTGAGATGTTGCCTGCCTGCATGGCTTTCTGGTGTGTGTCATTGAGCAGGGCCTTGCCCATCCTGGATTCCCTGGCTCCGAAACGGCCGGGAATGGTACGGTAACCGCCATGCTTGGGTTTCAGACCGTTGGTGCCTCCGTCTCCGTCAAAATAAAACGCATAATCCTCAAGGTCCGAGTAATCCGAACTACGGAACCCCTTTTCTTCCTTGTTGTGGCAAGGCACGCAGGAGTTCTTCAGGACGGGCTGGGCGAGCCTGGCAAAAGAAAACGGCGCGGCCCCGGGTACTTTCTCAGGGTTTATTTTGGATGGCGGCCGCCTCATAGCCAGGGGAGTGGGCGCTATGGTCGGTGCGCGCCATTTGTCTTCGTGGCACCCGATGCAGGTGAGTTGTTCTCCTGGATGCACGTAGGTGGCCGAACGCATGGACTGCACCGCCATGCCCTGTGAATCCAGCGCCTGGAAATATATCTCACGTTCCACCGGTGCTTCAAAGTAGACGCTTCCGTCTTTCTCGACCGGTACGGTTCCCAGTACCATACGCGCCATGCCGCCATAGGAATAGCCCATGGTTTTGCGGTGAACAATATCGCTACTCCAGGGTTTCTGCACGACCTGTATGATTCGCAGGGCTGTTATTTCGGTATCTTCGGGCCATGGCAGGTCCGATTCATAAATGTTCATAATGCTGATTGTCGCCCGCTTATGGTCGGCCTTCCCCTTCCGTTCTCCCTGCCAGGTGGCGGCTGGAATCTCGGGCGGTTTTTTTCGCGATGTTAAAGGCCGGGCGCTTATTCCCTCTCCCGCCATCAGCATTTCAGTGTTGCCAAACTTGTCCATGAGCACGATGCCCTGGGGAGCGTAGACGATCTTTTTTTTGTTAGGGGTAGTACCCGCAGCGTATAGAGTAGCAAGGAAGTAGTCCTCGCTCAAAGGCCAGGGCGTGGAGTATTTTGCCTCTCGGCATTTTCTTTCGGGCGCTTCCCGTGGCAGGCTGTCGCCTCTTATGATTTTCACCTGGGACAGAGCGTTATCGTCCTTGATGGAAGTATTGATTATTATGGGAACGCCGGGCACAGACCCGTGATGTATGCCGGCAATGGCGATGTACTTGCCCGATGTATTGGGAATGGCGCGGATTTGAAATTCGGCGAAAGGCCGTTCGCGTATTTTGCCGGATATTTCTTCCGTCAGGTCCTGGGTGGAAAAAGGCTGGGTGTAATTGCCATGGGACGACCGGGGGTCCCGTCCGTCCGGGTTGCAAATCCACATGTGCTGCCCGGCGTTGAAGTCCCTGTCCACGTAGTCCCATCGCGTATACACCAGCATGCCGTCGTTGTTGACCGTGGGAAAAAACTCGGCGGTTTCGTGCCAGCTGATGGGATAGAGGTCACTGCCGTCGTCCTTCATGGAAAAGAGCGTGCCACAGGCCTGTGGTTTCCAGGACTGGCAGCGGGCCGATATCCACCTGCGCAGGGATATAAAGGCGATCCGGCCGTTGGGCAGGAAACACGGGTCCCAGTCGGGAAACCAGGAGTTGGTAATCTGACGCAAGCCGGTACCATCGACATTGCCCTTGAATAGATGGTATGAAGATCGGTCGCCCAGGCGCTTGGCGAAGACCACCGAGTTGCCGTCATAGGAAAGGTCGAAGTTAAATTGGTAATTCCCAGGGAAGTTCACGAGGAGTTTGCCCGCGTTGGGCCCGTTCTCAATTGTTGAGTCCATAAAGAGCGGTCGGGTTTCAGGGCTTCCGGTCTTAAAGCCCGAAAGAACAAAAAGGCCGGGGCGCTT
>SDBV01010106.1_pt1 | contig 12426 bp, 13 predicted proteins | sample 2277081 | NCBI WGS metagenome assembly SDBV01 (sample SAMN10402039, study PRJNA504765) | marine sediment metagenome | isolation source: marine sediment core GS10_PC15, 223 cmbsf | place: Arctic Ocean: Southern Knipovich Ridge | collected 2010 | reverse complement strand
GTTGCCGGGTATTCATAAAGATATCCAACGAGTCCCGGCGATCGAGATCATGATCGGAAATGCGATCGTTAAGAAGTTGATAAGGGAAAAACGCGAAAACGACCTGCCTACGGTTATCCGAGCATGCCAGGGTGAGGGCATGCAGGACATTACCGAAAGTCTTAGGTCGCTTGTGGATAAGGAATGGGTAGACCTTAGGGTTGCGCTTCTGCATGCACCCAACAAGGAAGAATTGAAAATGGCAATGAAGGGTATCCGGGCTTCATCCGGCGGAATCCTTTGATGTTTGTTTCTTATTAACGGAGCTTTTAAATATGCCAATGATGACAGCCGCTTTGGAATATGGCGGATATATTTCGCTGATAAAACTTATTGTTTATGTGGCGTTGTTCTTTGCGTCGATGCCGCTTGTCAACTGGGTACATAGAGATACGCAGGAAGTACGTGCAAAAGTTACGATATGGACGTCTGTGGTAATAGGTGCAATTGTTGCCGCTCTTTTGCTCTGGCTTGTGATGCCGATGTTTATCATCGGTCTTTTGATCTATCTTATTGCTGTAGGAACGGCATCGCTGGTCTATGTTATGCACAGGAACTCTTACGTAGCAGAGTTTGAAAAGGTGCTGACCGCTGCTCACATCAAAAGCATTTTTGTCAACGAAAACAAAAAAATGACTTCTGCCAGTAAAGGGCTTTCATTTATAACCGCTAACGGTAATGAGGTTCCGCTGCCAAAACCAAAGAGCCAAAACGCTTTCGGATTTATGACCGCATGCGATCTGTTCGGCGATGCCTTATGGAAACGTGCAAGCGAAGTGATCCTGTCGCCGACAGGTAAGGGCTTTTCATGCGTGTATAGAGTTGACGGGATGACCATAAAGCAGGACGATAAGACAAGAGAAGAGACCGAATACTTTATCCCGTTTTTAAAGCAGGTGGCCGATCTGGATGTTGAGGAGCGAAGAAAACCCCAGAAGGGCAGTATGACGCTTATTAAAGGGGACGATCGGACCGAATGGGAAGTTGTTACCGCAGGTTCTACTGCGGGCGAGCAGGTCGTACTGCGAAAAAAAGAAGAGTACAGCCTGATGAAACTTGATGTTCTCGGATTGGATCCGAAACAGATTGAGATGCTCAGGACCATTCGTGATGTCGAAGAGGGGTTGTTTATAATATCCGGCCCAAAGAAAAGCGGCGTTACTTCAAGCTTCTATACTTTGCTTAGGAACCACGATCCGTTCATGAACGATATTAACACCCTTGAAAAGACACCGCTTACACAGCTCGATAATATCACACAGAATATATTCAGGCTCAGCGATACCGGCACATCGAGCTATTCTCAGAGGCTTCAGTCGATATTGAGGCTTGGTGCCAATATCGTAGGTGTCGCAGATTGTGAGGATAAGGATTGTGCAAAGCTTTCTGCAATTGCTGCCTCTAATGGAAAAGTTATTCATGTTGCATTCGAGGCGGGCAGTTCTGCGGCGGCTTTGGCAAAATGGTTCAAGCTGGTGCCGGACAGGAGCCTTGCCGTTAACAAACTTCTCGGTGTGATCAATCAGCGTCTTGTAAGAAAGCTTTGTGAAAAGTGCAAGCAGGCCTATCAGCCCAACCCTAACCTTTTGCGTAAGTTCAATATGCCGGCAGATAAGATCAAGCTGTTGTATCGTGAAGGCGAGATAGAGTACGATAAGCACGGGCGTCCGCTTCTGTGCGATCAGTGCCAGGGGACTGGGTTTGTCGGAAGGACAGCGGTCTTCGAGGCGATCGTATTCGGTGATAAAGCAAGGGCGATCCTGAAAAAGGTAAAGACGCCGCAGGAGATCGCTACGCTGCTTAGACGGGCAGGGATGTTCTATATGCAGGAGCAGGCGATCAAAAAAGTCGCAACAGGCGAGACATCTATACACGAGGTGATACGTGTTCTTACGCCGCCTAAGGCGGCTGCAAAACCCAAATAATAATCTTTTAACCGGTATCAGGGATCTGGAGTTGAAATGATAGTACTCATAACGATAATTGTAATAATGGTTGCAAGTGCGATGTTCTTCTATTTGAAGAGTTCTTTGCTGACGAGCATTGCGATGTTGTTTGCGGCGATAATAGCAGTTTTAGTTTCGTTCAACTATTACGAATTGCTGGCATATCAGCTTATAAGCAGGGGCCACGGCGGGCAGTGGGCGCATCCGGGATGCCTTGTTTTGCTTTTTGTTATAACATTTGTATTGATACGTGTCGGTTCCGATCAGGTAGTCGGAGCTAATATTGATCTGGGATACATGCCGAAAGCTATCGTATCGACCACATGCGGACTTGCCGTGGGGTTTATTTTAGCAGGCGTTATCGTCGTCGCTCTTGCGATGTCACCTCTTTCACCGTCGACGCCTTATGAGCGTTTTAGGGCGAGCGGAAAAATAGATGCCGCCAGGGTAAGTTCGTCAAAGTCCATGATCGCCGACAGTTTTGTCATAGCTTTGTTCAAGTCCGCAAGCAAGGGCTCTTTTAGTTCAAAGAAAAGCTTCGACGTATATCATGCAGATTTTCTCGATCAACTGCATCTAAACCGCAAGGGACTTGGCGACGGTGAAAAGCCTGGCGTGCCTATGATCGCCGGCGAAAAATCAATTATCGTTCCTTCAAGAAACGGTGTAAGGACCAACGAAGAAAACTTCACGATCGTCCGTGCCGGGATAAAGGGCGGCTCGATCGAAAAGGGCGGTTCGTCTTTAAAGGGTTCTTCGGTATCGTTTACGCCGGGCCAGTTGAGACTTTTGTGTAAAAAAAAGGCGAACGATACCAAAGGAAGCGCCATCGCTGTTTATCCCGTGGAGTATCAATTGCTTGACGGGCCGATGAGAGAAAGCGACGAAGAAGATGCCGGGCTCAATCTAAATGAGGTGGTTAACATTGACTCAAAGAGTCTTGTAAAAAGGAAGGGCAGCAGAGCTGCATGGATGGATCTTTACTATAAGGTACCCTCCGGTTACCAGGCAATGTTCCTTCAGTTCCGTAATAACGCTATTGCTAAGCTGTCGAAACCGGTTGTCGAGACACAAGAAATTTTGCAACTGCTGGATGAGTAGCAGTTATTGCCGTTTGTGATATTGAAAAAAAGCGAGTGTCTTTTTACATCGAAATATTAAGACACCCGCTTTTTGTTTAATAATTAGAAGCTTACTTTGGGAACGTTTCTTTCGGCTTCGTTTTCGATCTCGAAGAACTCGCGTTTTATAAAGCTGAACATCCCGGCGATTATATTTGACGGGAACATCTGTGTTTTGTTGTTGAAGAAAAGCACCTGGTCGTTATAGCCCTGCCTGGCGAAAGCGATCTTGTTTTCCGTGCTGGTTAGTGTTTCCTGCAGGGATAAGAAGTTCTGGTTGGCCTTTAGATCGGGATAGTTTTCCACAACGAGCATAAACTGGCTAAGCGCTCCGCTTAGCGCGCCTTCTGCCTGCGATGCTTCGCCTACATTATTTGCACCCATAGCTCTGCTTCTGGCTTCAGTTATTGCCTTGAAGGTGTCTTGTTCGTGCTGCATGTATCCTTTTGCAGTTTCGACGAGGTTTGGGATAAGGTCGTGTCTTCTTTTTAGCTGGACGTCGATCTGCGACCATGCGTTGTCGACCTGGTTACGAAGTTGCACCAGCGAATTGTACATGCCGATAATGATCGCTGCCAGTACTACAATAATTACAATGACGACTATGAGCGGTATCATACTGTTACTCCTAAAAAAAAATTATTTTCTATTTTGCAGAGAACCTGTAAGCGGTAACCTGCTTATAAGTCTGGCCCGGCCGTAATATGCATGACGGGAATTCAGGTTTATTGGGCGAATCTGGGAAGTGCTGCGTTTCGGCACAGAAGGCATTTCTATGCTTGTAAACAGCTCCGCCTTTTCCGACGTTCGATCCGTCGAGGAAGTTTCCGGTGTAGAACTGCATTCCCGGTTCCGTGGTTAGCACTTCCATGAATCGTCCCGATGTTTTTTCGTAGAAGGTTGCTGCAAGTGCGAACTGGCCGTCTTTGTTGTTCAGTACCCAGTTATGGTCATAGCCACCACCGAATTTGATCTGTTCGTAGCTACTGTTGATTCTTGCTCCTATTTCCGTAGGAGTTCTGAAATCCATCGGTGTCCCTTCTACAGCCCAGATCTGGCCTATGGGGATCAAATCCTTATCGGTAGGTGTGAAGTTGTCGGCGTTTATCATAACTTCGTGCGAAAGTATGTCGCCGGCGTCATGCCCTGCAAGGTTGAAGTAGCTGTGATGGGTGAGGTTTATTGGTGTTGCTTTGTCCGTGACTGCATCGTATTCGATCTTTAAAGTATTGTCGTTGGTCAGCGTATAGGTAACACCGCAGGTAAGCGTTCCGGGGTATCCTTCTTCTCCGTCCGGGCTTGTGTACATAAGCCTAAGTGCCGGGTCTTCAGCTGTTTCTATTGCCTGGCTGGTCCAAACTACTTTGTCAAAACCTTTTAGTCCGCCGTGCAGGTGGTTCGGTACGTTGTTTATTGCGAGCGTATACTCTTTGCCTGCAAGGGTGAACTTGCCCTTGGCGATGCGGTTTGCATACCTTCCGGCGATAGCACCGAAGTAGGGCGGATCGTTTTCATAGTCCTTAATGTTGTCGAATCCTAGAACTATGTCAGCGAAGTTGCCGTTTTTGTCAGGAACCGAAAGGCTCGTTACGATGCCGCCGTAGTTAATGATCTCGGCGACAAGCCCGTTGTTGTTTGTTAGCGTAAAGATGTCAACTTGTTTTCCATCAGCAGTCTGGCCGAATGGTTTACTTGTGATACTCATTTCACCTCCGTTTGAATTAGTTTTACAACCTTGAAACAGTATTAGTGTAATCAATAAAACTATTGCGATTTTTGTGTGTGTTCGTGTCATGCGTACTCCTTAAAATTATAGTTGATCGCCGGCGAACATGTCTGTGAGCAGATTTTTTACTTTTCCGTCATCATCGAAAGCGCCAATGCTAAAGATGTCATGCAGTTCCCCTTTATCAAACCAAAGGCCGTCGCCTTTTGCACACGAATCTATCAGGACCACCGAATCCTGCGGACCGACGTTTACCTTGTGCATTTTTTTGAGGCATATTGGGCACTTGCGATGTTTTTCTTTGCAATTGTCAAGTTTGTTGAAAGACTCCAGGAGCTGTTTAGCTTTTTCCGAGTCAGGCAGCAGCATTTCCAGTTCTCCCGCGTCAAGCCATATACCCCCGCATTCGAGGCAGTGGTCTATCTCCACCTCGTTTAGCTCCAGTGTTATCATTGCTGTTTTGCAGACCGGACAATCCATATCATATCCTTTAACCCTTGATTTTCCGCATGATACATGGGATTTGCCGTCCAGTCAAGGGCATCTCAAGTATTTGTCACTATTATGGTTGCAAATCTTTGTTGTGAAATTAATTAAAATGCTTGAATATTAGAGTCGTTTAATGTGAAATACTATACTTGAAACGGTGTTTGTGCCGATAAAACAGGATAATTATGATAGTTGACAGCCATACGCATATTAAAAGCAGATCAGGACAGGTCGACACCGCGGCTCATCTTGAGGCTTGCGAAAAGGTCGATCATTGTATTGTCCTTGCCGGTGGCGATGACAAAAGTCGGCAGGTAAACAAAGAACTTGCCGAGTACGTTAAACGATCCAAGAAGATGGTCGGCTTTGCAGTTGTTAATCTGCTTGAAGATAAGGTCTCTATCAAAGAGATAACTGCAATGACCAGGGGCCTTGGGCTAAGCGGAATTGTTTTGTATTGCCCGAAGCATAAGTTCCACCCGGCACACAGCAGGGCGATGCGTTTGTACGGGACCGCCGCCGAGCTAAAGCTTCCGGTGTTTTTCCATAATTCAGGTCCTTTTGCGGGCGATTCTGTTCTCGATTTTGCACGGCCTTATCTGCTTGACGAGATTGCACGGAAGTTCCCGACGCTTAAAATGGTTATCGGGAAGATGGGAGTTCCTTTCATAGAAGAGACGCTGTGCCTGCTGAGCAAGCACGAAAATATTTATGCAGATCTTTCAGTCGCCCCAAGCAAGGTCTGGGAAGTTTATAACATCGTAACCAGCGCGCACGAAGCGGGCATCATGGACAAGCTGTTGTTTGGCAGCGGTTACCCGGTTGCCGATCCGAGCCAGTGCATCGAGGCATTGCTTGGGTTTAACAAACTTGTCATCGAGGCAAATCTTCCGACAGTTCCGCGAGAAGAGATACGCAACATCATCGAGCGTGACTCGCTGGCAGCACTCGGCATATCCGTATAACACTGCCTTAAGGGAGCGTTGCTCAAATGCGAAATCCGAATATCGAAATACGAAACAAATAAAAAATTCTAATGTCCAAAATTTCAAACCCAATTCTGACGCAGTCAGAACCGTTTGGATCATTTGTATTTTGGTCATTATTGCTTGTTTTGGATTTCGGATTTAGTGCTTAGGATTTGGGCAACAAGCCCTTTAGGCAGATGACCCGCTGATTCGTTAGTTAACTAAGAATAACAAGTTGTTATTGTAATAGTGTAGATACCTGATTTTGCTGATCCTGCATGGAGGTTTAATTAATGGAAATGCTTGAAGAACAACGTGAGAATTGGGGAACTCGCGGTGGTTTTGTATTGGCAGCGGTGGGTTCTGCGGTAGGTCTTGGCAACCTTTGGGGGTTTCCGTATAAGCTGTATTCATACGGCGGCGGAGCGTTTCTTGTCCCTTATATAATCGCTATGTTCTGTATAGGCGTTCCGATGCTGATTCTTGAGTTCAGTTTGGGTCACATGACCCAGCGGGCTGCACCGGATGCCTTCGCAAGAGTCAATAAGCGTGCAGAGTTTGTCGGATGGTGGGGTATCATACTCGGGTTTGTGATAGTAACCTATTACCCGGTTATACTAGCCTATTGTTTCAGCTTTATGTATTACAGCATCGGAAGCATAATCACCGGTAATGCACTGCCGTGGGGTGGCGAAGGGGCCGCCGGTGTTGCTAACGCAAAAAGTTTCTTCTACGATGCGTACCTCGGCTTTAAGGAAGGCACCGAGCTTGGTCAGATCAGATACAACATTTTGATCCCGCTTTTTGTTGCGTGGATCGCGATGTATTTTTGTATTTTCAAGGGCGTAAAACTTGTCGGTAAGATCGTTTGGCTGACGGTACCGCTGCCGTTTATTATGCTTGTTGTTCTTACGATAAGAGGGCTTACACTGCCGGGCAGCATGAAGGGGCTGGTGTATTACCTCGATCCTGTATGGAGCGAGCTTGCCAAGCCGACGACATGGCGGTTCGCGTTCGGTCAGGTGTTCTTTTCGCTGAGCCTGGCATTCGGTGTTATGGTGACGTATGCGAGTTTCCTGCATCGAAAGAGCGATATAAACAATAACGCTGCGATCATCGGGATATCTGATTTTGCAACGAGCTTTGTCGGCGGTATCGCTATCTTTGCGACGCTTGGCGGGATGAGCTATGCTACGATGGAGGCGGGACAGGCAGTTGGAGTTAAAGACGTCGTAGCAGGCGGGCCCGGCCTTGCGTTCGTTGCGTTTCCGTATGCGCTTGCGCAACTGCCGGGTGCGGCGTGGTGGAGCTTAATATTCTTCTTTACGCTGGTGACGCTGGGTATCGACAGTGCGTTTTCTATAACCGAATCGGTGCTGGCGGGTATCGTCGATAAGACCGGCTGGAAAAGAAGCATAGTACTGCCGGCGATGAGCCTTGTGGGGCTTTGCTTTGGCCTGGTCTATGTTACCGAGGGCGGGCTTAACTGGCTTGGTACGATTGACGGGTTTATTAACGGGACGTGGGGTATAGCGTTGCTTGGTCTGCTTGAATGCGTCGCCTTAGGATGGATGTACAGGGTTGATACGCTAAGACATCATGCCAACGAAAGAAGCGACTGGCGGCTTGGAAGGTGGTGGAACTTTGCGATAAGAATATTCATCCCTGTGGTACTTGGTACGCTGTTCTTGTGGAGCCTGTTTGATGATGTTACCAACGCTGGCGGTTTTATAAAGACCCCGGGCGGCGAATGGATATTGCCTAACTGTGTCGGTTTGATCGTAGTTGGGATAGCAGCACCTGTCATCGCTATCCTTATGAGCCTTATCAAAAGCCCGCCTCGGCCGGAGCATGGCAAACAGGGCGAGCTTGAGTATCCGACGCATCCAGTGGGAATGAAGCTTGGCAAAGCGGCGTTTATTCTTTCGGCGGCTGGGCTGTTGCTGATAGCATGGATGGTGAAGACCGGCAACCATGGGCCGATCGGTGTTGCTCTTGCATTTGGTGTAGTTGGTATAGCTGTTAGCAACTACGTACTTGAGAAACACGACGTCGGCGACGAGAGACCTACGCTGCTAAGCAGGTGGGCGGGAATCATCGCGACACTGGATATAAGCGCTGTTATTGCGATGACGCTGATACGCATGACCAAGACAGCTGGGGATGCAGAGGCGATAGCAAAGACCTCGGACAAACTAAGCGGCGTGTCATACACTATAATCGGTGTGGTCGCCCTGATAGTAGTCGGCGGTTTAGGCTGGTGCTTCTATCGGGCGGTAACAGCGGCGAGTAAGGACCAGCAGGAAGAGCCTTTGGACGTCTTGCAGATCGATTAAGATCGACTCGCAGGAGCGTTTGTTATCCAGAGTAAACACATCTGCAATAGGAAGCGTTCGTAAATCAAAAACTGCACCGTTTCTACACCATTTCTGCACCGGTTTGAAAAAGTAATCAGCGTTTTTGGAGCGTGAACGCCGATTTTGGATTTAAAACTATACCGAGTAGTTAGACTTACGGCGAACGAGGTATTAGCTACGAATTAGCGCATGCAAAAAGGCGATCGCTAGCGATCGCCTTTTTACAATATATAAAACCCTCTTTTCGTAAAGCTTTTCAAAATCAAAGCTTTGTTTACTTGAACCCTTCAATGTTGTTTTTTGTATACTTTTCACAAGCCTTTTCGATATCGATATCGTTTATATTGGCCAGCGTACACATCCATGCGAAGACATCAGCAAACTCTTCATTCTTGTTGTTAACATTATCGCCTGAAAGAGCGGTCGCAAGCTCGCCGATCTCTTCGATGAACCACATAAAAGTTGCTGCGGTTCCCCTTTGGCGATCTCGCTGTCCGTACTTGTCGTCGATAAACTTCTGAAATTCGCTTATTTCCATAGTCGCGGGTCTGTTGCTACTCTTTAAGTATTTCAGCAAGTTTGGCTGCGCCGTAAATCTTCCTTACTTCATCGGTTGCCACTTTGCAAACGCCTTCCATCCTGATGGCGAAGTCTGCGCTGTGTGTCTGCTCTGCCAGGTGCAGGTGGCTCATCATCGGGCCATCAACTGCTTCGATGATCTGAAGCATTGTGATGTCTTTTGAATCATGCGCCAGGAAGAAGCCGCCGCGTGGGCCCCTTTTGCTTCTTAGGACATTAGCTCTTACGAGCTGCTGTAATATTTTCAGCAAGTATTCCAGTGGAATTCCATATTCCTTTGAAACTCTTGCAGCCAATACTGCACCATCTTGATAGTTCCGGGCAATATAGCCAACAGCAACGAGAGCATATCCGGTGGATCTGCTAATCTTCATTTTGAAACCTCCGCTAGAAAAAATTATAATTAACGATTAATAAATATTAATCTAAAAAAACATCGAAAACCTTACAGTTGTTTCTGTCCCCAGTTATTATATAAAATCCTGTTAAAGGATGTTTTATTCAGTTATCAGTGTCTCTCAGTCTACATACTACAATTATCAACAAAAGTTCTTCGTTTGCAAGACAAATTGTATCTTTTACAGTAAAAATTCTCAAATACAACAAACACGATGCTTAACATCCCCTTTATACTGAAGTGGTATTATCTCATATTTTTCCAATTATGCAAGCATAAAATCCATGAAAAAGTAAAAATGTCCTGAATATCAATAAACAGTTTGAGAGTCGATAGTCGTTAGTTTTTAGTCGTTAGGGAAAGATACGGCCTAACGGCCGATACATTTTTATGAAAAACAGTTGTCATGCAAGTCCTTTAATTGCAGTGGCTTACTTTAGCATTAAGGTCGCTAACGGTCAGTTTGAGTTGTTAACTTGACAATTTGCGTGATATAAACTATCCTTTGGTCCCGTGTTTTGCGTGTCAGAACAGTTAAGGAGAGTATTGTGGACGAGGCCAGCCCAAAGATCAGTGTTGAATATTTTGATAATGCTACGGTTGTGTATCTTAGCGAAGAGAATATCCTTCGCGAGCGTGACATCACGGCGATCGAAAATTCTGTTATGCCTCTTATAGAAAAGACGGACGGCGTAAACCTGATAATAAATTTCCGTAACGTTAAGTTCCTTACAAGCTCTGCGTTGGGTCTTCTTATTCGCATCAAGAAAAAGGCATACGAAAACAACGGCAAGATACTTCTTTGCACTATCGATCCTAAGATATACCAAATATTTGCGATAACGCGTCTTGACAAGGTCTTTGCGATATACGATACGCAGGCGCAGGCTTTGGAAAGCCTTGAGTAGGCGGCGTTTTTTTAGCATTGTAGTTTTGTTGCAGGAAAGAAAAGTTTAAACCACGACGGAAAATTTTGACAGGATAACAGGATAAAAAGCCAGATAATAAAAAATCATGTTGATCTTAAAGAAAGATCGTAATTTGTTAAGGTGATAAATGCAGTATAGCGAACTGACAGAAAAGATTATTGCCTGTGCCTATGCGGTTTATAATAAAATGGGATACGGCTTTCTGGAGTCAGTCTACGAAAGATGTATGTTAATAGAGTTGGCAGATATTGGCTTAAATGTTGAGGTACAGAAGCCTTTGAAAGTCCTTTATAAAGGACAGATTGTTGGTGATTTTGTTGCCGATGTTATTGTCAACGATACAGTTATAGTTGAACTAAAATCAGTTAGTAAAATTATTAAGGCACATGAAATTCAATTGGTGAATTATCTCGTTAGTACCAACAAGCCGGTTGGCTTGATTTTGAATTTCGCCAAAGATAAGGTAGAAGTAAAACGAAAAGTGAAAGAATTATAGTCATCCTGTAATCCTGTCAAAAAAGCGAGTTTAGAATGATTAACAGGAAAAAAGGGTGAACGGTTACGAAAAGTTTAAACCACAACGTGTATTTAAGACGATATTAGCTTATGGTATCAAAGTCAATCGAAATCAAGAGCCATGCATCCGAGATGGAGCAGGTTTGCCGTGAGATATTGGCTGCGGCTGCCTCAAGCAGTTTTAGCGAAGAGGATGTTTTTTCGATCCATCTTGCTCTTGAAGAAGCATTTATCAATGCCGTTAAACACGGAAACAAGAATGACTTGAACAAAAAGATAAGTATCGATTATATCATATCCGACGATAAGTTCGAGATAACGGTATCCGACGAGGGCGAAGGGTTTGAGCCTGATGTTGTTCCCGATCCGAGAATCGACGAGAATCTCTGTAAGAGTTCGGGACGTGGCCTGCTGTTGATACGCTCCTATATGGATAAGGTCGAACACAGCGAAAAGGGCAATGCTATTTTGATGGTAAAAAATAAGACAAGATGACCAAGAGCAGGTGATAAGTATGCTTTCAATATTTTCTAACGGATCGAGATTTTCTATGCTAAAAAGTTTTTTGTTTTTTTGCCTGCTGCCTCTATTGGTTCTTGTATTTGCCGGGTGTTCGGAAGAAGAAGCTGTTCCTGAGGTTGTTGGCGTAGCTGACTATACGATCGCGAGATCTGCATTCATTCCTAAGGCAAAACCGATAATATACCGCGGGTTTGGCGATGCTCCTTCAAGATGGACACCTCCGGCGAATGTTGAAAACAAGGATCGCTGGAAGGGCATCGTGATCCACCATTCGGCTATTCCGTTCGGATCGGCGGCACACGAGGATAAGTACCATAAGTCAAAAGGCTGGGATGGGCTTGGTTATCATTTTGTGATAAACAATGGTGTAAGAAAAGACGGTTACGGCGAGCCGGACGGTCTTGTTGAAGTCGGGTACCGCTGGAACGGGCAGATGGTAGGGTCGCATTGCAGGGAAAATGGCGACGGGAGCAACTACTGGAACAAATATACCATTGGGATATGCCTTATCGGCGATTTTGAAACAAGGCCGCCTACGAAACGGCAAATGCAGTCACTTGTAAAGCTGATTCGTTTTTTGCAGCACAGGTACGATATTCCGAACAGCCAGATCAAGGGGCACGACCAGGTAAAGGCAACAAAGTGCCCGGGTAAAAAGTTTCCCATGAGTAGATTAAAGTCGATGCTATAGGGCATGTTGGCCAAATTCTAAGCACTAGAGCAATTTAATTTTTCGTGCTCGCTTTCTGCCTGTTGCGGCTTCGGCTGTCGGCATCAGAATTACTTGCAATATTTCAATATTGCTACGTATTCTTCTTTGTCAGCCTTGTCCTCTCG
>SDBV01010105.1_pt1 | contig 12426 bp, 12 predicted proteins | sample 2277081 | NCBI WGS metagenome assembly SDBV01 (sample SAMN10402039, study PRJNA504765) | marine sediment metagenome | isolation source: marine sediment core GS10_PC15, 223 cmbsf | place: Arctic Ocean: Southern Knipovich Ridge | collected 2010 | reverse complement strand
GCGAAGCTCAGCGTTTCGATTTCGCGACTATGTATGGCATTGCTTCGAGAGATGATGGGTTCAGACGAGTCTACCATTTGTCTCTCCGAGTCCACAGTCGAGCATGAGTCATGGTTTTGCCCGGAATTCACCGCAGCGTTGTTTCGTTTGCGAGGCTCAACGGCGCGCGTTGCCGGATACCCGGGTCGCGCCGCTTCGCACACGTCGGTCTGGTGGTGGCCAGCATTGCAGCGATTACCCTCGCGGGTTCCGGTTGTTCGCTGCAAGCGCCGTATCGCGCGCCGCAGCTTGCGGCCGCGGCGTTGGCCCCGTTCGCCTCGGCCGAGCATGCCCCTGTTTCGCAGCAGCCTTTGCCTGACGACTGGTGGCGCCTGTACCGCGATCCAGTGCTGGACGGGTTGATCGAGCAGGCCCTTGCGCAGAATCGCGATCTCGCCGTGGCGGCCGCGCGACTTGCGCGCTCGCAGGCCGTGGTGAACGAAGCCGGCGCTGCACGCTTGCCCGATACGCAGCTTGCGCTAGGCGGTAACTACGGCAAGCAGAATGCCGATCAGATCGTCGCGGCGGCGCGACGCGATTCGGCAGACACGCGCTGGGCATATGCGCCGTCGCTGGCTGTGTCGTACGAAGTCGACCTTTGGGGACGCGTACGCAATCTGGTGGCGGCGGCCCGAGCCGACGCCCAGGCGCTGCAGGCGACCTCGGACGCGGTACGCGTCGCGGTCGTCGCATCCACAACCGATGCGTATCTGCAAGTGTGCTCATACGGCGAGCAGATCGATGTTGCCAACCACTCGCTTAAGATTGCCCAACGCGTAGTCGAGCTGACTAGCCGGCAACGCGATCGCGGGCTCGTTTCCGATCTCGAAGTCACGCGGGCTGACGGTTTTCTCGACGAGACCAGGGCGGCGCTTCCAACCCTGGAAGGCAAGCGTCGCGCCGCGCTCTTCGAGTTGGCCGTCCTGCTGGGCCGGCCGCCTGGCGAATTCCCGGCAACCGCCGCGCAGTGCCATGTCGCGCCGGTGCTCAAGCAGCCATTTCCGGTCGGAGACGGCGCCGCGTTGCTGCGCCGCCGCCCCGATCTGCGTGCTGCCGAACGCATGCTGGCCGCGGCCGATGCACAAGTCGGCGTTGCACTGGCCGATCTCTACCCGTCCATCGTGCTGGGCGGCTCGGTCAATCTCTTGTCGACCACGGGGAGCGTCGCCTCTCTCGGCGATCAATACGCGATGAGCTGGGGCGTTGGCCCGTTGATCAACTGGCGTTTTCCCAATCTGGCCGTGAGTCGCGCGAGGCTTGCCGAAGCGAAAGCGGATAACGCCGAAGCGCTGGCGCGATTCGAGAGCAACGTACTCACCGCGTTGAAGGAATCCGAGCAGGCGCTGACCTTTTATGGCGCGCAGTGGCAACGCCAGCAGGCACTACAGGCTGCGCGAGCTAACGACGCTCGTGCGCTGCATCTCGCGGAGCTGAATTACAAAGCGGGTGCGCTGGATTTTCTCGACGTGCTCGACGCCGAACGCAGTCTCGTCGCAACCGACGCAGCGCTTGCCGCCTCCAGCGGGACGCTGGCATCGGATCAGGTCGCCGTTTTCAAGGCGCTTGGTGGCGGCTGGCAGCAGTAGCTTCATCGCGCCGTGCGCGAATGCATTAGCGGACCTGCTGAACGGCCGCTCTTACTTTTCCATCAAGGTCTTGATATGAGTACCACTGTTGTTCCGGGGAAGGCTTCACCGTTTAGCAGGAAAAATCTGGTCTTGGCGGCTAGCGTCGTTGCTGGCGTTGCAGTGGCCGTGATGGCGCTGCGCTGGTGGAGCGTCGGCCGGTTTATCGAAAGCACCGACGACGCCTATGTCCGCGCGGACGTGGTGACCGTGAGTTCGCGCGTGCCCGGCTATGTGACGAGCGTGGCTGTCGCAGACAATCAGCCGGTGCGCCAAGGGGATCTGCTCGCACAAATAGATAGCGCCGACTACGCTGCTAAGGCCGCCCGGGCTCGGGCGAGTGTAGACGCTGCGCTCGCGACGTTGCGCGCGGAACAGGCAAACGTTGCGACGCTCGATGCGCAAGTTACCCGCGAAAGCAGCCTGACAGCGGCAGCGCAAGCGGATGTCGCCGCGGCGCGAGCCGATGCGGGCCGCCGCAAGGCTGACGACGAACGCTACAGGCAACTCACGGCTGAACAGGCCTCGAGCGAGCAACGTTGGGAGCAGGCGCATGCCGCAGCACTCACGGCCGATGCTCTGCTCGCCAAGGCCGATGCGAGCGTCGAGGCACAGCGCGGCGAACAAGCCGTGCTGCTCAAGCGCAGGATGCAAGGCATGGCCGCGATTGCGCAGGCACAGGCGCAGGTAGAGGTCGCGCGTGCCGCTCTGGCGCTCGCGCAGCTCGATCTCGATCACACGACAATTCGCGCGGCCAGCGATGGCGTAGTTGGTCAGCGCACCGTGCGCACGGGGCAGTATGTCGAGACGGGCCAGCCGTTGCTCGCTGTCGTGCCGCTGCAGGACGTTTACGTGATCGCCAATTTCAAGGAAACCGAGGTGGCGACAATGAGCGCCGGCCAGCCGGTCGAGATCGACGTCGATAGCTATGGCGGGCATACCTTGCACGGCCGCGTGTTGAGTATTGCACCCGGTTCGGGAGCCCAGTTTGCGTTGCTGCCGCCCGATAACGCGACCGGCAACTTTACCAAGGTTGTGCAGCGCATCCCCGTCAAGATTGCGGTGGACGCCGGGCAGCGCGAGGCAATCGCCCTGCGGCCAGGCATGTCGGTCGTCGCACGCGTTCATACCGGTACACAAACCTCCGCGAGTCGTTCATGAGCGCTACCACTACTGCTGCCACGACTCATGAGCCGGTGTCGTTGCGTGCCTGGATTGCGGTGCTCGGTGGCGTGTTTGGCTGCTTCATGGCCGGTATGAACGTGCATGTCACCAATGCTTCGCTACCCGATATCCGTGGTTCGCTTGGTGCGAGTTTCGAGGAAGGTTCGTGGATTACCACGGCGTATCTGGTTGCGGAAATCATCATCATTCCACTGACCGGGTGGCTCGTACAGGTGTTTTCGATCCGACGCGTGATGCTGGTCGGAACGAGTGGGTTTCTGGTCTTCTCGCTCGTGTGTTCCGTAGCGCCGACCATCGACGCCATGATCGTTGCCCGTGCGTTTCAAGGCGCGTTCGGCGGTGTGCTGATTCCGCTCTCGTTTCAGCTGATCGTAACGAAGTTGCCACCAGCGCGGCATCCGCTCGGTATGGCGCTGTTCGCGGTTGCCAACAACGTCGCGCAGGCGGCAGGGCCCTCCCTGGGCGGCTGGCTGACCGACATGTATTCGTGGCGCTGGATTTTCTATTTGCAGATTCCACCCGCGCTCGTTCTGCTGGCGGCGATCGGTTGGGCGATCAAACCTGAGCCGGTGCAACTGGACCGGCTGCGCAGCGCGGACTGGCTCGGCATCACGACGATGGCGATCGGACTCAGTGCACTGCAGATCGTGCTGGAGGAGGGTGGGCGCAAGGACTGGTTCGGCTCGGGTTTCATTACGAACATGTTTCTGGTTGCGGTCGTTGGGCTCGCTGTCTTTGTGATTGTGCAGCTTCGTCGCGATGAACCGTTTATCAATCTTCGGCTGCTGGGGCGTTATAACTTCGGTATTGCGAGTCTGATGCAGTTCCTGTTCGGCGGGGTGGTGTTCGCGGTCGTGTTTCTGGTGCCAAACTATTTTGCCGAACTGCAGGGCTACAGTGCCCGCGATATCGGCGTGATGATGGTGCCGTACGGGCTTGTGCAGTTCGTCATGTCATTTTTGACGCCGCCTCTGATGCGCCGCACCAGCGCTCGCACGACGATCATTGCCGGCTTTGTGCTGGTGGCGATCGGATGCCTGATGAACATTCATCTCGACGTGGATGCTTCTGCGAACGTGGTCGTGCCGTCGCTGATCGTGCGCGGAATCGGGCAATCGCTGGTGGTCGTCGCGCTGGGCGTGATGGCGGTCAACGGCATCGAGAAGAGCCAGCTCGGATCGGCCTCGGGTCTGTTCAGCATGGTGCGCAACCTGGGTGGCGCGATCGGGATTGCGATCGCCAGCCAGATCGTGGTGGAACGGGAAAAGCTGCACGCCGCGCGCATTGGCGAAGCGATTACGCCGTTCAATGGGGCGTTTCAGGAGCGCATGATCGATATGGTCAGGGTGCTGACCGGTAGCCATGTTGGCCGGGGCGACGCGCTGGCTGCCGCGGGGCTCGCCGGCAGCCGCGAAGCGGCGCTTGGCATTATCGATAAGGTGATTGGCCGCGAGGCGCTGTTGATGGCTTATAGCGATACCTTCCTCGTGGCCGGTATCGCGATGCTTGGATGTACGCTCGCGGCGTTTGCGTTGCGAGGGAGGGGAAGCTTTAGCGCCTCGCCGTAGCCATCCCACTGCGCTTCGGTACGCGGACCCGCAATCGCGCTGCCGGTGTCAAGTTGGCATATGCCAACATATGGGTAAAATATCGGCATGTTTCACCCGCTCCGGGAACTGTCATGCGCACCGTTTCCATTTTCAAGAACAACGCTAGTCAGGCCATCCGCATTCCCAAGGACATGCAGTACGAGGGAGTGACTGAACTCGACATTCGGCGGGATGGGGATACGCTTGTTTTGCGTCCTGTTCGTCCCAATTGGTCCTCGTTCGCGAGCGAGCCGTTGGCCGATGCCGATCTCCTTTCAGATCGCCCACCGGTGATCGAGTCGGGCCGTTTCGATCTGACGGAGAGTGATGACGAAGGTTCGGAGTCGAGCCAGTGACGCAGATTGACATGCTCGACACGAACATCTGTTCGTTCATCATGCGGGAGCGTCCGTCGAAGGTTCTTGCGCATCTACAAGACTGTGTGGATGCTCAAGAGTGAATCGTCGTGTCCGCCATTACAGACGCCGAAATGCGTTTCGGTGCGGTTGGTAAAAAGGCGTCGCCCAAGCACGGTACCTTGGTCTCCGCTTTTGTTGCTTGTCTTAATGCGCTTTGAAGATTGGGCCACGTCCGAAGATAGTGGCCCGACTTCCAGTTAGCGCCGGCGATTTGCCGCGCCCCTTAACCTGGCCGATTACCCGACCACCCGCCGCCCCTCAACCGGATACCCCGGATCGGTATACCCCGGCGTCGACGCATGCCCCGGCACCACCAGGCTATCGACGAACTGCTCATCTTCCGAGGTGAGCGAAAGCTTTAGCGCCTCGCCATAGCTATCCCACTGCGCTTCAGTCCGCGGACCGGCAATCGCGCTGCTGACGAACCGGTTTTTGAGCACCCAGGCGAGCGCAAACGCAATCGAAGTCGTCCCGCGCTTCGCCGCATGTTCGGCAACGGCCTGGGCGATCCTCAGCGACTCCGGTCGCCACTCGGTCTGCTGGATACGCTTGTCGCCGCGGCCTGCACGCGAATCGGCCGGCGGCGGGGTATCCACACCATATTTGCCGCTCAGCACGCCACGCGCCAGCGGGCTATACGGAACCACACCCAGTCCATAGTGAGCCGCAGCCGGTAGTTGCTCGACTTCAGCGGTACGGTCGACGATGTTGTAAAGCGGCTCGCTCGCGACCGGCCGATCCATGCCGAGCTGATCGGCAAGGCGGACGATCTCGGCGATGCGCCAGCCACGGAAGTTCGATACACCGAAGTAACGGATCTTGCCTTGACGGATCAGATCGCCAATCGCGCGCACCGCTTCTTCGAGCGGCGCATCGGTCAGCGCGCGGTGAAAGTAGAGGATGTCGATATAGTCGGTGCCGAGCCGCTTCAGGCTCGCGTCAACCGACTGCACGATCCACTTGCGCGACTGACCCTGTTCGTTCGGCCCCTGCGTGGCCGGATAACCGAACTTGGTCGCGACCACCCAGCTATCGCGCCGCGAAGCGATGGCGCGTCCGACGATCTCTTCCGAACGTCCCGCGTGATAGACGTCTGCTGTGTCGATGAAATTGATGCCCTGATCGTAAGCCTTGTCGATGATGCGCTTCGAGGTGGCCTCGTCGGTCTCGCCGCCGAACATCATCGCGCCCAGGCACAGGGGCGAAACCTTGAGGGCGCTGCGGCCCAGATACCGGTAATCCATTGAGAGTGCTCCGTGCAGGCAAGGCCTGCGTTAGATCGTGCTGAAACAGGCCGCGCGGTTCGATCCGCTCAAGCCTCGCGCGCCTCGAAGACGCGCTTGGCAATCGGCCATGCGGTGGCGGCAGTCGGCCAGCCTGAATAAAAGGCAAGGTGGGTGATCAGTTCGATCAGTTCGTCGCGTGTGATGCCGTTGTCGAGCGCCTTGCCGATATGGAAAGGCAGCTCGTTCGTGCGATATAGCGCGACAAGGCTGGCAACGGTGATCAGACTGCGCTCGCGAGGCGAAAGTCCGGGACGTTGCCAGACGTCGCCGAACAGCACTTTGTCCGTGTATTCCGCCAGCGCGGGTGCGAAGTCGCCAAACGCTTCACGCGCTGCGGTGGGTTCTTGAGCCATGACGTTCTCTCCAACTTGGGTCGGGATGGTGATGAGTCGCGCAGGCGTCTTGCACCCGCGCGGCCGGTCATCTGCAAAGTCGAATTTACAGAGTGCGGCCAGGCGCGACTAGACTGTAGAATCGGCATGCACCTATGAACTGGGCTCATCAATGGCACGCGAAAACTTTAACGACCTGCTGGCGTTTCTCGCGGTGGCGCGCGAACGCAGCTTTACCCGGGCGGCGGCCAGGCTTGGGGTGTCGCAATCGGCGTTGAGTCACACCATCCGCGCGCTGGAGTCCCGATTAGGCCTGCGCTTGCTCACGCGCACCACCCGCAGCGTGGCACCCACGCCGGCCGGCGAGCGCCTGCTCGCCACAGTGGGACCTCGCTTCGAAGAGATCGACGAGGAACTGGCGGCATTGAGCGAGTTGCGCGACAAGCCGGCCGGCACGATTCGCATCACCGCTGACGAAGTCGCCGCTCGCGAAGTGCTATGGCCGAAGCTTGCGCGCGTCCTGCCGGACTATCCGGACATCAAGGTCGAGATCGTCATCGACTTCGGGCTGACGGATATCGTCGCGCAGCAGTTCGACGTGGGGGTGCGCCTGGGCGATCAGGTGGCGAAAGACATGATTGCGGTGCGCGCCGCGCCGGATATGCACATGGCGGTGGTCGGTGCTCCATCCTACTTTGCGAAGCACGGTCGTCCTAGAACACCGCAGCAGTTGACCGAGCATAGCTGTATCAATCTGCGGCTACCCACCTACGGTGGTCTGTATGCATGGGAGTTCGAAAAGGCGGGGCATGAGCTGAAGGTTCGCGTGGAGGGCCAGTTGGTGTTCAATACGACATCGCTGATGCTGGAGGCGGCGCTCGACGGCTGTGGTCTTGCGTATGTACCGGAAGACGTGGTGCGGCCTTATCTCGACGACAATCGCCTCAAGCTTGTACTCAAGGACTGGTGCCCGACCTTCCCAGGCTACCACCTCTATTACCCCAGCCGCAGGCAGTCCTCACGCGCGCTGGCGGTGTTGATCGAGGCCTTGCGCTACCGGCCGTGACGCCCGCGTGCGGCGTTGCCGGCGAGGCTGGGCAGCTTGCCGGAACGCGACACGATTTCGTGGCATGATCTCCTCCACCTTCACACCACTGCTGGAGCGTATGTCATGGCGACTTATATTGTCTTCACACGAGAAAGCACGCAGGATCAGGCTGAGCTGGATATTTACCAAAGCAAGGTTGGTGCGACCTTCAAAGGTCATCCAATCAAGATACTTGCTGCCTATGGACCGCAGCAGGTGCTCGAGGGCGATGCGCCCGAGGGTGTGGTGGTGGTTGAGTTCCCGTCCACGGAGGCGGCACGCGCCTGGTACGACAGCCCCGAGTACCAGGAGGTCGTGAAGCACCGTTTCAAGGGTTCAACCTATCGCGCTGTACTCGTCGAAGGCGTTTGACGAAAACGGACAGGTGCGTTGCGCCGCTGTGCCGGCTGTTCATCCAGCCTGTCCACGCGGCGCAGCCTCAGTTCGACAAATGCAGGTTCTTCGCCAGCACCGTACCCGTCTGCGGGCTGATCAGCCAGACGGCGCGGACATGAGTGTATAGAACCGACGTGCGGGTCGTGATATCGGTCGGCTCGTCGTCGGTGGGATCGCTATGTTCGCGCTGCTCGCTCAGATAGGGCGGCGCGAGATCGCACATCAGCGCAATGGCGAAATCGCCGTCAACTTTGGCGAAATCAGCCGGCGAGAGCGAGAGGTGGGCACGGACCTTGGTCTTGCTGGATTCGCCAGGCTTGAGTTCAATCAGATCGATTCGCTGGATATATCCCTTCGCTTTCGCTTCCGCGGCTACCACCAACCCCCGGCCGCTCGGTCCGATCACGGTTTTCTTGAGCGGGATCACGCCCGGCGCTTCCTCGTCCGCCAGATCCGCGTTGACTGTCAGCGAGTGGTTTTTCGAACGGTACAGCACGCCATAGGACACGGGGACGACGAATACCAGTTCACGGTCGAGATTGACCTTCGCGAGGTCGAGATCGTGCGGTACCTGGCGAGTGGGAATCAGGTCGCGCAGACGCTCGGTCAAGGTGGGCGAGCTGGCGTGAATGCGTCCCGTCGCCAAGGTGTCTCTGACGGCGCCGGCGTCGTCGCCGACAATAGGCCGCTGCGCCAGCAGTGCCGCAGCCTGCGAGGTCTGTGTCTGGCTCGCGGCGTTGGCGGCGGGAACCTCTTGCGAGGAGGCCGCGTGCGCCAGCATCTGAACACACGTCAGGGCGCAGGCGGCGCTCAGGTGAAGCAGTCTGGGTTTCAGGTTGGACACGTCTAAGCCCTCCGGGACGACCGCAGTCTAGCGCAACGGCGTACCGGATGGTTGGGTCGTATTGGCGGTCACGCTTACTTCACTGCTCCCAGAGCGAGACCCTTGACGAGATACCGCTGCAGCCACGCGAACACCACGGAGACCGGCAAGGTCGCGCACAAGGTCGCCGCCATGACCAGATGCCATTCCACGACGTACTTCCCTGCCACCATGTCGGTGACCTGCACGGTGAGGGTCTTGTTCTCCGGCGAACGAATCAGCGTATAGACCACCGCAAACTCGTTCCACGCGTTGATAAATGTGAAGATTGCCGTGACGACGATAGCGGGGACGGCCAACGGCAGAAACACCTTGAACACGGCCTTGGCGCGGCCGCATCCTTCGAGCCATGCTGACTCTTCGAGATCGCGCGGCACAGTTTGAAAGTAAGACGACAGCATCCACACGGCAAACGCGATGTTGAACGCCGCATACGAGACGATCACCGCGAGCTTGGAGTCAACCAGGTTGCCGTCGCCATAGGGAATCATGGCGGCGAGGCGGAACAGGCCGACCACCAGCAGAATTGGCGAGAGCATCTGCGTGACGAGCAGGAACTGCCGGTACAGGCCGCGCCCCTTGAACGGAAAGCGCGCGAGCGCGTAGGCCGCGGGCACGCTGACCGCCAGCGCAAGCGCCATGGAAAGCAGGCTGATTACCACGCTGTTGCGCAAGGCCACGCCGAAGTTGGCGGCCTGCCACATATCTGCGAAGTTGCTCCATTGCCAGTGCACCGGCAGCCAGCGGGCCGGGTAAACGAAAACCTCATCGGCCGGTTTGAGCGCGGTGAACAGCATGATCGCAAACGGGAACAGCACGAGGACGATCAGCGGAGACAGCGCGAGCCAGCACCATAGCGTGCGTTTCAGTTTGGTGCTCATGCGTTTTCCCCTTCCTTCGCCGGCTGCATGCGCAGATACAGCATCGAAAACACGAACAGCATGATCAGCATGATCAGCGACACCGCTGCCGCCTGGCCCGGACGCCCCAGCCGGAAGCCGACCTCATACAGATAGGTGACGAGAATATGCGTGCTCTCGTCCGGGCCGCCTTGCGTCATGACCCAGATGATCGGAAACGAGTTGAAGACGTAGATCACATTCAACAGGATCGCCATGTTGACGAAAGGCTTGAGCAAGGGCAGCGTCAGCTTGCGGAACTGCTGCCATGCGCTCGCGCCGTCGATGCGTGCCGCCTCGTAGATGTCGCCCGGCACGGACGACAGGCCGCCCAGCAGGATAGTGACCGTAAACGGAATCGACACCAGAATCCCGACCGCAATTTCCACCGGAAACGCGAGCTCCGGCGTCGCCAGCCAATGAATCGGCCCGTTGATGATGCCGAGCCGGTGCAATGTGACGTTGACCATGCCGTAGTCGTCATTAAAGGCCCAGCGCCATACCACGGCGGTCATCGTGAGCGACACGGACCACGGCAGCATCACGATAGTGCGCGCCACGCCGCGTCCATAGAAGTCCTGGTTGAGAATAAGTGCGACCGGTACCGAGATTAGGACGGTGCCGCCCACGACAAAAAACGTCCAGTAGATCGTGCGCTTGAGCGCGCCGAGAAATTCCGGATCTGCGAACACGGTGTAGAAATTCGCGAGGCCGGTAAAGTCGCGAATTGCGCCGAAGCGCGAGACATCGTGCAGCGACTGATACACGATGTTGAAAATCGGATAGCTGATGATAAACAGCGCCAGGATCAAACTCGGCGCAATCAGCAGCCAGGGCGCCGACAGGCGCAGGGAAGCAGGACGGCTCATGCGTGCTCGGTCGTAAGTAGCGCTTGAGCCTCGACCCGGCTTCAATGTTGCCTCGAGGCCGGCGCGACGGGATGGGCCGGATACAACACGGTGCGCGCCGCCTGACAGCAGCGGCGCGCACCGGTCTACATTAACGCGGTTCTACGTCAACTCGGCGTTGACTCAACGCCATTACTTGCCGAGCGATTGATTCGCCTTGTCGGCCGCTGCGTTCAAAGCTGCTGCCGGCTGAGCCTTGCCGAGATAGATCGACTGCATGGCGTCCGACACAGCCTTCGCGGTGTCTTCCCAACCCGTAATCGTCGGCGCAAAACGCGCGCTCGGCAGGAGCGCGATGAACGCCTTCGTGTCAGGATTGTTGAACGCCGGGTCGGTCGCTTCGGCCTTGGTGGTCGGCAAGAAGCCTTCCGTGTTGGTGAACTGCACACGCGGCTCCTTCGTGAACAGATAGTCGAGGAACTTCCAGGCGCTCTTCTTCACCTTGGAGTTCTTGAACATCACGATCGAGTCCGTCACCGCATACGTGGCGTGAGTCGTGCCCATCGGGATCGGGTCGATGCCGTACTTCAGGTTCGGCGCTTCCTTGGCGATCTGCTTGGAGAGGAACGGCGCCGAGATGACCATCGCCACACGGCCCTGCTTGAACAGGTTCTGCACGTCTTCGCGGCTGTAGCCCGTCACGCCCGGTTCGGTCAGACCATCGTCGATCAGCGTCTTGTACAGCGTCGCGGCCTTCACGCCAGCCGGCGAGTTGAACGCTGCCTTGCCGTCCTTGCCGACGACTTCGCCGCCGTAGCTCCACAGCGCATAGTAAAAGTAGACGTCCGTTTCGATTTCCTTGCCTTGCAGGCCGAAGCCGGCAATGCCTTGCGCCTTCAGTTTCTTCGAGGCGTCGATCACGTCATTCCACGTCTTCGGGCCGTCCGGATAGCCGACCTTCGCCAGCAGATCCTTGTTGTAGTAAAGCGCGCGGGCCGATGCGGCGATCGGCAGGCCGTAGACCTTGCCGTTGATCTCGCCCGGGGCGAGGAACGGACCGATGAAGCGGTTCTTGAAGCTGGCGTCCATGTAGCCGTCGAGCGGTTCGGCCACGTCGTCCTTGACGAAATCGAGCAGCCAGCGGGTGCCGACAATCGCCAGGTCGGCGTTGGCGCCGCCGGTAATGTCCGTTTGCAGCTTCTGTTGCAGCGTGTCCCAGCTCACGTCCTCGATCTTGATCGTCGTGCCGGGGTTGGCTTTTTCGAATTCCTGAGCCACTTTTTCGAAGTACGGTGCGGTCGCATCGCTGTAATGGGCGACGGTAACGCGGACCGTGTCGGCGTGCGCCGCGACGGCCATACCTGCAAACGCAAGCGCCACGGCAATCTTGCCGAGCGCGAAGGAAGCACGGGCTTGCAACGACATTTCTCTCTCCTGGGGTGGTCTGCTGCCGTCGCCGGCCGCTGGGTTGTTAAATTGTTTGAAAAAATCCTACATGACGCAAAAAAGCTTGTCACGTAGGGACTACGATATTTTTTATCGCCGCGTTTTTTGCCTAAGATGCTGTAAAGAAGGCGTATTTTGTGCAGTGCGGACGCAGGCAGTATGAATGGCGGTGCGCCTAGGATAGGCTTGAAAAGCGTGTCGTGTTGGAAATTTACAAGACGGAAAGCCTGTGCAGTGCGGCCTGAGAGAGCGTAGCCGGGGCGTGGTGCAGCGCCCCGGCGCCGGCAAGCAAAGTGTGAGGATAGACATGAAGCGAGTGGTTTTGGTCACAGGCGCCTGTGGCGGGATCGGTAGCGCGCTGTGCCGGCGGTTTGTGGAGCAGGGCGAGGCCG
>SDBV01010104.1_pt1 | contig 12426 bp, 10 predicted proteins | sample 2277081 | NCBI WGS metagenome assembly SDBV01 (sample SAMN10402039, study PRJNA504765) | marine sediment metagenome | isolation source: marine sediment core GS10_PC15, 223 cmbsf | place: Arctic Ocean: Southern Knipovich Ridge | collected 2010 | reverse complement strand
GTCAGGAACATTTTTTATGAAGTTGCCGATAACAAAACCGCTGTTTGACGAAGAAGACTATGCCCTTATTACAAAGCCGCTCGATTCAGGCTGGATTGTTCAGGGACCGTATGTGAAAGAGTTTGAAAAGACTATTGCAGATTTTGTCGGAGTTAAATACGCAGTCGCAGTTAACTCCTGTACCTCCGGGCAGTTTATCATGTCGAGAATTATTGATATAGGGCCTGGTGATGAGGTGATTGTTCCTTCCTTTACATGGATTTCAACTGTCAACTCGATCGAATTTCTCGGTGGAAAGGCGGTTTTTTGCGACATTGATATTAATACTTTTACTATTGATGTGAGTCGAATCGAAGAAAAAATTTCCGAAAAAACAAAAGCCATTTATCCTGTTCATTTATTCGGATTGACAGCTGATATGCAGGAAATAATGAAAATAGCGGAAGATCATAACCTTCAGGTAGTTGAAGACTGTGCATGCGGCCTGGGCGCAAGAATCGGGAACAAACATTGCGGCAAGTTCGGTACCGGAGGAATTTTATCTTTTCATCCGAGAAAATCTATTACTACGGGTGAAGGTGGAATGATTATTACCGACGATAAAAAAGTTGCAACCGTCGCCTCCAGTTTAAGAGATCATGGGGCAGTAAAAACCGACTATGACCGTCACAATAAAAAAGGCGAGTTTCTGCTAACAGATTATGTGCATCTGGGCTACAATATGCGAATGACAGATATTCAGGGGGCATTAGGAGTGGCGCAGGCAAAAAAATTAGACCGGATATTAAAAAGAAAACATGATCTGGCGGAAATTTATAATGACAGGCTTAAGAAAATCTCCTGGTTGAAATCGCCCGAAGTTCCGAAGGGTTACACTCATGGCTTTCAGACCTATTGCACACTCTTTAAACCTGATGAAGCTCTGAGAGCCATTGAAGAAAAAGATACGGGGAAAATAGATAATATGAGTGCTGAGAGGAATGCTGTCATGTCTCTTCTGGAAAGCAAAGACATTTCAACCCGTCAGGGAACTCATGCAGTACATATACAGAAGCTGTACCGTGACAAATATTCATTTCAGCCAGGTGATTTCCCTGCTTCTTATGCGGCAGATAAACTGAGCTTCGCAATTCCATTCTATCCATCGATAACAGAAGAAGAAATCGAGTATTTGTTTGATAATTTACGAAGTGTGAAAGTTAAGTAGTAACTAAACTTTGGCAAAATGAAAAAATAATTTATCTGACAGGCTTTGAAAAACCCCCCAAACCCCCTGGAGAGGGGCTTATGGTGGTGGTCAAGTCCCCCTTCGGGGGATTTAGGGGGCAATTATGTGAAGCTGTTTTAAGCATTTGCTGATTTAAAGGGATAACCGGATATATTTATTTAATAAATAATGATAAACAGGATTATCAGTGTTATCCTGTTATCCTGTTAAAAATAATTTACTTTTTTTTCTAAAGTATAGTTGCTCATAAGGAATTAAGTATGAAACATATTTTAGTTACAGGCGCCACAGGTCTGATCGGAAAATATGTATGCAAAAGCCTCTCCGGGAGTGAACACATTGTATGGGGTTTAGGCAGATCGGATGACGCTCCGGCGGATCTTCCGGATATTAGATGGATACAGTGTGATCTTGCAGAACATTTAGCTACACGCATCTTCCCTGAAAAACCGGACGTAATTATTCATTTAGCACAATCATTACGTTTCCGGGACTTTCCGGATGGCGCAAGAGATGTATTCAAAGTTAATATTCAAAGCACTTTTGAATTGCTCGAATATGGACGCAGGATTGGAATTAAACAGTTTATATTTGCTTCTACCGGCGGTATCTATGGATTCGGTGAGGGGGTGTCTAAGGAAGATGATAATATAAATTTTTCCGGAAATTATAATATGTACCTCTCATCGAAATATACTTCCGAACTTCTTGTAAAAAATTATTCAAGCTTTTTTTCTCCTGCAATTCTGCGGTTTTTTTTCGTCTATGGCAGGGGCCAGAGAGAAGATATGTTTATTCCAAGGTTAATATCCAATGTAAAAAGAGGGAAACCCATTATGTTGGAAGGTGAAGATGGCATATTGATCAATCCGGTTTATGTTGATGATGTTGTTTCAGTTATTGAAAGAATCCTTGATTTCGAACAGCCGCTTACCCTGAATGTTGGTGGAAATGAAGTGCTTAGCTTACGTCAGATAGGTGACATCATCGGCAGTGTCGTGGGGGAGAAACCGGTTTTTGAACATAATGATAAAAAGGAATCGAAATACCTTGTCGGCGATATAACCAGATTGACCGGGATTTTCGGTGCTCCCGAAACAACTTTCATCGATGGGATCAAGAAAATGATAAAAAGTGACTGAACTGTTTTTTTAATAATCGTGTCAGTTATTTCCGGTAAAAACAATTTGGCAGCCTCATAAATATATTACATTTAACAGGGACTTAAGATTAAGCGGAAAGAGAAGAATCTTTAAGTCCTTTTTGTTTTTGAATTTTACATATAGAAAGATATTATGTGCGGAATATACGGATTAATTAATTTTAATAATTCAAGCCGTGTCAGTCCCGAAGTTTTGAATAATATGGGTTCTGTATTATCTCACAGGGGGCCGGACAACCGGGATATTTTAATCAGGAATAATGTAGGCCTGGGCCATACAAGGCTTTCTATCATTGATTTAAGCCCATCGGGTAATCAACCTATGTCAAACGAGGATAACTCTGTTATTGTAACTTATAATGGTGAGATTTATAACTTTACGGAGTTAAAAGAGGAACTGCTTGCAAAAGGACACATCTTCCGGTCTCATACCGACACAGAGGTTATTGTACACCTCTGGGAAGAAGAGGGTATTCGCTGCCTTGACCGTTTTAGAGGGATGTTTGCATTCGCACTCTGGGATGACAAAAAGAAAGTCCTGTTACTCGCACGTGACCGGCTGGGACAAAAACCATTGTTTTACCACAGGTCTCAGGACAGAATTGTATTCGCATCCGAGATTAAAGCGATATTGCAGGTCCCCGGAATCAAAAGGGAGCCTGATTTTGAGGCGATTCATCATTACCTTAATTACCAGTCGGTTCCCGCGCCTTTTTGTGCGTTTAAGGGAATTAATAAACTTCAACCGGCGCATTATTTGATGATCAAGGATGGCCGTGGCGAGCCCGGGCGTTACTGGAAGCTTTCATACAAAAATAAACTGTCCATCGAGAGTGAAAAAGATGAATCGGACCTTCAGGAAGAAATTATCGAACGTCTCCGTGAATCGACACGGATGCGTCTCGTTAGTGATGTGCCCCTGGGAACATTTCTTTCCGGAGGACTCGATTCCTCGATAATAACCGCTCTTATGGCCGGGCTGACTGATAAACCTGTAAAGACATTCTCTATTGGTTTTACATATGATGAATTTAACGAAACTCAATATGCCCGTATGGTTGCGGAACGTTATGAAACAGAACATCATGAATTTATTGTTACTCCCGATGCCCGGAGCATTTTCCCTGAGCTTGTCTGGCATTACAACGAGCCGTTTGCCGATTCCTCAGCCATACCGACATACTATGTCTCCAAGCTTGCCAGGGAACATGTAAAAGTTGTGTTGACCGGCGATGCCGGAGATGAGAATTTTGCCGGATATCCAAGGTATAAGAATGTTGGTGAATTTGAAGTCAAGAAAGATTTTTTCCCATTTCTCAAACGCTGGATAACACGCAATAAAAGCTGGAAGGCATTCACCGGTTCCGGATTCCGGAAGGATTTCTCACGGCTTTCGTCATTGACACAGCGGCGCCTTTTGTACTACTATCGTATCACACACTTTCATGAGTTATATAAACAATATCTTTATACAGATGAGATGAAAAAGCGTGTAAAAGGTATTTTATCCGTAGATTTGATGCTCGATCGTTATAATGATTCCGATGCGGATGATTTTCTCGATTCGACACTTGATCTCGATTTCGGTCTCTACCTGCCGGATACATTGATGGCCAAGGTCGATATTGCTTCCATGGCTCACTCGTTAGAGGCACGGTCACCGCTTCTGGATCATAAGTTTCTGGAATTTACGGCTCAAATCCCATCCGATCTAAAATTGAAGGACGGCGCCGAAAGCAAGTATATTTTCAAACGAGCGTCGGAACCTTACCTTCCCCATGAGGTGATATACAGGAAGAAAATGGGATTCGGAGTTCCGATCGGCCATTGGTTCAGAAATGAACTCAGGGATATGGTTTACGATGTTCTGCTGAGTAAACAGTCGGTCGAACGTGGTTTATTCAACAAAGACTACATCGAAGCAATGCTGAAGAATCACGAAAAAGGAGAAAATTGGCAGTATTTAATCTGGAACCTGCTTATGCTTGAACTCTGGTTTCTCATGTTCATAGACCGAACATGGCCGGAACCTTCAAGAAATTAATTTTCAGGTTTATATATGGAGTAAGACCATTCTAAAGTTGAAATAAAACCTATAGTTATATTACAGCAGGGACAGATTATAACCTGTCCCTGCAAATTGTAATACATCTAATATCAAATATAAAATGTTATAAGAAGAAGAAAATTTATAGATTTCTATTTTTCATTAATTTCTTCTTCCCATAATACCTGCAATTCATCGAACAGGGGTTTAATCTGCTGTATATAATTACGTATGTTTTTTCTTGTTATTTCTTTGTTTTCGTCCGATAAATTTTTATACTTCTGCACATGCCGTTCGATACGGGATTCAAGCTGGTGCAGACCTTGATTTGCTCCACTCGAAACACTCTTAGAGATAAGAGCAGGTAAATTTCCGGAAATTATGCGTGTTGCTTTTTTCACTGTAAAAGGCAAAGCGATTATTGACATAATAATTAAAATAACAGCAACAGATAATGTCTTCACAATAAATGGTAAGATATCACCAAACAGTTCTTTTCTTTTGGGCACAACAGATTTGGGCACATTTACGATATCATGTTCTTCGAGTTCGATAATATTTTTGAAATATTTTTCCTTATCTCCCTCTAATGTTTCAAAAGCCTCGTTTACAGTTTTACCCTTGGAAAAAATTTGTAATTCAGGTATGATAAAAAAATAAGAATCGTCTATTTGTTTCAGTACAGCATTATACTGTAAACTCATATAATACTCGAGATCCTTTTTTTCATTCATCCGCTTCTTCTCCTCTCATTATATTGATTATTAAGGAATTATAGTTAATTCATGACAATTTTTTTATTTCTTTAATAATTTACGAATGTTTTCCCGAGCAACCATTCCTGTGAGTAAAGTTTGCTATTGCTTTATGATAATGTTTAGGATTGAAATAATCAATGAAATTTTGTAGTGAGCTTAAATCTTATTGAAAGTAAAGATATTTTTTGACAGGATAACAGGATATTATATGATTTATTGAAAAAAACAAGGTTTCAAGCTGAATAAGAAAATGCAATAACGGTATTAAAGATACTGTTATACCTGAATTGGGAAAAAGTTAAAGAACTCAAATAGTGATGAATAGAATTAATATAATCCTGCTTATCCTGTTATCCTGTCAAAAAATTTAATCAATAATAAAAGCACTACTCACAACCCGTTCTTAAGCAGCAATTCCTTATTATCCAGAATTTCCTGCGGAGTTCCTTCGGCGGCAATTTCACCCCTGTGAAGAAGTATGACCCGGTCGGTGCAGGCACGGATGAAATCGAGGTTATGCGATGAAATCAGTTTCGTGCACTTTCTCCCGCTGTTTCCGCATTTGAAACGATGGATAAGTTCCGCAAGTTCACGTTGTGCGCGGGGGTCGAGGCCGGATGAAGGCTCATCCATCACGATTATTTCGGGCGACATGGCCAGTACTGTCGCTATTGCCGCACGGCGCATTTCACCTCCTGAGAGATGGTATGATATACGGCTGCCGAATCCCTTTAGACCGACCGATGCAAGCGCGCTGTTGGCTTTTTCAAGGGCATCATCGAGCGGTATGCCGGAGTTCAACGGCCCGAAAGCCACATCCTCGGCCACTGTGGACATGAAAAGCTGGTCGCGCGCTTCCTGGAAAACATAGCCGACTTTTCTGCGGATTTCACCCATATTCGACTTCGTAGCCGACAGTCCTGCAATAGTTACCCGGCTGTCCGGATCGAGGATTCCCACGATGTGCATTAAAATTGTGGATTTGCCGGAGCCGTTATGTCCGATCAAGCCTACCGATTCGCCGCTGTTTACGGAAAATGTAATATCTGTCAGCGCATTGGTGCCGTCATTATAGGTATACGAAAAATCTTTGAAACTTATAACCGGTTCAGGCATGGAAAAATCTCCCCGTGAGCAGGCCTGCTGAGGCGATCCCGATAAAAATCGCAGAAAACACAATATCGCGTGCATGCAGATGTTTCTCGTTCAATGTTATGGGATGACCTGAATATCCCCTGAGGAGCATTGCATAGTACAGTTTATCGGAGTGTTCGAAACTTCTTACCCAGAGAGCGCCGATAATACCGCCGGATGCAAGCAGCCGTGGGATTTTCCTCTTTTGTGAACTTCGAAGGTTGCGGGCAAGGAGCATGTGCGATGCTTCATCTATAAGAATGAACATGTAGCGGTACATGAAAGACATGATGACTACCAGTTTTGAGGGCAGGCCCACTTTACCCGCCGCCCACATGAGATCGCCGAATCGTGTTGATGAAACAAGGGTGATCACTGCAAAAAAAGAGATGAAAGATTTAAAACCGAGAGAAGCAAACTTTATCATTCCGGTTGTGGTGATGGCAAAGTTAAAAAAATTTCCGATGGAAAATTCCCGCAGCACCGGCCCGGGAGTTATAAAAGGCACAAAAAAAGAAATCGCAAAAGCAAAGGGTATTATGGTAAGAGAACGTTTCAGTATGTATGATGACGGCACCAGCGAGATAAAAATGACTACCCAGACTGCGCAGAAATAGAGCGCGAATGAGAAAAAATACCCCTCGGGCGTAAGAACCACCAGTATTATAAATACCAGAACGGAAAGCAGCTTTACACGGGGGTCTAAGCGGTGAACAGGGCTGGAAAGCCCGGCAAAACGGTCAATGTGTATGTGGTGCATCCGAGTTTACCCGTCCTTTTTTTCGTGATATGAGTTTTCCAATAAGTATGACAAGGCCGAATGTAACAATCGTGCCGATAATCCCCGCAAGGCTTTTTGACATGAATTCATTCATTCCACCGGGAACGGTGTAATCAGGAAGAAGTTCGTATGATGGGTCTTCTGCCTTTTCGATGAATTCCTTGTCTTCTGCGACACGCTCCAGTCCATCCGGATGTGAAGATGCAAACCAGGAGACGAATCCCGCTATAACCAGGGAGATCGAAAGCATTATTATGATAGAGCGTCTCATGGCTTGCCACCGTTATATATATGTAAGAAACTGTGATTAACAGCCCCTATAAAGCGAAGTGCGATGATTGTTATAAAACCCTCGAAAACACCGATGACAGCATGTATAACACCCATTGCGGGGAGAACTACTTTCATCGGGCTCGTTCCGGAAAGGGAAAGTTCGAGCGCGCAAAATATTGCGGCTCCGACCACCGAAAGCCATGCAGCCAGTGCAGCCGAAAGATAAAAAACTTTCCTGTTGATTTTACGGCCTCTGCTGATAATAACGCCGGAAATGAGGCACCCGAGAATACACATATTGAAAACATTCGCACCCAGGGCATCCAGTCCGCCGTCCTGGAAAAGCAGCGCCTGCACGAGCATCACGCATGTCATGACAACCATCGCAGGCCACATGCCGAGTATCGCTACTGCGAGTGCGGAACCGATCAAATGTCCCGAAGTACCGCCGAAAACGGGAAAATTAACCATCTGCGCAGCGAATATAAACGCTGCCATTACACCCATGACCGGTGTTTTACGTTCATCGATCAATTCACCGGATTTTTTCAGGGCAATTCCCACACCGGCTGCAGATATACCGGTCATGGGAATCCATATTTGCGGTTCGAGGAACCCGGAAGGAATATGCAGAAGAAATACTCCTGAATAAGTTCAAAGTTTTAAGAAAAAAATGTGATCTGTCATTATTTATATTTCACACTATCCTTGAAATATAAAATTTATCATGTTTCATCTTCAACGAGACCGGTAATGACAAGTTTGCCGTGCTTAACACCACGTGTACTGATTAAATTATCGGAAAAATTACGGATCTGCCCGCCGGATCCCTTTACTGCTATGACCTCGAGGCATGATTCATGGGACAGGTGAACATGCATGGTCGAGATGACAAGATCATAATTGTCATGGGCGAGATTTGTAAGCTTGTCGCCTATCTCACGGGTATGGTGATTATAGACTATGGTTATCGTCCCTATGGCTTCGCCCGCAGAGGTTTTGTCTTCCCAGCTCGATTCGACAAGTTTGTCGCGAATAAGGTAACGTATTGCTTCCGAACGGTTTGTATAACCTTTTTTATCAATCATCTTATCGAACTTGTCGAGAAGGACCTCGCCGATGGATACGCCGAATCTGATGATGTTGCGGTCTTTCATGGTAACTCCCGATGAAATAATTGGTGCTACGTTTTTGTAATATTATAACACGATATACTTTTTTGAGCAAGGAGATTTTATTAACGGGGGAATATTTTTACTACTTCCGTTCGTCCGGCTCGACATGAATGGTGATGAAAGCGGCATTTCCGAGAGCTTTGCGGATGGCGTTTTCCGCCTTGGTTGTTATTGTGTGAGAATCGCGGACTGACATCTCGGGGTCAACCAGGATATGAGCATCCACTGTGACATACCTCCCGAGAGACCGTGTTCTTAATTTGTGGAAACCCCGGATACCATCGACATTTTTGATGGCGGTTTCGAGTTTATGTTCACGGTCACGGGACAAAGCTTCATCGGAGAGTTCCCTGATAGCATTCCATCCGATCTCGGCTCCAACCCTGATAACAAGAATACTGACAAATACGGCGGCGAGAGGATCGAGTACAGTCCATCGTTCACCGAGCAGAATTGCGCCTCCAACGCCTATAACCGTTCCAACCGATGAAAGCGCATCGCTGCGGTGATGCCAGGCGTTTGCCCTGAGTGTGCTGCTGCCGGTTTTTGTTGCAACTGAGATTGTATAGCGGTATAGCATTTCCTTAGAGATAATAGAAACAAATCCTGTCAGAAGCGCAAAAATTCCGGGCATTTTCGGTGATGTCCCGCCGAGCGCAAGATGAATACTCTCGGCGGCATTTTTCAAAATACCGAAACCGGTCAACACTATAAAAAGCCCCATCAATAATGATATGGCTGTCTCCAGCCTGCCGTGCCCATAGGGATGTTTTTTGTCCGCCGGCTTGGAAAGAAACTTCAAACCCGCGAGTACGCCGAAATCTGTAACAAAATCGGAAACCGAATGCACAGCATCGGCTATCATGGCGCTTGAAGAACCTAAAATCCCGCCGGCCAGCTTTATAAATATTAAAAGAGCGTTCACTGCCATTCCGACCACTGTTACTTTTATGCCGGAACCGAACATGGCTGAGGGCAGCGATTCAGGTGTGCTTTTCGGGGATGATGAATGTTCGGCCTTTGAAACCATTTTTCTGCCTTGATTATGATCCGAAATTAATGCCACGGCAATTAAACAGGATGCATACCATTGAATTTGCATGAGTCCCTGCCTTCGGCATCCCTCTTACTAGGGGGGGGAAAAGGGGGTCATCATAGAAATCAGAATTTAATACAGAATGTCAATGAGGCATATTTAGTTGCCGGAATATAAATATACTTCAAAAGTTCATCATATCATACCCCTGTATTTCCTTATGCTCCATTCAATTGTGAGCAGCAGTATTATTAACAGCGGGAGTATGGGATTCATGTGAAAATTATATATGTTTTCGTATCGTTCGGTTATTGTTTCCGGTTTTATGCGGGTAAGTATCGAATCGATACCGGATGGTGATACGCTGATGCCCCCGGTACGGGAAGAAATAATCCCCATGAGTCCGGGATTCGGTTCGGGATCGAGCATTTCAAGTGAGAAGTTTTCTACCATGAATGTCTCCGAACTTTTGGCAAAATGCTCGCCATCGAGATAGGCAACCGCAATGTACCTGTGCATACCGGCTTCCGGCCCCTTCAAGGTACCGGTGTAGACGGCAGGCAGCGTTTCATTCAGTATAATTTTCGATGAGGGGTTGTTGTCGATTGTAAGAGTTATCTCGGCGCCGGAAACAGGCGAGTAAACATTATCGTACAGACGTGCCTCGAACCGTATTTCCTGCCCGCCGAGATATACGGCTTTATCAGTGGTAACTGTCAGGGGTGATGTTTCGGTTTCGGATGTCAGCCAGTTGACAGCGCCTTTTATGAAATGAGAGTAAAAAGAACCGCCTTTCCCCGCACCTTCCATCATGAGCTGCCAGCGCCATATCCCCGAAAGTGGCATAACAAGCGTTTTTCCCGAGCCGTGCTTCCCGGTTATAATGGCCGGATAAGCTCTGTCTCCTTCTGACATTACCGCATTGGCAAGAATACTCCCATTCGAAGAAACCTTCGTTACGGGCAATATAGATGAAAGAGGCGGCAAAATGTTCCAGAAGCTTTCACTGCCCCCCGCTTCATATGCAATAAAGTGGGTTCTGCCTGTTTCGCTGAGTTCGATATTGAATTGTGAACTCCCGAGATTGGCAGAATTTGAAAACCGCACCGGTAAAATTGCACTAATTACATCCGCTCCGGCACCGGGCGGCGAGGATCCGAGAATCCATAATCCACCTCCCGCGGAGACCCATTTATTTACTGTTTCCGCTTTTCGAGGAGTCAGCGCGGAACCGGACCAGTTCAACAGCACAATGGCATCATAGCCAGCCAGATCATCGGGAAACGGTACTTTAAAATCACCGGCAGTCCCTTTATCCACAATTATTTCAAGCTCAAAAGCAGTTTCCTTCCCGATAGCCCGTCTGATAAACGCCAGGTCGGCCGATGGTTTATCCGCTGCAACAAGTATACGAAATGAGCTTTTTACAACATGTATATTGAAATCCCGGGCGTTATTCTCCGTATACACATCGTCGACCGGCTTAATCAGGGCGGTGAAAATGTGATCCCCTTGTCCGCTGAGAGGAATATCGAAGGAGACCCTTGCCATTGTCCTGCCTGCGAGGGAAACTGTTCCCGAAGCTGCAATCCTGTTATTCTCGATTATCTCCACCGGAAACGGTTCGGGAATTTCCATTGTGGAGGAAACTACGATTTCCACAGGAAGATATTCGCCCTCATGACCGATCTTAGCCGCAGAAATATTGTTAATAGCAGCATCGTTCACAGCTTCATCAGACCCTGCTGTAACAGTATTAACCGGTATTTCATCGGGCAGATTCGAGCCTGAAGGATCTCCGCCAAGATTCCAGCGGCCGTCCGAAATGAGAATTATCGATGAAACATTCTCCTGATTGCCGGTCTGTGCAATGGCATTGAGCATGTCTGTACCGGAACCGATGAAATCGACTTCCCTCTGTCCGAGGTCGCTAAAACCGGTGTCAAATGTGAAATAGACGCCTTCATCGCCGAGATGTGACCTTACCGTATTTAAGACATCGAGAGCGTCTCTTTTTCTCTGCGGATCATGGATTTGATCCATGGATGAACTCGTATCGAACAGTACCGCCGTAAGAGATTTTTTTGTAACTGTCGAGAGCAGTTTTATCACCGGCTCGGCAAGGCAGATAAGGAGTAATACAAGAGCAGCGGTTCTTAAAGATACAAGCACAAATTTTTTCCATCCCCAAACCGGGGGCACAGTATTTCTGTAGTACCATAAAGCGAACAGTACCGCCGCTGCCATGAGTAATATTATGACCGGGAAACTCAATCCCATTAGATCAATTTTAAGTTTTTCTATCTGAGTTGCGGTGTTTGCCATTGTTTAATTTTTTTCTAACCTTACTTAGAAACCTGTGCCTTCTGCCTTCTGCCTCTTATTCAATCTTCATCTTGAATGTCCGGTATCAAAGGGTTATCCGTGGTTCAGGGCTGAGGTTCAGCTGTGAAAACATTCCGAGCATGAGACGTTCATGGCCTGCCCTGGCAATCATTGCGGCGTTATCCGTACAATAGACTATCGAAGGAGCGAATACACGGAAACCGTGCAGTTACGCTTCTTTATTAAGTCTATCCCTGAGACAGCGGTTTGCGGCTACTCCTCCCGCGAGGAGGAGAGTATCTATCCTGTGAGCTTTCAGCGCTTTTAGTGTTTTGGAAACGAGCGCTTCCACAACCGCTTCCTGGAATGACGCAAGAATATGCCCGATGTTTTTCTGCGTGTATTCTTTTCCCTTATTTTTTACATAGACCATTACTGCGGTTTTCAGGCCTGAAAATGAAAACTCGTAATCCGGGACTGTGCTTACAGGGAATTTTACAAAAGAAC
>SDBV01010103.1_pt1 | contig 12429 bp, 8 predicted proteins | sample 2277081 | NCBI WGS metagenome assembly SDBV01 (sample SAMN10402039, study PRJNA504765) | marine sediment metagenome | isolation source: marine sediment core GS10_PC15, 223 cmbsf | place: Arctic Ocean: Southern Knipovich Ridge | collected 2010 | reverse complement strand
TGTAAGGAAAGCGAAAATGACACTTTTCACTTTCCGAGGAGCAAAAAGCCGCGAATGGACTTTTTGCGACCCTATAAAAGGAACGCCCAAATCAATGACCGGCAATTAAAGTCATTGATTTGTTAGGAAAGCCAAAACCACGCTTTTCGCTTTCCGAGGAGCAAAAAGCCGCGAATGGACTTTTTGCGACCCTATTAATACAGACCCGCTGGTTAAACCAAAAACTTTCTGGAGACTCCATATAAAGATGACTTCAACTCTTGCCGGTACACGACTAATCGAGCCTCCACGATCTCGGTTTATTTACCCGCTTGTCTTGATTTCGGCCCTCCTACTCGTTGCGTGCGCTCACACAGTCACACCGGAACCTGTTCAATTGGGCGTTGTCCTCCCCGAGACCTATTCCCTGTACGAGAAGGCTGTCCAGGCACCCGATCGATGGTGGGAGGGGTTCAGCTCTAAAGAGCTGAACCTTCTTGTCAACGAGACACTGCTGGGAAGTCCGACTCTACGGATCTCATTGGCCCGCCTCGAACAGTCCAGGGCGCTGGCTGTCCAAGCCGGAGCAGTGAAGGTCCCGGATCTTACTCTGAATGCGAGAGTCTCGGGAACCAGGAAAAGGGTCAACAATCAAACATCAACCGACAGTTCCAGGGATCTTTCTTTAGTCAGCACTTACGAAGTAGATTTCTGGGGCCGCGTCAAGGCCAAACACCGGTCCGCCCTCCTGGAACTTGAAGCATCCCAGGAAGAGCTGTACACGGCCGCCATGACCTTGGCCTCCGAGGTCACTTTGAAATGGCTGGAAGCCATATCGGTCCGACAGCAGCTTGCCCTGCTTGATGAACAGCTCAAGACGAACAGAACGATCCTACAGCTCCTGGAGCTTCGCTACCTGAAAGGGTTCGCCACGGCTCTGGACATTTACCAGCAGCGCCAGATCCTCGCCGAAACCGTAGCCGCAATCCCGGTTCCGGAAGCCAGGCTTCAGACCCTCATGCACGAGCTTGCGGTTCTGGCCGGGAAGCCGCCACGTACGGAAATGGGTCTGACAGCAATCCGGTTCCCGGAGATCGGAGAACTGCCCGATATCGGTGTACCCGCCGATCTTCTGGCAAGACGTCCTGATGTCAGAGCTGCGGGATTGAAACTACGCGCTGCTGAAGGTCAGGTCGCAGCTGCCCGGGCCGGGCGCCTTCCCGCTGTGAACATATCGGCAACAACTGGATTTAGTTCTGACAGTTTCACGGACCTGCTGGACCAATGGTTTGCCACTCTCGCCGCCAACCTCAGTTATTCGCTTTTTAACGCAGGGGCGCTTGACGCGGAGGTGATGAGGCAGGAGAGGATCGTGGATGAACGGTTGGCCTCCTATGAGGAAGCGGTTCTTACAGCCATACGCGAAGCGGAGGACGCCATGGTCCGCGAACGGAAACAGATAGAATTTATCGTTGCCCTGGATGAACAGCTGTCCATAGCAAGGGACAGTTTCCGAGAGGCGCAGCAACGCTACAGAAAGGGACTGATCGACTACCTGCCGGCCTTGAGCGCCCTGATCAGCACCCAGAGGTTCGAGAGAACCGTGGTCCAGGCCCGACTCGAAAGGCTGAATCAGCGGGTGAAACTCCACAGGGCGTTAGGTGGGGGATGGATGGAAGAACAATTCAAGTAATAGTAGAAGTAATAGTAATAGTGGGATTCGTGATCTTACTATTACTATTACTATTACCATTACTTATTACTGGAGAATTTAATGACTAACCCCCACGGTCGTCCGCCGTTATCCGGGCGAGAGAAGTTTGCCCTCACCGTCGCAGGTATTGTGATCCTCGCGATTTCCATGGCTGGGGCATGGTACATGGTGACACACAGGCCGAAACCTCAGCGCAGGAAACCAGTGGCAAGCACGCCTGTGGTGGAGGTTCGGGAGTTGATGTCGACGTCATTTGAGGTGACAGTTCCCGTTCAGGGTACCGTGGTTGCCGGCAAGGAGGTGGACCTCAAAGCCAGAGTCGGTGGAGAGGTCGTATGGATCCACCGCGAATTCATCGAGGGAGGGCTCGTGAAAAAGGGCCAGACCCTGGTGAAACTGGACCCGGAAGACTACCAACTGGCTCTCACGGGCAAAAAAGCGAACCTCCAATCGGCCATTTACGACCTCAAGGCTGAACAAGGCCAACAGGAGATTGCCCGGAGCGAGTGGGAGCTGTTAGGATTGGGGAACCAGGCCTCTGAACTGGATTTGGAGCTTGCGCTTCGTCAACCTCAGTTGGCGGCCAAAGAGGCGCATCTCGAAGCAGCCAGAGCAGAGGTCAAACAGGCGGAGCTGGCCCTTGAAAGAACAGTTATCAAAGCGCCCTTTAAATCTATAGTTCAGTCAGCCGACATAGATGTCGGTGCACAGGTATCCACTCAGGTCACCCTTGCCCGCCTCGTGGGGTCAGACATTTTTCACATCAAAGCCCTTGTTCCCCTGGATCGCCTTAAGTGGATCATCCTGCCTGATGGACCCTTCTCTCTATCCTCGAAGGCATTAGTGAGCACAGGTACGGGAGGAGTTCGGGAAGGTCGAGTCCTGAAGCTCATGGGAGACCTGGAGCCCAGCGGCAGGCTGGCAAGGGTGCTCATCGAGGTCAAGGATCCGCTGGACCTGAAGTTCAAAAACGGCGATCGCAACCCCATGCTTCTGGGCGACTATGTAACTATCAGGATACAGGGCAGGACCGTTGACAATGTATTCCCCATCGAACGCAGCTACCTGAAGGGTGGCGGTTCCATCCTGACTGTTGACAGCGAAGACCGTTTGAGAACCCTGGAAGTCGACGTGGTATGGCGAGGTGAAGAGGAAGTTCTCGCCGAGGGGATCGCTCCCGGGACAAGGATGGTGGTTTCGGACCTGCCGGCTCCGGTGGAGGGGATGAAGGTCCGTGTCCAAGGTGACAACGACACCATGGACACGGAGGGGAAAGGTACTTACTAAGCTCATTTGAAACAGTAGCTTGGAAATGACTGTTGGCTATTAGCAAAAACCTAAGGAAACAGATATGGACGATTTCAGCTCCATACCCGAAACTCAAAACTCAAACCTCCGCCCTATTAAGCAAGGCGCAATAGGGTGGATGGCCCACAACCCCGTCGCCGCCAACCTGATTATGGTGGTCTGCCTCGTGGGCGGTTTCCTTATGCTGGGCAAGATCACCCAGGAGGTGTTTCCCAGCACTGAAGTGGATATAGTTCGGGTGGGCGTTTCCTATCCCGGAGCCAGCCCGGAAGAGGTTGAGCAAGGTATCATCCTGGTCATCGAGGAGGCGGTCCGGGGAATCGACGGCGTCCATGAATTCAGTTCTACGGCGACCGAGGGCCGAGGTTCTGTCAATGTAGAGCTTCTGGAGGGCCAGGACCTTCAAAAACTGGCCGACGACGTCAAGAGCGAGATCGACCGCATCGGCACTTTCCCCGTAGATGCCGAAGAGCCTGAGGTCTCCATCTTGTCGAGGCGGCGCAACGTCATTGACCTTATTCTGTTCGGAGATGCGGACGAATCCTCCCTTCACGAACTGGGTGAACTAGTACGCGACCAGTTGCTGAGCGATCCCGACATAACCCAGGTAGAACTGGAGGGCGTCCGTCCCCTCGAGATCTCCATCGAAATCCCCCAGGAGAACCTTCGCCGCTACAACCTGACCCTCGGCGAAGTGGCCATGCGCCTGAGAGACGCTTCCATGGACCTTCCCGGAGGAAGCATCAAAACCTCCAGCGGAGAGATCCTGCTAAGGGTCAAGGAGCGCCGGGACTATGGGCGACAGTTCGCACAGATACCTGTCATTAACACACCGGACGGCACACAGGTACGTCTTGAGGACATCGCCTCTATTGATGATTCCTACGAGGAGTCCGATAGCTACGCCACCTTCGACGGCAAACCGGCGATCTTCCTGGACGTCTACCGTATCGGCAGCCAGACCCCCACTCAGGTCGCTGACGCTGTTTTCAGAAAGCTCGATCTCATCAGGGGCACCCTGCCCGAGGGTATCGGTATATCGGTCTTAAGGGACCGTGCCGACCTTTTCCGTCAGCGCACGAAACTGTTATTGAAGAACGGAGCCATGGGGATCATCTTGGTCCTCATCATACTGGGGATATTTCTTGAGATTCGACTGGCCTTCTGGGTGATGATGGGCATCCCTATTTCTTTTCTCGGGTCGCTGCTCTTTTTCCCGGCGCTGGGCATTTCCATCAACATGATCACCCTGTTCGCCTTCATCATGGCAGTCGGTATCGTTGTGGACGACGCCGTCATCGTCGGGGAAAACGTCTACTTCTATTATCAGGAGGGGGACGATCTCCTCACGGCCTCGGTCAGGGGAGCCCGCGAGATTGCCACCCCGGTGACTTTCAGCATATTGACCAATGTGGTTGCCTTCATGCCTCTCTTTTTCATTCCAGGGCCTATGGGCAAGATCTTCAAGATGATCCCCCTGGTGGTGTGCACCGCTTTTATCATATCGCTGTTCGAATCGCTTTTCATCCTGCCGGCGCACCTGGCCCATCGCAGGGAGCGCCAGTTAGGACGCTACCGGGGGTGGCTCAGTGCCCGTCAGCAGGCCTTCTCAGGCTGGTTTACCCGGTGGGTCAAAAACCGGTTCGGGCCATTCCTGGACGCCGCCCTTTCCAGGCGTTACCTCGTCGTGTCTCTAGCCATCGCAATCCTCATCTTCTTCCTGGCCTACGCGGCCAGCGGCCGAATGGGTATGGGGCTTTTCCCAAAGGTGGAATCTGACTTCGCCCGGGCTTCGGCCACCCTGTCCTACGGGACACCGGTGGAAAAAACGGAAGCCGTGGCAAGAAAAATGTACGACGCCGCACGCAGGGTCGTCGAGGAAACGGGGCGCGATGAACTCGTCACAGGGATCTACACAAGGGTCGGTAGAGGGGGCAGCCACAACCTGTTCATGATCGTCTATCTGGCTGATCCCGAGATCCGTGACGAGATCATGACCACCCGCGAGTTCACCAGGCGCTGGCGGGAGGAGACAGGAAAGGTGCCCGGGGTGGAGAACGTCAACTTCCGATCTGATTTCGGGGGCCCGGGGCACGGATCGGCCATAACCGTGGAACTATCCCACCGGGATACGGCTATCCTGGAAAAAGCCAGCGCCCAGCTTGCTGTGGAACTTGCCAACTACCCCTTGATCAAGGACATCGACGATGGATACCAGGGGGGGAAAGAGCAGCTGGACTTTACTTTAAAACTTGGAGGCAAAGCCCTTGGCCTGACAGCCCAGGATGTAGCCCGCCAGATCAGAAACTCCTTTTACGGTTCCAGGGTCCTCAGGCAGCAGCGGGGGCGCAATGAACTCACGGTTACTGTGCGCCTGCCCCGGGAGGAACGCGTCTCCGAATACAACATCCAGGAGATGGTGGTCCGAACTCCCCAAGGGACTTTCGTTCCTCTCCGGGATGTGGTTGATTTCGAGAGGGGACGGGCTTTCACTTCGATCACGCGCCGTAACGGGAGAAGAGTGATCCAGGTCACGGCCGATGTAAACGACCGCAGCCGGGCCGGTGAGATCGAGAGCGCACTCACCGAGAAGGAGCTTCCCAAACTCATGGCCGCCTATCCTGGTCTCCAGTACAGCTTCGAGGGCAGGGCAGCCGATACCCGCGAGAGCATGAAGAGTCTCCAGATCGGGTTCACCATGGCCATGATCCTCATCTTCACCATGCTTGCGGTGCCGTTCAAATCCTACATTCAGCCCTTAATCGTGATGGCCAGCATCCCCTTCGGGATCATCGGAGCCGTTCTTGGACACATGATCATGGGATACAGCCTCAGCGTCGTGAGCATGTTCGGTATCGTCGCTCTGTCCGGGGTCGTGGTCAACGACTCCATCATCCTCATCGATTTCGCAAACCGGCGCATCAGGGAAAGGGATATGTCGATCCATGACGCGGTGCTCGACGCGGCCATCCAGCGCTTCAGACCCATTCTGCTGACGACAGCAACCACTTTCGGCGGCCTTGCCCCCATGATGTTCGAACGGGCCCTGCAGGCCCGATTCATGATCCCCATGGCCATCAGCCTGGGCTTCGGAATTGTTTTTGCTACCGTGATCACCCTGTTGCTGGTGCCATGCCTCTACATGGTTATTGAGGACCTGGGTAATCTGCATGGGGATGTGAAAAGCGGATGGGGGAAAATAACGGGGACTGGGGGAACCGACGGATAGGACGCGGCGACACGGAGACGCGGGGACACGGCGTGGGAGCGAGGGGGCGTGGGTGCATGGGAGAAAAAGCGGTATCAAAGTATCCAGGTGTCGAAGTATCGAGGTAAAACCTTCAACCCTTCGTCATTCCGGCATAATATAGTCCAATTCCTTTCTCTTCTTCCCCCTTGAGGGGGGAAGATCGAGATGGGGGTGAAAAGATTGACCCGGAATCCAGTTCTCTGCACTTTGCACACTGCACCTTGTACTGTACTTCCTTTTGAATCTTGAATATTGCGTCTTGAACCCAAAGGAATAAATCATGAAAGCCGATCTCTCCGCTGAAAGCATCCAGCACATCGCTCGCGGTTTTTCCAAAGCCCGTGTCCTGCTTACCGCCGTGGAGCTGGACATATTCACGCTCCTCGCCGAAACCCCTCTCTCAGCAGTTGAGGTCGTAAAAAAGCTGAAGTCGGACCTCAGGGCAACAACCATATTTCTAGACGCCCTTGCCGCAATGGATCTGCTGAAAAAAGAAAGCGGCAAGTACCTCACCGACCCCACGCTGGCCCCCCTGCTCACAGTTAATTCGGATGAATCGATCCTGCCGAGCCTGATGCACACAGCCCACCTGTGGAAGACATGGTCCCAATTGACAGAAACGGTACTTGGCTACGATCCCGCCTCAAGACCGGGCACGAGCAGCGAGGACTGGACGAAAGCGTTCATTGGCGCCATGCACGTTAGAGCTCTTCGCGACGCTCCGGAATTGGTCGAGGCTATAGACCCTGGAACCGCGCAAAATCTTATCGATGTGGGAGGCGGGTCCGGGTCCTACACCATCGGGTTCCTGAAAACTATCTCCGGCATGAGAGCCACCATCTTTGATCTCCCGGAGGTGATACTCATGGCCCGGGAAAGAATCACTGAAGAAGGACTTACTGACAGGGTGACACTGGTGCCCGGCGATTTCAACGAAGACCACCTTCCCGGCGGTCACGATCTCGCGCTCCTGTCGGCTATCATCCACCAGAACAGTCACGAACAGAACGTGGCGCTGTATAAAAAAGTCCACGATGCCCTCGAACCCGGCGGACGCATCATTGTCAGGGATTATACCATGAGCAGCGACCGGACTCACCCAGCCTCAGGAGCGATGTTCGCCATCAACATGCTGGTGAATACGGAAAGTGGAAATAGCTACACCTTCGAGGAGATCAAGAGCGGGCTGGAAGAGGCCGAGTTTAAAAGGGTGAAGCTCCTTCAGGAAAGCGAAATGTCATCACTGGTGGAAGGGTTTAAACCTTAGAATTCAAAATTCAAGATTCAAAATTCAAAAAGGACGGCGGGAAAGCTCAACGCTACCGCGCCTCAGGTTCCTGGTTCCAGGTGTTACCGATCGCCCATAACAAATAAACCGGGTTCGGGTTCGGGCTCAGGCTCGGAATCGGGCTGAATCTTACAGCACACCAGGCACCATTTTTCACTGATCTTGCTCTATCGCCCAGTCGGAAATCTCCTTCTGCGTTCTGTGTTCTGCATTCTGCCTTTCCACACCCCGCACCACGCACCTCGCACTGCTTTCCCCCTCCCGCGTTCTGCCTTTTCCGCCCTGCGCACTGATTTACCTCACTCCGCCTCCACTCAGGCCTTTTTAAGCTATACTCGATAGACGTACATGCTGATTTTGAAAGGCGGGTGTGCAAATGCCGGAAATATCTCCCAAAATACGACACAGATTAGAGATTCAGGGCTTTGTCGATACCGACATAGATGTATTGGCGGAGACAGCGCCGTGGCTGAGGTTGGCTTTTGGTTTATGCACAGTCATAGCTGCGACAGGGACCGTTATGGGTTCACCGGCCATATTGTTAGGCCTGGCACCCATCGCTGCTCTTGGGGCTATCTTTCCCGTCCACCCCTTCGATCTCATTTTCAACCTGGGTATACAGCGGCGTACCGGAACTCACCCTCTGCCGAGGCGGGGCGCACCCAGCCGTTTTGCTTGCGGTCTGGGGGCGGTCTGGCTGATCGGCACCGCAGCCCTGTTCCTGGAAGGGATGCCTCTGGCAGGTTACATTCTGGGGGGCTCTCTAGTTGCAGTCGGGACCCTGGTGGCCACTACCCATATCTGTATCCCGTCCATGATTTACCGCCTTCTCTTCGGATGGCCAGAGCAAACCATGATGCGAATCAAAGTCCGCTGATAAGGGACTGTCGCGTCAAGGGAACCATGCGAGACCAGGGCCGGGAATTGCAGTATATCCCAATCCACAATAAGTTAACTGTACCGTCTTTCCGCACTTCGCCAAAGTTTTTGCTCAGGAGGATCGGTGCCAGACAATTACGACTGGATTCCGGATAATTAAGACTTCGTCCAAATTTCCGGAATGACGAAGGATTGAAGGTTTTACCTCGATACTTTGACACCTGGATACTGGGTACTGGCTCCTGCTCTAAACCCACCACACACTCCTCCCTCCTCCCTGCCTTTCCTTTGGCCTTTGGACATTGGGCTTTGGGCTGCCCTTCCCTCCCTCATCCCAAGTCTTCCCTCGGTTGCTATAATAAAACTATACACACGAAAGGAGGCGACGATGGCTGATCTTTCCACACCCTACATGGGTCTCACGCTTAAAAACCCGATCATCGTGGGCAGCTCCGACCTGACGATGTCGGTAGACAGGGTGCGGGAATGCGAGGAGGCCGGGGCGGGCGCGATCGTCCTCAAATCCCTTTTCGAGGAGCAGATCGAGAGCGAGATCCGGCAGGCAAGGATTCAGGCGTCCTCCCCGGACAATCACACCGAGGCCGATGATTACATCCGCAAGACGGCTCTTCATCTGAGTGAGGACAGATATCTGAGGCTCATCAGGGAGGCGAAGCGCTGTGTCTCCATCCCCGTCATCGCCAGCCTGAACTGCATCCGGCCGGACTGGTGGACCAGTTATGCCGCCAGAATGGCGGAGGCCGGAGCTGACGGTATTGAGCTCAATATCACCATCATGCCCACATACCTGATGCAGACCGCCGCCCAGGTCGAGGCGACCTACGTCAGCATCGTCCAGAGCGTCCGCGAGAAAGTCAATATTCCCATTTCCGTCAAGATCGGGCCTTACTTCAGTTCTCTCCCCCACACAGCACGCGCCCTGAGGAACGCCGGAGCTGATGTCCTGGTCTTGTTTAACCGCTTCAGCCAGTTGGACATCGACATCGAGAAAATTGAACTGGTCCATCGCTACCATTACAGCACACCCAGCGACATCCACCTTCCCCTGCGCTGGATCGCCGTACTAGCTACCCAATCGGGGTGCCAACTAGCCTCAGCCACGGGAGTCCACGATGGCACTGGGGTAATCAAACAGCTTCTCGCAGGGTCACAGGCTGTCCACGTCTGCTCAATTCTTCTCCTGGAAGGCCTGGGCAGGATCGGGGAGATGCTCATAGATCTTGAAAAGTGGATGGACAGGCACGGTTATAACACCATCGACGCCTTTCGGGGCCGTATGAGCATGGAGCTGGACGGCAAACCGGACTTTTACCAACGCCAGCAGTACATCAAGGTCATAGCCGGGGTCGAGTGATTATTTAAACGACGCGGGGAACGTGTTTAGAATCGTTTGACACGGAGACATGGGGATGGGGAGACACGGTGTAAGATCTTTCTCCGCGTCGCCGCGTCTTCGCGTCACCTCGTCAGACGATTTCCTGCCTCCACTTTCCATTTTCCAATCCCTGTCCATGCTATACTGGCAACTGATCAGCGCATCGGTACGACGGAGGCCGATTATGGACACCGCCGCTCTCAGGGACCGAGTCATCCGGGAAGCAATAGATTTTGGGGCCGACGACGCCGGTGTGTGCCTGGCCTCGGACCTGCTGAGCAGTCCAACCCATCACATGTTTCCCCTGCCTGAAGGCATTGAAGACCGCCACTCCATCATCGTAATCGCCCTCAGCCACCCTCCCCAAAAACCGGAACTCGACTATTACATCATAAGGAACGGCGCTCGGTTCGGAAACTCGAAGGGGAACCGAATGCTTATGGATATCTCGGATCGCATCGGTCAGTGGCTGAGCGACGAGGGGATCGCATCCCACGATCTGCACTACTATGTGGAAATGGGCGGCGTATTCCTCAAGGAGGCAGCTGTTCTGGCAGGTCTGGGAATCATCGGCGTCAACAACCTGCTCATTCACCCCCGGCACGGACCAAACATCAGGTTCCGAGCCCATCTGATAAAAGTTCCCCTCGCACCTTCCACTTCCCTTAACTTCGATCCGTGTATGGGTTGCCGGAAACCGTGCCTGGACGTCTGCCCTGTGGGAGCCCTTGACCAGACAGGTTTCATATGGGACAGATGCCGGGACCATGCGGACCATAATGCGGCAGAAGCTGTGATCCAGCCTACAGATGGAGACCAACCTGCCACAAGAGAACACCGCTGCTGCCGGATGTGTGAACTTTCCTGCTCCTACACAGGGAGCTTTGAGACGTAGAATCTGTTATAAGCGATCAGCAGCACCCTGATCGCTATCATCTGCTCCAGAAAATCTACCCCGGAAATATGTCGAAAGATCCTTACAGAATCATTCCGGCGTGAAGCGCTTCCAACAGGCCGTCAGGGAAATAATGGAGAACATTTTGGAAAACAAAATCAAAAAGCTGGCACTTGAAACTGGTGCGGCGGTGGTTGGAATCGCCTCGCTGGAACGGTTGTCAACCCTTCCACCTTCCGGTGATTCCAGATACCTGATGCCCTCAACACGCTCTATCGTGTCCTTCGCCATCCCCTATGACAGGATAGTCCTCAGGAGTTACTTCGGTAAAAGAGACTGGCGCTCCTTCGGGGATGACCAGAAGAGAATCCTCCAGACTCTGTACGGAATCAACGATGTTCTAACGCATTTCCTGGAAGGAAAGGGGTATGAGGCTCTGGGTGTTGACACCAACTGTATTTACCGTCCCCAAAAAGGTGTCGAAAATTTTACAGAAATGACCGAGTTCATACCTGATTTCTCACACCAGTATGGTGCAGTCGCGGCAGGGCTGGGACGCCTGGGTTTAAGTGGCAACCTGCTCGTCCCGGAGTATGGCGCTGCCGTCCTTCTTGGCACTGTTCTTACCTCAGCCAAACTGAGTCCCGATTCCTTGTGCGAAGAGAACCCTTGCGACCGTTGCGGTTTCTGCACAGTTGTGTGCCCAGTCCAGATGATGGATAGAAGAAAGAGCGACCAGGCGGTCATTGCCGGTATAACCGAGGAGATCGCCAAGAGAAGGTCACACACCTGCTGCTGGACCGGGTGCGGTGATTATCATGGTCTCTCCCCTGACGGAAAGTGGTCCAACTGGAGCCCCTACCGTGTCGACTATCCCTTGCCCGATACAAAGGAAGAGATGGATACTCTGCTGGTAAGCTTGCGCCGGGCCGATCCCGAGTCCGAACTTGATCCGAATCCCTACACTGACTATAGGGCGGTGGCCTTTGATCCCGATTGGCACTTCAGCGCCACGTGCGGCAACTGCGCCAATATATGTTGGAAGGATCGGAAGGACCGCGAAGAGAACATGCGTCTTGTAGTGGATACGGGTGTCGTGGTGCTCAACGCGGACGGCACGCGGGAGGCCACTTTGGAAGAGATAGTGGAACTGGAGACCCCCTTCGGCGTGCGTGTTGCCGTTTCAACTTCTGAATATGAGAAGATCAAAGCTATGGCAGGGAAAGACCCGAAGGCCAGAGGACACTTGCCCAAGGACAGGGCGGTGCTTGAACACCTTTTAAAGAATGTTCCGATAAAGAAAAATCAGGGTGAAACCGTTTGACACGGAGACACGGAGAGGGGGAGACACGGGGAAAAGGATTTGCTCTCCGCATCACCGCGTCCCGGACAAACATTGATAGGGTCGCAAAAAGTTCATTCGTGGCTTTTTGCTCCACGGAAAACGAAAAGTGTCATTTTCGTTTTCCTTACAGATCAATGACTTACGTTGCACGTCATTGATCCGGGCGCCCCACACGGGGCGCGTTGATGACTTTTTCAAAGTCATCAACATTACTATTCATTAATTATTGATCACTAATCACTATTTACGGCTTTCCACCTTATGCTCCCTCTGCCATTTTAAACTATCTCGCCTTTGACGGTCAGTTTGAACCTCCTTATGCCGCGCCTCGCATATACGACTTCACCGGCACGCCCTCCGCCTTCGAAAACAAGA
>SDBV01010102.1_pt1 | contig 12430 bp, 10 predicted proteins | sample 2277081 | NCBI WGS metagenome assembly SDBV01 (sample SAMN10402039, study PRJNA504765) | marine sediment metagenome | isolation source: marine sediment core GS10_PC15, 223 cmbsf | place: Arctic Ocean: Southern Knipovich Ridge | collected 2010 | reverse complement strand
CGTTTCCGGGCCGGCCGTGATGCGGATTTTCACCGGCACGCGCTGCACGATCTTCGTGAAGTTGCCGGTAGCGTTCTGCGCCGGCAGCAGCGCGAACTGCGAGCCGGTGCCCGGTGAAAAGCTGTCCACCGTGCCGTGCAGATCCTCACCCGAGAGAGCGTCGACACGGATGGTCGCCGGTTGTCCGACACGCATCAGGCCGATCTGCGTTTCCTTGAAATTCGCCGTGAGATACACGTCCTGCACCGGCACGATAGTCATCAGACGCGTGCCCGGCTGCACATATTGGCCGACGCGCACCGTGCGGTCGCCGACGCGCCCGGCGATGGTGCTGCGCAACACCGTGTCCTGAGCGTCGAGCTGCGACTGGCGCGCGCTGGCAAGCGCCGCTTCGAGCTGGGCGCGGGACTGGACGATCTGCGCCTGCAGGTTTGCAACCTGGCGTTCGGCGACCTGCAGTGCCGCGGCGTCCGCAGCGCGCGTCGCACTCGCCTGGCGCGCTGTGTTGCGCAAGTCGGCGACCCGTTCCTCGGTCTCGGCCCCGGTCACGGCAAGCGGCTCGTAGCGCTTGACCTGGGCCGCCGCATGGGCCTCGTTGGAAACCGCGCCGTCGAGCTGGGCGCGCGCCTCGCCGATGCTCGCCTGCTGCTGCGCCAGCTCGGCCTCGCCGCGCACGATATCGGCCTCACGCGCGGCCACGGTGGCGTTGGCCTGTTCCAGCGCAGCCTCGTACTGGCGGCTGTCGAGCCGCACCAGTGGTTGTCCGACGGCAACCGTCTGGTTGTCGCCCACCAGCACCTCAGCAATGTAGCCCGAGATCTTCGGCGCAACCGTCATACTATCGGCTTGCAGGTAGGCGTCGTCCGTGCTCTGGATGAAGCGCCCCACCATCCACCAGCGCACACCCCATGCGGCCGCGGCGAGCAAGGCCAGCAGCCCGGCTGCCATCAGCAGCCGGCGCGCGCCGGGACGGCGAGCCGGGGCCGCGCCTTTGGCTTCATTGACGGGAAGGGTGGCCGACATGACGACTCCAAATTTTTTCCAGTTGATATAATTATTCCAGTTGGAATATTTCTGTCAATTGATATATTTGTGACTCGCTTACAAAAACTTTGAAGGATCAACCGGATGTCCCCTTCCCCGAGGCATCGCCACGCCGTCGACGGCGGCTACCAGCGCGGCGAAGAAACCCGCGCGCGCATCGTTGCGGCGGCGCTCGCCCTGTTCGGCGAACGCGGCTTCGACGGCGCCTCGACGCGCGACATCGCCGAGCGCGCGGGCGTCAACGCGCCAGCCATCGGGTATTACTTCGACAACAAGGAAGGGGTTTACCTCGCGTGCGTGGAGCACATCGTGAAGCGGGTGTGGTCAGTGGTCTCGGCGCCGGTCGAGGCTGCAGAGGCGGTGCTCGCAAGCAACGCCGACGACTGCGCACTCATCGAAGCGTTTTGCGCCATCCAGGCCTGTGTTGGCGAGTTCCTGTTCACCTCGACCGAATCGGAAGACTGGCGCCTCTTCATAGCGCGCGAGCAAGCCGGTCTCGGGCCGTCAGCGGGCTTCGAGATGATCGAACAGAGAATCAGTTTCCGTATGACCAACCTCAATGCGGCAATTGTGGGCCGCTTGCTCGGACGTCCTGCGGACGACGAAGAAACGCTGATACGCACGCTCACCCTGAACGGGCCGATCGCCGCGTTTCACCTGCACGGCCGCAAGTCGTTGCGAGTGTTAGGGTGGGACGGCTTCAATGCCGCCCGGCTGGCAAAACTGATGGGCATTGTGAAAGAACAGACGGTCACGCTGCTGCAAAGCATGGCTGAAATGAGACGCAAGAGAACCGGCACCGCCGCCTGAAGCAGCCCCCCCACCGCCGTGCGTTCGTCACGGCGTCAATACACTCTGCAAAATCGGCCGCCGCCGTCTGCTGATTGCGGCTGTTCCGCTCGACGAGCCCAACTTCGCGTACGAAGTCGGGCTCGCCAAGCGAGAGGGCGGCCACCGTCTTCGGCATAAACAGCCCCGCCGCCTGCGGCACGATGGCCACACCGACGCCTTGCGCCACCAGCCCGACAATGCCTTGCAATTCGTCGAGCTCGACCACATCGTGAACCGTCACGCGGATTCTGCGGAGAAAGCGGTCCACGAGGCGGCCGCCAAATGAATTGCGGTCGTAGCGGATGAAGGGTTCCGATTTGAGCAACGAGCGCCACGGGCGCTCAGCCAGCTCGCGCCGCACGAGCAACACGAAAGGCTCCGACATCAGCGTGCGCCACTTCAGCTCGGCGGGCAGCGCGAACGGCGGTTTGATGATCACCGCCATATCCGTCTCGCCCGAATCCACCTGGGCCAGCAGATTGAGCGACACGCCCGGGATGACGCGAATGCGCCAACCCGGCGCATCCTGGCGAAACCGTTGAATGGCGCTGACCAGAAACGAGGCTTGCGCCGAGGCGATCGACCCTACACGCAGCAAGCCCGATTGCTCCGCCGCGCCGCCCCGGTCGGCAAGGCGCGCATAGACCGAGAGCAGTTCTTCGGCTACGTCGACGGTGTGTTTGCCCGCTGCGTTGAGTGTCGCCGAGCGGCCGGTTCGATCGAACAGCGGATAGCCGAGGTCCTCCTCCAGACGCTGGATTTGCGCGCTCACCGCCGACTGCGTCAAGCCGATGTGCGAACCGGCGCTCGCAAACGTGCCGTAACGCACGACCGCCAGGAAGGTTTTGAGCTCGCGCATCATGATGGGATTGATCGATTTTTTTGTTTCTGAGGGCAAAAATATATCGCTATTCGATTATTTTTGCCATCCCTAGACTGGTTTGCATGACGCGACTTTGAACCCTCTGAGGATCACAGCATGACCGACACGACCACTGCCCTGCCCCCCTTTCACCTTGCCTTTCCGGTTCACAGCATCGCGGCTGCGCGTGAGTTTTACGGCGACCTTCTCGGTTGTCCTGAAGGCCGCAGCGCGGAGGACTGGGTCGATTTCAATTTCTACGGACACCAGATCGTGGCCCATCTTGCGCCGGACGAAATCGGCCACCGCAAGACGAGCGCGGTGGACGGCGACGCGGTCCCGGTCCGTCATTTCGGCGTGGTGCTCTCCATGGACCAATGGCATGCCGCCGCGAAAACGCTCACCACCGCCGGCATGCAGTTCATCATCGAACCTCACATCCGCTTCAAGGGCGAAGTGGGCGAGCAAGCCACCATGTTCTTCCTCGATCCGTCGGGTAACGCGCTCGAGATGAAGGCGTTCGCGAACATCGAGTCGTTATTCGCCAAGTAAGCAGAGCCCTGGGTCCCAGATCCGTTTATCCGTGCGCCGCCCTTCGCGGGCGGCTGAAGGAGTACAAGCGTGAGCGCCGCGATATCCGTCAATGACGCCGCAGAAGCCATCGAACCCGATGCACCCGGATGGACCATCCATGCGTCCGGCGAACGCCTGCTGATCATTGAACTGCAAGACAGGGACCGCGCCGCAGCCAATCGCCGGGCGCGCGATTTCGCGGCGCGGGTGGCGGCCGAAAACCTGCCGTATGTCAGCGATATTGTGCCGGCCATGACCACTGTCGGCATTCACTATGCACCCCATAAGGTTCCAGCGGACAAAGACAGTCACGCGCCTTATGACGCGATCGTGGCTGCGCTGAACCGTCTGTTGAAAACGGTCAGCGAGACCGGCAGCGCAGCGCCGCGCGTGGTCGAGATTCCGGTTTGCTACGGCGGCGAACATGGGCCGGATCTGAGCGAAGTTGCACAGACCTGCGGCCTCTCCGTAGCGGAAGTCGTCGAACTTCACAGCGCGAGCCTCGTGGACGTGATGATGCTCGGTTTTGCGCCGGGACATCCCTACCTCGGCATGCTCGACACCAGGCTGAATCCGCCGCGGCGCGCGACGCCGCGCACCGCCGTCGCCCCGGGTTCGATCGGCCTTGCCAACCGGCAGACGGTCATTTACCCGCTGACGTTGCCGGGCGGCTGGAATCTGATCGGGCGCACGCCGCTCGCCATCTTCGACGCGGCGCGCGAGGCCCCGTGTCTCGTCAACGCGGGGGACCAGGTCCGCTTTGTGCCGATCACGGCGCAGCAGTTCGACACGCTGAGTCACAACGCGGGAGTGTCGCCATGAGCATCGAAGTCGTCAAACCCGGTGCCTTGAGCACGTTTCAGGATCTCGGCCGCACGGGCTATCAGCATCTTGGCATTCCCGTGAACGGCGTGATGGACGAGCGCGCTCATCGCCTCGCCAATGCGCTCGTCGGCAACCTGCCGTCGAGCGCGACGCTTGAGATCACCTTGATGGGACCGGCGCTCAGGTTTCACGAGGAAGCGGTGATTGCAATCAGCGGCGCCGACCTCGGCGCCCAGTTGAATGGGCAGCCTCTTGCAATCGGCCAGATGGTTGCCGTGGCTCAGGGAGGCGAGCTTTCGTTCGGCAAGCGCTCTCTCGGAATGCGCGCCTATCTTGCCGTGCGCGGCGGCTTTGCCTGCGAGCCGGTGATGAGAAGCGCGAGTACCTACACCCGCGGCGGCTATGGCGGCCATGCGGGACGTCCGTTGAAAAAGGGCGATCTGCTTGCGATCGGTCCGGCGGCACGCTCCAGCAAGCTGGCGAAGCTCTCGCAGGCAGCAAGAAGCCTGAGCACGGCGTTCGACGACGACGTCGTGTCAGCACCGGACGCGCCCATCCGCGTCATTCCCGGCCGCGAGTGGTCGTGCTTTTCAGCGCGCGCCCGCGAGGCGCTGAACGGCACGCCGTATCGCATCTCGCCACAGTCCGACCGAATGGGCTATCGCCTCGAGGGCGAGAAGCTCGAACTGACGGCGCCGCGCGAAGTGATATCGGAAGCGGTCGGCTTTGGTTCGATTCAGGTGCCGGCCGACGGTCAGCCGATCATTCTGATGGCGGACCGGCAAACGACCGGCGGCTATCCGAAGATTGGCCATGTTTGCGCAGTCGATCTGCCGCGCCTCGCGCAAACGATGCCTGGTGAAACCATCCGCCTGCAAGTCGTCGATCTAGGCACGGCCCAGCGACTGGCGATCTCTCAGGAACGAAGCTTCGCGGCCCTCGAGCAGCTTTGCCAGGCATCGAACTGACGCACGCCTGTGCCCTCGTGAGCCGGGGCCGGATGACGTAGCCCTGCCGGGCGCCACCGCGCGGTCTAGCCGGACTGCGCAGACAGAATTTCAGGCAATACGTTTTCATATTACTTAATACAACTGAATTATCGCAACACCCAAACATTAATCCCTTGCACGGCACGCGCCATCCACCCTGGAACCGATCATGTCGAACGCCTCAACTGCAAACTTCGATGTAGACACGACGCCTTCAACATCGACGGCACGGCAGGCCGCGCGCAAGGCAGCGATTGCCGCAGCCGCCGGAACGGCCATCGAGTACTACGAGTTCGGCGTCTATGGCTATATGGCCTCCCTGATCGGCCCGCTCTTCTTTCCCGCCGGCAACGCCACGGCGGCCCTGCTCTCGGTGCTGGCGATCTTCGGCAGCGCTTTTCTGATGCGCCCGGTCGGCGGTATCGTGCTGGGCCGCCTCGGCGACAAACTGGGGCGCCGCAGCATACTGCTTGTGACGGTGATCGGCATGGGTATCGCCACCGGGGTGGTTGGGCTGCTGCCTACCGCATCTCTCGCAGGAGGGCTCGCGCCGATCGCACTGCTGCTGGTTCGTCTCGCGCAGGGCTTTTTTGCCGGTGCTGAAGTGACCGGCTCAGCGGCTTACGTCGCGGAATGCGCGCCGCGCGGCCGGCGCGGTTTCTACGGCGCGGCTACGCCGGTGGGCGTGGCAATCGGCGGCGCGCTCGCCGCGGCCGTATGCGGCTTGACCACCGGTTTGATGAGTGCCGCGCAACTGCACGACTGGGGCTGGCGCATCCCGTTTCTGATGGCGCTCCCGCTGGTGCTGGTTTCGGCTTACGTGCGCAAGCGCATCGAAGAATCCGCCGCGTTCAGGAAAAGCCTCGAGAACGGTGAGCCGCCCAAGGCGCCGCTCAAAGAAATCTTCACGCACCACCGCGGCGCGATGCTCAAAGTCTTTCTGATCTCCTTCGGACAGAATGCCGGCTACTGGGTGGGCTTCGTCTTCATGAATATCTACATGATCACCTACCTGAAGTACGACAAGACGAGCGTGTACTGGCTCATGTCGGCGGTCAGCCTCACAATGGCAACGCTGATGCCGCTCTGGGGCGGACTGTCCGACCGCATTGGCCGCCGCAAGGTGCTGGCCGTCGGTTTTGCTGCGTACATCGTGCTGGTCTTTCCCATGATGATGCTGATGAACCACCAGAATGTGGGCCTGGCCTTCCTCGCGATGTTCATCGTCGCGCTGCCCATGCCCATCGTACAATCGGTAGGATACCCAACCTACGCAGAACAGTTTCCCACCCGTGTACGCCATACCGGCATGGCCTTCAGCTTCAACTTCGGCACGATCCTGGGCGGCGGCGTCACACCCTATATCGCCACCGCGCTGATCGGCACAACCGGCAACCTGCTGAGTCCCGCTTTCCTGCTGGTAGGCGCTGCCCTCATCGGGCTCCTTGCGCTGACGAAAACCCGCGAAACCTCCGCTTCGTCATTGCAATAATGAAGCGGAGGAGCGCCGGCCGACCCGTCATCCACCGGCTTCAAAGCAATCGCATCGGGAGTCTGTTCCATGAAGCACCTTACTCGCACGCCGTCTGAGAGCTCGCCGCCGGGCGCATGGGCGCTCAGCCCTCGTGGCGCCCGCGAGCGTATCCGCGCCGGCTTCAACGGCAACACCAGCGGCATGGCGCCGGGTTACGCGCAAGGCAACCTGGTCATCTTGCCTCAGGCATGGGCAGAGGACTTCGCAGGGTATTGCCGCGCCAATCCCACGCCCTGCCCGCTGATCGGCATGACGGAGCTCGGCAAGAGTCTGGTTCCGATGCTAGGTGACGACGTGGACTTACGCACGGACCTGCCGCGCTATCGGATATGGCGCGATGGCGTGCTGGTGCAGGAACTCGATGACATCTCGGCGATCTGGCAAGAGGACTTTGTCGGCTTCGTGCTCGGCTGCTCGCTATCGTTCGAGCACGCGCTCGAGTCGGCCGGCCTGCGCGTACGCCACGTCGACGAGGGCAAGATCGTCCCCATGTATCGCACCTCCATCCAGACGCAACCGGTTGGACGGTTTCGTGGCCCGATGATAGTCTCGATGCGACCTTACACGGCCGAGGAGGCGGCCATCGCCTACGAGGTCTGCGCACGTTTGCCGGGCGCACATGGCGCCCCCGTCCATATGGGCGATCCTGGCGCGATCGGCATTCGCGACATCGCCATTCCGGACGAGGGTGAGCCGACGGACATCCTCGAGGGCGAACTACCCGTGTTCTGGGGCTGCGGCGTGACGCCACAAGCCGCGGCCATGGAGGCACGGCCGCCCATTTGCATTACGCACTCGCCGGGCCATATGCTGATCTGCGATGTACCGGTGGAAGAGCTGGTGCTTATCTAGGCTGAGCTTGCACGAGGCGCGCCAAGCCGGCGCCAGGGCGATCCGGCTCGCGCGCTTGTGACTTAAAGCACGGCAATCCGCGCGCGGAAGTGCTCCGTCCCGGCAACGATTTTGTCCAGCACTGCATCGAGCGCCCAGAAGCGTTCGCGCACGTCGTAGTCGATCACGCGGCAGCGGATCGAGCCGAACGTACCGATACGCTGGTGGTACATCTTCGCGAGCGCCGGGTAACCCAGCGCTTCAGACACCGCTGTCACAACCAGGAAAGTCGACAACTCGTCGGCCAGCGCCGGATTCCGTGCGCTCTCGCTGCGCAGCCACTGGTACAGATCGGGGTGGAAGTTGGTGAAGACGCCGTTGAAACCCGCCGAGCCGGCCTTCATTGCATCCCATGCGATTGCGGCGTTCGCATTCAGTATCTTTAGCGGCGAACCTTCGGCCAACGCAACGCGCCGCTTCACGGTGCGCAGATCGCAACTCACGTCCTTGAGCATCACAAAACGGCCGGTGTCGATACAGGCTTTCAGCTCATCATCGGAGAGCAGACGTCGATACGGCGCGGGACACTCGTAAAGCCCGAGGGGAACCTCGGACGGCAAACGCTCGAGCAGTCGTCGCAGGTTGGCGAGGAAGGTATCCGTGCCCTCGCGCTTCGGATCGAGCCGGTTCGTGACCAGTACAACGCCTTGCGCCCCCGATGCGGCGGCGGCCGTCAGTTCCTCGGCCTGTGCATCGGGATCGTCGCTGATATGACCGGATGCGACCACCGGCACTCTGCCGGCCACCTTGTCGACCACGAAGCGTGCAAGCGCGGCCCGCTCGGCGAGACTCAGAAACTGCATTTCACTCGACTGCGCGACGGCGAACAACGCATCTGCGCCATATTGCAGATACCACTCGATCAGGCGTTCGAGCCCGGCATAGTCGATTGCGCCGCTGTTGTCGAACGGTGTCAGCATCACCGGAACAATGCCCTCGATAACACCCGTGGGCTTCGAAGTATTACCCATCAACCTCTCCTCAAAAGATTCGCTTCCCGTTGCTATGCGGGTCTTATGGCCTTGCCCATCAGGCGGGCATATGCGCCGTTGCCATGGCGGGCTCATGTTCGGGAATCGGCTTGCGCACCAGCAGCAGATAGGCCATCGCTCCGACGAACGCGATGCCTGCCGCAGTCAGCAGCGCCGGGACGAACGACGACGCCTGGGCGATATAGCCGGTCATGACCGGCGCCAGCGCACCGCCAAGGAAGCCGCCGAAGTTCTGGATCGCGCCGAGCGAGGCGATCCGGCCAGGCGGCGCCGCCGCTGTCGCCAGCGCCCACGAACAGGCGGACGCGGCGTTGCTCAGGAAGATCACGACCGATATGCAAGCGAGCGCGATGGTGTTGCTCTCCACGAGCGCAGCCGGAATCGTGAAGGCCACCATGCCGAGCATCGCGACGACCACTGCGTTGCGACGGCTTGCCACCGGCGCACGGCTGCGCCGCGTGATCAGATCGGAGAACCAACCCGCCAGCAGCGAGCCCACGAAACCGCACAGGAACGGCACGGATGCCGCAAAGCCGGTACGCATCAGGCTCATGTGCCGCTCGATGCTCAGATAGCCCGGCAGCCAGGTCAGGTAGACCCAGTTGAGATACACCGAGCCGAAGAAGCCGATCAGCATGCCCCACGTCGTCCCATACGAAAACAGCTTGCGCCACTCGGCGAACGTGAGCTTGCGGGACGGCTGGCCGGCGGACTGCATAGCCTCGTCCTCGTCGAGATAACGGCGCTCCGCCTCGCTCATCTGCGACTTGTCCGGATCGCGATAGAGGACAAACCACACGAGCGCCACCATGAGACCCAGCGCGCCCGTCGCAATGAAAGCCCAGCGCCAGTGGAACGACACGACGAGAATCGACAGGCACAGTGGCGCCAACGCAGTCCCCAGCGGCGAGGCTGCATTGAAGATGCCGGTAGGTGTGCCGCGCGAGCGCAGCGGAAACCAGTTGCTCACCACCCTGGCGGCCGAAGGAAACTGCGGCGCTTCGCCGATGCCGAGCACGATACGCGCGACGATGAAATAGCCGAAGCTCGACGCCATTCCACCGGCCGCTTGCGCCAGCGACCAGATGATCAGGCCTGCACCTAGCAGGCGGCGCGGTCCAATGCGATCCACCAGGCCGCCTACCGGCAGTTGGCACAGTGCGTAGCTCCACGAGAACGCCGACAGCAGCAATCCCATCTCGCCGAGCGAAAGCCCCATATCGGCGCGAATCAGGGGATTGGCGACCGCGAGCGTGCCGCGGTCCAGGTAGTTGACGATACCGCTGACCATCAGGAGCGCAAGCGCCACCGTCTGGGCGCGACGGATTCGCGGTGGGGTGGTCTGGCTTGCCGGGATATCACTCATGCTGGTTGTCTCCCTGCTTCAGATCTTCGCGCGCAGCGGCTCGGTTGAATCGGCCGCATGGCGGTCCGTCGGGCGGCGCTCCGTCTGCGCGGGGCGCAGCATCGCAATCAGAAGCGCCGCCACCACGCCGCTCGCCGCCAACACATAGAGCCCCGCGGCAACCGAGTGAAACGACGTCTCGACCGCGTTGCGCACAGTCGGCGCAAAGAAGCCACCGAGATTGCCGATCGCGTTAATCACGGCGAAGCCCCCCGCCGCTGCCGTGCCGCCCAGATAAGCCGCTGGGAAGGTCCAGAAGATCGGCTGGACAGTCATGATGCCCATGGTCACGAAACAGAGCGCCGCGATCGCTGCGGCGGGGCCCGTGTTGGCCGAGACGGCAAGACCGCCTGCAATCGACAGCGCCGAGAGCACGGCAAAGCCGCGCCGGTATCCGGTGCGCACTGCGAACCCCGGATAAAACGCGCCCGCCACAATGGCGCAGGCCCACGGAATGGCTGAGATCAAACCCACGTGCAGGCCCACCTTGACATGCAGCAGCGCGCTCACCTGGGTCGGCAGATAAAAGGCCACCCCGTAGCCCGCAATCTGAATCGAAAAGTAGAGGAGCGCGAAATGAAACAGCTTCGGATCGGCCAGTGCGGCCCGAAAAGTCATTCTGCCGGTCTGCTGTTTCTGCCGCTCCTCGGCGGCGAGTGCGCGAGCAAGCGCTTGCGCTTCAGCACGTGGCATCCATTTCGCGTCTTCTGGACGATCGCACAGGTAAAAATACCCCCATACGCCCACCAGCGACGCCAGCAACCCCTCGACCAGAAACATCAATTGCCAGCCGTGCAGGCCGAACAGACCGTCAAGCTCGAGCAGCATGCCCGACAGCGGGCCGCCCACCATTAGCGCGAGCGGCGAGCCAAAGTAGAAGATGCCCATGATCTGTCCGCGCGCGCGGGCCGGAAACCAGTACGTCATGTAGAGGACCGCGCCGGGGAACAGTCCCGCCTCCGCCGCCCCGAGAAAGAAGCGAATGAAGGAGAACAGCGAATCGCTCCTTGCATACGCCATGGCCGCCGAAATCAGCCCCCATGTGACCATGATGCGAGCGAGCCAGACGCGCGCGCCGACGCGATGCATCATCAGGTTGCTTGGGACTTCGAAGATTGCGTAGGCGATAAAGAAAATCCCGGCGCCAAACGCAAATGCGGCGTTGCTCACGCCGGTCGATGCCTGATAGGCCTGCTGCGCAAAACCGATGTTCGCGCGGTCCAGATAAGCCAGCATATACATCAGGATCAGAAACGGCACGAGCCGCCACTTCGCACGCCTGATCGCGCGTTCCAGCAACGCCTCTTCGTCCCCGGCGCCGGGGTGCAGGTTCGTCTCCATCTCGTCTCCTTGTAGTTCCCTTGGCGGGATACGGCGTCCGGTCTCGTGCCGGTATGCGTTGGCGGCGGTTTCAGACCACCTTGCCCGGATTGAGCAGGTTCTGCGGGTCCAGCGCGGCTTTCAGGCGGCGCATCAGGGCGAGTTCAGGTTCGCTGCGTGAGTACGGCAGCCACTTTTTCTTGGTGAGGCCGATACCGTGTTCGGCCGAGACAGTTCCACCGAATTGCTGCACAAGACCGTACACAATGGCGGTAATGTCCTCTTTCGGTTGCGGTACGGCGCCCGGCACGCAGGCCACAATGTGCAGGTTGCCGTCGCCTATGTGCCCATAGAAGAGCGCGACCGCGTCGGCGAAACGTGCACGCAATGCCGCGCGGCAGGCGCTCACGTATTGATCCATCACCGCGACCGGCAAGCCAATGTCGAACGGCTCGTGCGGTCCGAGTACCTGGGGAAATTCGGCACAGGCATCGCGCACACCCCAGAACGCCTGAACGTCTGCGAGCGACTGGGCAAGCGCCGCATCGGCGAGCACACCTTCTTCCATCTGGCGCGTCAACCAGGCTTCGAAACGCGGGGCGTCAAATGCTTCCTCCATCCCCTGGGCTTCGATCAGCACATAGCACGCGTGCTCGCCAGGTAGCGGATTGCTTACGCCGGGCACGCGTTGCGTAACGGTGTGCCAGTAATCCGGCCACATCACCTCGAAGGCGGACAAGAGCGGTCCGAGGCCCCGGCGCGCCGCGTTCAGCAATGCGACCAGCTTGTCGTAGCTTTCGAGCGCACAGAGGGCCGCCATCGTGCAGCCAGGCTTGGCAGACAGGCGCAGCACAACGCGCGTGATAATGCCGAGCGTGCCTTCGCTACCGATGAACAGATGCTTGAGGTCATAGCCCGCATTGTTCTTCAGCATCTTGTTGAGGTTCGTAACCACGCTGCCGTCGGGGAGCACGACTTCGAGCCCCAGCACCATTTCGCGCGCCATGCCGTAACGGATCACGCGATTGCCGCCTGCGTTGGTCGACAGATTGCCGCCGATCGCGCATGAGCCGCGCGCACCGAGATCGAGTGGCACGAAAAAACCGGCCTCGTCCGCTGCCTGCTGCACGCTCTGCAGCGGCGTGCCCGCCTTGACCGTCATGG
>SDBV01010101.1_pt1 | contig 12430 bp, 33 predicted proteins | sample 2277081 | NCBI WGS metagenome assembly SDBV01 (sample SAMN10402039, study PRJNA504765) | marine sediment metagenome | isolation source: marine sediment core GS10_PC15, 223 cmbsf | place: Arctic Ocean: Southern Knipovich Ridge | collected 2010 | reverse complement strand
TATATTTAATTGTTAGTATCTAAATAATAGGAGGTGTAGCATGGAAATGAATCATAAAGGTGGAATAAACGAAAAAGGACAAAAGTTTTGTAAAGAACTTTGGCAACATAATGATTATGCAAATATCAGTGAACTTAAAGATAGAACTGACAACGAACACAACGAAAATGGTTTAAGAATTTATTGCTGTCAACACCCTGATACTTTTACTTTTCAAATTAGAACATATAAAAGTATTGGACATTATCGCAAGGGAGTCAAAAGAGATATGATCGCTCATTGTAATTTGACAATTAAAGAATTAGAACATATCTTAAACTGGATGAAAGAACATAAAAATAGGTAACAAAAGGGGCAGAAATGCCCCTCGTTTTTATAAAGGTTGAAGTTAATATTAACCTATAACAAGGAGGTTTAGTATGAGTAGACAAGAATTGATTAAATGGTTAGAATATCTTGACGGCAAGGGTTTAGAAGTGGTTAACTGGTTTTCCATTGAGAATGAGATTGAGTATTTACCTAGTGAGGAGTAATTGACTATTATTTAGAATTAAAGCGTGAAGGAGGAAATTATGGAAGACAGAAACTCAAGTATAAATCAAGACATCAAAAGGAAATTCGTTGAAAGAGAAGTTTTAACTTGCTTTAGCTTTGAAATGGTTAATATCCTTGAGGCCTCTCAATCTGCCTCAAATGGTGATTTACCAACTTATGAAGATATAGAAAATAGTTATTTACCTACTTGCACTAACTGCGGCTATCAAGGGCAATTTGAAGAAACAGAAGCAGATATTGACGGTGAAGGACACTTTGATCCTGATACAATAATTTTCCTTTGCCCTGAGTGTAGGAATGAAACAAAAGAAGAATCAGAAACAGAGCCACAAGAAATCTTTGAATGGTGGATAGTTACTTCTTGGCTATATGACAAATTAAAAGCTAAAGATGAGCCTGTACTTGAATGGGGCAATAACTACTACTGGGGCAGAACTTGTACAGGGCAAGCTATACTCCTTGACGGTGTTATAAGCGATATATGCGAAGAAATGGGAATATTAGACGGTCAAGCCTACTCTTGGGCTAAAAAATAAGGGGGTAAATTATGAACTTAGTAAACGCACAAGAAATGCAAAGAAAACATCCTAAAACATTTGAAGCACCTTCAAGGGAAGAATTAGATAAACTAAAAATTGATGATACAGTTAAGGTTGCTTGCTGCGGTGAACGTTTCTGGACTATTATTACGAAGATTAACGGAGATAACATTACTGCGATCGTTGACAACGATTTACTTTATACCGATGAACATGGTTTTAAGTACAAAGACGTTATTACTTTTATCAAAGATAACATACATAGTATATTTTAGGGATAGAGAGGATAAAATGAAAATAATTTATGGATGGATACAATTACCATTTCTAAGGATTGATAGATTTATTTATAATGATCCTTTTGGTGATGAATTTTTATGGACTTGGGGTTGGAATACTCATCTTAACATAGACTAATATGTTATAATCTAACTAGACTATGAAAAACAAACGACCAGATATACAAGTAACTATCATATTCAGAAAAGGATTTATTCGGTACTTACTTACGCCAATCTCTCCTAAGAAAATAAATAACGATTGACATTGTAAGACATTACAATATAATATAAAGCATGGCAAAAGATAAAGTAATAAACATCAGATTAACAAACGAAGAAAAGGAAGAGTTTAAAACTATTGCTAAGCAGCAAGACTTTGATAATCTGAGCAACTTTATACTCTGGGTTCTGCGTAAATTCAAGAAGCAACTAGACAAAGACTAGTGCTTTTTTTTGCCTAAAAAGGTAATTCATTGTACGGTTTAAGTAAGACAATGACTCACAAACAGGAATGGCGGTTGTTTTATGGTATACTCTAATTAGAACTAACGGAGGTGAATAAAATGATAAAAACGAAAAAGTTTTATGGCAAAGTTAAAACAAAAGAAGGTACAAGAAGGTTTATCTTTTCTTTAGAGGTTTTATTTGAGTTTATTAAAACTCAGAAATTTACCGAGTTAACAATCACCAAAAGAAAACCAATTACTAAGAAATAGATACTACTCCTCAACAGTTTTCTTCTTGATAAACTGCTTTATACTTCCGTCTTTGTCTTTATAAAAAATACAATCCATTAAATCACGCCCCATAGAAAACTCACCCTTCATCCGGCCGGTCTGATCCTTTGGCAAGAACTTCTTTATCCGGCTTAATATCCAATTATCTCTCCAAAGTTGTTTGATCCTTTCTTTCTTTGTCATTAGTTACTTTTATGCGAAGGAACTTTATAAACAAAACCAAAGCATACCAACAAAACCACAACCAAGTACAAACCCTAATCCATACATAGACCAACCAAACTTTAAATCACTCATCTTATTTATATTTTTTCTCAGAGTCTTTAACCCTGTGTTCTTGCGACCTTTCATAAATCACTACTCCTGTCTTTTTAAAGGTAGATATTCTATGACTGTGGTCAAATAAATCCGTAAACTTATCTACTCTTTTATTAAGTGTCTCTATCTCAGTTAAATAAGTCTTAAGATCTTTTTCTATACTGACATTTCTTTCACTTGCAACACGGACTTCTATAGCTGTATACTTTGTCACCAGAGATGCTATAACACTAAACCCAAATAGGAATATACCAACAAGTATAACAGTTATTTTGAGTAGAAATTTCTCACTTTCTTTGTCCATCATCTTCTTTCTCCCATTTTTTTTCTGCCTCTTTAATTTTCTTATCAATTTTGTACCAATTTATCTTTAAAGCTCTATAAATCAAAACAAGCAAGATAATGATAATAAACAATACAATACAAAGAAAGGTATAGCGTTGAAGAAACCATTTAACATTACTTATCTTCCAAATAAGCCAATGATGAAAATCATCTTTAATCTGCATAACAAATAAATCAAGCCCATTAAAGAATTCCCACATTGTTTACTCCTTCTTTGTTAGTTTCATTTTCCAAATATAAAGTCATTTAAGTTTTGTCTATGAATTGGATATAAAAAAAGCCAAAGAAATAAAATTACTAAGAATAAAATAGAGAGACAAAATATGGTTATAACCACATGCAATACATTTTTACATCCTTTCATTATCAAAACACCTCAATTATTGGTTCTTTAACCCGATCTTTCCAAGTCCACAATTCTACGCTAAATTGATTAAACTTTGAAGCCAACATTTGCAACTCTTCTCGTTCAGCCAGTGAAGCAGTTTTGTTAACCTTGACCTGAACGAGTCTCACAGTCCCAGGCGAACCTAGCGCAATGATGTCCCAGTGCCCCTTAGAGGCTGCGGAACGAGTACAGACGTATCCAACTCTCTCTAAGAGCTTACGTGTCTTATATTCAAACCTACGCCCCTTTCTAGCGGTGTTCATTTCCACCTCCGAACTCTCTAACTACTTGTTGCACTTGCGGTGTTGAATAAAGATACTTCTTGATATTTAATGTTATTCCTTGTTCAGCTATTACAGCTTTAAACTCTTTAATCTTCGATTTTATCTTTTCAACCTCATCCTGATTTTCTGCATATTGTAAGAAGTTTTGTAAATCTTCTACTTTATGATTGTTAAAAGCATAGTCCCTTAACCGCCTGCTGTAAAATTTCAGTATCTCCGGATTATCTTCATAGTAGGTTGATACGAGTTTACGTCTTTCGTTTTCTGCTATTGATTCATGTTTAGAAACAATATCAGATTTATAAGGGAATCTTTTAGGTTGTAAATCATCCCAACATTCAGGTTCAAACAACCATTCAAGACATTTTCTCTGGAATTCACTTTGAGTTAATCGTCCACCTTGCAAAGCAGCCAATAAATCTTTACTCTTGTTTTCATTTATTCTTTTTTCCACAATTACTCCTTCGTTAAATATTTTGAATACCACTTGCTTTCTGGTTCAAGACCTTTAGGGAGGTGTCTTAAGACCGTCTCTAAAGTCCATTCAAGTTTTTTTTCTTTAAACCAACCACCTAAAACTCTAATGACCTTACAAGCCTCATCGGCATCGCCATCAAGAGCTAAAACCAGAGATTTTGCAGCCTTGGCATTACGCTGATATATCTCTGTAAGTAGGGATGGAATTTTGGCGATTTTATCTTCCCAACCCTTCTCTTTGACGTACTCTGCTATAGTCTTATCTAATCTAACCTTATCTAATCTATCTACAGGTACCATTGGAGTTCCATCGGAGTTCCTTCGGGGTGCGTCTATTCTGTTGTGTAACCTACTGAAACCAGCGAACTTAAGATACCCATTCTTACTTGTCAATTTAGGAAATGATTTTATAATGAAGTCCAAATTTTTCCTCAAAAAATCGTTTTTTTCAGGTACATTTAGCTGAAGTTTTATAAAATTCTCGTCATCGGGTATTTTATTCTTGGTAGTTCCGGCCAATAAAAGGAGTCCAATATAGAGGTATCTTTGGTACGGATTGAGGTCATAAATGAAGCGTTTATCATTTAAAAGTTTTGTCTGAACTTTAATGTAATATATATTAGCGTATGGCATATAACTCTGTTATAGTGCCTCCCCCCGTAGCCGTTAAGCTTAAGCTCATTGACAGATTTTTAAGGTTTCGCATCTCATTTACGAGATGTTTTATCTCATTCAAGCGAGGGGAGGCTAGATTTATATTTGTTCTTCAGGAGAATTTTGAGATTTAGTTACTTCCCATTCACCTTTATCAACGTGTTGCACGTGAATAGTATCTCCTTCTTGAATATTGTGTTTCTTAAATACTTGTAGAAATGCACCAAAGGAAGTAACAGAAAGAACTCTGCCATCATCAAGATCACATTCAATATGCCAGCCCATTGATTTGTTTACTGATTCAATAGCAGGAACAAGCTCCCCTGTTACGGGGTCTTTCTTGTAGACTTCTTCTTCAACCTTGCCTTGGAAATGAAAGCGATCGCTGCCGTCAATTACTTTTCTTATTTTTTTAATAGTGAATGTGTCTTTAAATCCAATCTTAGGTAGGTATGTATATTTACTTGGAACTTCTTTACCGTAGTCAAACGTCATTCTTAGCCTCCTTGAGTTACTTGATATAGTTTTTCTAAAACCTCGCCGTCTTCTTCACCCTTTAACACCATTTCTTCAACAAGTAAATCAACAAGTTTTTTGTTTTCTGGATTTGTGCAAAGAATTTGCTCATTAAAATTAGGATAAAGAGGTGTTATAGGTGTAGATAATGCTACAGGTGTACTCATTATCCCTCATTATCTTTTAAAATATCTTCTATCCTTATATCATCATCCCACTGAGCTATAAAAAACTTATGTGGACAATTCTTAATAATACCAAACACAATAGGGTCTTTATACTCTCTAACGCTTTCAATCTTACAAATCTCATAAGTGTCAAAGCATTTAAACTCTTGAGCTGCTTCAATTTTGTCTAATACCTCTTGAGGTGGAATAGTTTCATACTCAGCGATAGAGATAAATGCAAGCTTATCGTAGACATGATAAAGGTCTACACCTACATCACCTTCTTCTATGAGAGTATTCTCCTTAAGCTTCTCGTTCATCTTTTCAAACTTCTCCGGCTTAACATATCTGAAGTTTTCAAAAGCAATAGACATCTTCCGTTTAAACTCTCTCTTTTCTTTCAAGTTACTAGCTGCCTTTTTTAAACCTAACTTTTCTAACTGTTTTATTTTCATGTACCCTCCTTTATAAACTAATATTTCTAAGTATTGGTCGTTGAGCCATTTGAGGTATAGCTAATTCTTGTCCTAAAATTTGTTGTTGTCGGCTATATTCAAGTGCTTCTAATCGTCGCACCACAGATACTGGTTCTCCTAAGCTTGGTATTGGTATCAGTCCAATCATGTCTCCTATTCCTCTTTTTCGTTGCTTAGTTTTCTTCTTACAAACCTCTTTCAAAATCTCTTCAGTAAGATTACCTTTTTCTAAATCTTTGAGTAATTCATTGAGTTGCACCACCAGCAACCTCCTTCTTCTTTTCTTTAAGTTTATATGCTTTGCCCATTAATACTTTTTCTGCATTAGGCTTACAATGCCCCCAATGGCTGCAATAAAGACATTGCCAGGGATAGATACCTTTCTCATTAGCACCAAACAAAGGCTGAGGTAGTTTTTCCTTTGTCGACTGGATAACTGATAAAAGATTCTTCCTCGCCCATTCAACGGTCTTCTTGTCTTTAGTAATAATCATTTCATGTAAGACTCCACTATCCTTGTTCATGCCTACAAGTACGCATTTATCGAGCTGTAATGCCTCTAAATAGACGTTTATCTGGATAAGATAGCTCTCATCTACCTGTCCTTTAGTAAAGCGCATGAAGCCGTAAGAACTCATAGATTTACATTCAATAAGATATATACCGTTATATATTAATAATCCATCTGGATGTCCGTGTATTATCAATTCGTCATTAAGAAAGAAGTCTACTTTGATTTGACTAAAGCCTGTAGCGGTGAGGGTACAACCTGAGAGTTTAGCAAGAGCTACGATCATCATCTCTACAAGATCACCCTGGAAGAAGATTATCTTTGCTCTTGAATCAATCTCTTTTCCTTTTTTTTCAAATCCGTGATAGTTGTAGGCTAATTGGCGGGGGCATTTACCGGCTGAGGAAAGTCTTAAGGTATATCCTGTATCTTCTTTATCTGTCATAAACTGGCGTTTAAACGCTACACCAGCTAGTTTTTCAATTTCATAACGTAGACCTTCATCTACTTTACTTGCGTCATTTAGATATTGATTGATTTTCTCCACTATCATTTTGTACCCCTTCTTTTGGTTGCTCTAGTGATTCTCTTACATCTGTTTCTTTGTCTAGCTCTTTCTGCATTAAATCAATTTCATCAGATAAAAGAGCATATTGTTTTGTATTAACTATTGTTGCACCTCGAAGAAGTAGGTAGGTTGCTCCGGCAATTTTATCTTGGTTCATTTTGTATTCCATAAGACTTCTCTCCTTTAATTGGTCTGGATAATCACAAATAGAAATGTCACCCCAGCAATCACATGGTTTATTACTCAAACGGCAATACTCCATTAAGAGGTCTATAGCGTTTTGAGATTCATACCAATGCTTACACATTAGAACAATATTTTTTTTCCATGACTTTGTCTATGTCGGCTCTATTGAAGAGAATTTTTTTCCCGATACGGTAGGTTCTGATTTTGTTGGTAGTTACATATTCAGGCCAGTTCTGATACAACCAGCTCTTAGACATCCCCAAATACTTGGCAAGGTCTTTTACATTAAGATACTTACTCCATCCTGTTTCCACTTTATTCACCTCCTTGTTACATTAACTAATAGTTAAAATTATAGAAATTTCGTCAAAGCTGTCAAGGCTTATTTTTAGTCTTTTTTTAACTTAAAGTTAAACATATTCCTATGTCAAAATATGTAACTTATTGTTAAAAAAAGGTGTTGACAAGAATTTAGAAATATTGTATATTACACTTCTTGATAGTTTGAGATAAAGTTGTTTGAATGTGGTACGGCAGGGTTCGGTGAGGTAAGATAGGGTTTAATATGAGCGTAGAAAAGATTGGTAAAAAGATTAAATTGGCTCGTGTTGAAAAAGATTTAACACAAACTCAATTAGGCAAGAAATTAAGGATTACTCAAAAAACTATTTCTCTCTATGAAACTGGAAAAGTACGATTATCAGTTATTACTTTTCTTAAAATTGCCAAAGTTCTTAAAAAACATTCAAGCTATTTTTTAGAAAATTCAATATAACAATATAACAAGGCATGGATAAAAAGATAATCTTAGACTTATGCGGTGCTACTGGAAGTTGGTCTAAACGTTATACAGACGCAGGATATGATGTTAGGGTTATTACTTTGTCTGAGTGTGATGTACGAAGTTTTTATCCTCCTCATAATGTTTATGGAATATTAGCTGCTCCGCCATGCGACCAATTCAGTTTTGCAAAAACAACTGGAAAAGCAAGAAAGTTAGAACAAGGTATGGAAATAGTAATAGCTTGTTTGAATATTATTTGGCAATGTCAATATAAATTAGTATCTCCGTATGCTAAGAAAACAAATCTTAAATTTTGGTGTTTAGAAAATCCTAACAGTTTACTTAAAAGATTTCTTGGCAAACCAGCTTTTGAATTTAACCCCTTTGATTTTGGAGATAATTATAAAAAGAAAACTCATCTTTGGGGATGGTTTAATGAACCCAGAAAGAATCCTATTAAATGCGATAAGCCTAAATTTGATAGGTTAAAAACTAAAGAAATACATCCTGAATTTTATGGCAGATTAACAAGACAGGAACGCAGAGCAATTACCCCACAAGGTTTTGCTAAAGCGTTTTTTGAGGCTAACAAATAAAGGCATGGATAAAAAAGCAATACGTAGAATAATTAAGAAACGTCAAATGACCCTTGGAGCAGTCACCAAGAAAATGGGAGTCAGCATGACTACTGGCTCTCAATGGATAAACAACATTAAACAACCTACCAGGAAACATACTAAACTCCTCTGTGAAATTTTGGATGTTACTCCGGCTGAACTTTATGGTGGAATCTCCCAAGAAGAATTTCTAAAAGAAAAAGAGTTTAGCCGGAGAGTAATTATAACCGGAACAGTTCAAGCTGCAGGTAAGATAAGAAACAGAAAAGAAAAAATAGTTAACCTTCCTAAAGAACTTTCAACTAAAAAGAGTAAAGCGGTTATTTGCGTTGGTGACTCTATGAAAGGTATTTGTAATCATGGTGATCTAATCCTCTACAATGAAAGTTTAAAGGTAAGAAATAATGATTTGGTAATTGTAAATATACAAGGCTATGGTCTTTTCTTTAAAAAGTTTAGAGATTTAACGTCTAAGGATCATGCGAATCTAACCAAGAAAATGATTAAAAAGCTACAAAAGAAAGAACACATCTATGAATTTAGTAGCGTCAATCAAGCTAAAAAATATCTTCCTCTATTATGTGGAAGTAATGAAATTATATATATGTATAAAGTAACAGGTATATGCTACAGATAATATATATTGACAAATAGTGTAAAACAATGTATAATTGGTCTTATGAAACAATATAACATAACTCAAACCGCAAAAAAGCTAGGTCTGTCTCGTATCGGTCTTTATTATTGGATTAAAAAAGGCTGGGCCAAACCTAGAAGAAATCATTGCAATTATCCTATCTTCACTGAAGAAGATATTAAGATACTTAAAAAGTGGCATAAGGAATTAACGTAGAACATTATGCTTGCATCAAATATTAAAAAGCTTAGAAAGAAACATCATCTATCTCAAGATCAACTTGCTAGAAAAGCTAATCTTAGTTATAGCAGTTTCGTTAAAATTGAACAAGGATTAACTAAAAATTTAACTTTAGAAACGTTAGTAAAGCTTGCTAACGTTTTTGAGATTACAATAGATGAATTAATAAATATGGAAAACAAAAAAGAGGAGAAAAAACATGAGAGTTGAAAGTATACCGCTACAGGACATAAAGGTAATCGAAAACGTACGGTTAGAAAAAACATCAGATGATTCTACCATAAAAGAACTAATGATGTCTATTAAACAACATGGATTAAAAGAACCTATAGGAATAGGTAAAACAAAAAAAAAGGACGAATATATACTAATATATGGTTCCAGAAGACTTCTAGCCTATAAAAAATTAGGTTTTAAAACTATTCCAGCAATCATCGAAGACGAACCTAGTTTATCAGAATTATTAATTACTAATGCAATAGAAAATTTACAGAGAAAAGACGTTACACCTTATGAGTTAGGAAGAATTTGTGATAGGTTGTTGAAGTTAGATTTGTCTGCGGGAGAAATAAGTGCAAGATTAGGGATAGTTCAAACTAAAGTTAACACAGCACTAATAGTTTACAAAGAATTACCAAAAGAATTGAGAGATAAAGTAACATTTATGGGGGCCGGTAAACCTGCAAGAAAAGGGAATATACCGGCATCTGTAGCTTATCGTATCTACAGGGTAAAAAGAACTCAACAATTATCTAAATCTGTTACTTTACAATTAATGGAACTGGCACGCAAAGAAGAATTAGGAATAAGAGACATAGAAGTAATTGCGCTTTTGCTAGATAAAGGACTATCTGTATCTCGTGCCATGGCGAAAAAAAGAGAATATATACCAGTAAGGGTAGATATATTAGTGAATAAAAAAGAGTTACTTTCAAGAACAACAGTTAAAGAGGAAGGAAAGAATATAAAATTATCAGCGAAAGAAGTAACTGCTCAAATAATGTTTGGTAAAACAAAACCCCTTTCTGATATGTTTTTAGATGAATGATGTAGTAGATATTATAAAAGGTAAAATAATATGGTTAAAGAGAAAGCTTATGTTATAGGTAGTCCAAATAAGTATGTTGAAGAGGCTGTTAAGCGTAAGTGCGTAGATTGTGGGGTAGGTATTTGGCTCTGTCCATGGAATCTTAAACATACACCTATCTGCCTAAATTGCGCTGTGGTTAAACATAAACAGGATGAAGTAGAGATAAGAATTACAAATAAGGATATGCGTCGGTTTATTGTAGAAATAATCAAAAGAAAGTTTTCATGGATGTGGAATTAACCGGAGGGGTGGCAGAGTCTGGTTTATCGTGGCGGTTTTGAAAACCGTTGTGGGGTTATATCCACCAGAGGTTCAAATCCTCTTCCCTCCGTCAGTTATGAAATAAATCAAAATGGAATATCCAAGGTATACAAGAGAACAAAAACTTAGTTGTAAATTGACTGAGAAAGATATTGTTAATATGAGAGAAGAATATTTTCTATTTTCCGTTAGTTATAAAGTTTTAGCCAATAAGTATAGAGTATCAAGATCAACCGTATTTTATTATATACATCCAAGAAAAAGAGAACAAGATTGTAGAGACTATATTACTCCTGAACAGAACAGAGAAAGAGTAAAGAAATTCCTAATAAGAAAGAAAAAGTTACAACCAGAGATTCGTAGATATAATTATATTTTTATAAAAGAGAAAATGGCTAATGATCCTGAATACCGCAAGAAAAGACTTAAAGCTATTTATGATTGTCAAAAGGCGAGATTATGAAAAGCATGAGCCGGATAGATCAAGAATCTAGGAAAACCTATGGTTGGTTTGTCAGAGTCTATTTTAAGAAAAAAATGTATCGGAAGTTTTTTAACGATAAATTCTTTGGAGTTGAAGGTGGATACCAAAGAGGGATTAATTGGAGAAATATGACAGAGAAAGAGATTGGAAAACTAAGAACTGAACGACCGGTTATAACAAACTATTCTCGGAATAAAACTGGACATATAGGAATACGTAGGTGCATAAAAAACGGTGTCCCCTCTTATGAAATCTTTGTATCACCTAATCCTAGAGAAAGAATACAGACTTCAGTATCTATTCGTAAATGGGGTGAAAAGATAGCCTTAAAACGAGCTATTAAAAGACAGAAGGAACTTAGAAAAAAGAAGGTAAAAGAATGAGTCTCCATGTTCCTAATCAATATCGTTTCCGAAGCAAATCTCATCCTTATGGCTCTGATGATTCTTTTGGCAATAATGGTGCTTTTTATGTACCATTTGAGAGTTTTCAATTAAAATGTTTAGCTTCAGACGGAGAAGATTGGGAGCACGTTTCAGTATCATTAGACAACCGTTGTCCTAATTGGAAAGAGATGTGTTTTATAAAAGATTTATTCTGGGATGATGAAGATATAGTTGTTCAGTATCATCCTCCTAAATCTCAATATGTGAATTATCATCCGTATTGTTTACATTTATGGAGACCTATTAAAGAGAAGATACCCTTACCACCGGCTATATTGGTTGATTTAAAAAGGAGTAACAATGCCAAAGATAAAAGAGATTGTGGAGATTAAGAAGAAAGAATGGGATAAGAATATTGACTTAAATGATCAAGAAATATTTCCTGTTAATCAAGGCTATAATCAAGCTCTCAGCGACCTTGGCAACAAATCCATTGGGTTGGATGTAGACAAGATAAGAAAAGTTATCCACGAGTTACCCTTGATTATGGATAACTTAATGCCCTCACAAGTTGTATTTTTAGCTATAGCCCTCAAACAAGCAGAGGGTGAGATTATTTGTGAGGTGAAGGATTAAATTTATAAGGTTGTTTTAAGAAGGAGGAAAAATGAGTGTAATATTGGTTGGAATTTTATTAGGAGTTAATACCTTTATAGCTTTGACATTTCCAAATCCGATAACTATTGCTTGTGTTATAGTTACAGGCTGTATGTTCTTGATAAATTTGTCAGGAGTTTTTAAGGGGAGAAGATGAAAGTAGAACTTGATGAAACAGTTTGTTGGAACGAGACTTGTGAATATTTTAGCACAAAGCATCTCTCTCGTTGCAAACAAGATAGTGTGGGGAAATGCGAGTGTCAATTTGATGT
>SDBV01010100.1_pt1 | contig 12431 bp, 9 predicted proteins | sample 2277081 | NCBI WGS metagenome assembly SDBV01 (sample SAMN10402039, study PRJNA504765) | marine sediment metagenome | isolation source: marine sediment core GS10_PC15, 223 cmbsf | place: Arctic Ocean: Southern Knipovich Ridge | collected 2010 | reverse complement strand
TCTTTAAGGCGACTTGAAAAGACCGACCCTTTATATTACGTTGGATTAGAAGAAGAAACATTTCCAATTGAAGAAACTATGCAAAAGTTTCCAATTGATTTCGAAGAATCCTACGGTGACGGATATGGGCCGTTCGATGCATATGGTGACCTAATTATCACTACACCAAACGTTGAATATGAAATGTATTTTGATTCAGGATATTCTGATGGATGGCAAGATTTCATACAGAACAATGGATTAGATTCAACTAGAAATGCCCCATTGATCACTAGAGTTAATGCTCATAAAGGATATTCTTCTGGCTATTTCTTGGGCTATAATGACGCCTACGTAAGATTTGGTAAATCACAGAGTTGAATTTATCAACATGAGAATCAGTAGATTTGAAGATCTATTGATTATTTTCTATTCGTGTAGATACTATGGAACAAAATTTAAATAAGCATTTCCTAGGAACTATCTGTAAGTGTGAACACGAATACGAAACTAGTGGTAAGGGCTTAAGATATTTAAATGGTGGCGCTTGTGCTGAATGCAAGAAAGAATATAGACAATCAGATAAAGGAAAAGCATCTAACAAAAGATATAATCAAACTGATAAATTTAAAGATACACAAAAAAGATTTAATCAATCAGATAAAGGAAAAGCAACTGCAAAAAGATTTAATCAATCAGATAAGGGAAAAATATCTGCAAAGAAACATAGGCAATCAGATAAGGGAAAAACAAGCAATAAAAGATTTAATCAATCAGATAAAGGAAAAGCAGCTGTAAAAAGACGTAGTCAAACTGATAAATTTAAAGCTACACAAAAAAGATTTAATCAATCAGATAAAGGAAAAGCAGCTGTAAAAAGAGCTAATCAATCTGAAAAAAGAAAAGAATGGCTCAAAAAACAACTTGTTGAGCATACTCAGTATGCTATTGGATGTAATTTAAGAATTCTTATTTGGCATGCTTTCAATAAGTATACTGAGACAGGTAAAATTATGTCTTGCAAGAAATATGATATCAACATTCCTGCTATTTGTAATTATCTAGGTCCTCATCCAAATACACTTGGCAAAAAAGGCAAATACCATATCGATCATATAATCCCACTATCAAAGTTTGACTTAAATAATCCTGAATATATCAAAGTTGCCTTCTCTCCAGAAAATCATCAGTGGCTAACAGCAGAAGCAAATCTAAAGAAAGGAAATAAAATTCCTAGCGATATATCGAATGCATTGATGAAACAGATCAATCATATTGGAATCAAATTAAGTGACTAAATATCCAACAGAATTAATTGATATTGATACGGGCGAGTCTGGGGATCTTTCTACCATCCAAGATGGTACAACTGAAATACTTGCAATTCATCATAATATCAAGTACGAAGAGATCATAGCTATTGAGACCGAGCTAGGAACTAATCCAAGTGGTTCTGTAGTAAGTTTAAAAGAAAGACTATCGAAAAGTCTTGCAGATGATGGAGCAATAAGTACACAAGAGTCTTCTATCTTTAGAGACAAGATTTTTATTAAAGATGCTAGAATATGTATTGCTGCAACAAATAATTCTGGTGGAACATTAGAGATTGGTGATGTCGTATCTATCGAAAGTTCGCCTAAGAAAGTAGATAAAGCAGGTGTATTAAATGACAACATTATATATGGTGTAGTTTATCAGGACGCAGAAAATGGTCAAAATGTAGTAATTTGCACAAGCGGATATGCTCTCTGTAAATATATAGGTAGTGTTAGTAGAGGAGATACATTAGTAGCATCTGCCACGGCAGGGTTTGCTCAGAAATCAGTATCTGACTCACACAGAAATGTAATTGGAATGGTTATTGAAACGAATATAATTGGATCAATAGCTGGAATCATTGTCAATCCGACTAGAGTAGCAAATGCGATTAGTGGATATAGTGGAGTTAGTTTTTCAGGAACAAGTGGATACAGTGGATCGCAGGGACTTTCTGGAACAAGTCCAGCATTTTCAGGTACTAGTGGTGTTAGAGGATACAGTGGTTATAGTGGCGAGAGAGCTGCAGGAACTAGTGGAACCTCAGGTATAAGTGGATACTCTGGTTCAAGTGGATATGAAGGTGAGACGGCACTAGGTGGGTTAATTGGATTAGGTGATATTGGTGAATTGGGTTTTAGTGGAACGAGTGGGTATAGTGGGGAACATAGTTCTTTTGGAGTCAGTGGCTACAGTGGTCAATCAGGTTATTCGGGTGAATCGGGGTACAGTGGTCAATCAGGTTATTCAGGAGCAGTTTCTCGTACAGCCTCAAGGAATATAAGTGACAGTCCATCGCCAGAAAATATTGGAGGGTTCAGTATATTTGGTGATGGTAAATTTTCTTTAGAAGCAGCGGAAGTAAAGATTTTAGATAATCAAATAGATTGGCGTGATAGATTTATTCAAATAGATATTTTGATATTAAATGACCTCAACAATAAAAAGGTTCCAGGAGGTAGTTTAGAAAATTTAATCAATGGTTATTACAGACCTGATCCTATTCCATCTGATATATATGAAAATATGATAGGTGGAATTTTATGGTCATATAAAGGATCAGAGGGCAAGATAGGAGATAATTATAGACTGGTATTAAAAAAAGCAGGATTTTTTAACGGAGCAATATATGCAACAGATGCAGGGAATTTGATTTTTAGAAATTATAATACTGAAGATCTTGGGGGAGCAAAATATTCATTTGTATTTTATGCTCAAGCAAGTCCAAAACAAAATCACATAAGTTAAATGGCAAGATATCCAAATACTATCATTAACACAGCTGGTCAGCCTTATGATTTTATGACTTTGACGGCAGAAGAAATTTTGGCTGATTATTTTAATATAGCTTTTGAAGAAATTGTTGCTATTGAAGCTGAATTAGGAATAAATGTAGCAGGAAGTCAAACTGATCTAAAAACAAGACTTAGTCAAGCAGTAGACAATGATGGATTTATTCATACGACAAAAGCAGCTTTGTTAAATGGTTCTGTGATGCATGATACAACTGTTTGTGTTGTACTAACAAATAAACATGGAAGTACAGTTGAGATTGGAGACATTGTTTCTATTCATTCTTCTATTGATAAAGCTTTTGCTTTAGCTAACTCTGATAATGATCAGAAAGTATTAGGAGCTATTGTTGAGGACGATGGCACATTAGTATATCAAAATGATAATCTGGCAGTAGTTTGCATCAAGGGATTTGTTATTTGTAAAAAGGATACAGGTGAATCGTTTTCCCATGGACAGGTAGTTACTTCTTCTGGATCTGAACCAGGAACAGTAAAGCCAGCAGATGAAGGTTCTGGACAAAATGTCATTGGAATAGTTACCAACACTGTTCCTGTTGTACCAGCTGGATACAATTCAAGTGATTATGTAGAAGTATTTATCAATCCCACCAAAGGAACTTCTGGATATAGTGGATATAGTGGTACAAGTGGATATTCAGGCACAAGTGGTTCTTTTGGATCGATAGGCATTAGTGGACAAAGTGGTTTTACTGGTGTTACAGGGTTTTCTGGTTATAGCGGGACAAGTGCTTCTTCAGGTTTAAGTGGAGCCTCAGGAGCATTTGGATATAGTGGGATTTCAGGATATTCAGGAAGCTCTGGTGAAGATGGACTAATGGGGCTAACAGGATCACTTGTAGAAGGACAATCAGGAGCTTCTGGGTACTCTGGTATAGGAGGTAAATACGAAGTAGTAGGAAAAGAAGGAATGGTTGGAAAGAGTGGATACTTAGGTACTTTAGGATACTCTGGTATTCAAGGATTGCAGGGGTTTGGTATAAGGGCAAGCTCAAATGATCTTGATATTCCACTTGCAGATAAATTTGATGCACTGAGTATTTGGGGAGAGGTTATATTCAATAAAAGTGTAGGTGAAAGTATAATTATAGATCAGAACTATGATTGGAAAGATAGATACATTAAAGTTAATTTGTGGTATAGATACAAAATATCCGATATAATCAATTGGCTGCCCAGTGGATCTAATGAACATGAAATGTGGGGTATCTACTGCAAAAGCATTAATGGAAGTCCTTCCTATATTATGAAACGGTTAGCAGGTGGAATGTTTTATTCAGCAAATGGTAACCTTTCTACTCAATTACCTGCTTTAACATTAGATCAGCTTGGGAATCATCTTTCTTCTGGTTCTGAAAAGTTTTATGTTTATGTTAATCAAGATGGTAAGATAATTATTGAAAGAGACAGTTTGAGTATTGATTCAACGCTTAGGTGGGTATTTGCCTTACATATAACAGCTAGCTCCAAACAAAATCATTATGTGATGGAGAATTAAAATGGCTGTTGTTGCAAGATATCCAGATGCTTTAATTGAGTACAACACTAGTCAGACATATGACTTTCCTCAAGTTATTGATGGTAAATCTGTAATAGCTGCTAATTTACATAATAAATCATATGTTGAAATCGTTGCTATAGAAAGTGAGTTGGGAACTAATGTAAGTGGATCACAGGTTGATTTAAAAACAAGATTAAATAACTTCTTAGCAAATGATGGTTCAATTGATACGTCAGATCCAGCATATTTTGGAAATACTGTAGAAGTATATGATGGTCAAGTAAATCTTGAGTTTATTTCTGATGATACAGGCAATTTAGAATTAGGTGATGTTGTAGTATGTACTACAACTTCTATACGTGGTGTTAAAAAAGAAGTAGCTTCAAATCAACAGCATAGAATAGCAGGTGTTGTTTCTGAGGTTGGACCAGTTGCTAATAGCAATCTTGTCAGAGTGTGTACAAGTGGATATGTTGCTGTTAAAGTAGATGGTGCTATTGGTAATCCGATACAGATTGGTACACTTCTTATTTTAGGAACAATAAGTGGTCGTGCGACTGCAGCAGAAAATGAAAATAATCAAAATGTATTCGGAATTGTTGTAGACATCACAGGTTATTCAGGAACAGGAACAGGAACTGTTGTTGCTTTGTTGAATGTCATAAGAAATATCTCAGCATATAGTGGATCTTTAGGTATTTCAGGGTATTCAGGATATTCAGGGATTCAGGGTGTCGCTGGATTCAGTGGTTTTACTGGTACGAGTGGAACTTCAGGGAATAGTGGATATTCGGGAGAGAGTTTGCAAGGAGTCAGTGGAACCTCAGGAGCATTTGGATATAGTGGGATTTCAGGATATTCAGGTGCAAGTGGAGAAAGTGGTGCAATGGGGCCAACTGCCTTAGGTGAGGCAAAATCTGGTGCTTCAGGTGTCTCTGGCTATTCAGGTGCTATTGGATCAGAGATAGGTAAAGGACAATCGGGGATTAGTGGATATTCTGGAGCAAGAGGTCAGTCAGGTTGTATAGGATATTCAGGTAGTGCAGGACAATATAGTGAAGTAGCATCGGAGAATCAGAGTGATTTGCTTTTATCGGAATCAAGAGGTGGAATTGATGTTTGGTCAGAGTTAGGAGTTAAACAGACAGATTTTTCAAATGAATATATTCTTGATAGTAATCATGATTGGAGAGATAAATATATTGAAGTTAATGGATTTTATAAAGAGGCAAATGAAGATATAAATGAGCATTTGCCTGGAGGAGAGTTTCAAAATAATATAGTTGGATTTTATAGAGATGGCAGTAATCTAGAAAAAATACATTCAAAAATTTTAGGGGGGTTGTTTTATTCGGGACAAGGAGGTGAAGGTAATCCAAACATATGTGATAAGGCAAATTTATATTTTGAAGATCAATCGGATGATGGTGCAAATAAAAGCAAATGGCAAATTTTTGTTGATGAGAACTCTGGCAGTCTGAAGATTAAAATATCTAGTTACAATAGTAATAGTTGGGTATTTTTGCTACATGTTCAAGCTAGTCCGAAACAAAATCATTATTCATAGGATGAAAAATGGCGATTTATCCAGAACATAAAGCTACTGATAAACAAAAGACCAGATATAATCTGAATGAGCAAATAAAAGATGCTTGTATTGACACGCTTCGTGAAGCGTTTTCTCGTCACGATGTGTATAAATATGTACCAGATGCAAGAGGAATGCCTGATTTGGATAATACGAAAATTGTTATTACAGATGTATATTCATATGATCAAAAATTGCTTCCTGCAATAGTTACGACAATGACAGGTGGACGAGATTATGTTATAGCAATGAACCAGAATCTAGGAGCTCTTAGAAAAGATATTGATGGTAATTGGTTTCAACAATGGGTAGGAGGTTGGGATGTGACATTAAATTGTGTAATTGGAGCAGAAGATACAATTTCGAGAGAAGAGCTAAGTAGTTTTGTTTCAATGATGTTCATGTATTGGGCTCGTATGGCACTTCTTGATAAAGGTGTTTTTGTAAAGAATACGAGCATAGGAGGTGAATCAGAAGAGCCTTATGCAAACGATTTTATCTATTTTTCAAATGTATCGATTGAATTGTATACAGAATGGGAAGCACGCTTACCTATTTCCGACACTTTAGAGAGTGTACAATACAATATAGCGTGGCAAAAAAATCAAGGTGAAAGGGTTCCTTGGTCGGAATAAAATGAAAGTTACAAACAACAGGAGGCAATATGCCTAATATTCCCGGGATTCTTGGGTACATACAACCAGGCGCATATTCGATTGCTAGAACAAGAGCAACATCGTTGGCACTTGGTGGTGGTCCGAGGATTCTGTGTATTGTCGGTTTGGGACAGACCGAGCTCACTTTAATCTCAGCTGCAGCTGGTAGTCAGGCTTACGGAACAGGTGTAGCAGCTGACGATGTGCAAATAGAGAGCGAAAATGTTCATACGCTGTCCAAATTTCCACTCGTTGAAAAATCTGTTAATGTTTGGGTTGATGGAGCATTGCTTCAGCGAGGTGGTGATGAATGGACATATGAAAGTGGCCAGGATCAATACTATTTACAGGATGTTGATGCGGATGGTGATCCAGTGGCACAGAATGCAAGTACTGCAGTAGCTACGATGTTGATTTTACTCGAGCCTCTTGCGCTTGGTCAATCATTTATCATAGCATATGTTGCAGAAGATGACATCAATGATCCTGAGACATTTTTTACTCCTGAGGATCTGTATGCCAAGCATGGTTTTCCAAGTATGGCTAATACATTGGCACTTGGTGCTCAACTTGCATTTGAAAATGGTGCACCGGTAGTAATGGCATGTCAGGCACTTCCTATTACTGATCAAGATTGGGAAGTTACTACAAGTCTAAGAAATAGACTTGGCTTAGGTCCTGCTGAGCCTATTATGGATTCTGATTGGTCTTTAACTTTCGCAGAGCTTGAGAAAGAAGAGATTGATTTAATCAGTTCATTGCCATATATTAGTGATGATGATACACCAGTGCTGGGTACTGGAGCGACTGCGTATTTCTTCAATATTCATTCCCAACTAAGGGCTCATTGTTTGACGATGTCTCTAGTTGAGAATAGAAAGGAGAGACAATTTGTAATTGGATCTCCTAAATTGGAGGATGTGAATTCTATGCTTGGTACGAGCTATACTAATCTACCAGCATGGCTAACTGATACTTCAGTATATACTGGCGATGGATATGTCGATGAAACATATGGTAGTACATTCAGAGGACATTTTTTGTCTCCTGATAAGATTATACGAGTTGTCGCTGGTGTTGTTGAAGAACTTTCCGGCATGCACTTGGCATGTGCTTATGCAGGAAAATTATCTGGAACACAGTATCTGCCAGAGCCTATGACAAGAAAAACTCTCGTTGGATTCAATATTCTACGAGGTGAAAAGTATAGTCAAGGACAGATGAATTTAATGGCTGCAAGTGGAGTCGTAGTTGTTGAGCCATTAACGTCTGGTGGGAGAATAAGACATGGTTTAACGACGATTAATACTGGCGCTGTTGAAGAAGAAGAGCCATCGGTAATTGCTGTTAGAGATTATGTATCAAAACAGGTAAGGATAACTCTTGAAAACAGATTCATTGGTCGGCCAATCACTGACACATTAGTTGGTGATATGTCTTCGGTATTGAAACTGTTTTTAGGATCATTATTGGCTCAAGTGTTGATCAATAACTATGCAGGTGCAAGTGTTAGAATCGATTCACAATTAGCAACACAAGCTAATGTTACATTCGATATCCAGCCAATTTATCCATTGAACTGGATCAAAATTGAATTTAGCATTGGTTTACTGTAATCAATAAAGGAGAGAGAACATGGCAAATAATACTAACACCAATGTTAGTAATCCTTCTCGAATTCCAGCTGGTCTCAGCACTGTTATCGAGGTTGTGGTTGGCCTTGAAAAAGTTGTGGCTATACAAAGCCTTGCTTTTAGTGAGACTCGTACGGTTGAAAGGATTCAGGAAGTTGGAACAGATGGTGTAGTTGAAATTGTACCAGTTGCTGCTGCGTTTATTGAACTAACAGCAGAGAGACTGGTATTTGAGCGATTACGTCTTCCTGAGGCGTTTGCTCGAGGATTTCAACATATCCAGGCTCAAGCAGTTGCGTTTGATATCACGATTACGCATTATAATAACTATCCTAAGACAGATGCTGATAATAAGGATAGGAAAATGGTCTACAAAAACTGTTGGTTTCAAGCTTACGGTGGAACATATAGATCAGGTGCGTATTTGATAACAGAAACTGCAACAATATGGGCAGAAAGAGCAATAACTACTAATGCAGCACTTACTCAAGGTATCTTAGAAGGTATTGGTCATCCTGATGCATTAGACTTAGAAGATAGAACACAAGCTGCTCTTGATATTGAGCAAGATATTTCTGGAGGCAATGATCTTGGTGCATTAGATGAACATGATGCTGCACTTTGGTTCCAAGCCGTTTAATGGTTGTTTAGTATAAAACAAAAAGTGTTTAGCGCACTATATCCAAGGAGGGGACAAGATGGTTAGTAGCGACGACATCCTAAGGGATTTCATTCATCTTGGTAAATCAGAGGAAGAGGTAGAGGTACTTGGTTTCAAAATTAGGTATCGAACTCTTACTGCAGACGAGCAAACTGCTGTTTTTGATCATTGTGCTAGGTACGAGGATTTTGCAAGAGTCAGTGTTTTACGCAGAGAGACGCTTATCTATGCTATCGAGACTATAAATGGTGCTCCATTAGAGGATCTTTATTTAGGAGAAGATAAAGACAAAATCTCAGATATAGAAAAGCGTCGTAAGATTCTTGGTAAAATAGATACTGAAGTACTTAGTGTGATCTTTTCTGAGCATTCAGAAATGTCAGAGAAAAGAAATCAAGTTCTTGAAAAGCTTGGCAAAAAAGAAGATCAACAAATGGAGGAAGGCCTAAAAAACTTGCCATCGGAGAGTCCAGCCGACTAAAGTGGAAACTGTGTAAGGCTTTAGGCGTTCCGGTTGATTCTCCGATATTTTCAAACACAAATATTGCACAATGGAAGTGGTATTTTTATAACATAGTCCAAGACGAACAAGAAAAGTATGAACAAGAATTAGAGCATGTTGAATATTTGGCAATGTTTTGGAATAAAGAAGCTGTCCAGAGGATTAAGGAATTAAGAAAAGCACGTAAAGAAGGAATGGACGATGAAGAATTTGAAACGTATGTGAGAAAGGAATTTGGGTATGAGTTAGGAGAACAAGAAAAAGTTGAATTTACTGAAGATGATGTTAAGAAACTTGTAAAAGAACAAGAAGAGAAAGAAATCAAAGGATCTGATTATGAGCAATTAGAGGATTTAGATGAAATAAGAATTGTGAAGCCAGCCAGCCTAAATAAAGATGCTTCGCAGCAATAATGCTAATTATTGCAAATTAGTAAAGGAAATAAAAAATGCCTCTCTCTTCTGAAGAGATTCATAGATTAGCAGATGCTCTTGATAGACTTAGTGCGTCCACCACTCAAGCTTCTACTACAGCAGGAGCTTTTTCAAATTATATGGATAGAATGGGGCTAACTGATGTAGATCTAGATGTAAATGTAGAAGCTCTTGATCGTAAACTGCTCGAGTCACGTAGAAACGTAGATGCTTTAGGAGAGTCGTTTGAGGGTACACAGAGAAAAGCGATTTCATTTGCTCAGCGTGCAGAAACTGCTATGGGAACTCTGATTAAGCAGATGGGGGCTTTTGCAGGAGGATTAACTACAGGGCAACAAGTTTTTGGAAGAACGACAGGAGGAATTTTAAGATCTTTAAATTATGTTGATCAACAAATTAAAGAGTCCACCAAATCAGTAATGAATATGTCGTATGCTTGGGGAGAATCAAGTCTAACAGCAATGGATAGTGTTTCTAGAATGGACCAGAGATTTAGAGATATATCAAATAAAATGATGATCGACATGACCCAAGTGAAAATGATGGCATCTGATATGGCATCTGCTTTTGAGATGACTGATGTACTAGGAATGTTAGGCGAAAGTACAAAAGAGACATCTTCTAGTATAGGCATGTTAGAAAAAACACTAGCATATGCAAGAGGCTCTGGTCTCGATTACGCTAATGTTCTAAAGGACATGAGAACACTTCATTATGATTATGGCAGGTCCATTGAAGATACTACGGGAATAATAGGTCGAATGATTAGTATGAGCGAAAAAGCAAAAATGTCAACTGTTACGTTTGTGCCTATTATTTCAAATGTGTTACAGCAATTTCGCTTGTGGGGAATTAATATTGATCAAGTAACTGCTTTAACAGCCGGATTTGCTAATCGACTAGAAGATAGCAGAGGTATTGTAGGCGAATTAGTGGTTCAATTTGTTACTGGAATGAAAAATATGTCTTTTGCTCAAAAGGCATTTTTATCCATAATAACACCTGGGACTGCAATGGGACGAATGGCTATGGTAGGAGGTCCATTTGCTGGTGGATTAGCATTTGAACGAATATTAGCGGGAGGAGGGTTGCAAAGACAAGAAGGAGAAACGTTAGGACGATACGAAAAGAGAATTGGTGGGACTGCTGGAATGGGAGATCTTGTACAGAGTATAATGAATTTAATGAAAAGGGTAACAGGTGGTCGAGATCCAATGTCAAGGGAACAAGCTTTGACAGGAGATCAGGGAGCAATGCGTGCTTATTATATACAAAGACAGTTGTTGCAACAGTTTGGTTTAGCAGGAAATGTTGAGCAGGCAGAAAAATTATTGCAAGTGTTAAGTCAGGTTCGTGACGGAACAGATTTAGTAAATGAGCTCATTGATAATTTAGTTAAGGTAGAACTAAGAGGTCTTGAGTATGGAAGATTGAGTACTGAGATATTAATAAAGGTTCATAACACTATACAAACACAAGTAGCAAGAACATTGATAGATCTATATGCAGTTGATATCAAGATGATGGATGAAATGGTTATTTTAAAAGCATTTGGAATTACAACAAAAATTGAACCAGAAGAAACAGGTGTTGAAACAGTAGGTAATTTCCTTGATGGACTTACAACGAATATAGAAGATGTGATGAAGCATTTGACAAGAAAACTTGTTGATGTAACAAGCTTTATATTTGAGACATTCGGGGGACCTCGTCCATTTGAACATTTGTTTAAGGAAATATTTAAATTAACTGCTGGTGGAACTCGAGGAATGGCAGATATTGTAGAAAAATTACCGATGGGGGAAGGCTATGAGGAAAAACTTATAAATATTGCAAAAGGAATTAGAAATTTTGCTGAAGCTATGGAAGATGAAAATTTGCCGGTTGCGATTCAAGATTTTCTCAATAGCTTAGTCAGTGGAGATGTATTAAGAGACTTTAAAACAAAAGCAGATCAGTTTGTAGAAGATATGGCTAATAAGTTTGGTGACAGTATAGCAGAAATGTTTAGTAAAATGTGGGATAGAGCATTGTTTGGTATAGCAGAAAAAGCTGAAGCAGGAGAGATATTTAGCAAAGTATTGTTTAAAGTTCTTGGTCCAGGAGGAACACCAGAAGAATATTCAAAAGAATTCAGAAAAAAAAGCTATATGGAAGGAATTGAATCAGGAGAAATAATAAAATTTGAAATTCCTGGAGCAGAGGATTATATATATACTGGAGAAAAGTCAATTGTACGATTGATGATGTTAGAAAAAAGAAAACATGCAACAGAATTGCTTGCTTCTCAATCAGAAGATGTGCAACGGAAACAATCACTGCTTTTTGAAGAACCAATATCAATATCTCGAGGGTATGGTGCCGGAATAGAATATCTTGCACGGAGCACAAGGAATTTAATAGAAAGAATGACAGGTGATCGATTTATAAAAAAAGAACGATTGACTTATGAATTACCAAAACTTCCCAAAGAGCATAGGGCCTATGAACTGCTAAAACTTCCCAAAGAATACAGGGCCTATGAGCCACTAGAGCTTCCCAAAGAGCATAGGGCCTATGAACTGCTAAAACTTCCTAAAGAACCAATAGTTCCTAAAAAGGATGCTTTATCAACATTATTATCATTT
>SDBV01010099.1_pt1 | contig 12431 bp, 13 predicted proteins | sample 2277081 | NCBI WGS metagenome assembly SDBV01 (sample SAMN10402039, study PRJNA504765) | marine sediment metagenome | isolation source: marine sediment core GS10_PC15, 223 cmbsf | place: Arctic Ocean: Southern Knipovich Ridge | collected 2010 | reverse complement strand
AGGCGGTCGTGGGGGTTCTCGCCGCCCATCTGGTTCTCGATGTAGTAACTCGGCTTGGCGATCTTGCCGATGTCGTGGAAGTAGCAGCCGACGCGCACGAGCAATGAGTCGGCGCCGGTGAGGTCCGCGGCGCGCTCCGCCAGGTTGCCGACGATTACGCTGTGGTGGAACGTGCCGGGCGCCTTCTCCTGAAGCTCGCGCAGGAGCGGGTGACTGAGCTGCGCCAGCTCCATCAGTTGAACGCGTGTCGCCACGCCGAAGATCGCGCCGAGGACGTAGGCGCCGCCCATCGTGATCACGACCGATCCGACGCCGGCGACGAGGCCGGCACCGAGAATCCAGACGACGTCGATGCCAGCTTTGTCCGGCAGGAGCAGCCAGAAAGTGAACAGCGAGACGACCGTCATGAGGCCGACTCCGGCTCCGGCCGAAGCGTAGTTGTTCATACGCTCGGCGTTGCGGACGGCGAAGACGCCGACCATGCCCGTGAGCAGGAGAGTCGTCACCATCTGCAGCGACTCCAATGGGCCGGTGGAGAGGGACTGGCGAGCGTCGGGCATGTAGAAGCCGGCGAAGGCGGCGACGACAGCCAGCAGCGCCGCCGTGAAGAGCGCGAGCCCGGCGTCGAGCAGCGCCGCGATCAGCATCGGCGCCGTGGCGATCGGCAGCATGTAGCTCAGGTAAAGCCGATCGCCATCGGGCAGCGCCTGCGAGAAGAAGACCTTGGCGCCGGCGACCCAGAGCACGATCAGCAGGCCGTACATGAAGAGACGCCGGTTGGTGTTCACCTCGGGCGGCTGAAAGAGGTAGAGGTAGAGTCCGGTGAAGGCGCCCGCGAGCAGCGCGACGAGCAGGCCGGAGAAGACCTCGCCGAAGCCAATGTCGTTGTCGAGGAGACCGGCGCCCTTGATCTGGGAAAGGCTCGTCTGCGTCACCCTCTCGCCCTCGCGGACGATCGTCTCGCCGTTGACCTCGAACGTGGTGAACGCCAGGTCGCCGACGTTCAGCGGTGTCTCGCCCGGGAGCACCGGGATGAGCACGACGGCGAGCGCGACGGCGACGGCCAGCGCCAGGACGAACGCCTGGAACGAAGAGATTGCTGTGTGCGCCTTAGTGGCCTTCATCGGCATTTCTGCTTATGCGAATTGGAGCTCGACTATGATAACAGAGGTTTCACGTAGTTAAACGCAGAAACGGCAGATGCGATGCTACAGTGCCGACAGTAGCTGTGTGACGACTTCGTTGATGTCGCGGCCTTCGGCGCGACCGGCGAGGCGGGGCATGATCGCCTGCATCACCTTGCCCTTGTCCTGAGGCCCGGTGGCGCCGACCTCGTCGATCACCTTGCGCGCCTCGGCCTCGATCTCCTCGCGGCCGGCCTGCTCCGGCATGTAGGCCCGCAGGACCTGCATTTCCGCCGATTCCTTCTCCGCCAGATCTTCCCGGCCGGCTTTATTGAACTCTTCGATGCTATCCCGGCGCTGCTTGACCTGCCTGGCGATCACCTTGAGCACTTCGTCGTCGCCAAGCTCGCGCCGCTGGGCGCCGGCCACTTCTTCCGTGTTGATCGCGGACATGAGCATGCGGATCGTGGACTTTCGGGTATCGTCGCCCTGCCGGAGGGCATCCGTGAGGTCGTTCGCCAGCTGCTCTTTGAGCGACATGGGCGTCAGGTGTGGCTCTGGTCAGGAGGAGTGCGCGAGTTGAGAGTCTAGGTGCCGCGTTGGGCGTTCTTCATGGTCTTGCGGCGCTTGGCGGCGGCCTTCTTCTTGCGCACGACGCTCGGCGGCTCGTAGTGTGCACGCCGACGGGCCTCGGCAAGGATACCGCTCTGCTGGACCATCTTGTTGAACTTCTTCAGCGCGTGATCAAAGTTGTCGCGACTCGTGATAATGACTTCAGGCAAAAATGATCCCTCCTCGGATCGCGAAATATACAGGAAACCGCCTAGATTGTAGGTTTTTTCACATGAAAGTGTCAAGGTGAGGCCGTCACGGCCCCTCATCGCCCGACAGCGTCACGCAAACGGGCCGCCCATACGGACGACCCACCATTTTTCGCGTTATCGCAGCGCTAGTCGGCCGAAGGCAGTACCTTTGGCTGCATTAGCTCCATCGCCTTGCTGCAGCACTGGATTTCGCCGTCCCCCGCCTTGATGCAGAGCACCTCACTGTTGCAGGTCTCACACTGGAATCGCTTGCCGAGTTGGTTCGCCACGGTTCAACCTCCGCCTATTGCTTCTGCTGCATCGTCTCGCCGCAGCAGGCGAGCTCGCCTTCGCCACCCTTGGTGACGATCATCTCTGTATTGCACTTCGCGCACTGGTAACGCTTGCCGACTTGATTTGCCACTTGTGATCAACGCTCCGTTCGAGTTCAGTGTTCGGACTCCGAATATAGCCCAACGCCACAAAAACCGTCAAACCCCACGAGGCCGCTCAGGCCGGCTCGAAGACGTTGCGTCGCGTCGCCAAGTCATGACTGACGCTGCCCTTCTTGCCGACGAACTCCTCCCGGGTCATCGACCACATTAGCTCCCGGTCCGCAGGCGTATTGGCGATAAAGCGCTCGCCGGCGGCCAGCCGGCCAATGACGATGCTCTGCTCTGGTTCGCCCGCCTGGCCGAAGGCGACGCTGTAAGTCTCGACTGTTGCGTCGCCAGCCGGCTCCCGCGCCTGGGGCGGCGAATCCATTGCGTCGAGCACAACCTGATCCGCGGCCGGGGCCGTGCGCCACCACTCACCTATCGGCGGCCGCGCGCTGTAGACGCCGACCGAGTGTTTGGTGGCGAACCAGCCGAGGCCGGTGACGAGTGCCCGCGCGTCCGGGCGATCCCGCAGGCGCTCCACGGCGGTGGCAATCGAGTGGCTTACGTAGTTGTTGCCGGGGCCGCCGGCGTACGGAAGGCCGCCTGTCAGCGTTAGCGGACGCGGGTCGTCCGCACTGAGGCCGAGCGCACCGAGCACAAGTTGGACGGCCGCTGGAAAGCAGGAATAGAGATCGAACATGTCGATCTCGTCGACGCTCGTGCCGGCCATACCGAGCGCCCGTGTCGTAACGGCCCGGATCGCCGGCGAGCTATGGTAGTCCGCCCGGTCGCTGACGAACCACTTGTCGTCGGCGTCGCCGCAGCCGTGGAGGTAGACCCACTTCTCTTCCGGGACGCCCATCTCGCGGGCCGTCTCGCTTCCGGCCAGGAGCAGCGCGGCGCCCTGATCCACCTGCATGATCGCGTTCATCAGCTTCGGATACGGAAAAGCGACCCAGCGGTTTTCCGGGCGCACGGTCGCGATCTCTTCCGGCGTGCGCTTCTGGGGAAACCAGGCGTACGGGTTCGCGGCAGCGACTTCGGTAAACCGGGCACAGAGCCTGCCCAGGTGCGCCTGGTGCTCCTCGATCGTGCGCCCCGCGTCGGCGCGGATGGCGTTCTCGAAGAGCGGGTACACGCGGGTCGGCAGCACCGCCCCGTGGTGCGCCTCGACGTCTGAGAAACCGTTACGCGTGTCGCCAACGACGTGCTCCGGCGTGCCGCGGACAGGCCATGGCAGGCGCGCCTTCTCCTTTTGCGCCAGGCGTCTCGTGTGCATTGCCTCAGCGCCAGCGATCAGGGCGACCCGCGTGCGCCCGGCGACGATCGCCTCGGCTGTCTCGTTGACCAGCCGCTGTGGAGTCTCGCCGCCGATCGCGGAGTAGAGCGTGTGCGCCGGTTCGGCGCCGATCCGCGACGCCAGCAGGCCGGGCGCGTCCGGGTAGGGCCAGCTGATGATGTTCACGACCTGAAGGGAATCGATCCGCGAGAGAAGTCCGCCGCCGGCGTCATCGTCGGCGAGGAGCGCGGCCTGCGCCATCAGCTCGACCGGCTCAATGGAGTCGTCGGTTGTCTGCGCGCGGTTCGTCACCTGCCCAACGCCGACGATGACGGGGTATCCGGCAGATCCGTAGGAGTTGCTCATGCGGGCGTCAACGTAGGCAGACCGGCGACGCTCGGTCAAGCGCCCGCTAGCGCGCGGTCCAGCCGCCGTCGATGACGAGGTGCGTCGCCGTCATGAACGACGAGTCGTCGCTCGCGAGGAAGAGCGCCGCCTTCGCCACCTCATCGGCTGCGCCCAGGCGCCCCATCGGCGTGCCGTCGACCATCCAGTTCGTCAGCTCCTCCGACGTCATGGCCAGCGCGATCAGCGGCGTTTCGATCCAGCCGGGGCAGAGCGCGTTGACGCGAATGTTGTGCGGCGCGCCGTCCAGCCCAAACTGCCGCGTGAGGCCGAGCACGGCGGCTTTGGAGGCATGGTAAGCGTAGCCAACGCCACCGGGGCCAAGCGGCGTCGTCGTGCCAGTGACGCCCATCATCGAAGAGAGGTTGACGATGGCGCCGCCCTTGCCTTGCTTCATCATCTGCGCCAGGCCGTGCAGGCAGCCGTAGTAGACGCCGTTCTCGTTGACGGCGATCACCTGTTCCCAGGTGTACTGCGGCCCACCGATGCCCGCATTATTGACGACGATGTCAAGCCTGCCCCAGGCGTCGACGACGGCCTGGATCGCGCCCTTGACGTCTTCCTCGCTCGTCGTGTCGGTGCGCAGGGAACGGGCCTCGCCGCCGGCGTCTTCGATCTGGGCGGCGACGGCCCCGGCAGCCTCTTCGTTGATGTCGGACGCCATCACCCGCGCGCCTTCGCCTCCGAAGACGGCGGAGATCGCCTTGCCGATGCCTGATCCAGCGCCGGTGACGAGCGCGGTCTTGCCGTCCAGTCTTCCTCCTGCCATTGGTAACCTCCTGTGCGTATCCTAGCGCTCCACCCACTGGCGGGTCGACGCCTCGCTCTGGCATGATGGCTGCAAGAAGTACTCCAGCACCTCGGAGCCATTGATGAGCAAACTTTCAAAGAAGATTCGTGCGGCCGGCCGCGCCGAACCGGCACCGCTAGGCTTCACCGCTGTCGCCACTCAGGTCCGGCAGAACAGCCTCCTTTGCGGCGTGCGACTGAGCGACCCGGCGGCGGCAGCCGACGCGGCGTCCAGGGGCGCAGATTTCGTGATCCTCGAAGACGTCGCCCGCTCCAAGGTTAAAGGCGTCGCGAAAGTCGATGCCAGCGTTGGCGTCGCCGGCGACTTCGACGCCGACGACCTCGAAGCGCTGGTCAAGGCCGGCGTCGACTTCGTCGTGCTGGCCGGTCCGGGGGCGGGCGCCGCGCCGCTCGCCGACGAGTCGGTCGGGCGCGTGATGGCCCTCGACAGCGATCTCGACGACACCTACCTGCGCCTGCTGGGCGACCTCGGCCTCGACGCCCTCGTGATCGCCGCGCCCGAGGCGCCGCTGACCGTGGAGCGGCTGCTGGCGGTAAGGCGGCTCTCGGCGCTGGCGCGCACGCCGCTTCTGGCAAACGCGAAACCGGACGTCGATGAGAAATCGCTTGAGCTCTTGCGGGACTCCGGAGTGGCCGGCGTCGTGCTGGACGACGCGGGCAAGCTGGCGGCGCTCAAGAAGCGCATCGCCGCCCTGCCACCGCGCGGTCGCCGCAAGGAGAATCACCCTGACGCGGTAATTCCGGCGCAGGCGGTTGCCGGGCACGATCACGACGAAGAAGACGACGACTACGACGACTAGCCTTCGCGTAACCATAACCTTGACGTTGGCGTAAGGTTGAACCTATACTCCGCTGCAAGTACGGGCCTGGTTGGCTGTACTAGCGAGGAGCCTCCACTTGGCAGAGAAACAGAGCGCTCTACAGATTGGTGAAGTCGCCCAGCGCACTGGAGTCACCCAGCGCACGCTCCGCTTTTACGAGGAGAAGGGGCTGCTGCGCCCGCCCAGCCGCATGGATGGCGGCTTCCGGCTCTACTCCGAAGAGGACGTCAAGCGCGTCGAGCACATCCGCCGTCTCCAGGACCTCCTCGGCATCAGCCTGGCCGAAATCAAGGAGATGGTCGACGCCGACGACGTTTTGCGCGAGATTCGGTCGCAGTATCGTCCCGAGTCCGCTATCACCGAGAAGCGCGATCAGCTGAAGAAGGCGACTGCTGTCACCGAGGCCCAGTTCGCGATCGTCAAGCAGAAGACGAAGCAGATGCGCGAGATGGAGACTCAACTGGAAGAGCGCCTGCGGCTCTTCACTCGCTGGAAGCGGGACCTCGACGAGCTTGAGAAGAAGGCCGCGCCCACGCGCGGCTGAGCCCTGCCGACGCCACGCCACCGACCACACCAGACCGGCACGATCGGGCCACGCTGCCCGCTGCCTCCGGAGCCGCGGTGTTCCAGGCCGCAATCGCGGGTACAATTCGGGGCGAGGCCATGAGCACCAAGAACGAAGAGCAGACCCCGGCGCTCAAGTACAAGCGCATCGTCGCCAAGATCGGCACGAACGTGCTCACCGCCGGCACCGACCGCCTGAACATGGAGCTGATGGCCGACCTCGCCGCCCAGGTCGCCGCTCTGCGGAAGCAGGGCGCCGAGCTGATCGTCGTGACGTCGGGCGCGATCGCCACGGGACGCCACCGCCTGGGCATGAACGACCGCAAGGACCGCAAGGACATCCCCTTCCGCCAGGTGCTGGCCGCCGTGGGCCAGAGCGACCTGATGCAGGCGTACCAGGAGCTCTTCGCGCGCCACGAAATCACGATCGCCCAGACGCTGCTCACGCGGCGCGACCTCGCGGACCGCGTCGGCTACTTGAACGCGCGCAACACACTGCTCGCGATGCTGGAGCTGGGCGTCGTGCCGATCGTCAACGAGAACGACGTCGTCGCGGTCGATGAGATCGAGGGCGCCAAGATCGGCGACAACGACAACCTCTCCGCCTTCGTCGCCAACCTGGTCGACGCCGACCTGCTGGCGATCCTCACGGACATCGGCGGCCTCTTCTCAGCCGACCCGCGGGTGCAGCCCGCCGCCGAGCTAATCCCGCGCGTGGAGACGATCGACGAGGAGATCGAAGCGCTGGCCGGCGGCACAACCGGCCACGGCGTCGGCGGCATGACGACGAAGATCCAGGCGGCGCGCCTGGCCACCGGCGGCGGGACGGACGTCTTCATCGCCTCGGGACGCGAAGCGGACGCCCTGAAGCGTCTGGCACACGGCGAAAGGCTGGGCACGCACTTCCCGGCCGCTGTCGACCGCATGGAGAGCCGCAAGCGGTGGATGCTGGCGGCGCTCTCGGTGAAGGGCGACATCGTCGTCGACGACGGCGCCTCAAAGGTGCTGCGCGAGAAGGAAGCGAGCCTGCTGCCGGCCGGTATACAGAAAGTCGAAGGCGCCTTCTCACGCGGTGAAACAGTCGCGATCGTGGACAGCCGCGGCAACCGCATCGCCTGCGGCATCACGAACTACAGCTCGGAGGAGATTGAGCGCATTCGCGGCATCCACTCGGACAAGATCGAAGAGGTGCTGGGCCACCACTACGGCAGCGAGGTGCTGCACCGCAACAACATGGTACTGCTTTAGCGTGACTCTCAAGCGCGCCGCCGCGATCACCGGCATCGCCGAAATGGCGCCGCGTGCCTCCGCCGAGGGGTTGAGCACGCTGGCCATCTGGGCCGACGTTTCCCGCGGGGCGATCCTCGACGCCGGTCTCGAGCCTTCCGACATCGACGGGCTCCTCGTCGCGCCACCGATCGTGGACATGGTCGCGATGTGGCCGTCGCACCTCGGCGAGTACCTCGACATCCACCCGCGGTACGCGAACATCGTCGACCTCGGCGGCGCGTCCGCCGCGGGGATGGTCTGGCGCGCGGCCTCGGCGATCCAATCGGGCCTCTGCCGTGCCGTGCTCTGCGTCAGCGGCGAGGCCTCCGACGTCGATACGTTTTACGCACCGCGGGCGAAACGTCCCACGCAACAGCTGCCGCTGCGCGAGTTCGAGGCGCCGTACGGGCCGATGGGCGCGAACTCCGGATACGCGCAGATCGCGATGCGCCACATGCACGAGTTCGGCACGACCGGCCGACAGCTCGCGAAGGTGGCGGTCGACCAGCGCACGAACGCCGGCGCGAACCCGGACGCTCTCTACCGCGACCCGCTCACGGTCGACGACATCCTCTCGTCGCCGCTAATCGTCGACCCGCTGCACCTGTACGAGATCGTACGGCCGTGTACGGGCGGCGCCGCGTTTGTCGTCGTCTCGGCGGACCTGGCGGGGTCTAGCGCGCAGACGCCGGCCTGGCTGCTGGGCGCCGGCGAGGCGACGCGCGGCGTGATGCTCGCCCAGGTTGACTCAATCACCACGTCGCCCGTCGCTCAGTCCGCTCCGCTGGCGTTCGAGATGGCCGGCGTCACGCCTGATGACATCGACCTCGTCTCCGTCTACGACTGCTACACGATCACGGTCGTCGTGACGCTCGAAGACGCCGGCTTCTGCGAGAAGGGCCGCGGCGGCCCGTTCGTCGAAGAGCACGACCTGACGTACCGGGGCGATCTGCCCCTGAACACTCACGGCGGACAGCTGTCGTTCGGCCAGCCGGGCCTGGCGGGCGGGACGTCGCACGTAACGGAAGCGGTGCGACAGCTCCAGGGCAGGGCCGGCGAGCGCCAGCTGCCGGAGTGCGAGCTGGCGTTCGTCAATGGAAACGGCGGGGTCATGAGCGAACAGTCGTCGCTCGTGCTGGGCGTATGAGCGATCAGCCGCGGAAGCCGCTCCCAAAGCCGTCCCCGCTCTCGCAGCCGTTCTGGGACGGGCTGGCGGCGGGTGAGATACGCCTCCAGAAGTGTGACAGATGCGACACCTACGTCTTCTATCCACGGCCGTACTGTCCGCACTGCCTCTCGGAAGCGCTCACCTGGACCGCCGTGAGCGGCCGCGGGCGTGTCTACACGTACACGGTCGTGAGACGAGCGATGCATCCGGCGTTCCGGCCGGACGTTCCGTACGTCTTCGCCATCGTCGAGCTGGAGGAAGGGCCGCGCGTGGAGACGAACGTCGTCGGGTGCGCGCCGGAAGACGTCCGAGTGGAAATGCCGGTCAAAGCTGTGTACGATAGGACAGCGGCCGGAATCGCGCTTTTGAAGTTCGAGCCGGCCTGACTATAGAGACGAGGCCCCGTACGGGGCTCAGGAGACCGTCCCGGCTCCCGCGACCGAGGTGCCACGTCTCAGGCGAATCTCTGGAGGATAGATGGGCTCAGTCATCAAGAAGCGGCGCAAAAAGATAAGCAAGCACAAGCACCGCAAGATGCTGAAGAAGACCCGCTGGCAGCGCCGGCACGGCTAGCCGCGCCCGCAAGGTGAGTGGCTGACGGGAGAGCCATGACCACTACCGCGAACGAACTCCAGACCAAGGGCGATGCCGCGCGACGTGCGGCCCGTGAGTTGGCGCGCACGTCCACCGACGTCAAGAACCGCGCGCTCGAGACGATCGCCGATTCGCTCCGGGACCGCGCCGACGAGATAATCGCCGCGAACGTGATCGACGTCGAAGGCGGCAAGGAAGCAGGCCTGACGCCCGCCGTCATCGACCGCCTGACGCTGAACCACGACCGCCTCGCAGCGATCGCCACCGACACCCGCGCCGTCGCCGTCCTGCCCGACCCCGTGGGCGAGATGATCGACATGAAGACGCTCCCCAGTGGCCTGCGGGCCGGCCGGCGCCGCGTGCCGCTGGGCGTCATCGCCGCGATCTACGAAGCGCGCCCGAACGTGACGGTCGACATCGCCGCGCTCTGCCTGAAGTCCGGCAACGCCTGCATCCTGCGCGGCGGCAAAGAGACGATCAACTCGAACAAGGTGATCGCGCGCGTGCTGCGTGAGGCGATCGCCGCCGCCGGTGGACCCGGCGAGGCCGTCCAGCTGATCGAGAACACCGACCGCGGTCTGATCGGCGAGCTGCTGGCGATGAAGGACACGATCGACCTCGTCGTCCCGCGCGGCGGCGCAGAGCTGATCAGGTTCGTGGCCGAGAACGCAACGATGCCGGTGCTCACCGGTGGCATCGGCGTCTGCCACACTTACGTCGACCGTGCCGCCGACCTCGCCAAGGCCGTCGCCATCGCCTTCAACGCCAAGACGCGCAAGTTCAGCATCTGCAACGCGCTCGACACGGTCATCGTTCACGCCGACGTCGCAGCGAGCTTCCTGCCAGACATGGCGCGCGCGTTCGCCGAGAAGGACGTCGAGATGCGCTGCGACGAACGGGCGCTGGCGATCCTCCAGGAGTCCGGAGCGAGGCGCGCCGTCGCGGCCGGCCCCGAAGACTTCGACACCGAGTTCCTCTCGCTGACGGCGGCCGTCCGCGTCGTCGACACGCTGGACGAGGCGCTCGAGCACATCTACGAGCACGGGACCGGCCACTCCGACGCGATCATCACCGAGGACTACTCGGCGGCGATGCGCTTTCTCGACGAGGTCGATTCGGCCGTCTGCTACGTCAACGCCAGCACGCAGTTCACCGACGGCGCGCAGTTCGGGCTGGGCGCCGAGATCATCGACTCCACCCAGAAGACGATCGCCCGCGGGCCAGTCGGCCTGCGCGAGATCACCACATACAAGTGGATCGTCTTCGGCAACGGTCAGATCCGGCCATAGCAGGCACGCCGCCTATCCGCTGATGGCTACATTTCAGTTCGAACGTGAGAGCCGGACGATGACGTCGGAGAGTTTCGTCATCGAGCTGGCCGACGAGGAAGTCGGCCGCGTCGATCTGCACTACACCGCCTCGGTCACCTACGGCACGATCTGCGTTCTCACCAGCATGACGGAGGAGGAGATCCGCTCGCTGATCAGCGAGATCGACGAGCGCTTCGTCCTGACGAACGACCCCTTCCGAGAGGATTTCGTGGTCACGGTCTGGAACGGCCGCGAGCACGGCAACTATTCGGACGAAGACTTCGAAGACGAAGAGGGCAGCGACCTCAGCGACTAGGCGGGCGTCAGCCGGCCCGGGTCGCCCAGAGGTCGAGGCGCACGTAGTCGGCGATGAACGGCGCGCCGAAGCGCTCGACGGTCTCAGCGATAACGTCGCGCACGAAGCGATCGGAGAGTTCCTCCGGGAGCACCACCACCTGGGGCCGCAGGATAATCGTGCGCAAGTAGAGCGCCGCGGCGTCCTCATCATCGAACGTGACCGGCACCTCGAAGAGGTTGCCCCGCACGTCGCGCCAGCCGTTGCGCTCCATCGCCGCGCGCGCCTCCTCGACCGAGCGGTACTTGCGGAATTCGCTGTCGCCCGAGATGTATTCGGAGTAAGGGACGCGCTTCTCGACGGCGTGCGTGGCCTCGGTCGGCCTGGCGATGTTGCCAGTGCCACCGCACTGAGCCCGTAGCCGCCCGCCCGGCTTCGTAGCCCGCGCGAGCGAGCCGAAGAGCCCGTCGTCGTCGGGGATCCAGTGGAAGACGGCGTTCGAGAAGACGGCGTCGACCTGCTCCGGCAGCGTGAAGCCGGCGAGGCTGGCGGTGAGAGCGACGACGTTCGTGATGCCGCGCTCGGCGAGTTCTTTCTCGAGGTTTGCGGTCATCTCCGGCGAGCTATCGACGGCGTAGACCTTGCCGTCGGGCAGCTTCCGCAGGAGGTCGAGCGTGACGGAGCCAGAGCCGCAGCCGGCGTCGAGCACCGTCTCGTCGCCGCGCAGTTCGAGGTCGTCGATGACCTGCTGCGCCCAACCGCGCATCGGCGTGCCGATACGGTCGTAGACGGCGGCGTTCCAGTCGGTGCGCGGAGTTTCGCTCATAGGCCCAGCGTCACCGGTGACCGGGTGAGGGTCAGGCTGTCACCCGCGCTCGGAGTGCAGCCGCGTGACCTGCTCCGTGACCATGTCGTCGGCTTCAGACGGATAATCGAAGTTGAGCCGGTCCGCCGTGTCTCTGGCGAGATCGCGAAAGAGGTCCATCGTCGCCAACAGGGCCCTCCACGCCGCGTCCTCGTCGTGGTCCGGATACGTCCCCTTGAGGCGAGCGACGGTAGCCGGATCGGCCCACTCCTCCAGGAAGCGGCCATCCCGCCAGGTCTCGTAGTCGAAGCCGTGACGAGCCTTTGCGTGCCACTCGATCATGCGCAGAAGCAGCGGGTGCATGTAATTGCTCCAGTCGTTGCTAGTTACATACCACAGCTCGCCCCGGCGGAGGTGTTTCGCGATCCGCGCCGAGTTGAACCAGAACTCGCCCACGGCCTCGGCAAAATCGTGCGCGGAAGGGGACGCCGCGACCTCAGGCGACGATGACAAGAGTGCAAGAAACCGCTCGGCCGCGCCGTCTTTGTCCAGGATCGTGCGCACGCCCGTTTGCAGATAGGCGCCGCTCTCCTGGAGCTGCTTCTCGAGCCCGGACGCGATCGAGCCGGGCAGCCGGTCGAGCACGGGCGCGAGCCGCCGCACCCAGGGCATGAACGTGACCGCCTGGCGCACGTCACCGATCGGGATGAACCCGAAGTCGGCATAGACGCCGCTGGCGAACAGCGTGTGAAGCGTGACGCCACCGGGGTTCGGATCACGGTAGTAAGCCGCTACCTGTCCGAT
>SDBV01010098.1_pt1 | contig 12433 bp, 9 predicted proteins | sample 2277081 | NCBI WGS metagenome assembly SDBV01 (sample SAMN10402039, study PRJNA504765) | marine sediment metagenome | isolation source: marine sediment core GS10_PC15, 223 cmbsf | place: Arctic Ocean: Southern Knipovich Ridge | collected 2010 | reverse complement strand
CTTGATACACGGCCAGATCGAAGTTCACTTCGACAAAGGGTACGCTCTGGACGCGATACACGGGCACCCCGATCAACAAAACCAGTGCCGGCAGAAGCACGGCGGCGCCGGCGCGCAGCCGCGCCGCCCCAGTCGTGTTTTCGCGAATCCAGTCCGGTGCGCGCAACCAGGTGGCCCACAACAGCAATAGCGGAATCGGCACGACCGTCCACAGCCAACTGACCTGCAACAGAAACATCAGGAACACCCAACCGCACAGCACGCCGGACAGCAACAACCCGAAAAATCCGGCCAGCAGCCCGCTGCGAATCATCATCGAGGCCCACTGTCCAGCCGCGTACGACACGGCCACGAACGCCAGGCCGAGCAGCACTTTCGGAATGGGAACGTACTCGGACTGACCCCAAGTCCAGGGCCAATGGAGTTCCCAATTGGTCGCTACATTCAGGACGTCGATCAACTCCCCGATGGTGCGCGGCCCAATCCAGGCCACGGCGGTAACAAACGTCGAAATGAAAAGAATGACGATCCACGGCCCTTGGCGCGTGAGCCATACCAAGCGCGGCGGGACGTTGTGCTCGACGAAATAGCGGTAGTGGTGGCGCTCCTGATCCGCGAGGAAAACGCAACTGCCGGCAAGCCCGGCAATCGCCACCATGGGCAGCATCGTGCTCTGAATGTCGGGAAAGCCGCTTGCCAGCACCAATAGCACGAGCCCGATTTGCAGTCCGGCCATCAAGAGCATCAGCCGTCCCGACTGTCGCCAGTGCTGCCAGAGCAAATGAGTCAGCCATGCGCCGCGGTCGGGCCTTGCCACGAGCGATTCGACGGCGCTCGTGTCGTCGGCGGCGGCCTGGAATGTTCCGGGGGCTTCCACGTCGCGCGCCTTGAGCTTTGCCCACCGCGCGCGCGGCACGCCGCCGCGCAGCCATTGCAATCCCAAATAAACGTCGGCGCCGAGCACCGCCGCCACGATAAGTGCCCGCAAGGGGACCGCGTGCAAATAGGGAGTGAACGAAAAATCGTGGACGCCCGGCGCGATCATGCTCCAGGCTGACAGATGCACGAGCGTCGAGGTGGTCGCCAACGCCAGACAGATCGCCACCAGCGGCCGCGCGGTCAGCAGCGAAAACAGAGTTCCCCAGGCCAGTGCTTCGACGGCCGCCAGAATCCACAATCCCAAGATGCCGTCGAGCACCTTTGGCTGGGGTAATTCTCCGCCTGTAAACGCCAACGCCAGCGGCCATAGCAACAAGAACATGGCCAAGGTCGCCGCCGCCGCCAGCAAAACCTTGCTGCTAAATACCTGGCGTGGCGAAACCGGCGCGGCCTGCAGGAAATCGAACGTCCCCTCCTCCTGCTCGACGGCAAAAGCGGCCCCGGCACAGCCGAGCGCGAAGAAGGCCGGCGCGGCCAGCGCGATGTTGTAGATCATCTTCACGGTGTAGACCGCGTCGTCCGACAGCCAGAACGTCAACCCCTGGGCGGCGACGACCAGCACGATGAGCGACAGCCAAAACGCGCGCGCCGCGCGATATTCCTTCCACACCAACTGCACGAACGGGGCGGGACTCATGGCGCGGTGACCTCCGCCGCGGTTGCCGGTTCGGTTCCAGCGCGATCGGCCGCTTTGAGATAGGCGACAAAGATTTCTTCCAGCGACGGCGTGCGGATGCCCAGCTCCCGCACCCAGCTTTGCGCGCGAAGGGCCTCGATTTCGCCGTCGCCCAGTCCGCGCACCAGCAACTGCCATTGATGACGGTGACGCCGGGAATGGAGAATCGTGCCGCCAATCGAGGGCAGCCTGGAGGAGTCCTCGGCGAGCGTCACGTTCAATTCGCGGATCTCGTCTTTCAGCACCTCCAGCGGTTCGACCAACAGCAGCTTCCCGGCGCGGAGGATGGCGATCATGTCGGCCACCCGCTCGACTTCGCCGATTTGATGGCTGGAGAGCAGCACCGTGCGTCCGGCCGCCGCGATGTCGACCATCCCTTCCAGAAACTCGCGCCGCACGAGCGTGTCGAGTCCCGAAGTCGGCTCGTCGAGGACCAACAGCTCCGGCTCGTGCGCCAGGGCCAGCGCCAGCGAAACCTTGGCCCGCATGCCCTTGGAGAGACTCTTGATCTTGCGTTCGTGGGGAAGTTGATAGCCAGTTGCCAGCCGCAAATAGCGCTGGAAAAAGCCACTGCCGTAAAAGCCGGCCGTGAACCAGCCGATTTCGCTGACGGTCATCCACTCGTAGAGCGTGGGCCGTTCGGCCACGTATCCGACGCGGCTGCGCACCGCCTGGCCCTCGCGCCGGCTGTCGAGTCCCAAAACGCTCGAGCTTCCTTCGTCCGCGTCGGCCAGTCCCAGCAGAACCCGAATGGCGGTGGTCTTGCCGGCGCCGTTTTCGCCAAGCAAGGCAAACACCACGCCGCTTTGCACCTCGAACGATACGTGGTCGAGCGCTCGCTGCGCGCCGTAGCGCTTTGTAACGCCTGTGAGTTTGATAACCGGTTGCATCATCGGCCCCCTCGTCGGTCGACAGCGGAGAGTTCTTTTTCCACCATTTCGCGCAGCTCGCGCCAGTGCAGATGACTCTGCCGGGCTTCAAGCAGCACCTGGCGCAAGCGGTCGCGGATCAGTTTTCGGCGTTCGTTGCGGCAGCGTTCGGCCGCGCCGGTGGCCACTTCCAATCCGGTTCCGCGCACCGCTTGCAGCACGCGGTCGTCCTGCAACTGTCGATAAGCCCGGGCGATCGTGTTGGGGTTGATGGCCAATTCGCGCGCCAGCTCGCGGACCGAAGGGATCATTTCGCCCGACTTCAGGATCCCGCCGGCGACGGCAAATTTGATTTGCCGGACGATTTGATCGTAGATGGCCAGCCCGTTGTGCGGATCGACGTGGAAGAACATCGCGCGCCCTTGTGTACTAGTGTGCTAGTACAGTAACGAAAGGGAGGAATGTTGTCAAGCATTCGCGGAGCGGCGGGATCGTACGGCGCGAAAGGGCGACGTCGCGCTGCAGTCGGCCGCCCGAAAGGGCGCCATCGCTTGCACATCTTGCCTGAGCCGCAATCTCGCGGCGAAGCTCAATGCTAGCTCGGGGGCGGTTCGATCTAAGCACAGTGGCTTCCAAGTGATGCGTTCCCGCGATGACGAGATTTGGTGCATGCGAGTGTTCGCGGCGTGTCTGGCTTTTGTGAGTCGATCCACCGGCACGCGGGACCGGAGGCGGCTGCCGTTTTGGCGCTGCAGCGTGTTCGCGGTGCTGTTGTTGTGCTGCGCCGCTTCAATTGGCGCCGCGCAGGACGTGCCGGAAACAAAAACGGCCAGCCAGATCTATTTCGAAACGCTGGGATCGCTGGCGCCGGCCACGGTCGAAGACGAAGGGTTCCCGCGCATGTGGGACCTGAGCCACGGCGGAACTTTCCAGTTGCGGGGACGCATCGATCTCGACTCGCTGTGGACGACGCAAAGCGCGGGCAACGTTTTCACCTTTGGCGAATTGGGCGACGTGGTCGGGCTCCGCCGAGCCCGTATTGGCGCCCAAGGCGATCTGATCGACGACCGCCGCTACGTGCTGGAAATCGATTTGGCCGTCGGCGAAGTCGTGCCCCGAGACATTTTCATTGGTTTCGGCGTACCGAACCAAGGAGGCGAGCACCGCTTTGGGCACTTTCGCGAACCCTTCAGCCTGGAAGGCGGTACCAGCGCCAACTACTACATGTTCATGGAGCGATCGCCGGTCAACGACTTGGACCCGGCCCGCGCCTGGGGCTTGTGCCTGTTTCGCTGCAATCTCGGCGAGACCGCGACACTGGCGATGGGGCTGTTCCACAACGGAGACGACTTTTCCGACTTTGAATCCGGCGACGGTGCCGACGCGGCACTGACCATGCGGTTGACGGCCGCTCCGATCCTGGAGAACGACGGTGAGCGACTGCTGCACCTGGGCGTGGCGATTTCCGAGCGATTTCCCGAGGACAGGCTGGTGATCATCAACGCACACCCCCGCGCGGTACTGTTGGACCCGAGCGATTCGACGCTGTCGCCGTTTGTGCCGGAGATCGAGATCCGCGCGGATTTTCAGCAACTCTTCAACCTTCAATTGGCGACCAACAACGGGCCCTTCTGGACGCAGTCGGAATGGTACGGCACGATCATTCCCCAGTTTGGCACCGGCCCGATTTTCTTTCAGGGCTTCTATGTCTCGTGCGGCTACTTCCTGACCGGCGAACATCACGTGTACCAGCAAGAAACGGGCGTGTTGGGTCCGGTGACGGTGAATCGCCCGCTGGTACACGGTTCGTTCGGTCGCGATCGGCCACACGGCTGGGGGGCCTGGGAATTGACGGCCCGGTTTTCGTATCTCGACTATTTCGATAGCAACCTGCTGCCTGGACCAACGGGGCAAAACGTTGGAATCATTCTGGCGTCGCCCACGGTTGGCCTCAATTGGTATTGGGCCGATCGGATGCGGCTGATGTTCAACTACTCCTATGAAGCTCCCGACGAATCGAATGTCGGTACCACCGAGGCTGGCGTCTACGGCATGCGTTTGAATGTGTTCTTTTGACGGAAATGACGATCCCGATGAAGTGCCGTTTCTTCGTGCTGATGACATCGGCCGCCGTCTTGGCCGCGGGCGGTGCGCAATTGGCGAGGGCTCAGAGGTTGCCGGCACCGCTGGAATCCTCACCGCTACCCGAGCTGGAAACCGATCGTGAAGCGTTTACGCCGGCCACGAGCACGGCCGGAAAGAACCTCTGGATTGTCGAATCGTCGTATTCCTACATCGACAATCGCGACACGCCCGATACGAATAGTTTCCCGGAACTGCTCGTCCGTTACGGCCTGACCGACCGCGTCGAACTCCGCTTGGGGTGGAACTACGAAGCGGGCGGGGGAGGGAACGTCGTTTCGCCGATCGAAAGCTCGGAAGGCCTTGTGGGCGGTCGATTTTCCACCGAATCGCACGCGCTGTAGGGTCTGAAAGCCGTCGTCAGCCGTCAACAGGGATGGATTCCCCGAAGCGCCGCGATTCTGGAGGGCTTTACTCCAACCAGCGGCGATGCCCCGGCGTCGCAGCCGGTCGCCACCTATGTTTTCGGCTGGCGACTGCCGAATCGCTGGCGGTTTGATTCGGCGCTGCGATACGCGTATGGAAACGAGGACCACGACGCGTACAACAAATGGGCCCCCTCGACCGTCTTGCGGATTCCAGTCCACGAGCGCATCCAGTTGCACTTCGGCTATTTCGGCGTCTTCACGCAAAGCCGCCAATTCAAGCGTACCCGAGCGTTCATCAGTCCTGGCATGCACTACGATCTCACGCCGAATCTCGAACTCGGCTGGCGCATCGGTTGGGGAATTACGCCGGACGCGGCCAACTTCTTTGCCAATACCGGTTTCGGTTGGCGCTTTTAGTTGGCGCACGTGGCGACTAAACTTGGTTCACGGGTCGTCCGTCGCCGCTAGGCACGTTCTAGCGACACGCGCCTTACCGCTTGCATCGGGAGAGCCTCGCATGTCACGCTCGCTGGTTTGTCTTTCGATTGTCGCGGCCGTGACCACCGCGCTGCCCGCGCGGGCCATTGAAAACTCCAGCCCGCTCGAGGAAAAGGCCCGCTACTTCCAGCAGGATTTGTTGGACAAGCACTGGCTCGACGGGCTGTACGTTTCGATCGTGCCGTCGCCGCCCAAGGGCTCGAAGCTCAAGCACGACGTCAACGAGCCCGGCAACGTCATTCACGCCGGTGTGTGGACCGGACGTTATCTGGCCGGCGTCGGTTACCAATATGCCGTCACGCGCGATCCCTGGGTTCGCGAGCACGGCGGGAAAATCCTCCGCGCGCTGCGCATCTTGCAGGAAGTCACCGGCAAGCCGGGATTGCTGGCCCGGGGATACGTCAAAGGCCACGGTCCGGTATTGGGCTGGGAGCGCGACGGGGCCGATTCCAAGGAGTGGCACCAGGGACAGGGCGAGTACGCCGGCTATCGCTGGTACGGCGACGTGAGCGTCGACAACTTCAACGCCGTGCTCTACGGCTACGCGGTGTATTTCGACCTGGCCGCCGACGATAAGCAGAAAAAAACAATCGCCCACGACGTCGATCGGTTGATGACCCACTTGCTCGACAACCACTGCCGCATCATCGACACCGACGGTGAAGTGACGCGGTTCGGCCACGTGGGCATCGATCCCGATCCGGAGCGCGACGCGTATTACGACAAGTTGTACGAGCGGCGACGGCGATTCTACGGCGTCGACCGCGTCGACCAAATGCCGCTGCGGGCCTCGCTGATGCTTTTGCCCGATCTGTTGATCGCGCATCGCATCACTGGCAAACCGCGCTTTGAGAAGTTTTACCAGCGCGTGGTGGCCCGATTCAAAGACAATCCCGAGCCCGATTTCTATCGCCGGTCCTCCTCGTCCGGACGCCGGGTCCGCGCAAACCACAGTTCCGAAGGTCAGGCCTTCGAAGCGCTGTACAACCTCAATCGCCTTGAGCGCAATCCCGAGTTGTTGGCGAAGTATCGCGGGTGGGTCGGCAGCCTGTGGGAGCGCAACTGGACGGAGGGCAACTCGCTGTTTACCTACATGACGCTCGCCATGCTGCCCGAATACCGCGCACCCGGCGAGCCGGGCAAGCCGCCAGCACCCTCGGAGCAAGTTCCGCACGCCGACGAGGCCCTGCGGGACGCGGGCGAAACGCTGGCGCGGTTTCCGGTCGATCGCGTGATGCGGCCGGTCATGAACTCGCTCCGCACCGACATCGAAATTCTTACCGACACCGACCGGAGAGGCCGCAAACAGGCGGCCCGCCCGCTGCCGATCGACCAGCGCCCACTGGACAACGAATACGAGTGGAAGGGCAATCCGTATCGGCTCGACGGCTGGCTCAAACCCACGGTCACGGCGATCGAGTTCTCCTGCGACGATTCTCTCGTCGCCTGGTTCGCCGACAGCCAGGGCCGGGCGTATCGCACGCTCGACGGCGGCCGCTCGTGGCAGCGCATCACCACCGGCCTGATGGGCGCCGGCGTGCAAAACCTGGTCGCCTCCAAAGAGCGGACGTTCGTCCTGTGGGCGCAGACCCTCGGCGGTGTTTTCGTCTCGCGCGACGGCGGCATGAGTTGGCGCCCCTCGGGCGACGATGCGCCCCCCTTCCCGACACGGGACTTCGCCGCCTGGCTCAAACCCTCGGATTCCCTTTGGCTGCGCGTCGGCGTCGAAGGCCGACTCGAACGGAGCACCGACGGCGGCCGTTCCACGGAGCCGGCCATGCGGGGCTGGCGCATCGCGATCGCGCGGAGCGTGTTTCACACGCCCTGGGGCGTCGTGGCCAGCGGCCTCGGTGGAACGTATCGGAGCACCGACGGCGTCGACTGGCGGGAGATGACGTTGTGGCCCGAGAGCGAAACGGGCGCCGCCGATTTCCTGCACGCCTACTGGATGGGCCGCTACTACGGTTTTGTTCCGCCCGACGCGGCGGCGCAATGAAATTGCCGCCAACGGTGCCCGCCGCTCGTCGGCGCTCGATCAAAACGTGGCCAGCGCCGCGTCCGCGTCCTTGTGAATCTCGAACAGCTTGTTGAGCTTGGTGATCTTGAAGACGTCGAGCGGATTCTTTGCGATGCCGCAAAACTTCAGCTTGATCTTGTCGGCCTTGCACCGCTTGTGCAGTTGGATGAGCTTGCCCAGCATGGCGCTCGACATGTACTCGACCGTGCGGAAGTTCAGAAGCATTTTGCGGTTGCTGGAGGCCTCGAGTCCGGCCTGATCGAACTCTCGGCCGATCTGATCGATGACCATCTGATCGAGGATCGAGGCCTGGTTGAACGTGACGACCAGCACTTCGCCGGCGTCGGCCAGTTCGAGATACGTGTATTTAAACGTTTTGGCCATGGGACGGATCGCCCTGGGTGGCGTAGTCGATTCCTCGGCGGCAAGCCGCGACGCGACGCCGCGGCCGTCAAAACGAATAGAGTCTACGGCGGCGCGCGAGGTATGGCAACCTGAATGATTTCGGCCCGACTCGCTGCGCGCCGAAATGCGCGGCGGGCCGTGTCGTATGCCGGCGGCAAGCCGCTTGTTCACGGGTCAGGATCGTAAAGAATAGTGTTAAGACTGGCGGCGACCGGCCGGGGCCCAGCAACGCGGCCGGACGAAGTCGGCGACGCCGAACTGCGGCCCCAAGAACCTCAGGATGGTCCTTCCCAATCGCCTGGCCGATGTGGGAGCCATTCGGCGTGACTTTCCGTGAGTAGGCGGTTAAAATGGATCCGTTGGAACAGTGTCCACCGCGTGGGGGCGGCGGTTCCACGTCGGCCCCTCTCGCGGCATTTCTTCCCCTCAAGAGGTGGGCCATGCGATCCAGCGCAACAAGTCGTGCAGCATGTGATTCGCACGTTCGCAGGCGCGGCGCCGTCTCCGGACCGCTCGTCCTGTTGACCGCGATGGCCGGCGTGGCCAGCGTTGCTTCGGCCGTTTGGTATATACGGCCGTTTTCGGACGCGGCGTCGGCCGATTCGGCGCTTGTCGGGCGGGTCGTGCAGGGCACCTTCGAGCACGACATCGTCGAACGCGGCGAGCTGGAAAGCTCGAACAACGTCGTGGTGCGCTGCGAAGTGCGGTCGCGCACCGCCGGCTCGAATGGAGTGAAAATCATCGAGATCGTGCCCGAGGGCACGATCGTCAAGAAAGGCGATTTTCTGGTCCGCTTCGACAACGCGGCGCTGCAGACGGAACGGACGACACAGTTGATCAACGTGGGCAGCGCCGAAGCCGCGGCGGCCCAGTCGAAGAACGACTTGGAGGCCGCCGTCATTTCGCGCAAGGAATACGAGTTCGGCGAATTCGAAACCGAGCGCGAAAAATTCACCGGCGAAAAACTGGTCGCCGACCAGGCCGTTACCCACGGACAGGAAAGCGTGGCCCACGGCCGGAAGATGCTGCGACGCGGCTACATTTCCAAGCTGCAATTGCAAAGCGACGAGTTTCGCCTGGCCAAGGCCGAGTCCGACCTGAGAGCCGCGAAAGTGAAACTCCGCGCGCTGCTGGAATACACCAGGCCGAAGAAAATCTCGGAACTCGACGCCAAAGTAAAGACCTCCGAGGCCAAGCTCAAAAGCGACCAGGCCAAGCTGGTGCTGGAGCGCCAGAAGCTGCAAGTGCTCGAGGATCAGATTGCCAGATGCGTGGTCACGGCGCCCGACGACGGCCAGGTGATTTATGACCACGAACGGGACAATTGGGGTCGCTCCGAATACCAGATCAAGCAAGGCACCATCGTTCACGAACGCCGCGTGGTCATCCGGCTGCCCGACCCCAAGCAGATGCAGGTGGTGGCCAAGGTGGCCGAAGCGAGAATCGACCACATCAAGGTCGGCATGCCGGTCGAGATCGAAGTCGAAGGACTGCCCGACGTCGCCTTGAAGGGAAAGGTGACGCGGGTCAACGAGTATCCGGCCTCCGAAAACTGGTACAACGCCAACATCAAGGAATACGCCACGACGGTGGAAGTTTTCAATCCGCCCGCCGGACTTCGGCCGGGCATGACGGCCCGCGTGGCCATCCGAGTAGAGACGATCGACGATGTGCTGCTGGTGCCGATCCAATCGGTCGTCGAGCGGGAGGGTAAATACTACTGCCTGCGAAGAAGCGGCGCGACGATTGAACCGCGTGAGGTGCTGACCGGCTCGACCAACGAAAAGTTCATCGTGATTCACGACGGTCTGAAACTCGACGACGAAGTGTTGCTCAACCCCCGGGCACACCTGGCCGAAGTGGAGCTGCAAGACGCTACGCTGATCGCACAGGCGGACCGCGACAAGCCACCACTGGCTGAACAGGACCGCAGGTCGGGCAGCCCGCCTGCCCCAGTCCGAGGCGCCGGGTCATGAGGGGCTTTTCGCTGCGCGCGTGGCAGACTGGCGTGCGGAGCCTGCTGTTGCATCCGCTGCGCTCGTCGTTGACCGTTCTCGGCATCCTGGTCGGCGTGGCCAGCGTCGTCTGGCTGTTGGCCATCGGCCAGGGCATCGCCAACGCGGCCCAGCGGCAGATCGAAAGCCTCGGTGCCGACAATATCATCGTCCGCTCGATCAAGCCGCGCCGCGATACGATCGACTCGCAGCCGCGGGGCGCGGTGAAATACGGGCTGACGCGGCGCGACTTCGAACGCATGCAGGACACCATTCCCACGATCGAGCGCGCGCTGCCGGTGCGCGAGTTGAAGCGCGAATTTCGCCGCAAGGACCGCCTGGTCGACGGCCGTCTGGTCGGCTGCACGCCCGAATACGCCGTTGTCAATCACCTGAAAATCGACCGCGGCCGTTTTCTGACCGATGCCGACTTGCTGCAAAAACGCAACGTTTGCGTGCTGGCCGCCGAAACGGCCCAGCGGCTGTTTCCCGTCGAGGATCCCCTGGGACGCTCGATTCGGGCGGAGGATCTGTACTACGTCGTCGTCGGCGTGGCGGCTCCCAAGGCGCCTTCGGCCGGCATCGGGGGATCGTTGGCGGCCCAGGATTTTTCCAGCGACGTGTACATTCCCATCAGCCAGTTGTGGTCGCGCATCGGCGATACCGTGATCACTCGGCGGAGCGGCTCGTTCGAGGGCGAATCGCTGGAACTCAACCAGATCACGCTGCGGATCGATTCGGTCGACAACGTGATGGAGACGGCCGAGGTGGTGAAAGCCACGCTGGAGCAGTTTCATCGCGAAACGGACTACGGCGTCACCGTGCCGTTGGAACTTCTGGAGCAAGCCCGCACCACGCGGATCATGTTCATGATCTTCATGGGCGTGATCGCCGCCATTTCGCTGTTCGTGGGCGGCATCGGCATCATGAACATCATGCTGGCCACCGTTACCGAGCGCACGCGCGAAATCGGCATTCGCCGGGCGGTGGGTGCCAAACGCAAGCACATCGCCCGCCAATTCCTCGTCGAAACCGTGGTGCTTTCCATCGTGGGCGGACTGTTTGGCGTCGGCGTGGGACTGACGTGCGGGCCGATGACGCAGTCGATGCGCACGGTCGTCGCTGGCGCGTTTCCGCGGGCCATGCAGAACCTGCCCGAGGTGGTGCGCGACATGCAGCCCGAAATCGTCGGCTGGTCGATTCCGCTGGCGTTCGGCATTGCGGTGGCGGTGGGCGTGGTGTTCGGGCTGTACCCGGCGCTGCGGGCGGCCGCCATGGACCCGATCGAGGCATTGCGCGAGTTGGGTTGATCGGCCGGCGAGCGCAGAAAAAAACCGCTCGTCCAGATAAGTCCGTGACGGCCTTCGTGCCGTGCAGGGCAAATCTGGTCGAGCGGCCGTGTTCATTTCGGCGCGCGCGGCCCGGCCGGGTGTCTTAGACCATGTCCTTGAGATTCTTCAAAGCGCGAACCTTGACCTTCACGCTGGCCGGCTTGGCGGCACGATCCATGAATTCACCCGGCTTGAACGGGTTGGGCACGTTCTTTTGAGCGGGCCGGGCGGGGACCTTCTTCTTTTCGATCTTGATCAGGCCGGGGATCGCGAACACGCCGGGGCCGCGGTTCGAGAGCCCTTTCTTGATTTCTCCAGACAGCGCATCGAGCACGGCGGCGACCTGCTTCTTGGTCAGTCCGGTCTCTTCAGCGATGTTGTTCATCACTTCCGACTTGCTGGGCGCTTTCTTCGCGGGGGTTGCGGTTTTCGCCATAATGGATGACCCTCCTTGTGGGCTAATTGAAGGTGGTGTAGGCACGCCCTCACGCAAGGGACGCGATGATTAAAATCGACCTAACCAAAATTGCAAGCCACAAAACCCCTATTTACCCGGAAAACTTGCGAAAAGCCAGCCCCAATACCAACCGCCCTGACTCGCGCAGGGTCGCAAGGGTGGGTCACGATCCAGGTGGAACTGCCAAAGGAAACGGACCAGATTCCACCACCGTCGCAGTCCGCGCGACCCCCTTTGGTGTTCGTACCTTCGACCGAAGAACGCTCGTGCGGGGCGGCTGGCCGCAAGCCGGGTATTGCCACCGGTGCGCGGCTCTGCGCCACGGGGGTAAGTCCCCTCATCGAGCCGGCTAATGACGGTATCCCCGACCGGCACGCCTGGCGTTCTGGCCGGCGGGGGGTAGGGGGCACGAAAGTGCCGAAAAAAGTCGTGACCCGTTGGTTTTAACCTGCTGAGTGGTCAATACTTGTGAACAGACCATCGACACGCTAAGATAAACTTAGCTCATAGGCTTCGGACGCTTTATCAATGCCCCAGGGGTTTCGAGACAGAGGCAGGCTGGCCGGAGGAGACTGGCGTGTCTGCAAACGCGGCGGGAGGGGCCCGGTTGACGCAGCCACGGCGAGTTTGCAGTCGGGCGGCCAGCGTGTAAAGACGCCGTAGTGGACGGATTCGACCCATTGGCCGCGGGATGAAAACGGTGTGAGGGAGACACCATGAAGCGACGAAGCGTGTGC
>SDBV01010096.1_pt1 | contig 12433 bp, 8 predicted proteins | sample 2277081 | NCBI WGS metagenome assembly SDBV01 (sample SAMN10402039, study PRJNA504765) | marine sediment metagenome | isolation source: marine sediment core GS10_PC15, 223 cmbsf | place: Arctic Ocean: Southern Knipovich Ridge | collected 2010 | reverse complement strand
CTCGACGGTCGCTTCGACTTCGCGGATCAGGGAGCTCTCCGTGACCTCGATCTCGAGATAGGCTCCCGCCAGCGCCGATTCTCGAAGCGCGCTCTCGACTTGACGGCCGAAGTTCTGCTGCCAGAACTGTCGAGCCGAGACGTTCACGGAGATCGGAATCGGCGGTAGCCCGGCGAGCTGCCACGCGCGATTTTGCCGACATGCCGTGCGCAGCACCCATTCGCCAATCTCCATGATGAGGCCCGTCTCTTCCGCGAGGGGGATGAAGGTCCCGGGCGGAATCAGTCCCATCTCGGGATGACGCCAGCGCGCGAGCACCTCGACTCCAATGATCTGCCCGGTTTCGCCGTTGACCCGGGGCTGGAAATGCGGAAAAAGTTCGCCTTGATCGAGCGCCCTGCGCAGCTGGCTTTCCATGGAGAGCGCATCGAGTGAGCGGGAGTTCATCTGGCTGTCGTAGAAGACAGGGCGGGCGCCGAGCTGCTGCTTGCAGCGATACATCGCCGCGTCGGCGTTGCGAATGAGCGTCTCGGCATCCACCCCGTCGCTCGGATAGACGGCGATGCCGATGCTCGTCGTGATGTAGAGCTCGTGTTCGTCGACGCTGATCCTTTCGGAGAGCACGTGCATGAGCATCTCAGCCACCCGCGCGACGTCGGGATCCCGTTTGATGTCGCCGAGCAGCACGATGAACTCGTCGCCGGAGATGTGAGCAGCGGTGTCGCTGGCGCGCACCGAGTCGCGGAGCCGTCCGGCGACGATCCTGAGGACCTCGTCCCCGACGGGGTGGCCCAGGTTGTCGTTGATGCTCTTGAAGCGATCGATGTCCAGGAAGAGCACGGCGATCCGACTTCCCATACGTCTGGCCGCGGCCAGCGCGTGGGAGAGCCGATCCAACAACAGAGAGCGATTGGGAAGCTCGGTGAGCGGACAGTGTGTGGCGCGGAGTTCGGCTTCTTCCCTGGCTCGCTCCAACTCGCGGACCAACCGGGAGCGCTCGATCGCGTAGCGAAGCGACCGGATCAGCGTCGTCGGCTCGTACTCGCCCTTGACGAGGTAGTCCTGTGCGCCCGCCTGAACGGCTTTGGTGGCGATGCCCTCGTCATCCAGACCGGTCATCACCAGTACTGGCGGGACGATTTTGGAGGGTTGGTCGAGGAGGCGGCGGAGCGTTTCAAGACCCTGAGCGTCGGGAAGGGAGAGGTCCAGTAAAACGACGTCGAAAGAGTCCTCGCTCAAGGCCGACAGCGCATCTTCGAGCCGCTCGACGTGGTGGATGGCCACGGGTGCGGAGGCGCCCTTGAGGAATTCGCGTATCAGGGCGGCATCGGGGGGGTTGTCCTCGACGAGCAGGACCCGAATCTCGGACAGACCCAACGTTTTATGGGCCAACCGAACGTCCCCGGGGTTGTCTTTCACCTCCAGCACCTCGTTCGGTCGACTCATCCGTTGCCCCGCTGTAGATCCAACAGGCGCCCCTTCGTCTCTGCCATCGCGGCCAGCGCACCGGTTTTTACGGCCCCGCGCCGACCGCCACGCACCTCTTTCCCGCAGTGCTCGACGCTGAGCCGCTGTCTTCAAGTCAATAGATCGCGGACCACGTGTCCCCGCCCAATGAACCATTAACTCGACATCTTCTATCACCAATCGGATCTCGAGACCGGAGACTTGATTCGAGGTGCGCGCATATGAGAAGAGCAGATGGTTGCACCGACGGAAAGTTACGATGAATACAGGAGGTGTGATACGTATAATCATGTAGTCGAATTCCAGTAAATGTAGGCGCCTCAAGTCTTCGAACGCCATCACCTCGTCGAAATAACATCTACCCGAATCAACTAAAAGCTCCGTTGCACCGATCGAGCACGACAACGCCGACGAGGATCCGCCTCGGGAGCGGTGAACCGAGGAAGCAAGAGGGCGAGCGCGTGAGCGATGAACAAAGCCCGGCGCATCCGAAGAACTCGAACCGCGTCGGCGCGCTTCGCGAAGATCTGCGGGCGGAATCGACGACCCAGGCACGACCCGACACCGAGCACGCACGAGCCGTCAAGGTCGCACTCGTCGACGGAGACGAGCTCGTCGGGCGGCTTCGCGCCTTCTCGCCGGACGACGAGGAGCTGATTCTCGAGGAGGGCGGCTGCCGCAATGGCGTTCGAACCGCGCGGCGCCTCCCAGCCTGCTCGGTGGCGTACGTCGCCTATCGGAATCAGGGCGCTCCGGCGCTTGAGCGCGAGCGCCGCCCGGGTGTCCCGCTGCGCGTGCGGATCGGGCCCGGCGGCGCGTTTCCTCAGGAGGGCTCGTCCTTTTCCTTTTCCAGGAACCGCACAAACTTTTCCGCGGTCACGGGCGGGCTGAAAAGATATCCCTGAAGCTCGTCACAACCCTGCTCGCGCAGGAGTTTCGCCTGCTCGACGGTTTCTACCCCCTTCGCCACGACATTCATACCCAGGCAGTGCCCCAGCCCGATGATCCCCATCGTGAGCTTGGCCGCCTCGGGGTTCGTCGTCATCTCCGCCACAGAGGAGCGGTCGATCTTCAGACGATCGAACGGAAAACGCCTCAAATAGCTGAAAGAGGAGTATCCGCTTCCGAAGTCGTCGAGCGCAAACCCGATCCCCATCTCCTTCAGCTCTCTCAAGGTAGCCATGGTTGCGTCTTCATCCCGCATGAGCGGGATCTCGATGAGCTCCAGACCGAGGTGAGCGGGGCTCAATCCAGTCTCCTGCAGGGTTCGGGCCACGCTGCCCGCCATCCCCTTCTGCCTGAACTGTCGCGCGGACACATTCACAAAAATGCAGATCGGCCGATAGCCGGCCGCCTGCCAGGCCCGGGCCTGCTCACACGCGGAGCGGATCACCCAATCCCCAATCGGCAGGATCAAACCGGTTTCCTCGGCAATCGGGATGAACTCGGCGGGGGCAATGGAGCCCCTTTCCGAATTCGCCCAGCGAAGCAGGGCTTCCGCGCCGATGACGTTTCCGCTCAACGTATCGCGCAGCGGCTGGTAGTGAAGCGCAAACTCCCCGCGCTCCAGCGCACCGCGAAGCAGGGCCTGGATTGCCAACTTCTCCACAGCCGATTCATTCATCGACTGCTCGAAGAATTTCCAGCCGTTTCGCCCGCTCTCTTTGACACTGTACATCGCCGCGTCTGCGTTCTTCATCAGAGTTGCCGCTTCGTCACCGTCGAGGGGATAAACAGCGATACCGATGCTCGCTCCCACGGATACCTCTTGATGCCCGATAGAGATCGGCATGGATAGTCTTTCAAGAATTCGTCCGGCAACCGCCGCGGCATCCTGTGCCTGGGCGATCTCCGGAAGCAGGACCATGAACTCATCTCCCCCCAGACGCGAAACGGGGTCCGCCACCTCTCCCGGCGCCGGTCGCTTCGAGCGCACGACGAGGTCGCTGCTCCTCACGCACCCCGTCAATCGGTTGGCGGTCTCTCGTAAGACCTGATCTCCTGCACCGTGGCCGAGTGAGTCGTTGATCTGCTTGAAACCGTCGAGGTCGAGGTAGAGCAGGGCTGTCAGGCGTTCGTAGCGCTTTGCTGATGCCAGGGCGCTACCGAGTTTTTCCAGGGCGAGGCGCCGGTTCGGGAGATTCGTCAGGCTGTCGTAAAAGGCGAGGTGCCGGACTTTCGCCTCGCTCTCCCGCAGGCGCGCACTGGCTCGTGTCAGGTCCTCAAAGGCGGAAACGAGGACACCGAGAATCGGCCCCCTCTCGATCTGGATCTTGAACTCTTCTTTGCCGAACCGGATGAATGTGGGTTCTCCCGGTGCTGCCGACCGCGCGCGTTCGGTCGCCCTGAGAACGTTTTGAACGCGGGCGATCAGGGTCTCCGAATTGTATTCCTTGGTCATGAAGTTGTCGGCGCCCGCCTCGATTCCGCGAAAGACGTTCACCGGGCCATCCTCGGTCGTGATGATCATGACCGGCATCTTCCCGTGGTCGGGATCCGCCTTGATGCGCCGGCAGAGGTCGAAGCCGCTCTCGCCGGGCAGGTGCAGGTCGCTGATGACGAGATCGAACTCGCCGGAAGTCAGGCGTTCGAACCCCTCTTCGGCCGTCCCAACGCTCTCGGCGAGGAAACCCGCCTCCTCCAGGATCAGGGCAAGCTGCAAAGCCTGTGTCGGGCTGTCTTCTACAATCAGAATGCGTTGCATGGCAATTCCTCAGGTTTTGCGACGCACGTTGTCACTGAGATACGACCCCAAGAATTGGAGCGGCACGACGTTGTCGGCGAGGCCGGCCTCGATCGCGGCGTTCGGCATGCCGAACACGATCGAGCTCTTCTCATCCTGGGCGATGATCGTCCCGCCGGCCGCGCGCACGGCGCGAAGTCCCTCGAGACCGTCGTCGCCCATCCCCGTCATGATGACGGCGAGGGTGGAATCGCCGAAGACTTCCGCGATGGACCGAAAGAGGAAGGTTCCAGAGGGCCGGAAGCGTCCGATCCTGGGTGCATCGGAGAGCTGAACCCGCAGAGAGTTCGAGACACCCAGGTGTTTGTCATCCGGCGCGAGGTAGACCGTCCGGGACGCCAGCGTCTCGCCCTCCTCGGCCAGCTTGACGTGGAGACGAGAAGACGTGTCGAGCCACTCGGCACAGCCTTGCATGAAACCAGGGCTCATGTGCTGGACCACGACAATGGGTACCGGGAAGTCCCCCGACAGGTTCGAGAACAGGTCATGCAAGACCGCGGGCCCGCCGGCAGAAGTGGCAATCGCCACGATCTCGGCCGCTGCCAGTTCAGCATCGCGGCGCGGCACGCTGGCAGGCTCGACCTCGCGGAGTGTCTTCTTCGGCAACCGCCGCACCACTTTTAGCTGGGACATCTCTTTCACGCTAGAGAGGAGGTTCCTCGCTTCTTCCTCGTAGGTGGGAACGGCCGGTGATACGATCTTGGGGAGCACGGCCAGCGCGCCGGCGTGAAGCACATCCATCGTGAATTTTGCTTCGCCCACCTGCGTGTTTCCGCTGACGACGACGATGGGCGTCGGGCACCGGGCCATGATCGTTCGGGTTGCCTCCAAACCATCCAGCCGGGGCATCCGGAGGCCCATCGTGATGATGTCCGGCCGCAGGCGTTCGGCCATCTCGACGGCCTGGAGCCCATCCTTCGCCGTGCCGATCACCCCGATCTCCGGATCACTTCGGAGGATGTGAACCAGAAGGGCGCTTGCCGTAACCGAACCTTCTGCGACGAGTACGCGAATCATGGGTTGCCTAGATCATGAGCTGTGAGACGGTTTCCAGGAGGCTTGCCTGATCGAAGTCACTCTTTACCAGATAGGCGCTCGCTCCGACCTCGATGCCGCGGGCCTTGTCCTCATCGCTCGACAGTCCGGTCACCAGGATCACGGGAAGCTCCCAAAAATCTTCCGAGTGCCGGATGTTTTCGGTGAGCTCGAATCCGTTCATGATCGGCATATCGACGTCGGTGACCACGAGGTCCGCGCTTTCTTCCCGGAGCAACCGCCACGCCTCGGCGCCATCGACGGCGACGCTGACCTCGTACCCGACGGCCTCCAGGATGCTCCTCTCCAAGCTCCGCGTCGTGATGGAGTCGTCGACGACGAGGATGCGCTTCCTCGTCTTCTGGGCACTTGGTCTGATCGCTGTGGAGATCTTCTTGCTGACCTTCCCCGCGATCACCTTGCGGACGAGGCTCCCCGCATTCAGGATGAGCGCGATCTCACCCGTGGGCAGGATCGTCGCCCCACTCACTTCCTCGAGCCCCCGCAGCCGGTGCCCGAGGCCCTTCACCACGATCTCCTGCTCGGCAACCATTTCGTCCACCACGAGCGCCACTTCCTCGCCATCCGCGACCACGAAGACGATCGGGAGATTTCCCTCGTGACACGCATCCCCGCCACCCGGCATGCCGAGTGCGTCCGCGAGAAACGCGACCGGTGTGGGCGTCTCGCCGAGGACGAGGACTTCTCTGCCCTCGACCGAGCGGAGATTCTTCGATGTGGCTTGTGCCAGGCGTTGGGTATTCGTGTTCGCCAGGGCGAAGGTCTGGCCCGCGGCCGAGATGAGGATCGCGCGCATGGTCGTCAGGGTGAGCGGGACTGAGAGCGAGAAGCGCGCACCGGCGCCCGGCTCGGAGTGGACCTCCACCCTCCCGTGCAGTGCGTCGACCTGCGCTTTCACCACATCCAGCCCCACACCGCGACCGGAGACCTCCGTGATGATCGGGGCCGTAGAGAAGCCCGGGCAGAAGATCAAGCGCATGGCGTCTCGTTCATTCGCGGGCTCGGCGAGTCCTTTTCGTCGGGCCCGCTCCCGAATCGCCTCCAGATCGAAGCCCCGTCCGTCGTCCGCGACGCTCACCTCGACATGGCTGTTGCGGAGTGCGGCGCTGACGGTAATGCGCGCGCGCGAAGTCTTGCCGGAGCGCCGGCGCTCTTCGGGCGGCTCGATGCCGTGGTCGACGGCGTTGCGCATCAGGTGCCGGAGTGGATCCTTCAAGGACGTCAGGATGTGCCTGTCCAGCTCGATGTCGCCTCCCTCGAGGCGCAGCTCCACATCCTTTTCAGAGGCCTTGGCCAGATCCCGCAGCATGCGGTCCAAGCCCTGACAGGCCTCGGAGAAGGGCAGCATGCGGGCACGGCGCACGTCCTCCTCGAGGAGTTCCCCGGTCCGGCCGAGCACCCTGACATCCTCCGTCAAGGCGGTGGTCATGCGTTCGAGTTCCCGGTCCAGCCACTCGAGGCTCTCCCGGGTCCGATCCAGCCCCTGCAACGCCTCCGGCAGCTCGGTCGCCGCCGCGGCGTTTCCCTTCCCCGCCCCTTTTCCCTCGAAGCCCCCGCCGGCGAAGATCTCCCTGAGCGGACGTTCCTTCCGGCGCCAGTCGGCCGCCCAGGCTTTCACGAACTCCTGCAGCGCGGCGCTGTCCCGGCTCCGCAGCTCGACCCGGTTTCGGGCAATGCGCATCTCGCCGACGTGGGCGAGGAAGGCGTCGAGCTTGTCGGCCTGGACGCGCACGCAAGCGGCCTTGGCGTGCTCCGGTGCGATTGCGGCTCTCTCCGTCTGCTCTTCCTGCGATCGGGGTGGCGGGTCTTCCGGGGCAGCCTCGCGGCTTGCGGGGCCGGACGGGGAGGAGCTCTCGGCCTCACCCGTGCCCGCCTCTTCGGGTCCGGTCGTGGGAGACGTGTCGGGCGGCGCCTCCAGACGCGGAAGGAGCGCTTCGAGAGGCGAGCCCTCGAGCGCTCGTTCTTCGCGCAGGCGACCGCCCGCATCCTCGACGGCGTCCACCGCCGCGAACAGAAGCTCGAAGAGCTCCGGGCCGGGGGTGATGTGGTCGTCGCGCAGCTGCGCGAGGAAACCCTCCATGGCGTGGCATGCCTGTTCGATGAGACTCACGTTCGTGGAGCGCGCGGCGCCCTTCAGGCTGTGCGCCGCGCGAAACAGCTCCTTCAGCAACTCCGCGCGCTCCGCATCCGCCACTCCCCTCTCGAGCGCCAGGAGCCCCTCGTTGAGCGTCTGAACGTGCTCCTCGAGCTCTTCGAGGAAGATTCCCATCAATTGTTCGAGCAGCTTGTTCTGCTGCATCGGCTACCTGCCCGCGCTCGTGAGCACTTCGCGGAGCTTCCCGCTGAGGGCGTTCAGATCCTGCGCCGCCTGCTCCACCTGTTTCGTCGCGGCGGCACTGTCGGTTGTCACTGTGGCCATGCTCGTTATGGCCTCGTGGATTTGCACCATTCCGATTGCTTGTTGCTCTGCGGCGAGCTTGGTCTGCGACGCCGCCTTCACACTCTCTTCAATGACCCTCGCGAGCTCGGTGACCGTCACCCCCGTCTCCTCCGTGATCTTCGTGGTCCGGATCACGCTCTTTGACGCCTCCTCGGTCGTCATGACGGCGGTGTTCGTCGCCTTCTGGATCTCGCCGAGGATCTCTCGGACCTGTACCGTCGACTTCTTCGACTGATCCGCCAGCTGCTTCACCTCGCTCGCCACCACCGAGAACCCCTTTCCGTGCTCGCCGGCGCGAGAAGCCTCGATCGCCGCGTTGAGCGCGAGGAGATTCGTCTTGTCGGCAATCTCGTTCACCGTGGCGACGATCTCGCCGATGGTCTGCGCCTGCTCGGCGAGCGCGATGATGCCCTGCGCCACCGACTCCGAGTGCTCCTTCACCTCCCGCATACTCGAGATCGCGCCTTCCACGGCCTTCTTTCCGTCGGTGCCGATTTTGCTGTTCGCCTCGGTCCTCTGGGCTGTGGTTGCGGCGCGCTCTGACACCTGATCCGCCGACTGGACGACTTCCGCCACGGTGCTCGCAACCTCGGACGTGGTTGCGGAGTGCTCCGCCATCCCCGTGGCCAGCTGGCTCGCGGTCGCCACCAACTCCTCCGACGAGGCAGCGAGTTGGTTTGCCGTCTCGACGACGGTATCGAGCACCATCTCGATCTCCGTGCGCGATTTCTTTTCGGCCTCGAAATTCGTGCGAATGTTCTCGATCATCTGCGCAAAAGCAGTTCCCATACGATCTTTATCTGAATTGGGGTCGATGCGGACGTCCAGGTTGCCCTCGGCGATTTCCTCCGCTTTGTGGGCTAGCACCTCGAGTGATGCGGTCATTCGCTTGAATGCGTCCGATAGAATGCCGACTTCGTCTCCGCGATTGATTGCGGACAGGTCGACGGACAAATCACCAATGGCGATTCGTTCCGCTGCGGCAGAAAGCTCCGCCAGCGGCCGGGTGATGTTTCGTGTGATGAGGAGGCCGGCGATGCTTACACAGACGAGTGATAGAAAAATACCGACCAGAACGACAGATTGTACCTTCTTGGTCTTGGCTGTCTGATCGGAATAGTACTTTTCGAGATTTGCGCTCTCAGCATCGGACACTGCGCCCAGGCTGGCGCGAATGTCATCCATGAACGTCCTGCCACGATGCGTCAGAATGAGCGCCACCGCCGCATCGAATCCTTTCTCCTTGCGCAAGACGATGCCGTCTTTCAGTTCATCGAGTTCCAACCTGATACTGTTCACTGCGAACGTGACATTCGTTTCATGATGCTGTTTACCCTCCTGGATCATTCCCTTGAGGGTCTTGATCTCTTCATCCAGACGCCCGAGAGCAGCGTGGTACGGTTCCAGATAGCGTTCGTCACCGGTCAAGACATAGCCTCGCTGCCCGGTTTCAGCGTTTACCAGGGTGTCCCGCAAAGTTTCCGTGGCCTTGATGAGCTCATTACTCGCATCGACCCGGAAAATCGAGGCAGCAAGTTGATTCATCGTCTGGTTCGTCAGGCCCGCGACGACCAGGAGGGCCAGGATCGCCAGGGCATATCCCGTCGCGATCTTCACTCCGACCGTCCATCTGCTAGTCCTCTGAGCGACGAGAGACCCGGGCCCGGCAGAGCCGGTTTTGATCTCGTTTGCACCTACGTTCGTCATTGCTTACTCCTTTCAGCATTCCGGATGAAGAGGCGGGGATCGTTGAGCAACGCATCGCCGTCGAGGAGGATCAGGGCGTTCTTCGTGACGGCGCGGATGTACTCCTGCTCTCGGTCGCCGAGAGAAGCTGAATAATTTTTCAGCTCCTCGGCTGAGAGCGTCTCGACATCGAAGACCGTGTCAGCGAGGACCCCGAACTCGATGCGCTCGGTGCCGAGAACGAGAATCCTCGAGTGTTGGCTGACATCTTGTTCTGGAAGCGCGAAGAACTTCGCCAGGTCGACGACGAGTAGAAGTTCGCCCCGCAGGTTCATCAGCCCGGCGACGAACTCAGGGGTCCCGGGGCAGGGGGTGAGTTCCGGGAGCCCCTGGACTTCGCAGATGTAGCGCGACTCGATCGCGTATCGCTCCGCTCCCAGGGCGAAGGTCGTGACCTCGAGGACGTCCTCACCGATCTGCTCCCCGACGACCGGACGGGCCAGCGCGCGGGCCCGCTCTTCGAGTTCTTTCCGCGCACGCTCGGGCGAAAGCTTGAAACTCTCATCGATCGCCGCTGTGGCGCGCGCGACTCTCTCCACCGCCGCCTGCTGGCCAATGGGTGTTTTCGATTCCTTTGGGGTCGTCACAGCGCCTCCTCCCGGCGCGCCTGGAGCAACTCGAGTTGCACGGCCGTGGCTTCCTGGAGGCGTCCCGCGCGCTCACCGTCGGTGAGCGAAAGGATCTCACCGGCGTCGCGCCGGGAGCAGAGGTCATGGACGTTCCGGTAGGCGCGGATCGCTCCCGGAAGATCGCCGCATCTTCGCAGCGCGGTGCCGAGTGCGAAGTGGGCGGCCTCGAGGGATCGATCGAGGTAGATGGCCAGGCGCGCCGCGCGAACGGCCGCTTCGGGCCGGTCGAGTTCCAGCAGAAGAACCGCGTTCAGATAGTGAAGCTCCGGCGAGAGCCTCCGGCGTGCGGCGGCCTCCGCGCAGTCCCGCTGCGCCGCCGCGGTGTCGAGGTTCGCGAGCGAGCGGACGTACAGCTCCGCGGCCTCCGGCTCATCCAGGCGGCCGCGCAAGAGATTCACCGCCCGTTGGTAATCCCCCTGCGCAAAGGCGGCAGTCGCTTCGCCGAGAGGGTCCTCCTCTCGGGCTCGCGCTTCCGGGGAGGCGGCTGGCGGGTCCGGCTGCCACATCCTCTCCGCTTCAACCGGAACGGGTTCTGCAGCAGCCGGCTCGTCGGCCGGCATCGGCCAGGCCTGCTCGATCACTTCCGTCGGCAGGGTCGCAGGCTCGGGTTCGGGTGCCGGAGCAGGCGTCGAGGCCGCCGCCCTCCGCTCGGGGCGCCGGTAGAACACGCCCGCGTCCGTCATCGTGGTCGCGTAGGGAGCCAACTCCCCAATGGGTGGGTCGGTAGACGCCGTGATCAGCCAGCCGCCCGGAGCGAGGGCGTCGAAGAAGCGCCGCGCGACCCGCCGGATCACTTCCGGGTTCAGATAGATCAGGACGTTTCGGCAGAAGATCAGATCCATCGCCTGGATGCCCGTCGCCAGGGAAGGAAATACGTCCAATGCGAGGTTCAGATACTCGAATTTGACGTACTGCCGGACCCGGTCGGCCAAGACGTACTGGTCCTTGGTGCGGCAGAAGTATCTACCGACGAAATCGGCGTTGACCCTGCGCATCGACCACCCGGAGTAGGCACCCCGGCGCGCCTTCGCGAGGGCCCGTCCGGAGACATCCGTCGCGAGAATGCCGGAGGGGACGCGGATCCCGCGCTCCTCGAAGAAGATCGCCAGCGAGTACGCCTCCTCCCCCGAGGCGCATCCGGCGCTCCACGCGCGCGGCGCGTGGCCGGGACCCCGGAGCCGCGCGATCGCGGGAAGAATTTCCCGGCCCACGAAGTCGAAGTGAGAAGGCTCGCGGAAGAAGTACGTCTCAGCCACGGTCAACCGGTCGATCAGCTCGTCAAATACGGCCCGATCCGTCTCGACAGCCTTGATGTACCTTGAAATCTCTTCGATCCCGGCATGCTCCATCGATTCCCGGATCTTCCGCTCCGCATCACCTCGAAGGTTCGGCGGGAAGCAGAGGCCCGCGCGGGCAGCGACGAGTTCCGCCGCGGTCGCGTAGCCGGGATCGCTCCACCCTTGGCGGGTCATCCTTCGCATCCCGTTGCTTCCACAGCGGGCAGCGCGCCGTCGAGGGCGCTGGCCTCCGACCGCGACAGGAGGTCGCGCAGGTCGTGGATGACGACGAGCGCGTCGGGAAGCTTCGCGGCTCCCGCCACGTACTCGACGCCGGGCACCTTCCCGATGGCCGTGTCGATGTCTTCGGGTTCGAGCCGGGCGAAACCGATCGCTCGGTCGGCGCGGATGGCGACCACGCGCTCGCCCACATGAGCGAGGATCAGGCAGTCGGTCGGCTCCACCGGCTTCGGGGGAAGCCTGAGCCGCGCGCGCAAGTCCAGAACGGGGACCACCGTCCCGCGGACGTTCACGATCCCCTCGACGATGTCCGGCGCGTGGGGAAGAGGCGTGATCGTGACCGCGCGCAGAAGCTCACGCACCTCGCAGAGAGCGAAGGCGCAGCGCTGTTCGGCCAGTTCGAAGATCAGAATTTCGGGGATGCTCTGGTCTTCCCGACCCATGCTCACTCCTCCCAACGCTGGGCGACGATGATCCGCCAGCTCTCCTGCCATCGGCCCCAAGACCGAAGCTCAGCCGGCTCGACTACGGCGGCTCACCTGAAGCTGGACACCGAACCGCGTCGTAACGCTTCATAATCGGATTCCAAGACCGGAGACTTGATCCGCAACAAGTGCGAATGCAAAGCGCAGCGCGATTCCTCCGATTCGTTCGCGACATCCTCCGATGAATGCGGGAGGTGTGATACGTAGAATCATGTAGTCGAGATCCAGTAAAAGTAGGCGCCGCAAGTCTCCGAACGCAATCACCTCGTTGAAATAACATCTATCCGAATCAACTAAAAGCTCCGTTACACCGATCGAGCACAACAACGGAGACGAAGATCCGTCGCAGA
>SDBV01010095.1_pt1 | contig 12434 bp, 13 predicted proteins | sample 2277081 | NCBI WGS metagenome assembly SDBV01 (sample SAMN10402039, study PRJNA504765) | marine sediment metagenome | isolation source: marine sediment core GS10_PC15, 223 cmbsf | place: Arctic Ocean: Southern Knipovich Ridge | collected 2010 | reverse complement strand
AACCCTCATGATAAAAACACCTCTCTTAGTTTTATCCTACAACTAGGGAGTTTCCAACTATGATTTTTAAAACTAACAGTAACTCCTACAGAAGGATCTTCTAATTGAGGAGGAATAGGAACACGGATGTATGGAATAATTCTTCTTCCATCTACAGAATCAATTGTTAAATCTGTATGAATTATCATAGGCTCGTCAATAAAAATTTTCTTTAGAACATCATTTATCGAATAAGTACAAACTGTTTCTCCAAATTCATCTTGAGTTAATGGAGCTTGATATCCATTGCTATTTGAATCTAAATTGAGGATTAACATAAAAGTTTCAGATTTTTTTTTACGATCCTCTGGTTTATAAAAAGCTTCTGATTTAAATAGAGCAATTATAAAAACCATAGAGAGAACTAATACCATTAATGTAAATGGTATCCACTCAGAAATCTTCCCTGCTGCTAATAAAGATAAAAATATTGTTTCTATAATTAACATTGTTAGGGTAAAAAAACTTAGTGGACCTGTTACAGCTTTGATGAGATTAATCCTTTTACTTTGGTCCTTTTTGTCTTCCGTCATTTTATTTACTCTTTTTTTTAATTTTATTAACATTTATGTATTCTTAACATAAATGTATATTTTATGCTTAAGTAATTTTTATTTATAAAATTTTCTGCTAAAAGACTTTTTTTCTCTTTCTCGAAATTTTCGGTATCAACGTTCCTTATAACATTAGGAAATTCTTCATTAAGAGCTGAATCACCTTAGTAAGTTTCAGATTTTTTGTAGAAAGTTCTAAGTAGATTATTAAATTTATGATAGACACTAATGTAACCTTTCAATCTTAAATATTGTCGAAATAGAAAATTCTCAATTTTAATAAAATACAAAAAAACAGCAATCAGAGAAAAAGAGTAAATAGCTTTAAAAACTGATTTTTATTACTTAATTAGAACATCTAGGGTTAAAGGTTAAACATTTTGGGTAGGACTTGAACTATGGACTTTTTTAATGAGAATTTGAAGGAAACTGTGTCCGCGATTAATAAAATAGTCGGAGAAATAACCGTAAAAAGGATTAGGGCTGTTAACAAGATAAAATCGTCCAATCGCTCAAAAATTAACTTTATCTGGAGAGCGCTTAATTATCTGGTCGGGCAAAATGTCTTGAGGATTAATGGGGCTAAGAGCCCAAGGGCGTACATTCTTGTTAAAAAGGGAAAAATTGACGCTGAACAACTACTTCGAGAAAAGAAGTAAACTAGAAAACTAGAAAAGAGAATCCTTCTTATGAGGGAATATTTAAGGCTTTAATTTCTTAGGATTCCCCCATTTTTTATCGCGATGATTCCAGGTGAAGTTTAAGAGAGGATTGTGCTGTTTTAGGAACTCAGGATTCTTAAAAACCTCCTAGACCAAATCGTTTCGATCAACTATATCAGCCTTTATTTTATATTTCTCAATTTGAAGCGATTTAAATGAAACATCCAATAATTCTGACAATTCTCCGAGTTTTGATTCTGGTAAATAAAGCTTTATCATCAATCCTTTGCTAAATCCTACTTTTTGCGGAGGGCTTTGGCTATAATACTCTTACTTACGTAAGAAGGCTTCAAGAACGGATCTTTCGAGCAACCCGTGATAAGGAATGGGCGAGGGTTAAAAACCTTCAGAAGCTCCTTATCAGATCACATTCTGCGAGGCTCTTGGCAGTTCGACGTGTCACGTAGGAAAACTAAACCATTTGATGATCAATCCAAAAGAAAATTGACGCAGATATTAAATCTGAGAATGTGGATTTAAATTTCTTCTTCTGCCGTGGAGCCTTCCTAATTTCTTTAGTTTTTTTTTTAATTTTAATCGATATATAGTTATTTGAAATAGATTTAATAGTTGATTTAACTATATTAATTATAGTGATTAAATCAAAGGACAAATATAAAGAGGAATGGCGAAAATTTTGGAGTAATCCTGATATTTCAAATATTACTAAGATATATTATGGTATGGAATTTGAATTAGTTAGGGAATGTTGTACTGATGAGGAGAAAACAGCTTTAATTAATTTTTTCAAGAATAAATCACAATATTTCCCTTCCCTAAGTAAAGATATTGAAGAAATTGACATAAAAGAGTTATTCATTTTTGATTTTAGGAAAGAGCGTCTTATAAATAGATGGAAAATCGCCTCTTACTTTCATTCCTATACCTTAAAATCAATTTTAGGACTAATTGGATTTATTATATGTACCCTCATTTTGAATTTCCTATTACAATTAAATTTAATTTCAATATTTTTTAGTGAAGTCCATTTTTTAGTTAATATATTTTTACTACTAGGCTTAACAGGGATCTTTTATTTAATTACTATGTACTCATCAAGCAGAATAGGAGATAGGGATATTTTTTTTAAAAAAGTCCAACAATTACATAAATCAATTAGGTATTTTATTCTACCAATATTTCTAAGTATTTTTTTAACTTATATAATAATTAATGGAAATAGAAATCTTAACGATTTAGAGGTTGTTATTGAAGTTAATCAATTTCTATATCTTTGGTTTTTAGATTTTTGCTTATTCTCCTTTTTGCTTTCATTTCCAATTTATTTAATTGAGAATGAGAAAAAATCTCAATATTATTTATTTCGTTTTTTAAATTTGGTAAAAAATTGTAATGAAACTATTGAAAAATATATTTTCTTATATTTTAGCAATTTTATCGTAAATCTCAACCAACCTTTAAGAAATTCAACTGATTTAATAATTGCTAATATTAATGAGATAGAAAATAAATTTTATCAAGCATTCTTTTCAGGAAAAATGGAGTTTTTAGAACAATTTGTTAATAAATTTGAAGAGATTATCCTTAACCAAGATAAATATAACTTTTTTGAATTTAAATTTTCAACTTTAAAAGAGATTATCCAAACTCTAAACAATTTCTTTAAAGATTTTAAAATCCCTGAAATATCCTTTAAAAAATATTCTCTTACCGATTTTATTTTAGAAAGGTACAAAAAAATAAGCGTAATAATTATGGTCATAATTGCTATTATTACTACTATTATTTCTTTTCTAAACTTGATTATGTAATAAATTAATCAAATCCATACTTGATTTCAATCTATTCAGTGATATATCCTAAAAAGTATGTGAATTCGTTGCATTTTTAAAAAAAATTTCTACGGTTGGATTATTAAATAATTTATAAAAAAAAGACAAAAATAGTAAATTCAATATGAAAACTAGTTAAAATAGAGAAATTGCCATGAAAAAAAAAATTTTAAAATCTGATATGAAATATTTCTTAGTTTTACTATCTATAGGAACCTTCGCACTAATGCCAATTATAAAAGTCAATGCTTTTACAAGTTCACGTTTTTATGCTGGTTATGATTATTACGGTTATGAAGGAAGTGGTCCTAAGGGAGTTAGAGCTAATATATACTGTGTTTCCCCCTCTGTTCCTGTTGGGCATATGAGGTCCATTTCGATTACTACGATGCTAAGTTATAGTCCAATGTATTGGGTACAAATAGGATACACGAAACAAAATATGTTTTGGTATGTTATATGGAATTTTTACGCAGAAAGAAAAGATTCAACGGGATATGTATGCCCAAGGTGGGGTTTTCCACTTAGTGGTCATACGTACGATTTCAGAATTTATAAGAGTGGTAATGGGTATATTTGGAAAGTTTATGAAGGAAGTACACATCTTGGTCAGGGTGTTTTATCCGCTAATCCTAGCACTCCTGTTGATCTTCAAGCTAAAGCTGAGACTTCAAAAACATCTATCAGTATCGGGAACACTCATTACGATACAATAAGGTCTTACACTGGTTCATCTTGGAATTTATGGGACCGACATAATGGATGGGCTGATTATCCTTATAGGATACAACAGATTTCCCATTATGAGTTTAAAGCTTGGAGGGGATAATTAAATAATGAGAACAAAATCTAAATCTTTTTTAAGAGCATTTGTAATCCTAATTGCGGTATTAGTATTAGGTATATCACTTGTCAGTACGACTATGCCTATTCGCCGAGGACAGCCTGCAGATTTTTATAAAGTGTCTAGGGAGGTTTCCTTAGACGAAATGGTGGATACTGCTTATCGATTTAATTACTCAATATATATACCAATTGAATTACCGAATAATCATAAACTTACAACAATATATCTTAAGGATAGTCCCTTCATAGCAATAATTGTTTACAGTGCAGAGGGTAATAAAGATTACAAGACTTCTGAGCTAACTATTCAGATAACTCCATCACCGTCGCCTCCAACATATAACGAGCTGGTATCCCTAACTGAAACCTCAGAAAATGAAAAAGCACAAGAGATCAATAACTGGCCAGTACAGGTTAATGAAAAAGCGGATGTTGGTGGTGATATTGAGACTCAGAATAAATATGGAGATTATTTGCCTTTAGTAACAGCTTGGATCGATGGAATGAGATACATGATTAGCATTCGTACTATGAGAACAACAGAGGGGTTAGAAATGGTGAGTAACATGCGTTTACTTACAGCATGAATGTGACTCAGAAAAACTTATGTTATATTTAAAAACGAAGTAAATTAAAATTTAATCAATATTTTTTTTTTTTTAATCCTACCTGAATGATGAATAAATTTAAGATATCATATTGAGCTATTTCTTGAAGGAACATACTAACAAAAATATATGAATAGCTATACTTCAGGAATAGGGTAAGAATATATCGAATTTTCGGAAATAGTATAATTTATCTAAATTATACTTTATTAATATTTTTGACATTGTCTAGACATCAAACCGGACAATGCATATAGAAAATATTTTTCATCCCCATAGAATTAGACATTTGAAGGAATGATGGCATGATCAACGGATTTTTTTTTTTAAGGAAATATATATTATAATAGGAGTAGAAAGTTAGATAATATTGCAGAAGGATCAAATTTTCTTTTTACTAGTAATAAATGATTATCTCGAATTAATAGAACTCCTACTCCAATATGAGGTCGAATTGGGAATCTCCGTGTGTCAAATGCAGTTAATTTTTCTCTATCAACCATAACTTTACATTTTGTTATATTTTTTAAATAGTATTACGATTGAAAAATTATAAAGATATATAATTTAATGTGAATTTTATGGTTCGCCCATGGTATTGGCCTAGAACAGGGATGCCTGAAAAAGCAGAGCCTTTTACTTGGATTATAAAGAAGAGAATAGCTGCCTCTTGGTGGCCAGATCCCTCGGTTATTAAAAGATATAAAGAAGAAGGTATTAAAGTAATCATAAATTGTTCGGAATTTGATAACCATTCTGAAATTCCCAAGGATTTCAAGTTTTTTCACATAAATATACCCGATTATGGAACTCCAACAGATTTACAAATAAAGAAGTTTTTAGAGATTACAAACAAATTTGCAGATGGTAAAGAACCAATAGTAGTCCATTGCGTTGCAGGTTGCGGAAGAACTGGTATATTGATTGTTGTATGGGCAGCCTTTAATGGTTATCTTCGCAATGAAATAGATCCAGCAAAATGGATTAGGAAACTTAGATCTTGTTGCCTTGAAACAAAAGAACAAATGGAATTAGCACGAAAAATAGCTAAAAAGTATCAAAAACATTAATAATGTAAAATATTTTAAGAATTGAATTTATTGTATTATTAAGAATACTATTTTTTTTTGCTCTACTACAGATATTATTAGTATGCCTCAAGAAATAGAACAAATGAGTCGCCCTCCATCAAGAAGTCAAACCCGCCCAGATACTCAACAGGAACCTCATGCAAGTAGTCATCAAGCTGAAGATACAGTTGATCAATACATTCAATCAATTCAGCATGAACTTACAGGAGAAAGGGCTAAGAAAGTTGATGAGATAATGGGACTAATCAAATCACACGTTAAAGAGAATATGACTAGAAACTATGAGCAAGTTTTTAGACAAATTCATCCTGATAGGTTGAATCGAGCATTTAAAATGTTAAAAACAACGAAACGGAAATCAAAAAGAATGACTTATTTATTAGAGTGGTTCTTCAGCTCAACGCTTCTATCTAAAATAGAACTTAAGGTTGAACATTGGCAAGTATCATCACAAGCGACTCAAGGAACTACAGGGGTATACACAGCTGGAATTGATTTCTCTCGATATGATCAAATCGTTAGAGATTTTCCGGATAATAAGCTAGAAAAAGTAATTAAAGTATGTAAAAGAATTATCCAAAAACCTACTAAAGATGCATTACAGAAGCTTGGTCAATCACTGATAGCAGCTACAGGTCACGATGAGCACCTCTACTTCACAGACTGAATATAATTAATATTAAAGAAAAAAAATTGATGATTTTTTGATTCGTGGCTATTTCCTTGAATCTTTCGATTTTAAAGAAATTAATTTATTCTTTTTAAATTGAATTCAATTTTCTGAAATCTCAGGATTAAAATGAATTTCTTGCTGTCATTGAACAGACACAACCTAATGCTTTTTTAGTTGTATCAGCACAACAGCTAATATTTTTAAAAATAAGACATATCTCTCACACCGACCTAATCGATGAAGTAGAGATGTTCATAGAAATGCAGCAGTTCATTTTGAAGATTATTAAAATTATGTAAAGCTTTTAAGAAAATCTTATTACTCGACTGATTAATATTGTATGAATGGTATATCGCTAACTCTTCTAAGTGCTTAAATTTTTTAATTTGAAGCAATGCATTATGATATTGATCTGAATAATGCTTATTATCTATTAATATTTCTAACTCGATAATATGATTTTCTTCTATACAAAAATGCATTTTATTATCGTCTCTTAAAGAAGTATACTCTCTCGAATCTTTTAGACATGTTGTAAGCGTATATTTAAGAGGAATAAATTTTGTTATACTCTTTATTATCTCAGCTTCTTCTAAAGGTAGAAGATTGTCGAAAAGATCTTCTTCAGTTAGATACGTGAGATAATTCTCGTCAGTCATTTCAATGAAAAAACGTAATGTTTTTATTCCGCCTTTCTCGATTCTAAAAATAATTTCTTCTTTTAAGAGTGTTTGAAAATGGGGTATTCCTCTTTTGGATAATTCTGCTAAAATTGGAAAACTAAGGTATCTAGTTAACACACGAGTATCATAATTGTTTTGTGCCCAAGCTTGCATATTCGAACAATGTGCCCAGAATTCTTCTTCAGGGGTTATTGAAATCTCTTTTTTAGGAAATTTATTTTTTTTTTGAAAATCTAGAATGTCATCAATATTGTTAAAATCATCATACTTTTCAAATTCACTTGGAACAATATTAAGAGCCAATTTTTGACAAGTTAAAAATAAAGAATCTTGAATAAATATTATAGTTTTTAAGAGAATTAATTTTAAAGAAATGTATTCGTTTACTACAAATACTTTAGAGGGTGTGTACAGATCTTTAAATTCCTCTGAGTTTCTTAATGATTTGAATCTTTTATCATTTAAAAATTCTAAAAGATAATAAATCTCTAATCTGAAACATTTTTCTAAATATTTAATTGAATTGACGATGTCTCCTTTGTTAAAATAATTTAACGCTTTCTTATATTTCTTAAAAGCTTCAGTTTGAGAGTACATTCAAATAGAAAAAAGAAAGGTTTATTTATTAATTATATCTCTTTATTCATTTATTAATATATTTGATAAGATAGAAGTCTATTATTGACGGTGGTTTTCAATTATTTTATCAATAATATTTTGAGGGAGTAATTTGTACCAGACTGGCATCTTGCCCAATATTCCGTTATAGAAATCTACGGAAGATTCTAGAGCTTGATAAGGTTCGTATAAATAGTAGCCATTTTCATTAAAGGTAACACATTCGATTTCATATCCGGAAGCTGAAATACCAAACATCACTTTTTTGGATGATTATTATGACTAAGTACTATGCGATATTATGAGATATTAACGAAACTCATATTCAACTATTCTTAGGATAATATATTTGATTAGAGAGTATTTTAATACTGATTAAAAACAAATTTCATCCTACAAAAGCCAGCGATAAAAGGTGTCGTATCGCTTTTCCCTATTTAATTAGGAGCCCAAGGTGGAACAGCAAATAGAGAAAAGACATAAACAGTAATATATTCTGTTTCTAAATTAAATCTCAGCCTTTGGTACCCGCTTCCCAAGTAATCGTATTTACCTTCTTACTTATGGGATCATAATTAGGTATATAATCTTCTCTTATAAGACCAGATAACATATTGTCTATATATTTAAAATTCTGGTTCTCATAGTTAGGAGTAATATTTTCAGTATCATAAAATTTAGTCTTATATTCTACGACAACAGAATTAAAATCTTGTGGTGCAACACTAGCAGGAGGTTGATCTTTTTGTATATAATTTATAAAATTAGCTTTATAAGTGCCTGGATCCTTTTCATTATAGATATAAAGCTTATTTATGATCTTTACTCCTTCAGAGTAATCTTTTTTTATTTGTTCAAAAGATTTCGGTTCAAATTCCAATAAAAAATCAAATAGATGTCGTTTAATATCTGGGAGTTTTGGAAATCTTTCAGTAAAACCCGAATATTCAATAACTTCAGGAATAAATATACTAAATTTTGAAACATTTCTTTTTAATACCTGTTCTTTTTTAGTGTTGATGACAGCGTGAGGAATATACGCATTTAAAGCATTTTCAGTAAATTTTTGAGCATATACAGAATGACATTGAATTAGGGCTCTAAAAAAATCAATTTTATTTCGTTCTTCCTTCTTTTCCTTTCTAATTTCTAAGATTTTTTTAATTATATCAAATAAAAGGGCTCCTATTGGAATTAATAATTCTGTCATATAATTATTTTCTATTCTAAACTATTTAATATTTTACCTATATGTAAAATTATTTTCCCCCAAATAATTAGAAGTTCAACGCAATAGCGTATCAAAAGTGAGAAGAAGGCATCTTCGGCGATAAGATATGTTGTATCGCTTTTTCTCTTATTAATTATGGGCTTCACGACTTAAAACACCAGTTATCGGGGAGGATGGGGAAAAAGATATATTTCTAAAGTGTGCATTATAAGATAAGACAAAGGAATAAATATGATTAGGGGAAAAAAATGGTAGAATATTTTTTATATATTGAATTACCTTTTAATTATGCTTCTTTAGAATTTGAATCATATTTAGATAAACCAGAAAAAGTTAATTATACTGATCTTGGAGGAAATAATATTATCTTAGAGATCTCAAAGATTATAGAACCGAATTTCAAAGAATATTTTCATACTTCATTCCAAAAATTAATTCAAGAAATAGAAATAATTGAATTATTTACTATAAAATCTTCAAATTTAGCTCTGTTTTTTCTTATATTTAAAATTGAGATTAAATTAAGTGAATCTGAATATTTTATTGATGAACAAATCGATAAAATACTAAAATGGTTCCCAATCATTTTTGATTTTTATCCAGAAGTCCCAAGATTGGAGAGAATAATTACAAATATTCCGATAACTAAGAACATTACGGATAAAATGGTGGGACATTTTATTCGGTTATTTAGTCAAAAAAAAATAAGATCATTAAGAATGGCTGATTTTAATTTTCAATCTTTTATCTCCGAATACCCTCGGTTATCAAATTCTAATATTTTATTCAAACTTTATAAAAAATTACAAAATTATTACAAAGATTTGTTTTGGAATTATAAATTTTCTATTCACTCATTCAATTTTTATGGTAAAATACCAGAACAAGAAAAATCAGATTATATTACCATATTTAAAGAATTAATTAATGCGTTTCATTCTTATTTGATTTCCTTATATTCTTATATTGGAGAAGATATGACAGATTTTCTTAGAGAAATAGAGTCTTTTCGATATAAGATGAGTCCTTTAGAGTTTGGAAAATTAATTGAATATGAGCAATTTTTTGAAAAACTATATGAAATTTTTTTTTCAAATGAAATTCCTGAATGGTGTAGGGGAAAATTTGAGAAATGGGTCTTTGAACATTATAAAGATGATGATTTTTCTATTAATCAACCTGTAATGATTTATAGCTTACCAGACTTCCCAAAAACTTATCTCAAATTAAGAATACGACTTCAAGAGATATTAAATAATGTGAAAAACCTTCTTTTTAATAAATCTAGCTTGATAAAGACATTCACAAAAAAGCAGCTTGTAGAGAAATTAAACTCAATTAAATATGAGAAGGATTTTCGGAAAGAAATTCTTATTCCAATATTAAAAGATTTAGGATATGATAATATCCAAGATATTCATGGTCAGCACGAATATGGAGTAGATATTTTATTTTCTAAGATTAATAATTTTGGTATAATGGAATGGAATGGTATCGTAGCTAAGATTGGGAATATCAATTTAGAAATAGGAACTGAGATTAGTCAAAATTTTAAAAAGATGATTATACAAATTTATCAAGCTAAGGGTATGAACCATTTAGAGAAAAATTATGGAAATGTAAGAATTACAAGAGTTTTTGTTGCTACAAATGGCAAAATTAACTTTCATGCTAGAAATATCCTTTCTCAAAAAGATCCACTAATTGAAGGAAATATTTTTTTTATAGATAATGATACTCTGTTGAGCTTATTTTAATTTTCTTTTTAAGAAGTGGGAGATAATAGAGAGATCTTTTGATAATCTCCGTTCTCCTTTCCCAAATCAGGCTTTTTATTATTTATCCCAACTCAAAAAAGGCTCCTTAGCAGATTCTTCCCAGAAATCTAGATCCTTATATCTTAAAAGTTTTTAAAGTATTTTGTTCTTCTGATATTATCTCTTCTAATTCTTGTTGTAATTTAATTACAAGTTCTTTTGGTACTGAAAATTTTTCTTCTTGTAATTTTTCTTTAAAACCTTTAATATAGTTTTGTTGGTATTCTTTTTGTAACATATAATAAATTATAGCATTATCAATTATTTTAGGAATTGTTGGATTCCATTTATTATCAATTAAGTCCGCTGATTTAATTTTTTGGGCGATTCTCCAAGAATATTGGAATATCCTTAGAAATGAGCGGGGATCAAGCGAATTTTTATGATTTTCATATACCGAAAAATATCTCATTATATTCCTACTGTCTATAGGTATTATCAATTCTGGTAAAAGAAAGTGAAGTGTTTTAGAATTAGACACTATTCTTGGATTACTTTCCATTAAGTCCAACCCCTTATATAAACTCTTTAATTTTAATTTAACAATTTCAATATTGGCTTCTGTCAATTCATTTAATTTGAAATCAGATAAATCTATGATATTTTCCCTTTGATTTATTAGCATTCCTTCAAATTCTTTATAATTTCTTATCTTAGCATTTCGAATAGCCATATCCCAAGAAATTAAAGTAGAATAAATTAATACTATAAACTCATTGTTAACTTTATCCTTAAGTAATTCTTTAAGGGTAAATTCTGTTCTTTTCTGAATAATTAACTTATAGAAGTAATAATCCAATTTTTTCCTATAACCCCATTCATTGAAACCTTTAATTAAAACTGTGATATTATTAGCGATTTCATTAATAAGAATTTGATTTAGTTTGTCTTTATCTTCCATTTTAATCATATTTAATTTTAAAATATTATTGCAAAGATTGTTGTTATTTAGTTTAAATAATTATAACATTATTTCTTTTATTTGTTTCCAATTATAAACTCTTTTAATCTTACTATTTTCTTTAAAATCCTGATTCCATGGTTGGTTATATAATAATAATTATTAGTTAAGGAATTTCTAAACTCTTGAATTTTAAAATCATCTTATATTAATTATATGAAATTTTTATTTTGAGAAAGCATCCCAGTAAGTGGATGGAGGTATAAAATTGGAAGGAAAAAATTTTAACCCCGATTCATTATTTTCTGAAGGAACACCCCCATAAAATTTCCAAGTCATATTAAAAATAAATTCATCTGATAATTCATCGAATAATATGAAATCTCGTTGCTTTCCGATGCTTTATTTTCTTTTTAAAATATTTAGAAGTATAAGTAATTACAAATATAAATATAGACAGAGCTATAATAATTATTAATATCATCACTATCAGAGGAATATCCCCATCTATATATAATTTAATATAAGTATAAATTATAAGAGGAAAAATCGTATAAATCATAACATAACATATCTTTTTTTCTGTTTCCAATCTCATTTTTATATCACCCCATTACATAATAAAACATTAATAATTCCTTTTTTGTTAAGTCTTTCAAGATTTAGCATTAATTCCCTTAATAACTTACTAAGAAAGAATTAAGAGCTTCGTGGCAATATTCCAAATTTGATAGCTTCTAACATGATATCATAGAAACTTATGTCTTTCTCAGAATCTTTACTTTCTTTTTCCCGTTTTTTACCTTTTTTCATAATTCTTTTTTTCTTTTTTATCTCATCTTTAACAATTTTCATATT
>SDBV01010094.1_pt1 | contig 12434 bp, 8 predicted proteins | sample 2277081 | NCBI WGS metagenome assembly SDBV01 (sample SAMN10402039, study PRJNA504765) | marine sediment metagenome | isolation source: marine sediment core GS10_PC15, 223 cmbsf | place: Arctic Ocean: Southern Knipovich Ridge | collected 2010 | reverse complement strand
CAAAACTAATTAATGAAGGTAAGGCGAAGATCGCCTTTAACCCATCCGGCGGACTTCATCACGCAGGGCAGGACTACGCATCGGGCTTTTGCTATGTAAACGATGTCGTCTTAGGCTGTATGGAGCTAACCGACGCCGGCAAAAGAGTTTTGTATCTCGACGTAGATGTCCACCACGGCGACGGCGTACAGAACGCATTCTGCACAAGAGACGATGTGATGACAATTTCGCTTCATCAGTCAGGCAGAACACTTTTTCCCGGAACTGGTTTTCCGCAGGACATCGGTTCAGGCGATGGTAAAGGTTACAGCGTAAACGTGCCCTTACCGCCTGGCACTTATGATCGTGTTTATCTAAAAGCGGTCGATCACGTCGTTCTTCCTCTTATTGAGTTTTACAAGCCGGACTGTTTCGTCGTCGAACTTGGCGCAGACGCTCTTGCAGGTGATCCGCTTGCCAACTTAAACCTCACCAACAATACATACGCCGACGTTTTTGAAAGGCTGCTAAAGTTTGACAAGCCGATTCTTACTGTTGGCGGCGGAGGTTATGACGTAGCCAATACCGTAAGGGCATGGGCGCTTTGCTGGGCAACTCTTTGCGGTCAGTCCGATCAAAGTGAGTTAAGGGATAAGAGAACTTCACCAGATAAGGAACTTACCGGAATGATAGAGCCGAGCGTTGACGAGGTGATAAGCCAGGTCAAAAAGAATGTCTTTTCTTTTCACGGGCTTTAACAAGTTTCAATTTTAAATCGCCAGACTTCCAAATCACGCACCGATCTCGTGTGCGCTGGATGTACCTCTCGGGATTCTGATCTCCTCGACCATGTTCTGCACGGATTCCGGGGGAGGGCTTGTGAAACAAGAGACGGTCAAAGTAGTCGCAAAATTCAAAAGCATCCCTACTATACCAATACCTTCCGGAGAGATACCCATAAACCATCTCTCCGGGACATTGGCTGACGGGTTAATAAATTTGAAATAGATGATATACGCAGCCGTAAAAGTGATGCCTATAAACATCCCGGAGATAGCTCCTTCTTTGTTAACACGCTTGGAGAAGATACCAAGCAGTATTGCCGGGAAGAACGACGAAGCAGCCAATCCGAAAGCAAAAGCGACGACTTGAGCGACGAATCCGGGTGGGTGGATACCGAAATACCCGGCAAGGATCACCGCAACTCCTGCCGCAATTCGAGCAAACAGCAGCTCCTGTTTTTCAGATATATCGGGAAAGATAATTTTTTTCATCATGTCATGAGAGATAGACGTCGAGATCACTAACAGCAATCCAGCCGCGGTCGATAATGCTGCGGCTAAACCGCCGGCTGCGACCAGTCCTACGACCCAGTTTGGCAATTGTGCGATCTCAGGGTTTGCCAGGACCATGATGTCACGATCGACAAATAGTTCGTTTTCGTTATCGGTAGGTTTGTTGCTAACCAAACGCTGCCCATAAACGCCGGCCTCTTCATGGAATTTAGGGTTCCCCTCGAAGGCCGATCCGCTACGGTACTGGATTACACCGTCCTCGTTTTTGTCGAGCCATGCGATAAGACCGGTTTTTTCCCAGTTTGAAAACCAGGATGGGATCTCAGCGTATGATGTTTCATTGACCGTTGTGATCAGATTCGTCCGGGCAAAAGCGGCGATCGCAGGTGCTGTGGTGTATAGGATGGCTATAAAGATCAGCGCCCAACCGGCAGAGAGACGTGCGTCTTTTACCCTTTTAACTGTGAAGAAGCGGATGATCACGTGAGGAAGACCAGCAGTTCCTGTCATCAGAGCAGCCGTAATGCAAAAAATGTCTAACTTACTTTTGACACCGGAAGTGTAAGCCGCAAACCCCAGTTCCTGGTTCAGACCGTCAAGTTTGTCCAGCAGGTAAACTCCGTCAGATCCGCTTATAATGCTGCCGAAACCGAGCTGAGGAATCGGATTATTCGTCATCATGATCGAAATGAAGATCGCCGGAACTAAGAACGCGAAGATCAGAACGCAGTATTGAGCTACCTGGGTATAAGTGATACCCTTCATTCCGCCCATCACGGCGTAGGAAAATACGATTCCCATACCAAGAATTACACCGGTATTGATATCAACTTCGAGAAATCGTGAAAACACAACCCCTACTCCACGCATTTGACCGGCAACATAAGTAAACGAGACAAAGATTGCGCAGCATACTGCAAGGACGCGTGCGACGTTGGAGTAGTATCTTTCGCCGACAAAATCGGGAACGGTGTATTTACCGAACTTGCGCAGGTACGGCGCCAAAAGCAAGGCGAGCAGGACATATCCCCCGGTCCAGCCCAACAGGTAGATCGATCCGTCTCTGCCCATGAAGGAAATTACACCTGCCATGGAAATGAACGATGCAGCCGACATCCAGTCCGCAGCCGTTGCCATACCGTTAGCCAGCGGTGAGACGCCTTTGCCCGCAACGTAGAATTCGCTGGTCGAAGAGGCGCGCGCCCAGATCGCAACGGCGATATAGACAATGAATGTGAATGTTACGATAATATAGGTCCATGCTTGTATACTCATAAGTTTTTTACTCCTCTTCCTCGACGTTGAACTTTTTATCCAGTTTGTTCATCAGTCTTACGTAGAAAAAAATGATGATTACAAAGACGTAGATGGAACCCTGCTGAGCAAACCAGAAACCGAGTTTGAAACCTCCGATCTTTATTTTGTCCAATTCGTCGACGAAAATAATACTGCAACCGTAAGAAACGACGAACCAGATGCCCAGAAGAACTGAGAGGTATTGCAGGTTTTTTTTCCAATATTGCGTTTTGTTGTTTTGCTCAGACACGACAATTCTCCTTACACTGACATTATGTGTTTATCTTGTTTTATCCGAAAACCGATAGTTTTCGATTTCAACAACCCTCCCATTGATCCTGAAACTATTCAGACCATAGAGTTGATCGTTGACGAGGTGATCAAGCAGATCAAAAAGAATATCTTCAGAGCGAACAGAATTTAATCGGTTCCTATCCTGATTTGTACATTTTGATCCGCCGTAATACATACAATTTAGCGAAAGAACTTTCTTATCGCAATCGTGGTAACTACTGGATTATATTTGGGCGCATAAAAAAACGGCACCTGCAACCAACGTCACAGATGCCGTTATCTATTTGTAAATCTACTTTACGCTTCGGTTGGCTCTTCAACAGCTTCGATCGTATGGTGCGGCGGTTTTAAAGCAAACACCGTTATCGCAGCAAGGATCAAAAGGACTGATGCGCCGATGTATGCAACATTAAACGATTGATGTTTAACATACATCGCACCTGCAAGCTTTGCCAGCATAAATCCGCCGACGCCCCAGGAGGTAAACACCAGCCCATAGTTCATACCGAAGTTCTTTGTCCCGAAATAATCCTTCGTGATCGATGGGAACAACGCAAGGTTAGCTCCGTAGTTCGCTCCGATAAGTGCTGAGATAACACACATAACTGGGATCGAGCCTAAAATATTATCAGCGGTTGCCTTGGAAATAATAAAGATAAGGATCGCCTGCGACACGAAACAAATAAACATCGTGCTTTTCCGCCCGATCTTATCGCTGAATATGCCGGCTATAACTCTTCCGCCGCCGTTACCTATCGCAAGCACTGCAACAAGAACAAATCCAAGGCTGATTCCAACCTGCTTATCGGCAATGGATGCAAGTTTTGATATTATCATTAGTCCCGCTCCGGCACCGCAGGCATACATAAACCACAGCAGCCAGAACTGGACTGTCTTAAGCATTTCGCTCGGAAGGAAGTCCTCTTTCTTTTTGGCAGGTGGTTCTTTGCCTTCGGCAAGTGCTGCTTCTCTGGCCATCGCCTCGCGTTTTTTGGTTCCGACCTCGCCATATTCCATTATGAACTGGAGTACAAGATGAGGGGCCTTTAGCAGCTGGGCAAGTCCCACAACGACAACTAAAAACGCTATACCCAGCACCATCAGCATCGTCTTAAAGCTGTAAGCTGCCATAAGCCACTTAGCCAAAGGTGCAGCATAGACGCTTGCAAGTCCGAATCCGGAAACAACGATACCGGCGATCATACCTGTTTTAGCAGGCGGGAACCATTTTACCGCAGGCGGTGTTGCAGACGCGTACCCAAAACCGATACCTGCTCCTGCAAGCACTCCGAATGCCATGATAAAGCCAACCAGTGATGTAGTAAAGCTTGCGACAATAAACCCGATACCTACTAAAATACCGCCTATCGTTGCGACAAGTCGCGGGCCGATCTTATCCTGCATTCGACCGGCCGGGACCATTACCAAACAGAAAACCAGACACGCAACAGAGTACGGCCACGATTTATCCGATTCATTCCAGCCCCATTCTTCCGGGATGCCCTTGCTGATAACGCTCCACGTGTAAAGAATACCGAGTGCAAGATTGATTCCCATGCCGGCAAACGTTACTTGCCATCCATGATTGTCAACTTCTTCTCCAGTGGAAGTCATAGCTTTAGTCATAATTGTTTTCCTTATTTAAAATTGGCCGGACGCATGTCACCACACGCCCGGCCGAATATTCTTTAAGCCAGGTTAATTATAAAGTTATTAACCTCTGCCCTTGATCAGATCTTCTACCACGCCCGGATCGGCAAGTGTTGAAATATCACCGAGGTTATCGGTGTCTTGTTCTGCGATCTTGCGAAGGATACGACGCATGATCTTGCCAGAACGAGTCTTAGGCAGTGCTTTTGCAAACTGGATCGCCTCAGGTGTTGCGATTGGGCCGATCTCTTTCCGTACGTGCTTGATCAGTTCCTTTGCAAGCTCGTCACTTTCTTCAACGCCGTCAATAGGTGTTACATAAGCGTAAAGTCCCTGGCCCTTAATATCGTGCGGCACAGGTGTAACCGCCGCCTCTGCAACCTTAGGATGGCTAACCAGTGCGCTTTCGACTTCTGCCGTTCCGATACGGTGACCGGAAACATTCACTACGTCATCGATTCGACCCATCAGCCAGTAGTCGCCGTCTTCATCGATACGACAGCCGTCACCTGCGAAGTAAATATCGTCATACATTGTAAAGTATGTATCGATGAAGCGGTCATGATCGCCCCACATCGTTCGCATCATACCGGGCCACGGCTTGCGGATAACAAGCTTACCCCCTTCGTTGATGTCGCATTCGGAAGCATCGTCGCGAAGCACTGCTGCGTCAACACCGAAGAAAGGTCTTCCGGCACTACCGGGCTTGAGCGTATGAGCACCTGGCAACGGCGTGATCATAAATCCGCCCGTTTCGGTCTGCCACCAGGTATCGACGATCGGGCACTTTTCGTGACCGATCTTCTCGTGATACCACATCCACGCCTCAGGATTGATAGGCTCGCCTACGCTGCCGAGGATACGGAGTGAATCAAGTTTGTACTTAGCCGGCCACTCGTCGCCGAGTCTCATCAAAGCACGAATCGCCGTAGGTGCCGTGTAGAATACCGTTACGCCGAACTTATCGCATATCTGCCAGAACCTTCCGGCGTCCGGATATGTCGGTACACCTTCGAACATCAGCGACGTAGCACCGTTGGCCAGCGGGCCGTATACGATATAGCTGTGACCGGTTACCCACCCAATGTCAGCAGTGCACCAGTAAACATCGTCATCGTGAATATTGAAGACGGTCTTATGTGTTAACGTTGTATGCAGAAGGTAGCCGCCGGTCGTATGAACAACGCCCTTAGGCTTACCCGTCGAACCCGATGTATAAAGAATGAACAGCGGGTCTTCGGCATTCATTGGCTCAGCCGCACAATCTTCGCTCGCCTCTGCCATCACATCGTGATACCAGTGATCGCGATCGGGTTTCATCTCGCAGGGCTCGTCATTAACTTCGACAACGATAACATTCTCGATCGTCGGACAGTCCAGAAGTGCTTCGTCTGCAATGTTCTTAAGGTGAATATGTTTACCCGCGCGAAGCGAAACGTTTGAAGTGATAAGCATCTTACAGTCACTATCGGTTACTCTGCCCTTGATCGCATCAGCGCTGAATCCGCCGAAGATGATCGAGTGGATCGCTCCGATACGCGTGCAAGATAGCATTACGATCGCAAGCTCCGGGACCATCGGCATATAAATAGCTACGCGGTCGCCTTTTTTGATGCCCTTTGCTTTCATAACGTTTGCGAATTTACAGACTTCCTTATGAAGTTCTTCGTAGGTGTATTTCTTAACAGCATCTTCGGCTTCACCTTGCCAAAGGATCGCTGTCTTCTTAGCGACTTCTGTGCCAAGATGTCTGTCAAGACAGTTGTAAGATACGTTCAGCTCACCATCCTTGAACCAGGTATGCTCGATCTTGCGGGCCTTAGTGTCCCAGGTGTACTCAAGACTCTTGGTAGGCTCTTTCGACCACGTCAGTGTCTTTGCCTGCTCAAGCCAGAAACCGTCAGGATCCTTGATCGACTCTTCCCACATCTTTTGGTACTCTGCTTCATCGTTGATGTGAGCGTTGGATTGAATGTTTGCAGGTGGCGGAAATGTTCGCCCCTCAGACTGTAGTGATTGCATGCCTTTCTTATCATCTGCCATGTTAATACACCGTGCCCTTTCAAGAAGTAAATGATTGTTGGACCCCTTTTCCCCAAAAAATCGATGGTAGGGTAAACTCATCCTGTACCTTATCAATCCCCATCCGAATATCAACTAAAAATCACGTATTTTTGACATTTTGTGAATAAATAGAGGTGATCTCGGATATGCTCAGCACCATGGGGCCATATTTTATTTTAAAACATCGACTTTATGCATTTTTATCGTCAATATTCCAAAATAACGTTAGAGCACTTTAATATTTTCTGCTTCGCTTTATGCTGTCGCCAGGACGAGGCTGGCAAAGAAGAAAACGCCGCGATATTGAAATATCGCGAGTATTTCTGATGCCGTCAGCCGAAGCCGCAACAGGCAGAAAGCGAGCACGAAAAATTAAATTGCTCTAATATACACCTCTAGCGTCCAATACTCACACACCTCTTATATTGGTTTTTGAGCGCAAAACTTAACCTGCATCCCGCTAATCTCCCGTGTAATAACCGCTTTTTCACCCTCATTTTAGGCTGAAAACGCATGTTTCCTCATTAATGTCTGCTGGCATGGATGGGCAGATACAGTTGAACGCACGTTGCAGAAGATTTTTATGTTGAAGTCGCCTTTCTTATCCCTTTTAAATAAATTACAGTGATAATTCTAAAAGTTAAAATTTTCATATACATCCTTTGCAAAGTCGAGAGTTTCTTTGGCTAACTTCAAACCACCAAGACAATTCTTTGCTTTACCAAGCCATTTTGCAATCCTACCCTTATCAGGAGAATCCTCTTCGGTTAATTCATCTTTAACTTTTTCAAGATTTAGTATAGCGTCATGTTTTTCGTTGTCGTCGCCTTCCTTATCTTTTTTTAAGGCATCAATTAAATGTTGTATGACTTCGACTTGTTCTTTTATGCCCTTAAATGAATCTGCAATTTTGATACTTGAATCTGTTAGTGAATTGTTGTCGCCTTGATTAACATCTGATGAATTATTTGCTATATATTTTCTTGTGTCCATAGAGCCTCCTGATTGAAGATAAAAGTTTGCTGGTGGATTTATACCTTGTTGGCTTGTCATAAAACGATCAATTATTTTTTCATATAAACCAACAGTATTTTTTAATAGATTTTGATTAGATTGAAGGAAATTTATTCTATTTTTCAATGTTGTTAAAACGAGATCATGCTCTATAGGTGAGATTATAGCGGGCATGTCTTCAAGGGCTTGGCCTGAAGCAATTTTGTCTAAATATTCCTTTAAATCTTCTCTTACTTGGTTGGGATTAACACATATGCCACTTTCTCCTAAGGTGAATTTAAATGCGATTTTATCTGGTATTGAAGAATCAATTGAAAAGTAAACTAAATATCCTTTTAGTTTGCCGTACTCTTCAAATCCTTTCAATAAATCATGAAAAAGCGAACGTTTACTTTCAGGCATATCGACAATGATATACCCCCCACTATCATGAACTGCTTCTTCTTCACTCTTTTTCTCCTTATCCAACTGTAGCTCAATAGAATCTTTTACAGTTTGTGCGGCAGTTTGTGCGGCAGCTTGTGCATCTTTTCTTGATAGCTCTATTTTTCGTTCCAGTTTATCTATTTGCGATGCTGTTCGGCGAGCCACATCCGATTGAAATCTGTTCTCTTTCCCTAACTCTTCTTGAACTCTCATCTGACGAAAATAAAATAATGCAAGTAACATTAATATGGTTACTACGAACACGAACAAAATTATCTGAAAAATATCAACATTAAACATAATCACCTCTTTTTCATCTAACTCTATCAAAAATCACGGTTTATGTGCTTCTTTGACCGTTTCGAATGCTTCATTCCCGCCTTCGAATGCTCCATTCCCGCCTTCGAATGCTCTATTCCCGGCCTTGAATGCTCCATTCCAAGCTTCAAAAGAGCCATTCTAATTACTCTCTGTCGCATGGCGACCTTCAAAAACCTCATTCCACGCCGACTTTGCCATGGATCAGACTACAGCTTGTGCTTATGTTTCGTCATCCTTATTTAGGAACCCATTGAGACCCATCCAGAAGGCAATTTCTTGGATTGCATCTGCACGTCCTCCAAATGCTTCGAGCAAATCTTCGCTGATTTGGCCAGTTCGTATCGATGCATCAAGCACATTTTCTGGATCGTTCGTCTTCATAAAACTAACTGGGAAAAATTTAAGAATTTCGGCCATCTTTTTGCTTCTCATCTTGGGCGAATAGTGATAGGTTTTCCTTATCCTGTTGTCTTCCTCCTCACTATCCCTACTTGATCGACGCCGGTCATTCATCTCCAGCATATTCATCATTCGCCGTTGTCCTGATTTGAGACGATAAATAGCTTCTTGAATTTCCATTACTGGATTCATTTGGCTTTGCTCTATCAAGGAGGCCAAAACTCGGCCCTGTTCACGAATTCTTACGAGAACCTCCTCAAGCAATGGGTCGATCTTGGGTTTGGCTTCTTCAGGTTCGCCACTCTTCTTGCGAGCTTCGACAAGTTCAGCTTTGAGTTCTTTAATATTATCATTAATCTTTGGCCACAAAGCTTCCATCAATGTGGCGAGCTGTTCTCCCTCAAGGCCATCCCCACAGGCCTTAGCAAGATCGTTTACAAGTTCCTTGAATTCTTTCTCATTAAACAAGGTAGCGTGAAAGGAGGCAAGAGGTTCCTTCAGTTCCGACTTTTTTACGTCGAGCAAGAGAGGGCATACATGCGTACTATCGTCAATTGTCTTGGATAGAGCGCCTGCCTCGAAATGAATCCACTCTGAGGTAAGGTTCTCAGGTGTAAGACACAGGATGCCGAACTTCGTTGAACCAAGTGCTTTCGCTATCTCCGTGTGCCATCGTTTGCCTTTAGTTATATCTTCAGATATGAAGATGTCTACGCTTCTTACAAATAGCGGTAAATATTTCTTTAGAAGTAACGCCATCTTCTGACTGACTGTGCCAGACCAAGCCAGGAACACAGAGGTTTTCCCGGTTACTGTGTTATCAACTACATTTTCATTATCATCAACCATTCTTTTCTCCTTTCAACTTTTCTTTTCCAACTCCATTTTCATCAGTAAGCAACTTAGCCGGCCATAGGCCGGAGATGGCGTTAGCCATCCTATCCGCTATACGCCATACGCTACCCGCTAATACAAATTAGCACCACTTCCGTAAAATTACAACCAAAAAAGAGTAAATTGTCTGCTTTTATCTTTTCCCTGCGTCCCAGCGCCCCTGCGGCCACAGCATCCTTGTTAATCCAGCCTTTTTCCTGTTGATCCTGTCTAAAAAAAAACCTTTTAATCCAGCGTAGCTGGAAGTTTTGAACATTATCTTTTAGATATTTGAATTTGTTTCGTATTTCGTGTTTCGTATTTCGTGCTTCTCTCTAATCCTGTCGATCCTGTCTTAAAAAAAGCTGATAGCCGACCGCTGATAGCTGATAGCTAATAGTTGCTTTTATCCTATTTTATCCTGTGATCCTGTCTAAAAAAAAGTTTAATTTTTACAAAACTTTCTTGCTTTTTTAAAATATTATGGTATAATGCGATTTAACCCAGCAGGGTTAGCAAGGTCAGAAGACCAAGGAGATCATATCTCGCCAGTTGGCAAATCTCGAGTTTATCGAGAGGCAGGCAGTTCTTTAAAATATGAATTAAGGAATCTTCGTGTACGGAGCCTGTCCTGAAATAGCTTGAGCGTAGCGAAACCCTGAGCGAGCGTTAGCGAGTCGAATGGGGTAGTCGAATGGGTGAAGAAATTTGGAGGTTGAAATTTGGTACAAAAAAGGCTTTTTATGCAAAACAAACCCAATTTAATAATTACAGAAATGCCCTAAGCCATGCAGTAACAAGGGATTAAGGAGATAACTAAAATACGCCCAAAAAAAACAAACCCAAATGGCAGTAGTTTAAGCCGTTCTGAGTCGATTATCCCCCGGCGATCATAGGAAAGATAGCGATTACGTCATTGTCACTAAGCTTATGGTCCTCATCGGCACTGATACCGTTTACCATAAGGATCTTCGGCGGTTCATCCGGTAATCCAAGCGGTTCTATCACATCGCGCAAAAGGGCACCTTCTGCAAGCTCCATTTTCTTTACTTTAAAGCGTCCCTGGCGATACGTCGCAAAAAGTTTAACTTCAACGAACATCAAACACCCTCAGCTTAATTGCAGCTCAGCCAGTTTCTTTTCGGTAGGTACGCCGTCGGCGCTCCAGCCGCGTTCGGCATAATACTGCGGCAAAAGTTCACCAAGCCGATGGACATGTCCCTTGCTTGGCCCGCTCGGCATCGGCTCTGCTAATAAACGTTTCGGAAGTGTGTCCTGGGACGGATCGACCCCGGCCTTGAGGTTGTACATCCGCTCAAGGTTCCAGATACGATCACCGGCATCGAGAGTTTCTTCCGTGGTCCAGTTTTCGCCTGCGATAGCGTTGAACAGGTCCTTGTAATCGTCGGCTCCGATAGCGAACGACGTAAACAGGCACAAACCCAATGAATCGATCACTGCCGTCAAGTCCTGGAAAATTTTCACCCACGTTGCTTTACCTTCCAGCGAAAACCTGTCAAGCTGTTCCGGCAGCCCAAGTATCTCAGGCGAGATCAAATATCCGCGAACGTGGCACCCGCCCCTGTTAGAGGTTGCAAACTGCAATCCTTGCCCCTGCACTCCTCGCGGATCATAGGCCGGTATCTCCAGTTTCTTTACCGACATTGATAGTTCTGCTGCACCATAGCTCTCAGCCAATCGATACGATCCTTGCGCAAGCTTCGCACCGAACCCTTCGCCTGCTCCCATCTTGCGTGTCCATTCAACGATAGCCTCCGTACTGCCAAACTTAAGCTCAGGTCCGTCAACCTCATCGCCCTTTATCAATCCCTTTTCAAAAAGCTCCATCGCGCACGCGATAGTCGCTCCTGCCGAGATCGTATCGAGCCCGTATTCGTTGCACAGGTTATTCGCTTTTATAATCGCTTCAAGATCGTCGATCCCGCAGTCGGCGCTGTACGCCCAGATAGTCTCATACTCGGGCCCTTCGCCATCGGCGCACTGTCTTCCGCACGCGATAGGGCACCGGTAGCACGCGGTGTTTTTGACAAGATATTTTTCTGCAAGCGCTTCCCCCGAAGCATTGTCTGCCGTTTTGAAATAACCTTCCTGAAAATTATTTGTCGGATAGATCCCGCTTTCATTGATAATGTTTACAAGTACCGCCGTCCCGTATGTCGGAAGCCCCGTCGAGGTTACTGCGTTTTCTTTTATTTTCGCCATGACTGATTTTATAACTTCGTCAGCCTTTTCCGCATCGGCACTTTCAACCTTGCCGCTGCCTTTGACGAAGATGGCTTTAAGATTCTTGCTTCCCATAACAGCACCTACACCAGAGCGGCCCGCGGCCCGGTACTTTTCATTCATGATCGATGCGATCGGAGAAAGCCGCTCACCGGCAGGACCGATCGTCATCACACGTCCCTTACCGTCACCTTCCTCAGCCAGCAGCACATCGGTCGTTTCTGAAACCAGTTTCCCCCACAGATCGCAGGCGTCTTTGATCTGAACATCGTCGTCCTTAATAGAGATGTAGCAGGGCGTTTCCGATTTACCTTCTAAAATGATAAGGTCATACCCCGCATTCTTTAGCTCCGCTCCCCAAAAGCCCCCAGAGTTCGATGATGCTATCGTTCCGCTAAGCGGTGACTTGGTAACAACCATATATCTCCCGCCGGTCGGAGCTTTTGAACCCGTCAACGGCCCGGTGGCGATGACGATCTTGTTCGCTTCGCTAAGTGCCTCAACCTCGGCGCCAACTTCTTTGTCGATAAGATATGTCCCAAGCCCTCTGCCGCCGATGTATTTTTTGGCGATCTCAAG
>SDBV01010092.1_pt1 | contig 12438 bp, 29 predicted proteins | sample 2277081 | NCBI WGS metagenome assembly SDBV01 (sample SAMN10402039, study PRJNA504765) | marine sediment metagenome | isolation source: marine sediment core GS10_PC15, 223 cmbsf | place: Arctic Ocean: Southern Knipovich Ridge | collected 2010 | reverse complement strand
CTTTAATGATGCCATTTTGGTTTTTCCTCCCCATTTCTGGTTCTAGTTAAGTGTGAGCTGTATTTCTTCTCTTATAATGGTTTTTGTTTCCTTCCTTAACTCTTGATCACAAAGTCTTGACCAATGTTTCCAGCATAATTCCTGGCCTAAATATATTATTTCACTCTCGTTTTTGCAATGTTTAGTGGAACATTTCATTCCAACAACCTCACAAATCCTGGTTTACTTCATAATATTTATCTACTAAAACACCTTTACCTTTAATGAAAGGTACTATCCATATCTTTGTACCTCTTGCATTTTTCCATTTTTCACTTCTTAGAGTTCTAAAATGTCCTCTAACCCAAAACCTATGTGAATAGTTAAAATGATTGCATGAATTTAATTCAGATAAATATATCTTTAATTTACCAGTAACCCTAATAAAAATTTGAGTAGGTGTTGGTAATTTTCCTCTCAATATTCTTTTTTCATTCTGTTCTTTTGTTCTATCAACTGTTACAATTTCAACATCTGGTGTATTTAAGAAATCTATAAAATTACAAAAGAAACTCCTTATAATCTTTTCTTCTTTTTCTTTAATAGGTTGAGGTACTCCAGAATTTTTTGCTATTTCTTTTTGTTTGTTTAATAGTTTAGCTTCTTCTATTTCGGACTCATACCATTTATCAAAAAAGGTTACATCTTGGCGTCCAATACTTTTACTATCTTTAAAATAACATCTGATATTAATTCCCCATTTATCCTTAAATATATGGAACGCAAAAATATTTAACTTATTTACTTTTAAATTATATTCAAAAAACATATTATCAAAAGGCAAATGTCTATTATAAAATGTATTATTAGTCATTTCAAGAGCTATCCCTAAATCATCATCTATATGAAATATCTTTGTTTTATATAAATCTGTTAACTGTAATTTAATTGCTTGGCAATTTATTTTAAACATACTAAATAAACCATTCTCGTTCAAATTTGGATTTGCATTTTTTATTTTATTAGCCCATAATTCAATACTTTTTTCATTTTGTGATAAGTCTTTTTGTTGTATATAATGTTTTACAATTTCATAGTATTTTTCTAACATTTTTACCTCGTGGATGGAAAAAATTATTTACTAATGTGACCCCTTCTTACGATTCTCATTTGCCCATAATGGTTGCAAATTATTCAAAGACCAACACTTCTTTAATTCTTCTTTTTTAAAACAATCAAATTTACATTGAGGAATTATATGGTCTATATGCCAACCATAACCATAGTTCTTCCAATTCATTCCTAAAGTAAATTGTTTCTCTAAATGTTGTTTTAAATCCATAATAGAATAACCAACAATATATTCCCAATGATAACCTAATTTTGTTCCTTTTAATGTATCTCTTATTCTCCTACTCATATTATTAGAAATTCTATAAGATATATTTTTCCTTCTTTTCCTAGCTCTTATTCTTGATGGTATTTTATCCCTTTCAACTATCCTTTCTTTATTCTTCAAATAATAATCTTTTGCTCTTTTAATCATTTCAATTCTATGTCTTTGATAATATTTTTTAAGTTGTATCTTTTTATAATTATTAGTAAAACTAACACCACCTTTCCAATTAGAATTTTTATTACCTTTTCTTTCCACTGTTGTTATATAACATTTCCAACATAAGTTCGCTGTATAATAACTTAATAAGTTACCACATTTTGAACAAGTCGGTTTAATACTAATCCCACCTTTCCAATTAGGATTATTATCTCCTACATAACTTTTTCTATTCATTTTTTAACAATCTATTAATAATTTCATCATAGCTTTCTCTTTTTGCTATTTTAACAGATTTTAGTCTTTCTAATGTTTCTTTTTCAATTTGTATAGTTGTTTTATTGTTCATTTATATTCACCTAAATAAGTAATGTATAAGTAGTATATAAATATTATTATGGTGGAGTATATATTAAAGTAATCTTATAAAACCTGCTTTACTTTCATATATAACTCCTTCACTTCGTAATCCATCCAACATTATATCAATTGAAGCATGAAAGTTTTCTGGAAATATAGTTAAAAATTGTTGGATTTCTATTTCTGGTTGTATTGCAAACATTGAAAATAAGGTATCTTTTATCTGTTTTGAATCCATTAAGTCACTAACTAACTCTGTTACAGTGTTACGGTTGTTACGCTGCATACGGTTAGCATCATTATGTATGATTGGTATCTCTTTCTGAATTTCACCAACCCCCCCTACTACCGTAACAACCGTAACATCGTAACCATATCTTTTGAACAGAGTAACTAACATTTCCTTAATCATTGGTATACATCTTTTAGTAATTTCACCAATCCTTTTTGGTGTGGTTTTTCCAAAACCCAATGATTTCAAAGTCGAACTCAAACCTCTTGGTTGTACTGGATTACCTTTTTTATTCTTTAGTTTGGCTTTATCAATAATATCTTGGGCCGATATATCCCATTCACCTTCATTTAATAATTCATATACAGCACCAACAATCATCCCTTCCCAACTATTCCTCCTTTCGTCAATTATATCATCCTGGTGATTCTTTATAAACACCTTAAATGTTTCAAGTTGTTTTTCATCATCACAAAACAAACTGACAAAACTATTGACAATCTGCTTTACTCTTGGTTCTAAATCCAATCCTAAATTAATAACCTTATCTGGATCAATTTGTCTATAGTTTTTAAATCTCCACATCAATAACTTGTTCCTTAATTTTTGTGTTGTATCAAAAAAATCCTTGTTTAGGTTTAAAGGAATATCTTGTCTTGTTGTTCCTTTCATAACTTGTGTTATGCACCTACTTTCAGTTGCCTTATCCTCAAAATTTCCTCTTGTAGCCAATATTTTAGGACAGTATGGATCAAACATGTTTATCTTACTGGCATCATTCTGGTCACATCTCATAACATGTTTTCCTTTTTCATAACCTAAATTAATTATTTTTATAATATCTTGTGCTTCATCACTCTTTGCAAAGTCTGCTTCATCCATTATCAATGTTGGTCTCCACTTCTCAATAATCCTAAATACTGGTGCAGCGGTGGTAGCACCAGAAGTTGCAATAGGTTTGTAATGTATATAACCCAAGGTATCAAGAAATCTTGTCTTGCCCATACCAGTATCTCCCAAAGCCCTCAAATAATTAAGTGTGTGAAATCTATCAAACACCCAGCTCCTTTTGATATTCCATAGGGCAAACTGCAAAACATCATCTGGTATGTCAAGCCATTTCCTTATGTATGTTTTAATCTCATTATCTAATTCTTCATCTGTTCCATATTCTTCCGCTTTGGTTGGTAATAGTATTGCTTTCTTTTGTACTTCCTCTCCAAATATAGGTACATAGTCAACCTCATTAAAATTTATTTTCTTTTCATATCTAACTTCTTTTCCATCCCATATTGCAAAACCCACACCATCTTTTTCATTATATATTTCTTCAATTAACAAACCACTATGATTCATAAAACTTATTTGTGTTGGCTTAATTTCTTCTTTCTCTTTCCTTCCAGTTTTCATCAATATTCACTCTCAATAATTTTAATAACTTTATTGTAAACATCTTCTGGTAGCATATCAACACTATCAACATTCTTCATAAGATTATGTTGCTTGGCAATATATTTCATAGCTTTTGTTGGCATCTTATCATTATCTGGTATTAATCCTATTTTCTTTGCTTCAACCCAAGCATAGAATATTGCACCATCATCTATTTTTGATACACCACCTTTATGTGGAGTTCCTGCATCTTGGCAACTCATATAACCAGATTTAACAACCAAAAATTGTAAAGCGTTAAGAGAAACTAAATGTCTCCAACAATGAGATAATTCTCCAGAAACACTAAAATTTTGTCCAGTATCAGAGTCATGTAATGGATGTGCTTCCCTCCTACCAGGTAATGTTGCAACTATATCAGATATTCTTAAATCAAATAAAGTAGATTTGTTTCCATTATATTTAACTTGTATTGGTTTTATTTCGGCTTTCTTTTTATTAGCTTCTTGATTCTTTTTGTATTGTTCCTTAAAGAAGAAAGGTAAATCATCAAATTTAATAAAACTTGGTGGTTGTTCTTTGTCTATTGTGTAATAACCAGAAAGTTTATCTTTACATTCAGGGCAAGGGACATAAGAACCAGGAGCAAGAACATATTGCCAGTCTGCCCTAACCTCACCATAATCAGTTGGTATATTCAATGGTAATATTTTTTCTTCTGGATGTTTCCAATAAAATCCGTGCCTCCCAGTTCTGCTCCTGCTTATTGCTGTAAGAGTTGGTGGCAATAAATTAATATATTTTTCATCATCAATATCAATATTAATTAACCTATCAGTCCCAGCTATCCCAATATTACCACCTTTTTCTATCCAAGCTAATGCCTTAATAATGGGAAGTCTTGCGTGTTCTTCTTTCCAAGAAGCATTCTTACTTGATCTTCTTAATATCTCTCTACCATCTGGAACTTTGCCATTTTTCTGTATTAAAAAGTAATGTGGTTCATAACCTTTTGGTGCATTACTCATTAAGGCATTATTGAATTTAACAAGTTCAGTAATCCGAAATTTAATACTTTCAAAGGATAAAATTTTTCTGCCTCCATTGTTTTTTATTCCTAAAAGACATTCTCCATTGCATATCAAATAGAATTGGGTGAGTAATACTTAGATAATCTTCTTTTAAATTTGTGCAATTCAATATGTTTGATAAAATAACCCCAATACCAGGTTGATATTCTTTTTTCCTAATCCTTTTCCAGTTAGCCCATAATAATCTTAGATATTCTTTTGATTTTGGGTATTCCCATCTTGGTTCAAGTTTATATTTTAATTGTGTAAGTTTCCATTGAGTTTTTTTATCATTGTAGGAATCTCTTGGTTCTTCATCATCCAAAAATATTTTTCCATTCATGGCCCCTAAAGTTGCAAAGCAGAATGATGATATATTTATTTTATTATATCCAATATAATATTTAATCTTGTCATCAACATAATCTTTCCAGTAATCCAATATTTTAACACCACTCCTAATGGCATTTTTATCCCCACCACTCTTTACTTCAATAGCTATGTATTGGTCTAACTGCACAGAATAAATAATCATATCTGGTTTTCTTTGGGATAGTTTTGATGTGAATTTCTCTTTGCCTTCATTTAACCAACATTTCACACCAAATCTATTAAACCATTTCTTCAACTCTTTACAAACATTATGTTCTTTCCTCATTTTTTATACCCACATCTTCTCCACAACAACCTTATGTATTATCTTATTAGAAAGCAAATAATCAACCCTCTCTTGTAACTGGTCATTGTTTACTGACAATGCTTTGCTCTGCGTCTTATCAACATATATTCCAAATACCCTATAACTGGGCATAACCAACTCACCTCCTCAAACTTTTATCTTCTTAATTATCTCTCTAATAATCTCATCATAGCTTTGGTTGGGATGTATTTTTAACTTATCAAGAAGTTCCTTTGTGCTTTCCCCAACAGCTATGGTTGTTTGTTTTTCTTCCATTTCAATACCTCCATATTATAAGTAATTATAACTACATATAGGGACTTATATATAAACATTTCTATCCTCTATCCTCTAGAACACACTACATCTCCTGGGCATCTATAATCTCCTCCTTTATTTCCTTATTCTCCAACCTGATCCACATCAGGGGCCTCAACCACAATAAATATACTACTGCCATGACTATTGCCCAGATAATATTCATTTTCCCAAACCTTGCAATATAAATACACCACCCCAATATAGTTCCTGTGCAGAACAAGTCCAAACATATGAATCTCTTTTCATATTTGTTCATTTTGTGCTTCGCACTTTTTGAAAAGTTGAAAGGTGGCGTTTCTTTATTTTATCTAAATCAAATATCCATATCTTGCCTTGACTCTGTATCTTTCTTTCAATATCATCAAACACTTCTTTTTTTGCTTCTTTGACTAATTTAATTGCTATTCTTGCGTGATTGCATCTCATACAAGTACAAGGTAACTTATACCCATCTACACACAAACTAAATTTCCTTGCTATATCTTCATCTTTCATTGTTAGCCACCTTTCAAAGTTTTAATTCAACATAATGTTTAGTATAAATGAAGGCAAAGACTATTTCTTAGTTATAGATTTCTTTGCTTTCTTTTTACGATAATTATGCCCAGCCTTTTTAGGCGTAGTTGATTTTTGGGTGTTTTTCTTTTTGAGTTTCAAATACTTTATTTGGTCATATCTTGCTTTTTGGTATCTTTTCCCTAAAGCAGTATATTGATTTTTAATCCTATTATATATATTTGCTCTCTTTAACTCTTCCAATATCTTCTTTAATAACTTATTAGTATCTTCTTGTAGAGTCATTTTAATTCTTCTTCTTGAAAATGGTTAAAGCAAGTTACAGCATAATCTTTAGCTTCTTGATATGTTTTGAAATATTCTTCTTCATTATCTAAATAACTATTACTCACTATAAAACCATTTTTAATTGTTTTAATTTCAATATTTATTTTCATTTGTCTTTCCTCCGTCCCAAAAATCTATTGGATATAATGTTTAGTTTAATTTTGTTTCAAACTATCTTTTCGTTATTAATATTTGGAATGGAATTAAACGATAATTATAATCCCTCTTTTTTAGAGGTCGCCAAAGGCGAAGTTCAGGCTTTGGCTAATTTAGTGCAATCTATCCTAAAAAATGAAGATGCAAATATTAACTCAGGATATTTCTCTTTTAATTCATCAAACTCTTTATTAGCGTTGTCAGCAATTATATTTAGATTATCTAAATCTCCCTTATGACTTTGTCTAAAATGTAAAGTAACAGCATCATCAAATTTATCATAACCATTTGCTCTTATTACTGTTCCACACTTGCATACTCCTTCTTTAATCATTTTATTGTTCTCCCGAGCCAAAGCCCGAATTGATTATAATGTTTAGCGTTAATTAAGCAAACCCTTCGCAAAGGGCAAAGTTGGAATGGACTATTTTATTTTAATTGTTATTCCGTCATAGATTGTTTCGTTTGCTATAACCTTATTTTTACAATATAAATTATTGTTGTTATAACTCTCAAAGTCCATATCATATTCTTGGTCGCAGATTGATTGACCTAATTCTTCAATTTCTCTATCATCATCATATTCATATATCCACTCACCTACAAACATCATACCTATTGCAACTGCACCTAATATTATAAGATCTATTATATCATCCATTTTATTAATCCTCCATTCCAACTTTGGTTTTAATTTTGCTTAATGTGTAATCGTTATGCGAAGTCATAAACTATAATTCACTTATGAATATTTATGATTTGGGTGAGTCGCAACGAACCGCTTAACATTAATTAAGCGTCCCGTAGGGTTAAACTTATCCCCCATCGTCGTATTTATCATTTCTTACCCATATTATTAATATATTTAAATCCTAATAATATCTTATTGAACTTATTTGGTTCTTCATAAACTCCATAATTTTCTTCTCCCCATTTGCTACCATCTGTAAACTTACAATCATTATCCATATATCTTGCGTGTTTCCCAAATAAAAAGTAATTAATTGTTCCTTCATCCCTATCATAGTAATTATAACCTGCTTCTGTGCAACAAGAATTAGGAAACCCATCTTCCCTAAATATCATCCAATATTTTCCAGAAGATACATTAGTTATATACTTCATATTACTTTCACACCAATCACTTCCAGATTCTTCTTTGCCTAAATAGGATAACACATTTGAACTAAATACTATAAATACTACCGTAATAATTATAAATCCTATTATTTTTCCAAAACTATTTTCTTTTTCCATTTTTTCGTGGGATAAGTTTAAAGTTTTCCTCAAAGGAAAATTACGCTTAATGTTTAGTCATCAGAAGGATTGCTCCTCCTCTTTTTACACTCTTTATGAAAATCATGTTCTGATTTACATTCATTATCTACCATAATATTACATTCATTATTATAGCAATCTTTGGGTGAGCCATCAGGCGAACCTGATGACGATAATTCAGTTCCTTCGCTTTGCGAAGTTGAGAGGGATTTCTCTAAATTTTCTAAACGATAATGTATTGATAATATTGCAGTCATAATTTCTCTATCATCTATTTTCTTAGTATACCAATACTTCCTTTCAATTGCTTTCCAAAATATATCTCCTAATCTCTTAGTTACCTTAATTATATCCTCTTTTGTTAATTCATAATATTTCATTTGAAATCCCTCTCAAAGTTTTAATTGAACTGAATGTTTAGTATCATGCTTTTTTAATTGTATGATACGATAATTCAACGATAGTTATTTTTTACCCCTTTTTAGTTTCTCTCTATGTTTTGAATTTATAACTAATAAAAATAATCTTATATTATTTAGACATTCGGCACTCCATTGTGTTCTTTCTTCTTCTGGCTCAAAAACATATTGTCTCCATCTTCCACTCCAAACTATACCACCAAGATAATGTGCTAATCCTGTATCATCATTTCTCCTTATTGCATACTGTTCTGTTATTTTCTTTCTTTTATACCACTTAAAATTCCTATGGCATTGATTAATATAAACCAATACACCTCTTGCCTTATTTTCATAAACTATAACATTTTTAATGTGTGCCATTTTCGTGGGGTAAAAAATTATTTTGTTGAATGTTTAGTTTAATTTTGTTTCAAACTATCTTTTCGTCATAAATATTTGGAATGGAATTAAACGATAATTATGTTCTCCTCCATAGAGGACAAAAGCCCTCCCGTCTTTCCATTTTGTAAATGTGCATCATCCATAATACATGAATAACATCCCGAAACAATATCTACATAAGATAAAATATTCTTATGTTTTTTACATCTAAACCTTGAATTACCTTTTGGGATTTTATCTATTTGAAGATTGGTTAAATATTTTCTTAAATCATCCTCACTTAATTTATTTAGTTTCCTCTTTCTTTCTGATTCTGCTTCCTTAATACAAGAGGAACATACATCTATTGGCTTGATTCCTATTCCTTTGTTTCTTGTTTCTTTTCCACAATTAAAACAAAATGTTTTGAATTTTCTCATTTTAATTTTACCAACTCAAATGGCCTTAATCCAGCATCATAAGCAATTTCTATCAAGAGTCTATGCTTTAAGTTTGATGTATTTTGTATCAATGCCTTTATTACTGATTTGTTAAGTGGCTTTGGTATGCTTTGTCTTCTTTTAATTCTTGGAATCTGGATTGTTATTGGTTGTCCTTTAATTTCCTTGAAATAATAAATCAAGGCATATTTTGATATGTTTAAAGACGAACCATCATATTTTCTCTTTGTCCTTAAATAATACAAATGGTCTATTATTGCTTCTTGCTGTGCATCTTCTCCATATCTTTCTATGAATAACTTAATATGGCTTTGATAACTTTTGATTGTTTCTTTAGACTTGCAACTAATTTCAGCCAATACATTGAATTTTTGCAATGTTGTTAGTTCTTGTTCCATTTTATTTATCAATTACTATTAATATGCCATACTTTGTATAGTAATTTATGGTTTCATCTCGGTTCTTGAATTTTCCGGATTTTATCTTGTTGTCTATTGCCTTCAATAAATCCTCATCCATTTCAATTATTATTCTTGTTGTCATTCTATGCCTCATGCGGATGATATGTATTGTTTATATGCTTGTCCAGCCGTTCTTTTAACTCCCTGATTTCTTCCTGTAAGTCCTGTATCAATTCCATATAATCTATTTTAATCATTCAAATACCTCTCTTGCTTTCTTGAAATGCTCCTTTATGTCTTTCTTCTTAGTCTGGCCATAGAACATAAACTTGCCCTGCTTATATCCTCCCTTGAATTCGTTGCCCTGAAATTCCCTATCTGCTATTTGTTTTATTGGGTTCATTCTCCTTTCACCTCTTTTGGTTTGCAGCCATTCTTTCTTTGCGTTAAATGCAGATGCAGTTTGCTTTGCAGCAGTTCTTCTGTTTCACCTTTCAAGACCTTCTTGCATTTAAGGCATTGTATGGTTAGCATCATTTCTCCTTTTTTATATATGGATCATCCTTTGCCAGGCCTGCAGCAGCTTCTTTCTTCTCATCTACTATATGGACTTCTTGTTCTTTTGGATTGACTATTTTTTCTATGACCCTAATCCTTACTTTCTGTAAGCAGGAAGGACAACTGACATATTCTAGTTCACTTTTTGTTTTCCATTCATATCCACATTTACATTTGACTTTCATTGTTGTTTACCTCTCAATAAGTATAAGTAGTGTAGATAGTATATAAACCTTTCGTTAAACATAGCTGCCCTAGAATATACTTGATTAAACATTTTAATAACTGCTTAAAGGTTTTAAGCGTTTCTCCAACAACAACCATTTCATAATATATCTATTAAATGAAATCCATTGACAATCTATTAATGATCAACACATAACTCCTTTTGATTATTTCATTTAATCTTATGTTCCTATGGGATTGTAGTGTTTAAAATTTATATATCCTTTAACCACTCATTAATTTTCTAGTCAGTTTACAGATCTTATCAACTATCTTCTCCCTTTTTGGCTGCCTTTTCCTGTAGAAATACATAGCTATGATAAAGGCAATGAAGGAAATCACTATTGGCAGCACCATAACAACCCCAACAAATATCATATAGGAGTTTATCTTCTCCTTTGCATTATATTCTTTGACTATTCCAATAAACTCTTCCGGATTCTCCTGGTATTGTTCAGTAGTGGTTATATTGCTCCAAGCCCCAAACAAATGCCCTGCTGACAAATATATCGTAATCATGCAGAAAACGAATATTTTTGGAATGGATATGCTGTTTTTTATGCTTCTGCCAAACCATATTATTATGATAATGTTTAACAGCAACAATGGCAGTATGCTTCCGGTAAGAACATATATTGGGTTAGTTTCTGCAATTTGGAAGATAGGAGAACTCAATGCAGTATAAATATCTGCTACTGTTGTTATCACCAAAATAGATATAAATAGATATATCAGATTCTTTTCAGTTATGTATTTCTTTAGTTTCATCTTTCCAGTTTCTTAACCACTCTTATATACATTTCAACATCTTTTGGATCAATATTATCAGCATGCTCATCAGCCAGGTGGTTAATGAAATCAGCAACAGGGTAATCAGTCCCAAGTCCCATATCCATATCACAGTAAGCACATCTCTTTTTCATGTGCTTCTCCAAGCTGTCGCTTACTTTCGCTATGTTAACCATTGCTCTAAAGTTTCCTGGATTGAAAAATTTTAGTCCTAGTCCCATTTCAATTACCTCCTCATACAAATAGTTCAGGACTTGTAGCCCCTAATATCGTACCATATATAAAAATTATTGCGACTGCAACCAGAGTTATTGCTATTGCCCAAAACATAATCAATAAGGGTATTTTCCATATTTTTTCCATCTTTCACCTCTCTCCATAATCAAATTGATTCCTCCAAAATAAATATCTTATCAATGTGGAGGCACAAAAGAATATCAGCACAACCAATATAATCCAGTTGAAGTCGCTCAACAACAGGAAGGCGAACATCACAACCAGTATAATAATATATGCTGCTGTTCTCATTCTGCCACCTCTTTTGTTTTGGTGTCTTTTAATAAATACCAAAATATAAATGATATTATAATTAATGTTCCAATAAGTTTTAATAAATCTATAAGTGTATTTACCATCTCATTCTCCCTCCATAGTAAATCCCTTCCCCCTGAGTTTCATTATGCTATATAGAATCCCACCTACTGCCACTGCCAATATTATGGTTTCAAGTTTGCTGAAGTTCTCTAACATATTAGTAATCTCCTAATGTAAAATTAGGCACCATAGAAGTGCCATCAATAAGTATGGGTTGTTGGGTGTATTGACTTGGGTGGCATACTATCTTCCAGCCTACTTCTAATCTCCCACCCAAGTCGTTACATATATCTAATGCTCCTCTGGCGTACCCCAAGTACACAACGAGTAGGATTAATATAGTAAGGCCAACAATCATTATGTATTTTTGGTATGGATCAAACTTGTCCCTGATAAAACCTAGTTTATCTTTTATGTCTTCCCAATCTGCCTCAACTTCTGTGTCTTTAGCCGGATCATAGTCAGGATGATTAATATTTGATAGATTGTTGTTGTGTTTATTTGTTTCAGTCATTTTATAACCATGGTAATTTAATTTGATGGGTTAGTTTGTGTATACATAAGGACTTTTTGTGGAAAAAACCTCTTAAACCTCGACACTCCCCCTATTTGCCCTTGCTTGGGCTATTTTTGATTGGATTTCGGCATCTTTTGGAAAGAATTTTCCTCTTAGATGAATTCTTTGTTCCAATTTCTGTGCTGCTTCCTCTTTAATCTTTAATATCTTACATATTTCTAATCTATCCTTTCCAGCCCACATCAA
>SDBV01010091.1_pt1 | contig 12439 bp, 15 predicted proteins | sample 2277081 | NCBI WGS metagenome assembly SDBV01 (sample SAMN10402039, study PRJNA504765) | marine sediment metagenome | isolation source: marine sediment core GS10_PC15, 223 cmbsf | place: Arctic Ocean: Southern Knipovich Ridge | collected 2010 | reverse complement strand
CTACAAACGTCAGTAAACGGGATTGCTGATAGCGGCACGACGACCACCATGGTTGATGCGGCTCTCTCACAGGCGGACGGTGTCTGGAACGGCGCGATGCTGCTCTTTAAGACCGGGGCCAACGCCGGTTATACGGCAATCGTTACAGATTTCGATGCTGCCTCGGACACGATCACGTTTGCACCTGCTGTGCCGAATGCAGTCACGACTGAAAATTATACTTTAATCAAGGGTCTTGGTTGGGCAGATGTTCAAGCTGTCGGCGGGACGGTGCAGACGGCCGGGGATCTGGCGGCGTTGATTACGACAGTCGATACCGTGGTGGATGAGATCAAAGCCGCAACCATCGCAGCGGCCGGAGTTGTGGAAACCAGCGGCTCGAACAGCTCAACTCAAGTCCAAACGGATTTGGCCGAGGCGACCAACGATCATTACGACGTGATGACGATCCTGTTTATAGCTGGAGCTGAGGCAGGACAGTCAAGGCTAATCACGGGATATGTTGGCGCTACCGGAGTTGTGTCATGGAACGCCGCCCTGACGGGGACACCGGCCGATGGCGTGTCATTTGTTATTCTATCCGCAGGCACGACTGCGGATGCTGTGTGGGATGAAATCCTAACTGGGTCTAGTCACAATATCCCAACCTCGGCAGGTAAGCGCCTGCGCCAGATCGAGGAAGCGTTCGTTCATGCTAGTGGGGTAATAGACACCGTCACAAACGGTCATACATTCGTGCTAGACGCTGGGGCGCTCGATGTAGCAGATTATTACGTTGGTGATAGGCTACAAATCACTGAGGGCACGGGCGCCGGGCAGAGTCGAATTATCACTAGATACGCGTCGGGGCGGATTGCCACGCTCGATAGTGACTTCACGACGAATCCTGATACGGCGAGCCTGTACGATATTGTCGCGGCCGATGCTCATGTTTCGGTATCAGACAGCGACCTGGCTACGGGATTTGTTGCGGTTTACACGAACGCGACAACGATAACGCTGGACGTTGGGGCGGAGGCCAACGCGGATTTCTATGTTGGTGAACTGATTATCTTCACCCATGGGACAGGGATGGGGCAGGCTCGCGAGATTACTGCATACACGGCTGGCCGCGTGGTTACTATGAGCCCATCGCTCGAGGTAGCTCTCGATACAACCACAACATACCATATTCAGGCGGCAGTATCGGTGCCGGAAATTGTGGATGAGATATTAGATGAGGCTCTGAGCGGCCATACCACGGCCGGGACGTTGGGCAAGGCAATAACGGACATTGAGACGATAGCTACTGCCCTAGACACGCTCACCAAGGCTGCTGGTGCCGGCGACCTCGCTGCGGTCCTGACGGCGGTTGCTGCCATTCAAGCCGCCACTGACAACCTGCCGGCCGACCCAGCGGATCAGAGTTTGATTATTGCCGCAACCGACGCGAACCTAGCGGCTATCGGCGCGCTGAACAACATCGCCGGATCGGACGTGCTGACCCAGATCAACGCAGCGCTGGATACCGCGATCTCCGAATTGGGAGTGGGCGTCCCGACCGCGACCCCGACGCTCCGCACAGCCGCCATGTTGCTGTACATGGCTCTCCGCAATAAATTGGACGTGCAGACATCGGGCGTGGACGCGCTGGAGATCCACAACGACGCTGGCACGCTGATCGCCAAGAAGCTGCTCACCGACGACGGCTCGGATTATAGTGAAGCCAAGGCGACTTCCGGCTGATGGCGCTCGATACCCAGGAAAAGCGCATGGCCGCGACCGGGGTGGGCAGGCCATGGATGCGCGCCAAGCTGCCAGGCGCCAATGACGAGGAATGGCGCGTCGCGTCGGGGAATGCCTATGGCGGGAATGCGTTGGGCGCCGGCGAAGGTGCGACGTTCCAGGCCCAAGGCAAGGCTATCATCACAGACACTATTCCCTGCGACTCGCCAGTTACTACGGCCGGCGTTGGCGCGGCGGTTATAACAGATACGACTCCATAGGAGACGCAAGATGGCAGATTATGATATTGGGGACACCAGGAACCTGAGTGTTACGTTCTCTGTGGGAGGCTCGTTAACGGACCCCACGACTGTAACCTTCAAGATGAAGGAACCAGACGGCACGGAGACTACCTACGTGTTCGGCACTGACCCGGAACTCACAAACCCGAGTACAGGAGTTTACACAGTGTCCTGGCCCATCACGCAGAGTGGCATCCACAGATACAAGTTCGTAGCGACAGGGACTGTGGAGCAGGCAGAGCAGCTTACGTTTCTAGCTAGGGAGGACGGCACGGCATGATTGCTCCAGAGCTTTATCCTCCTCCACACCAGTCCTGGAAGCAAGTCGTAGCCAACTTGCCAGAGGACAAGCGTGAGGCCGTGCTGGCAAGCCTAAGCGACACCGAGAGTGGTGTGCTCTTGGACGACTGGTTCTTCACCGCGCGGCGGGAGCAGCTGCCGCCCCTGAGCGACTGGTTTATTTGGGTTATGATGGCGGGTCGAGGGTTCGGCAAGAACTACTCCGGGAGCCACTGGCTTATCGACCAGCACTTAACGCAAGGAAAGGAAAACTCGGCAATTGTGGCTGCCACTGCCTCGGACTTGCGCCGCTATTGCCTGGAGGGTCCCTCTGGTATCATGTCCCTCGCGCCGCGCCACTTCTACCCAGAGTACAAGAAGTCCCAAACCAAGCTCGTGTGGCCGAATGGCACCGAGACGCACTTGTTTACCTCGGAAAAGCCGAACCGGCTCCGCGGCGCGAACCATGACGCCGCTTGGTGTGATGAGTTGTCCTACTGGACCTACGCGGAGGAAGCTTGGGACATGCTCATGCTTACCCTCCGCCACGGCACTGACGTGAAGTGCATGGTTACTATGACGCCCAGGCCGGTACCAGCCGTTCGCAGCCTGCTCCTGCGCGAGGGTAAGGATGTGGCTGTGACTCGTGGCGCCACCATGGACAACTTCGACAACCTCTCGGAAACCTTCCAAACCCAAATCATCACGCAGTATGCGGGGACTCGACTGGAGCGCCAGGAGATTTACGGGGAGCTGCTGCTGGATGTGGAAGGTGCCCTTTGGGAACACGAGCAGCTTGAAGAACTACGGATCATGGATGAGCCAGAACTCAGGCGAATAATTATAGGGGTTGACCCGTCCACCACATCGGGCGAAAATGCAGATGAGGTCGGGATTATCGTAGTAGGCCAAGACAAAAATAACAAGGGCTACGTCCTGGGAGATTACTCGGGAGTGATGAGCCCCAAGAAATGGGCGAGTAAAGTTGTTAGTCTCTACCACGCTTATGGAGCTAATAAGGTAGTGGCGGAGAAGAACCAAGGCGGCGAAATGATCTCCACGATTATTCATAATGAGGATGAATTCGTGCCGATAGATCTCGTCCACGCTTCCAAAGGCAAGGTAGCCAGGGCAGAGCCCGTCGCACTCCTCTACGAGCAGCACCGCATTCACCACGTTGGCATTCATGCTAAGCTGGAGGATGAAATGTGCATGTTCGTGCCTGGGGACATCCACGACTCCCCGAACCGAGTAGATGCTATGGTTTGGGCGTTTACGGGGCTCCTGCTTACGACTAGGCAGCGCGCTGGAGTGTGGGGCAGGCGGAGGAAAGCCGCATGAGTGAAGAACCCAAGGTTGTTCCTTTCGTCAAGTTCCAGCAACTCAAGCAGCTGGCAACTGCCCTCATAAGAAGGTCTAAGCTTGCCAGCCTGGTGGGCAAAACCTTCGACGGAAACCGGGACCTTTACGACAAGCTAGGCTACAAGCGAGTTATTGATTTTAAGGATTACGACGAGCGTTACGACCGGGGCGGCATCGCCGCTCGGGTTGTGGACTCCAAGCCCCAGGCCACTTGGCGGAACATCCCCGTGCTCCGTGAGACTGGGCAGACCGAGTGGACACCTTTTGTCGAGGAGTGGGAGAAGCTCGCTCGACGACTTAATCTTTTCCATTACCTTGAGCGAGTGGACAGGATCGGCGGCGTTGGCCGGTATGGTGTGCTCCTAGTGGGCGTTCGAGGTGGGCGCCGGTTGGAGAGCGCCATCCCCCGTGTCAAGTCGCCGGACGATATCCTGTACCTCGCTCCTTTTAGTGAGGGAAACGCAGCAATTCACCAATTGGAAGCTGATGCAGCGAATGAAAGGTTTGGGTTGCCCAGCGTCTATTCCTTGGACCTTCAAAGGGAGGTTGAGGGGAGTCCTGGGTTAGGTATCCCGGCGAACTCAGTGGAGGTCCACCACTCCAGGGTTATTCATGTAGCTGAGGGGCTTAAAGAGGATGACATCTTCGGCACTCCGCGGATGCAGCAAGTGTGGAACTACCTGGATGACTTGGACAAGGTTGTGGGTGGGTCCTCGGAGGCCCTGTGGCGAACTGTAGACAGGGGGATGCAGTTCGACGTGGACAAGGATATGGAGCTTAGTCCTGATGATGCAGAAGACTTCTCGGACGAGATGGATGAATACGAGCACGGGTTGCGCCGTTTTATACGGACTCGGGGTATCACTGTTACTCCTCTTGGCTCAGACGTGCCTGATCCTCGGGGCCAGTTTTCTGTTCTTGCTAGCCTTATTGCTGGCACCACTGGCATACCTCAGCGGGTTATGTTTGGGAGTGAGCGGGGGCAACTCGCCTCGACGCAGGATGAGAGGAACTACCACGCCAGGGTTCAAGAGCGACAAACCAGCTTCGCCGAGCCTAAGATTCTACGACCCCTCGTTGATCTCTTTATCGAAATCGGGGCGCTGCCTGAGCCAGCCAACGGTTACAAAGTTAAGTGGCCAGACCTCTCGGTACTTACACTAAGGGAACGTGCTGATGTGGCGGCTAGGTTCGCCCAGGCTATTCGGAACGTAGCAGCCCAGACCAAGGAGGGGAAAGAGGTTGTCTCTCCAGAGGAATTTGTCCGCATGTTCCTGCGGAGCGATGAGGAGGAAGGCTGATGAATGGGGACTCAGCTGTACAAGGTTGGCATCTTGATAAGCGAGTTTCTGTTGGACATTTAATTACCACGCTCGCGGTAATAGGTACCCTTATAGCCTGGGGCATTTCTGTCGAACGCAGGATGACCAAAGCGGAAGTGGAAATCGAGCATTTAATTAATGACACTGTAGAAATCAAAGAAAGCGTGAGGGACAGTATGACGGAGATTAAAACAGCCTTGCGGGATATTAACCTGCGGCTGGACAATATTCTCCAGGAGCACGGACAGTTTAAGCGTGGCAATTGAGAAGGAGCGGCACTATGAACAACCTGTTTAGCGTGCAGGCACAGCCTGAACTCACGCGGCGGGAATTCTTCAACGGGGAGGAGCACCTAGTGGTCCCCCTAGTGGCGCTGGTAGAGGGCGTTATCCACTCCGCGAATGCGGACAGCCCACAGCTAGCGCTGGCTGAGGAGTTTGGCAAGTTCCCACAGGGCTGGGACGGCCGCCCCGTCGTAGTTAACCATCCGAAGATGAATGGGCAGCCGGTGAGTGCGAACCTGCCCGAGGTCCTAGAGAGTGAGAAGATCGGCCAGCTCTTTAACACCCGCCTTGAGGGGAAGAAACTCAAGACCGAGGCGTGGATTAACATCTCGCTGGCGGAGGACAAGGGTGAGGAAGTCGAGGGGGTGCTCCGGGGCTTGGAAGCCGAGGAGATCACAGAGGTCTCCACCGGGCTCTTTGCGGATACGGAGGCGGGGAGTGGCAAGCACAATGGCAAGACTTTTGAGGGAACTTGGCGGAACGTAGTTCCCGATCACCTTGCTATTCTTAGTGACAGCCTTGGCGCCTGCTCTGTCGCAGATGGGTGTGGGGCGCCGAGGATTAATGAGGAGTTCTGCTGCCCAGCCTGCGCCCGCGGCGCCCCCTGCATTAATGAGGGGGTCACCGCGAATGTCTGCAAGACCGCGAGGACGCCTAAGTTCAACGGTACGGAGGAGGAGCCCTGGACTGGGCTGACTCTCCTGGACTTCGGTGTAGAGTCCTTCGGGAAACTCACGGATGCAGAGAAGGCCACTGTGGCCTCACTCACGCTCCTGGGGGACTCGAAAGCGGACAACTCTCGAGATCTCGTGTTCTTCCCGGTAGTGAACCAAGAGACTGGGAAGTTGAATAAGGCGGCGCTGGAGCAAGTTTCAGCTCCTCATGCGCTGGCGCATGGCCCCAAGGTCCCAGCTAGGACCCTGGCCTCCGCCCAAGCCAAAGCCAAGCAGCTACTCTCCCGCCACTTCGACGAGACGAGCGACGAGTTTGGCCCTTGCAAGAAGATCATGGACAAGACCTTCGCCCTCTGGAACTTCGAGGGCAAGAGCCGGAGTGATAACGATGTGAGGGCGGCGCTGGACGCCGCAATCACTGTTACCCAGGATAACTTCGCCTACGTGATAGCAGTCTTCTCAGACAGCTTCATCTGGGCAACTTGGGATGGCCTGTTTCAGCAGGGCTTCGAAATTGCTGATGATGGAGCGGTTTCTCTTGGTGAGGAGGTGACCCCTGTTCGCCCTGAAACCGAATTTGTTCCTGTCACGGTCAACAAGGAGAACGACATGACGAAGGAGGAACGGGTGAAGGGACTCATCTCGAATGAGGGGACGAACTTCACCGAGAAAGACGAGACCTGGCTACTCGCCCTGGAGGACGAGCAGCTGGAGAAGATGGAGCCGGCGGAGGCTCCTGAGCCCACTGAGGAGGAGCTGGCGGCCGCTTTAGTGGCTGCGGCGGAGACTGCTGCTGTGGAAGCTGTTGCGAGGGGGGCAGAGACTCCCGTGACCGCTTCCGAGTACATCGGCAAAGCGCCGCCGGAGGTACAGGAGGTCCTCAATTCGGGCCTTCGGATGCACGAGGCTCGCCGGGCTGACATCACCAAGGGCATTATCGCGAACGCCAAGAACTCCTTTACCGCGGAGGAACTGGCCAAGATGCCCATGGACAGCCTGGAGAAACTCGCTGCCCTCAGCGACGTGGACGACTTCACCGGCAGGGGACTGCCCCGCACACTCGCGGCGGCAGCAGAGAGCGACCAGCCCCCGCCCATGCCTCTCGTTTTCGAGGCCAAACAGGCCAACTCGGCCTAAGGAGGGAAGGACATGGCGAAAACTGTTCCTGAGACAATCTTCCTGTCCGGAGAGCCGAACAGGTTCGAAGCGGAGGCAGGGGGTGCCATTACCCCCGGTCACCTCATCGAGATCAACTCCTCCGGGAATGTCGTCGTCCACAACACGGCAGGGGGTGTTTGCCCTGCCTGGGTGGCGATGGAGAACGACATCGGCGGAGATGACATCGACCACGCCTATGCGTCTGGCGAGATTGTCCTGTACAACGCGTGCAGGGCGGGGGATGAAGCTCTCCTCACGGTAGCCAACGGCGAGAACATCGCTATCGGTGACCGGCTCCAGTCAAATGGCAATGGGGAAGTGCAGGAGGCGGCAGACGAAACTGGCTCCATGATCGCCGGCTCCATGGTCGCGATCGCCCTCCAGGCAAAGGACATGTCTGGTTCCTCGGCGGTCGATCCCAGCAACGCGCGCATCCGTGCGCGCATCATCTAGGAGGTTCTGATGGAAGGACTCGACTTCATTGGCCTAGATGGGAATGGCCAAGTCGTTGGACAGGGGAATGTCGCACAGCGACTGCTTGCCAACGGCATGGATGTGGGCGCTCTGCGGACAAACGCGACGCTGCGGAAGGACGAGTGGCTTCTCCTTGACCAGACGGTCATCGAGGTCGCTCGTGAACGCTTCAACGCCGTGAGCGACTTGTTCGACCGCAACCTCATCCTGAACGTCCCGAACGGGATGGGGACCACGGTTGTCCAGCACGAGACGATGACCGAGATGATCCAGGCTGAGATCACCATGGACGGCGTGACTCGGACGCCTTACGATAGGGTGACGTTCGCCCTCGTGAGCACGCCCTTGCCCGTTATCCACAGGGATTTCACCCTGAACGCTCGGGCACTCGCCGCCTCGCGAAAAGGCGGAACCCCCCTGGACACCACGCAGACCGCGGAAGCGACCCGGCAGGTCGTGGAACGGATCGAAGACTTGCTCATCAACGGCAACACTTCCGGCGATGTGTTCGGCTTCGGCACGCTCACTGCCCAGATGTTCGGCTATACAAACCGGACTAGCCGGAATACCGTGTCCCTCTCTACCCAGTGGGATGCGTCCGCAGCTACTGGCGAGACCATCGTGAACGACGTGCTCTCCATGATCGCGGTGGCGCACGGAGATCGCCAGTTCGGCCCCTACGTGCTGTATATCCCCACCAACTACTGGGTGGAGTTGTTCAACGACTTCAAGACCAACTCCGACAAGACGACCATGCAGCGCATCTCGGAGATCAGCGGCATCGAGGCCATCAAGCCAATCGACCGGCTGTCGGACGATAACGTGTTGCTCGTCCAGATGTCTCGGAGCAACGTGGACATGGCTGTTGGGATGCAGCCCACCACGGTCTCCTGGGAGGAGCAAGGCGGCCTGGTCCTGATGTTCAAGGTCATGGCCATCATGGTGCCAAGGATTAAGCTGGACTCGGGAGCCCGATCCGGCGTGATCCATCTGTCGTAAGCTATAGCTGTGGGGCGGGGGGTGGCCCCCCGATCCCGGCCAGCCTCCCTGGCCCCCTGCCCTGCAGCGCCCCTTTTGTGGAACGGAGGATAAAATGCCTGTTTACAGATTAAAGCCTGGACAATACCACCACTTGCGGCCTATCTCGAAGAAGGGGATGACCCCGAAGCAGCGCCGCGGCGTTGTTAAAGTTGGCCCAGGCGAGACCCTGATCCTCGACGAGCACAGGGCCAAGTTCATCATGGACAAGCTGGACCTCGTCGGCGCCTCGGAGGAGGAAGAGGCTCTCGCCAAGGCTATCACGGCCGAGGCTGGGAAGCACGCGCCCATGGTCGTAGCGCGCGAGGACGGCGAGGGGTACGACGTGGTCAATCGAGGCTCCGGGAAACCCCTCAACGACAAACCTCTCAGCCAGGACGACGCTCAGGCACTTGCCGCGGCCTAACCGGGATGGAGGAGAAGAAGGATGACTGCGAGAGTTAATCCAACTGATGTGAAGGTTGTCCTTCCCTCCCCCGTGGCTATGAGCGATGGGGATATTCAACTCCACATCGACATAGCTAACAGGTTTGTGGACGGGGTCCTCTCTGGGACGGACTTGGGGGAAGTGCGGCTCTCGGATATTGAGCGGTACGTCTCTGCCCACTTGGTTGCCATCTCGGAGCAAGAACTAGGGCTCCTCATCGAGAAGGAGATTGGAGAAACTCGCTCTCGCTTCGGGGGGACTTTTCCCTTGGCAGCAGGACTCAAGTTCACTCGCTTTGGGCATATGGCGTTGGCACTGGACACCACGGGGAAGCTTGCTGCTACGGGCAAGCCCGCGGCACTCTTTCGAGTAGTCTAATGCAAGATAGCTGGAGCGTGCCCGAGCTTTGGCCTGGGGGAACTTGTTATATAATAGGTGGGGGGCCAGGGGTAGCTGCTGTGGACCCCAAGCGGTTGGAGGGGGCGCGCGTAATAGTCACGAACAGTGCTTTTAAGTTATTTCCCTCGGCAGATGCACTTTATTTCATGGACTGGATGTGGTACAAGTGGAACGCGGAGGCATTGCTCAAATTTAACGGGGTTAAGGTTACTATAGTTGAGAACTGCAGGGGAAAGCCGGGGATTAAGGTGCTGCAACGGGGACAGCGGAATGGTCTTGACGCTAAGCCCACGCATATTTCCCGAGGAGCCTGCTCCGGTTATGGAGCTATGGCCTTGGCAGTTAAGTTCGGTGTTGCCAAGGTTTACCTGATGGGGTTCGACATGCGGGTAGTGAATGGGAGGCATAACTACCACACCGAACACAAGCGGGAGGTGAAGCCTGATATTTACGAGACTCAATTTCTTAGGCCCTTTAAGGAAGCTGCGCCTTTGCTGGAGCAGGCTGGGGTGGAGGTTTTGAACGCGACGCCGGGCTCGGCTATGAAAGTTTTTCCCATCGTGGAGCTGGAAGATGCGTATCCCAGAAGTTAAGGGTGAGCACAGACGTGAGTTCCTGGCTCAAGTTGTGCTTGCTAATGACTGGCGGCTGGGGGCAGAGATTGGAGTTAAGTCTGGAATGACTTTGAGGTTCCTGCTCTCTATGTGCCCCTCGCTGGCTATGATTGCGGTTGACCCTTGGGTAGTTCAGTTGAACTCTGGAGGGCCGCAAACCTGGAAGAACTGGAGCCACAAGGCTAATGAGGGTAAGGTGAGGGATATAGCTGCCAAGGTCGGAGACAGGCTTGTTATTTACAAGATGTTCTCCCACGAGGCGGCCGAGCATGTTTCTGATAGCTCTCTGGACTTTGTGTTCTTGGATGCGGACCACGGAGAGGCTGAGACTTATAGGGCTATCGTTGACTGGGAGAAGAAAGTGAAGGCTGGGGGTGGAGTCTTAGGGCATGATGCACATTGGCCTACAGTGAGGCGGGCTGTTGAGAAATTTTATGGGGAGTACCAGGTGTGGAGGCCAAACAATGTTTGGTACGTAGGCAAATGAGAGAAGCACCTTTCTTTGTGGCTGCGCCGCCCAGGAGTGGGACCACGCTTGTAGCCTGGCTCTTGCATCTACACGGGGTTTGGATAGGCAGGGCTGGGGTCACTAAGTGGCCAGTTACGAACTCAAGCGTCGGGACCGAGAACCTCGCTATAACAGCAGTGGCGAAGCGTGAGACCACTCCAGAGGTAGTCCGCTCGGCAGTTCTGAACATAGTGCCAAGAGACAAATCCCGCTGGCTCTACAAGAAGGGTATCCTTGCTATTAGGTGGAAAGTCTGGTCCCAAGCCTTTCCACAAGCCCTTTGGGTTCTGCCAAAGCGGCCCCTGGAGGACGTGGTTAAGAGTTACTTGGCGCATCCAGGGAAGGCTCCCAGCGTGGACGGGAACCTCGAGCGCGCCACCCATAAGCTTCGCAAGTTTGCTGAGGGGCAGAAGGCCATCTCCAAGAACCTACCTCGGCACATCTGGGTTGATACAGATAAGCTAGGCAGGGGAGACCTGGAAGAAGCCCAAAGGCTTATAGAAGGCTGTGGGTTGGTGTACAACAAGCAAGGCTGCGAGGACTTCATAGACCCCTCAATCTGGCACGGCTCATGAAAACTGTAGTTTGCCTTAAGACTGGAAATCTCTACGGGGACGAGTATGTTACCAAACTGCAAAGCATGGTGGCGAAGAACCTTCCTGTAGAGCACAGGTTTGTCTGCTTCACGGATAAGGCGGTGGAGGGGGTGGAGTGCCTTCCGCCGCCCTGCGACTTGCCGGGCTGGTGGGGGAAGCTTGGCTTCTTCCGAGAGGACCTTCCAATCCAAGGCGCTTACTTGTACTTGGATCTGGATGTGCTTATACTTTCCTCCCTTATTCCTTTGTTCCACACACACTCTTGGGGGACCCAAGAGTCCTTGGACTTCTGCATAATCAAGCAGTGGAAGAAGAAGCTTCCAAGGAAAGACACATTTGTTCGTTACAACTCCTCTTGTATGTACTTCTCCGGCCCCGGAGTGCGACCTAAAGTGTGGGAAACCTTTGGTCCTGACATCCCCAGTCGCCACCCCAACGACTATGGGCGCCTACGGGGTGACCAGGACTGGATAGCAAATTGCCACTGGGACGAGGCCACCTTCCCAGAGGGTTGGTTCGCCTCCTTTGAGGATATGCGCCCAGGCAGGTTCAAGGGGGTGAAAGTTGTCCTCTGTAACAAGAAGAAAAACCACCAAATTACTGAGGATTGGGCAGTTAAAGCATGGAACTGACCGTCGCATGTGTCCTCAAAATGGGGACTTTCAGGGATCGACAGTACCCCTACACGCCTATGTGGGTGGAGAAGCTGAAGGCTATGGTAGAGCGGCACCTTGGTAAGCACCGCTTCGTCTGTCTCTCAGATGTTAAGGACCTCCCTTGCGAGAGGTTGGCCCCACTGCATGGTCTGCCTGGCTGGTGGGCCAAGCTTGAGCTTTTCGATCCGAGGTACGCTCTTGGGGACCGGGTTTTGTACCTTGACTTGGATAGCCTTGTGGTAGGGGACTTAGAGTCAATTTTCGAGGTCGCCGGGGAGTTTGCCTTAGCACCTTCCCTGGACGTTGTGAACGGCCAAGGAAAACTGGCCATCAAAAAATACAATAGCAGCGTGATGGTCTGGACCCCAGGGAAGCGCCCAGAGATAATCGAGGAATTTTCCCCGGCGCTTATGGGGGTTTACAGGGGAGACCAAGATTGGATAGCTCAAATCTGCCCCAGTGAGAACACCCTGCCAGAGGCATGGGTTAGCAAGCTTAAGTATTGTAAAGGGGGTCCAGGGAAGGGGATGAAGGTTGTGCTTTGTATGCCCTGGAAGAACCAAAAGGCCGCGGAGATGTTTCCGTGGGTAGGAGAAATCTGGTGTTAAACGTAGTTTGTTTTTGGTGGGGGAACTGGTGCTC
>SDBV01010090.1_pt1 | contig 12439 bp, 11 predicted proteins | sample 2277081 | NCBI WGS metagenome assembly SDBV01 (sample SAMN10402039, study PRJNA504765) | marine sediment metagenome | isolation source: marine sediment core GS10_PC15, 223 cmbsf | place: Arctic Ocean: Southern Knipovich Ridge | collected 2010 | reverse complement strand
ATCATCTTCACTTGCTTTGTTGCAAATCTTTGGAAACTAATAAGTTGACTGCAGATTTGCGCCTCGCAACTGAAGAGCTATAACAGCCTAAATGTAAAGGTTATTTCTTCTAGCCTCCTTAGCTGACTCCTTTCCTGAAGCTGTCTAAACGCGAAGATCGCGAAGGAAACGAAGGACGCGCGAAGATTTTTTTATTAATTAGTAGCGTTCGGTCTGAACGAATCGTTTGATACCATCTTTCTTCTGCATCAATAGAATAATCTTCGCGTATTCTTCGCTTCCTTCGCGATTAACAGATAGAGGTGAATGGTTACAAACAGATAAAGAAAAGAGTTACAGCTTCAATTTCATTAGATATTTCCCATCATTTAAACATCTAATAAATCTAAAATTATGCATAGGATAAAGGTTTAACGCTTCTATATTATCCATATAAACAGTTAGTTTTATTGAATCAGGGTGTAGTGTCTTTGCATGAGAAATTAACTTTTTAACTAGTAAATGTCCAAGCCCCTTACCCTTTTTTTTAGGTGCAATTAGAATAAAGCATAACCAAGAAATTTTCTCATTTTTTTTAATTTGCGTCATTACTGATCCAAACCCAACAGCGTTATGGTTTTCTTTTAACAAAAAAGGAGTATTTTTTTCTGTCTTACCAAAAGAGTCCAGAATATACTTTTCGTCAATAGGGTATGGCATTTTTGGTCCAAAAATATTTCTCAAATATTTTTCAGAGAGACCATCTAACCATGGAAGAACAGCACGTTGGATATCTTCTCTACTAGCTTCAACTAAACATTTTTCAGTAGATAGCTCCTTATAAGCAAGTATCTTGAACATTTGACTTTTTCCTAATGTTCCAAAAAGTATACTTTCTGGTACTCTAGCATTGACGCGTTCCAATTTATGTTCCTAATTCTCTTAGGGCTATTGGAACATAAAGGAGGCTTAATGTCAATTATTGGTTATGCTCTGGTTATGCTCTTATTATTATATTTTCGCACCATTTTGCCTAGTACCCCAACATACACAATTTATTTTTTATTTTTTCATTTTTCTCATAAGTCTCTGTGTGCTCGGTGGTTAAATTATGCAACAAAGCCCATCGCAGTCCCGGCCCCTTTCATTCCTTTTTATTGATTAATAGTCCGAATATGAATACACTTCAACTCTAACATCCATGAACAGATAATCGAATCGATGAACTCATGAAAAGACAAGTTGTTTGTATTTTAAGTATTTTAATGGTTTTAGTCACATTATTTCCTTCGTTGTCTTATTCCTTGGAAAGGGATTATGCGTACCGGGGAGCATATCTATATGACGATTGGGATCTTGATGAAGAAGATGAAAACGAGGACTACACTTACTCCTACAACAGCAATGAATTGTGCTATAGGTGTTTTGACAGGGCATGCTGGCATAGTTTTCCGTTAAAGCATAAAAAGGAACTTGATATTGGAGTCATTCCCCCAATCGTAAACCAAACCTGCAACGAATGCTGGTGGTGTTGTGATCCTGTTGTCTATGTTGGTTATTTTCACTTTCGGCACAAGGGTGGCTATCCGTTTTTGAAACGGCAGATAGAGTATTCTAGGAAATATCCTCATCATCAAGCGTATTGGCCAGAGACTTCACATAGAGCAGAAAAGATTAGCGACGTGGCCGTAGTTTTATTTGAAAATTTAATCGATTCCACAGCACTAAAAAAGGTCAAACAGCGATCCGATCTATCAAACAATTTCATTACAGATTCTTGGTATTTTAGAAGGTTGGGGTTTAACCTGCCAAGATCTCTTTCAGTATGCTGTTTTAGATTTTCTGATTTTTATCAGGTGTGTAAAGACCTAGAGCGGTTTTCTCAAACGTATTTTTCAGAGGAAGAAATCGCATTAATAGAGGACAAAACAGATGCCATTTTGGACAGGCTTTGTGAGATGTTTCTTGAGATGTATGAGGAGAGTTTGTCTTTTCATCCGACAGCAGAAATTCAGAGTGAAATAAACTTCATAGAGCTTTTATACAGTCCAGAAAGGGACATTAAGGTTAGTAGTTGTCAAAAAGAAAACGAAAGCCAACATTTCTCTGGAGAAACCAAAATAGATATCTTCAAAAAGAGACTCAATAAGCGATTTAAAGTTAAAGAATCTGTTAGTGATTCAAACTCACTCCCTGATTGGCTTATCTCAGATTATTGGTTATATGAAGGAATCAGATGTAACAACCTTTTTTTGCATTCGGAAGCAATCACTTACTTGACTGCAGCAATCGAAAAAGATCCATCTAATGTTGAAGCTTACCAGGAGCGCATTCACGCACATTTCGAAATGGGGAATCTTTCTCTTGCGATAGAAGATTACAATAAATTAAAACATTTAGAGGTCCGCAAAAAAGAGATTTCCTTTAACAAATTAGGATACGTTGTTAAAAACGATAGCGACCAAGGAAATTACGTAGTTAATCCAAAACCAAAGGTAATGGTAGATTATTCTGGTGGTTTTTGTATTGGAATAGCAAGAGGCAGTAGTGTTGCTGTAGTTGAATTTGTACCTTCTACGTGGAGTTGTTGCAAGGGAATTTTGCACGGTCTATGGTCCTTTGCTTGTTCTCCTGTAGAGGTAAGCAAGGACCTGATTAATACATCATATGAATTAGTTGAATACCTAAAGGAAAACACAGCAAGGGAATGTCTGGAAGCAGTAGTTCCTGAACTAAAAGATCTTTGTGTTAATTGGGATACTCTTTCCGACTATGACAGGGGAAATAAAACTGGGTATATCATTGGAAAGTATGGAGTAGACATTTTGGCTCCTGGAGCTGTAATGAAGGGAGTTAAAAAATACCGACAGCTTAAAAGGCTCAATTCCATGTTCACTGTTGAATGTTGTGTTGTTTCCGAAGCAAAGAAAGCAAAAATACTCGAGGCCAGCTCTAGGCATTCAGCTATTAGGACTACTGTTTCCGATCTAGCTAAAACAGGAAAAATAATCCCTGGGAATGCGAATGTTATTCCGCATGTAATGCAAGAAAAGCATGCTTGGGAAAAGATTATAAAAATGAGCGGAAACAAAGTTGAAGATTTTGGGAAGGTGTCTACTCTTCTTGAGGAATCTGGAATTCTATCTGAGAAGTATTTGCTTGAATCGGAAAAATTTCATAACGGAAAAATAATACGGTCGGATTATAGAAAATTTATAAACGGTCGTGAAGTTCAAGCCTCCTTTGAAACTTACATTGAAACAAATCAAACATTCCTTAAAGATGCTTGGGTCATAACAAAAAAATGACGATTAATTACTATAAAAGTTTAAAAAAGAAGTCAGAAGAATACACCCCATCTGAATTGGCCTCCTTAGTTGGTTTTGATGAAGGCCTACGTATATCTCGAGGTATGCTTAATAATGATGAGTGGGATGAAACTCTACAAGAGTATGCAGCAAACCTTTTAGAGGAGCTAAGAAAAAAATATCCAATTCAGTGGAATTCTTCTTGGAAATTTGACGCCTTTCTAGGATATGCTTATCACATCATCTTAAAGTATGATGAAAGATATGCCGCTTATAAAAGGGCTGTTGAAAAAATTACCCCACCCCCACCGCAGTTATTGATTGCTATGGCTCGATGTTGTTGGGCGCCTGGCGTTCCTCCTATCACAGAAGAAGAGGCTATATCTCTTGTTAAACAAGCTTTGTCAAAAACTATTTATTATGAAGGAGCTAGTTTGCTGAGAGGTTTATACAAAGCCACCGGGAATGCAAAAGAACAAGCTCACTGGGAAGTAGTTTTAAAGAATATGGAGGGAAAAGAAGTTTGCCTTCCTTCTTTAGATGAGGTTTTTGATACGTAAGGATAGAGACACAGAGAAATCCTAGGTGCTCCCCGTTTCGCTTTCTTCGCGTTTAAAACAAATATTTCTTGACGGTTTCGATGTCTTGGGCGATCTGCTTTTGGAGCGCAACGACATCAGCAAATTTCTTTTCCGGACGTATGTACTCTTCGAAAAAAACCTCTACCGCTTTACCATACAGTTCTTCTATGGGTTCGAATAGATGGACCTCTAGAATAGGATTTGTCTGGGTACGAAGGGTGGGAGCAGTTCCCAGGTTGGCAATCCCTGGGCGTTGTTTTCCTTTATATTCGAGGTAGACAGCATAAACGCCATAAGGGGGGAGAGTCAATCCTGAGACATCAATATTTGCTGTGGGGTAGCCGAGCTGACTCCCTCGGCGGTTTCCTGATGTGACTTTTGCATAAATGGAGTACTGCCGCCCTAAGAGTTCTTTACTTTTCTCAAATTTTCCATTTCTAACGAGTTCTCTAATGGTGCTACTTGACACGGTACCTCCATTATAAGAGAAAGGCCCAATGTATTCGACATCAAACGCAAGAATCTTGGAGAGTTCCTGAATGGTTGCGGGATCCCCTTTCCTTCCGATGCCCATTCGAGAGTCATATCCTAAGATGAGATCAGAGAAGGGGAGTGTTTGCATCAGTTTGCTAAGGAAAACTTTCGCTTCTTGTTGAGCAAATTCTTTGGTGAAGGAAAGAAAAACCAGAGTGTCTACCCCTAATTTTTCAAGGAGGTGGGCTTTATGTTCGGGGCTGTACAAAGGAAGAGTAGGTTTGTCGGGTCGTAGGACTTGAGAGGGGTGGTTTACGAACGAGATAACAACAGATTCTCCGCCAATATCATGCGCTTTTTTGGTAAGGCGTGCAATCACTTCCTGATGTCCGCGATGGACCCCATCAAAATTTCCGATTGTGATTACTATAGGTTTTGTTATAGGTCCACGCTTTTCAAAAGTATCAATGATCCTCATCTTTCCTCTACAGTAAGAAGTAGCTATCATTGCGATAGTAGTCTCCCGCACAATTCTTCAACATCTAAATCAGGTGACTGTAATTTGCTGCCATCAAAACAGTCTGCAATAGAGTATTTTCCGCTTCTCGTTCGTGTTAGTGATGTGAGATGGCCTCCACATGTTAGCAGGGTTCCAATGTCATGGGCAAGAGCACGGATGTATGTCCCTTTGCTGCAAGTAACTCGTATATCGAGATAAGGGTAGTGATATTCCAAGAGTTCAGTTTGCAACTCTACAGTGACGGGATCTCTTTCTATAGTTTTTCCTTTTCTTGCCAGTTCATATAGCTTTTTCCCATCCTTTTTTTTTGCTGAAAACATGGGTGGAATTTGCTGAACCTTGCCTTGGAATTTGTTGAGTACGTGTGTTACTTCTTCCAAGGAGGGAATGAGGTCTGAACGATGGAGAATCTTGCCGTCAACATCGTAAGTGTCTGTTTCGATGCCTAGAACAACTCTTCCGATATATTCTTTTTCCGTATTGACCAGTGCATCAGACAGGCGTGTATACTTGCGGCCAACAAGGAGGACCATTACCCCCTCAGCAAAGGGATCAAGAGTTCCCGCATGACCAATCTTGCGCACTCCTAGATGCTTTCGGAGCAACCTCACAAGCTGGAAAGCTGTTGGGCCCCGTGGTTTGTAAATTGGAAGGATTCCTTCTGGAGCGCTGTTGCTATCCTCAGGAGTCGGAATTTTCCTCTTGGAAAGTGTTTTGCTTTCGTGCATTCTCTTCAGTATGGATATCTTTTAGTAATTCTTCAACACGCATCTGTTTTTGGACGGTGTCATCAATGATAAATTTTAGGCTCGGGAAAAAACGCATTACAACCTGTTTTGATGCCTTCACGCTGATATATCCTGCAGCCGACTCTAAGGCTTCCTGAGTCTGTGCTTTTTCGTTGTCGCTTCCGATCATGCTAATATATACTTTGGCATGCCGTAAATCTCTCGAAATATCAACTCTTGTGACCGTGACAAACTCATTGACAAACGGATTATGAACCTCTTTTCGAATCACCTCCGAGAGTACTTCTTTTAATAAGGAATTCAATCGGTCGGTGCGTTTTTTTGCCATTGAACGATCCCTTATAGCTTCTGTGAGATGTAGGTCACTTCGTACGCTTCAAGGATATCACCTTCTTCAACATCATTAAAATTGGAAAGAAGAATGCCGCATTCAACCCCTTTTTGTACTTCTCGGACGTCTTCCTTTACCCGTTTTAGAGAGGCAATACCCCCTTTCCAAATGACCTCTCCCTCGCGAACAACACGCATGTAGTGATTGCGGTGGATTGTTCCTTCGGTAACTAGACAGCCGGCAATTACACCAAGCTGCGAGGCTTTAAATGTAGCTCTCACTTCTGCTTTTCCTTTGTCGGTCTCCTGAGATATCTTGTCCAGGAGTCCTGTCATGAGCCCTTTGACGTCATCAATGGCGTGATAGATGATGTCATGGAGGCTTACATGGACGTTATGTTGTTTGACTAAGGCGTCGGCATGCGCTTCGATGGAGGTGTGAAATCCAATGATGATTGCTTTGGATGCAGCAGCAAGGAGCACATCTGATTCAGAAATTTCACCGATGCCAGAAGAGATAATGTTAACCTCCGCTTTCTCTGATGCGGTTTTTTGCAAAGCAGTTTTTAAGGCTTCTAACGACCCCTGGACGTCGGCCCGTAGAATAATATTGAGAATCTTCGTTGTTTTGTCTGCGGCTTCCTGGAAGAGGCTCTCTACCGGCGCTTTTTTCCTCTTCAGAAGGGATAGTTCTCGCTTGTCTATCATGCGAACTTCAGCAATTTCTCGTGCTTCTTTTTCAGAGGATACCACAATGAACTCCTGGCCAGCTTCTGGTAGCCCTGAAAGGCCTGTAATCTCAATTGGTGTTGAGGGTGGGGCCTCGGTAAGAGCGTTGTTGAATTCGTCACGCATGGTCTTCACTCTACCCCAATGTTCACCGAAAACGAGGGGATCCCCCTGTTTTAGAGTTCCGTTTTGAACGAGAATGGTTGCTACCGCACCAAGCCCTTTGTGGAGTTCCGATTCCAGAACGGTTCCCCTTGCTCGAGTTTGGGGGTTAGCTCTGAGTTCTAAGACTTCCGCCTGTAGGGCGAGCATTTCGAGAAGTTCCTTCACACCATCACCTGTTACCGCAGAGCAGTTGACTGTGATCGTTTGTCCTCCCCATGCTTCGGGTAAGAGCTCATGGTCAGCAAGTTGACGGTAGACATTTTCGGGATCGAAATTCGCTTTGTCTGACTTGTTTACTGCGACAATGATAGTGACGCCGGCGGCTTTAGCGTGATCGATAGCTTCTTCAGTTTGTGCTTTCATTCCTTCGTCCCCAGCAATTACTAGAACGACGATATCTGTTGCATCAGCGCCACGGGCCCGCATTGCGGAGAATGCTTCGTGACCCGGTGTGTCAAGAATAGAAATATCTCCAACAGCAGTATTACAGAGGAAGGCTCCAATATGTTGTGTGATGGATCCGGCTTCACCTTGGACTGTGTTGGCCTTTCGAATATAGTCGATCAGACTGGTTTTCCCATGGTCGACGTGCCCCATGAAGGTAACAACAGGAGCGCGCATAGTTAGATTCGCGGGGTCTGTTTCTTGAATTTCCTCTTTAATCGTTTTGCCTGTAATGCGAATACGTTCTTCTTCAGAGGTGTCGATCATGATTTCACAATCGAATTCTGTTCCAAGAAGTTGGATCGTTGTTTCGTCTTCAAGGATATCGTTAATCATTACCACGATTCCTTGAAGGAATAGTTTTGAGATAAGCTCCGAGGCTTTTACTTTCATTTGTGCAGCGAGATCTTTAATTGAGATCGGTACGCGAACTGCGAGTGAGCTAGGTCGAATGGTAAGATCTTCTTGTAGCTGTGTGCGTCCTTGTTTGGTAGAGCGTCTTTTTCTCCATCGTTGTTCCCCTTCAGTATCCCGAAGGCCTTGACGATCTCTTGCATCGAATCTGGAAGTTTGTTGGCGATGGGGGGAGGAGGGTTTAATGTCTCGGTATTCTCGAAAACGTGGAGATTTTGGCCCACTTTTGGCAAAGGGTTTTTCTTTTTCAAAAGTTTTTTCTTTGGGCTTGCCTTTTTTCGCTTTCTCTTTTTCCTTTTCCTTCTCCGGACCTGGTAAAAGTTTTCCGCTCTTTTCTTCTTTTTTCTTTGCGGGTTTTGGGGGAAGAAGATCTTTAATATGTCTTCCCGTTGGTCCTAGGGTTTCTATTTCCTGGGGTTGAGGGGCTTTTTCTGGAACTTCTTCAGTGATATCCGCTGTTGCAGGCTCGACCTCTATAGGTTCTACCTTTTCTACCTTCTCGGTCTTTTTTTCTTCTATTGAGGTTTCTTCTTCTTCGATCTCTTTGGAGGGTTCTTCCTTGGCTTCAGCGAACACAGATTTCGATCTGGCTTTCCTGCGGGGTACGACTTCCTCTTCGATAGGTAAAGATTCTTCTTCGATTTTCTTTGCTTTTGTGGTTACTTTTTTCTCTGCTTGTTTTTTCTTCTTTTTTTTGGCGTCGGAATTTTTTTCTGCAAGTTTTTGCTTGAGGCTATCTAACTTGATGGCCTTAGCAATTTGGGTGTTTTTGATGTTTAATTTAAGTTCTTTTTTTTCCAATGCCTTACATCCTCTGTTTACGGATTTGTTCTAATATAAAGTCTGCCATTTCCATGCTGATCCCAGGAATGCCGGCAAGTTGTTCTGGCTTTGCAAGGAGTAAGTCTCGAGTTGTGGAAAACCCTTCGTCTATCAAGTGCTCAAAAATCAACTTATTTAGACCTTCTATGCTTTCGAGAGGTTCATCAAGAGTTGGGTCGTCAGAGGATGCGAGCTCAGCTCGTTGGATGGCCATGGTCTTGCTATAGTCAGTCATACGCTGAGCTTCAAGTTCGTAACCAATCAACTGGCTATTTAGCCTGGCATTCATTCCCCTTTTGCCGATGACTGCGGCGTAATCGTCGTCATCAATAACGATAGATATTACTTTTTCTTCTTCGTTTATGTTAATCTTCCGAATTTGGATCGGAGCTAGTGCATTCTGCAATAATTCTACAGGTTCTTCAGAATAGGGGATGATATCAATTTTTTCGTTATTCAACTCGCGGACGACGTTTTTCACTCTGTTCCCACGCATTCCCACACAAGCACCCACGGGGTCAACTTTGGGATCGGTAGAACGAACTGTTAACTTCGTACGATATCCCGCTTCACGAATAATTTTATCGAGAATTACTGTACCATCCGCAACTTCAGGAACTTCTTGGATCACCAGCTGTTTCACGAATTCGGGGGCGCTGCGTGATAGGATAACCTCGGCACTACCCATATCGGTGTCGTGAACTTCCATGAGTAAAGCAAACACTTTGTCTCCGACATTGTAGTGTTCTGTTTTTGGATATTGCCTCATCGGCATAATTGCTTCTACTTTACCGAGGTCAACGATGATGTTCGCTCCACGAACAAACCTCTTTACCGATCCTGAAACCAGTTCATTGACGCGATGGCGGTATTCTTCGTAAATGACATCGCGTTCGGCACTCCGGAGTTTCTGTGAGATGATTTGGCGCGCTTTTTGCGCTGCAATACGTCCGAAGTCTTTGGGGGTTACCACAACATCGATAAACTGGTCGATTTGGCAGTCGGGATCTATTTCACGAGCATCTTCCAAACTGATTTCCTGTGCATTTACTTCAACCTTGTCGACGATTTCTTTTTCGCTGAAAACGTCGATTTTTCCAGTCTTCGAATTGATATGAACGGTAACATTAGAGGCGCCGGCAATGCTTTTCTGCGCAGCAGCGAGCAGGGATTCCTCGATAGCTTTGACGACGATCTCTCTTTTGATACCTTTTTCACGCTCGAGGTATTCGAAAACGGCGACTAGATCTTTATTCATTTTTAAAACTGCCTTTCTTTGCAGAGACACAGCGACAGCCGTGCCTCAAGCTTTTACTTTTCAATCAAGGAATTGATTACTTAGCGTTTTCTTTTTCCTTTTCAGAGGTTTCTTCCTCATCAGATTCTTCTTTTTGCTCTTCCTTAGCATCTTCTCCTACTACGATATCATCATGGTTGCATTGATTTTCATCGATGAGGTGTTCTTTGATAGAAAGAGCAATTTTTTTGTGTTCCGGATCAAGTTTAATGACTTTGGCTGTAACCTCATCACCTTTGGAAACGACGTCTTCTACCTTTCCAAAAGCTTGGTCCGAAAGTTCTGTTACGTGGATCAACCCTTCAATGCCATTTTCAAGCTCGACAAAAGCTCCAAAAGCTGTAATTTTTGCCACGACACCTTTGACGAGAGTGCCTATAGGCATTGTTTTTTCGATATCTTCCCAAGGATTTAAACCTAGTTGTTTGATGCCTAGAGTAATCTTTTTGCTTTCCTTGTCAACGGAGAGAATGGCTGCATCGACGACATCTCCTTTCTTTAGAACTTCGGAAGGGTGTGAGACCTTTTTGATCCAGCTAAGGTCAGAGATATGTATAAGCCCTTCCACTCCAGGTTCAAGTTCAACAAAGGCCCCATAGTTTGTCAGGCTTTTGATCTCTGCTTTAACATTGGTATTGACGGGATACTTTCCTTCAACGTCATCCCAAGGGTTGTGTTCGGTTTGTTTGATTCCGAGCGAGATTTTCCCTTCAGACTTTTGCACCGAAAGGACGATGGCTTCAACCTCGTCACCTTTGTTGACAATTTCGCTGGGATCGGTGACGTTTTTCACCCAGGACATTTCGGAGATGTGGATCAGTCCCTCGATGCCAGGCTCAATCTCAATAAATGCCCCGTAGGGGAGAAGATTGACAATCTTTCCTTTGATTCGGGTTCCGGGAGGGTACTTCATTTCGATCTCGTCCCAAGGGTTGGGTTGTTTTTGTTTGAGTCCTAAAGCAACACGCCCTTTTTCCCTGTCAATAGAAAGAATGACAACTTCGAGTTTTTGTCCCAATTGGACTAACTCTGAGGGGTGGCGGATGCGCTTCCAGGTCATGTCGGTGATATGTAGCAATCCATCGATTCCATCGAGATCCAGGAAAACTCCAAAGTCGGTTATGTTCTTGACAATGCCGTCGCAGAGGCTTCCTTCCTCGATATTTGCTAGGAGTTCTGCTTTCTTTGAAATCCGTTCGGCTTCAAGAAGTTCGCGGCGTGAAACGACGACATTTTTTCTGTCGATGTTGATTTTTAGGATTTTGAATTCAAACGTTTGGTTAAGATAGTCGTCTAAATTTTTTATTTTCTTATTATCAACCTGTGACCCTGGAAGGAAGGCTTCCATGCCGATATCGACCATTAATCCGCCTTTAACTTTGCGGATGACTTTACCTTTTACGATAGATCCCTCTTCGCAGTGTTCGATGATGTGTTCCCATTTGCGAAGCCTTTCTGCTTTTTCTCTCGACAGGACAATTTGACCGTTTGCGTCTTCGGTTTTATCTAAAAGTACCTCGACTTCTCCATCCAGAACTAGCTGCGATGGATCGGAAAATTCGTCTAATGGGATTAATCCTTCAGATTTCAGTCCCACATCGATGACGACGTGGTCTTTGCTGATTTCGACAATTTTTCCCTTTAGGATTTCTCCGGGGACCATTGTAACAGGTTTGTTTGCAGTAGCTCCTGTTTTTCCTTCCAACAGTTGTTTGAATGTTTTCGCATCTTCTTTCTGGTAGGAAACATCATCTAACATGTTGCTTTCTTCCCAGGTGTGTTGTGGGTTATTAGACATTGGTTAAGTTTCTCCTAATTTTTTTGCTGATAGCAACAATTATAATGGACTCTAGAGAAAAAAAGCAACATATATGTGTAGAAGAGGATGCTAGCTCAATTAGTCATTCGGTAGATGACTTTGGACGATTCAGTTTCTTGTAGGCTAACAGAGTGGAGGAGGGGAAGCTTGGGTTGGAGGTACTCGAAGATCCATTTCGTGATATATTCTGAAGTTGGGGATTCTGTTTCCAATGTATCGTTTAACCATTTATGGTCAAAATATTCTTTAATCATGGGGGTGACGACTTCTGAAATGTCAGCAAAGTCTATAACCATATTCTTTTTTGATCCCGAGGGTACGAGTTCTTCAGATTGCAGGGCTAGGATTAAAACATATGAGTGCCCATGTGGATTTTGGCATTTTCCGTCGTGGTGGATCAATTGGTGACCAGCTTCAAACTGAAATTTTTTAATAATTTCGAACATCTTTAGAGATAATCTCTATTTCTTTCAAGGGAATTGCTGTTTTCGTAGTGTACACTAGTACTAGTAATTATAGCATATTTCGGAATATATGTGCAATATATCGACTTTAATGCGAAGGGCTAAGGGTACGTATGTTTCATCTTCTTTCTCCGCTGCCATTGTTTCTGCCGCCCCTCCGGGACGGGTAATACTATCGATCCAAAACCCCGCCCAACGTGTCTCGTACCTCGCACTAGGACGGGCTATCTCGCTTGGTCCCCTAACGGGAACCCTAGAGATTGACATTTCATTCAAGGAATGATTATAAATCCTGAAATTCGGAGTAGGTACAACCCCCAGGGAAAAAGAGGGGATGAATGTTG
>SDBV01010089.1_pt1 | contig 12439 bp, 13 predicted proteins | sample 2277081 | NCBI WGS metagenome assembly SDBV01 (sample SAMN10402039, study PRJNA504765) | marine sediment metagenome | isolation source: marine sediment core GS10_PC15, 223 cmbsf | place: Arctic Ocean: Southern Knipovich Ridge | collected 2010 | reverse complement strand
CTAATATACGCTGCTACTGAAGAGAATCTGGACCGCATGGTAGATTTGGCTAAGGAGTATTCGTGCTCGGTGGCAGTAAAAGCCGCCAACGTAGAGGAGCTTGCGCAACTGACCACTAAATTAACCGAAGCCGGAGTTAACGACATCGTTCTTGATTCTGGGGCAAGAACCGTGCGCCAGGTATTAGAAGATCAGATAATCATCAGGAGTTTAGCATTAACTAAAAAGTTTCGCCCCCTGGGCTTTCCAACTATTGTCTTCCCGTGTGAGATGACTCCTGACCCGATGAAGGAAGCAGTAATTGCCTCTATGCTCGTAACTAAATACGCCGGAATTATCGTCCTCTCTGATTTTCAGGGGGAAAGCTTGTTTCCTCTGCTTGTGGAAAGATTGAATATCTATACCGATCCCCAGCGACCACTGGCTACCACTGAGGGAATTTACGAAATCGGTACTCCTGATGAAAACTCTCCGGTGCTTCTTACCACTAACTTCTCACTGACCTATTTTATTGTCTCCGGTGAAATAGAAAATAGCAAGGTTTCCAGTTACCTCCTGGTAAAGGATACTGAGGGGCTTTCGGTTATGACCGCCTGGGCAGCCGGTAAATTTGTTGCTGATGCCATTGCCCCCTTTGTTAAGAAGAGTGGCATTGCTGATAAGGTTAAACATCGTAAATTAATAATCCCGGGTTATACTGCTGCTGAAAGTGGTGGTTTGGAGGAGGAATTACCCGGCTGGGAGATTCAGGTCGGTCCCAGGGATGGGGCTCACATTTCAGCCTATCTTAAACAATGGAAGCCATAAGGAGGAAAAAGATGATCCTTGTCGGAGAAAGTATTAATATAATGTCCAAAACTATTGGACCGGCCTTTAAGGAGAGAAACCCCAAGCCTGTTCAGGAGCTGGCTAGAAATGAAGTAGGGGCTGGGGTGGATTATTTGGACCTCAACATTGGTCCTGCACGGAAAGCAGGAGATGAGTTGATGGAGTGGGTGGTTAAAGTAGTGCAGGAGGTTACTGATTTGCCATTATCTCTGGATACGACAAATCCAGTGGCAATGGAAGCTGGATTGAAAGTGCACCAGGGCAAAGCACTGATTAATTCTATATCACCAGCAAGGATGGAAGAGGAATTACCCCTGGTCAAAACATATAATGCTGACATGATAGGGCTTCTGTGGGGGATAGATGGGATGCCTCGAGATGCTGACGAAAGGGCAGTTATCGCCGTTGATCTTATTTATAAAGCTAATGAGATGGGCATCCCTAATGAAGATATCTGGATTGATCCTATAGTCAGCCCGGTGTCTGTGGAAATAAACCAGGTGAAAGCCTGTCTTGAATTTATGAGCATGCTGGAGGATATTGCCCCCGGATGCAAGTCTACCGTAGGTCTATCTAACATCTCAAATGGCACCCCTGCTCACCTCAGAGCCTATCTCAACCGAACCTATCTGATGATGCTTATGAAGTACGGGCTTTACTCAGCCATAGTTGATGCTTTTGATCCTGAGTTAATAGAAATAGCCAGAGGCGAAAAACCTGAACTCATTAAATTAGTCCACCGTCTAATGGATGGCGAGAAACCTGACCTCTCCTCGTTAAATGAAGAAGAGACGAAGTATGTGAAAACAGTCAGGGTTCTTACCGGTGAATCACTATATTCCCATTCCTGGCTTGACATATAGCTGCCTGATGGGAGATAGAAATTTGCCATTACCAAATCAGAAGAATTATGAATATGGCTACGACCAGGCTTACAAGATTGCCTGTGAACAACTAACTAAGATCGACGATATAGAGCCGCAATGCCTCAAAAGTGGTGCTCGATACCAAGAAATAGATTCTCAAAAAGTAATCAGCATCAAGTATTTAAACCAATCATACCAAATCACCCTTCACGATATTGAAATCTCGCTAATGGATAGCGAGGAGAAAGTTCCGATAAGAGACAAGATTCTGATACTGCACTATTTAACCCGGGCAAAAGGTACCCCCATGGCTAACAAGGTAATCGTCTACAAAGAATTACCAGAAGGAACTAATTACTTCCCGACATTTTCCAAGAGAGCTATAAAGCCCCTCTTGGACCGTTTTGGTAAGGAGCCTGAGCGGTTAATAGATGCCGCTGGAAAACTAGGCGGTCATAAAGAGGATTATGGTGATGTGGCAGTAACCATTAACGCTTTTAGTTATGTATCGATAACTCTAGTCCTCTGGCGAGGTGACGATGAGTTTCCTCCCTCGGGGAGCATAATGTTTGATGCCACCATCTCTGATTATCTTTCCACCGAAGATATAACTGTGCTCTGTGAGACCATCACATGGAGGTTAATAAAGGGGAGAGGTTAATACCTTTTATGCAGTATCCTGTACATTCTCTACACCAGGGATGCTTTGAATGGACCTAACCATATAACTCATCCATATCCTTGTGGTACTCTCCCGCTTTCTCTAGTCATTAAATTGTCATATGTCAACTTACTTAACTTACCCACTTCTCCACCATTAGCCTTCTAGCCTTTAATATAAAAGTCGTTTTAAGTCGAAAACAATAATGTTCCTGTTACAGTGTTAGCTTAACCCTACAACCATGCTGGCACCGTTGACAACCGGTTACACTTTTATGATAAGATTCCCTCAAGGAAATGCTTGACTTGAACCGGTAGTTTTCTAAATAAATACAAATTGTGGGAGGAAAATATACAATGGCGAGTGTTGAAGGCACGCAACAAGTAATCGCGGGAATGGCACAAGCAATAGATGAACAATGGAAAAAGTCTCGTTTGGTTATTAAAAGCGAGGAGTTACAGTTCCGGACAAAAGAAACAGGCACTACTGCACTAGTAGTAAATGCGGAATTAGGTTTTGCCAACAAACAGATTAGCTCATTCATCCGTGAGATACCCGTAGGCTGGAAGAGCGGTAAACACAAACATAATATGGAAGCCATTATCTTGATTATCCAGGGTACAGGCTACACGATAGTTGATGGCGTCAAGCACGAGTGGAAGAAGGGTGACGTTATTACCATTCCACCTATGTCCGTGCACCAACACTTCAACACAAGTACAACAGAAGCCGCACGATTCTTCGCTGTTACCACAATACCCTTGATGGTTAACATCGGTTCTTTCGTGGCCGAACAGATGGAAAACGCAGCGAAACTCTAGCTAAGGTTCAACCTTACCTACCCTGAAGTGATTCAAGAACCAATACTCCGTGATATTACTCATGGAAAAGTGTTGTATGGGCTAATATTAGGGGCTATGCTTCTTGTATTAAGCTTAGACGGACTTCTTGCGGGGTGTCACTAATCATGTTAACGGGAACAAACTATTGCCAAGGTGGTTAATATATGTTATACTATGCATCGTAATTCTATGTACTACGATAAGCGAGGTAACTTAAATGGTGCAAAGTCGTGAATTAATGAAAGGTAGCACTGCTTCCTTACTTCTTTGTCTTGTAAGTCAGCAGCCAATGTATGGTTATCAGATTATTAAGGAGCTGGAAAGAAGAAGTCAGGGTTACTTCAGATTTAAAGAGGGTACTCTTTACCCGGCCCTTCGTCGTTTAGAAAAGTCGGGCTTACTCCTGGGTGAGTGGCTGGTGCTACCTAGCGGTCGGCAGAGAAGATACTATCATATTACTGATAAGGGTCGCCGGATGTTGATTTCTAAAAGGAGTCAGTGGCAGGATTTCCTGGTCGCTATGAACATGATTATTCAACCGGCGGGTATCTAATATAAGGTAAGCGAAATGACAAGTGCTCTAATTCATTATCTGGATAGTGTTAGAGACAATCTGAGGCTTGACCCCTTTGCTGAGAAGGAAATTATTGATGAGTTGCAAACTCATATCGAGGATAAGCTCCAGGAGCTGAGAGAAAATGGATTATCTGAAGACGAGGCAGCTGATACTTGTGTTAACCTGTTAGGCTCAGCTAAGTTAGTAGCCCGTCAGATATATGAAGCTCATAGTCAAGGCACGTGGAGACAAACACTATTAGCTTCAACACCGCACCTACTTTTTGCTTTGTTGTTTGCCCTGAACTGGTGGCAGGGTATTACCTGGCTATTGGTTATGCTCATCTTAGTCCTCAGCACTGCCGTCTATGGCTGGTGGCGTGGTAAACCAACATGGCTTTTCCCCTGGCTGGGTTACACCTTGCTACCGGTAACTGCTGCTGGTCTATTTTTACTGTATCTACCCAAGGGATGGTCTTGGATGGCAGTACTTTTCTATATCCCGTTGACTATATGGCTGGTATACTCGATTACCGTTCAAACCATTAGAAGAGATTGGTTACACACATCACTAATGCTGCTTCCAGTGCCTATTGTTATTGCCTGGGTTTTAATCGTTGAGCCGCTGGACAAATTTCCACAGTATTGGCTTGAGCGCCTTCAGCATCTGGCTCCTTGGATGGGACTTAGTTTCCTGACCTTAGCGATAACGGTGGCTACATTTATTCGTTTGAGACAGCGTTGGTTAAAGACAGTGGTACTAGTTATATCAGGACTTCTAACCCTGATAATGGTTGCCTTTTATGCTGAAGGGGAGCTTAGCTTACTTACCTTTTTGATTCTAATCGTAATAATGCTGATTCTCCTGTTAAGCCCGGCATTAGTGGAGCGAAAGATAAGATACGGTAAACGGCGACTGAAGGCGTAGGCTACTATCCTACTGAGACGCTTGTGGTGCAGAAAGTAGCCATTGTAGCTGATAGCATAGCTTGCCTGATTCCAGAAATGGTCAGGCGATACCATTTGCGGATAGTACCGGTTAATATCCATTTTGATGGCAATATATATCGTGATGGAGTGGATATAACCTCAACTGAGGCCTATCGACTGCTGGAAAGAGCACCTGACGGTTTCGCTTCATCACCAGCCTCAGCTGGTGAATATCTTGATACTTATCGGGAAGCGGCTGCTTCCGCGGAGAGTATACTTTGCATTACCCTTTCATCCAAACTTAGCACTCTTTACAATATGGCTCATGTAGCCAAGGAACAAGCCAAGGATGAACTTCCCGAGATAGCTATCGAGATATTGGACTCAAAGACGGCTGCTGTAGGGGAGGGCCTTATTGTTTCGGCAGCAGCCCGAGCCGCTGCTGAGGGAAAGAATTTAGCTGAGGTTGTTAAAATAGCTGAGGCAGTGAGGGGTAAGGTCAGTGTTATTGGCATTATGGATACAATCCGTTATGTCTATAGAACTGGGCGGATCCCTAAAGTTACAGCTCGAATGGGCTCCATCCTTAACATTAAGCCGATATTTACTATCTCAGGAGGTGTAGTGCGTATAGCTGGCCTGACCAGGAGTAGAGAACGTGGGATGAAACGAGCCCTTAACATGATGAAGGAGAAAGTGGGGACAAGACCAGTACACGTAGCAGTGGCCCATGCTGATGCGCTTGAGGCAGGTGAGAGGCTTGAGGAGCAAATCTCCACCGAGTTTAATTGCGTTGAGCTTTGGCTTACTGATTTCTCACCGGTGATGGGTTATGCTACTGGCGCCGGGGTGCTGGCAATCGCCTTTTATCCTGATGGTTGAAGAATAGAATTAGGCAGAGTGATTTCTGTAAGCAAAAGCGGCAGAAGCCGAGGTTATTTACAAATGAAAATAAAGGAGGTGTCTCAAATAAAAATACCAACTTATATTGGCTTGTTTTTGGTTATCTTCTCCCTGGTTTGGCTATTCGCCATCTTTCCCGCCATGGCTAAAATCCCTGCTGACCATCACAAAGTAATTAATTTTGAAGGCACCTACAAAGTGATGAACCCCCAAACCCACAACCTGGATGAAATACCGGTTAATGTGAAGCGAGAACAACAAGCGATAGAAGTTTAAGACAAAGTGCTGATAATCAACCAGACAATCACCACTTACACCCCCACTGTAGATGGTATGGAACTACCCCAGTTTGGACTAAACGAGGTATTGGGTGTAGACCAGGTCTACCAGAGCATATGTCTCGTGCTACGGAGACATGGAGCGGAGCCGGTCAATTTAGCTTCCCCGAACGGGGTGGGAAAGAAGAACTATTCCCTGTGGATGCCATCCGCTGGGTGTCCTTTGGAAGCCAAGTTCACAGGTGAGGAGGATTTTCAAGGTCTCAGGGTATACAAATTTAAGCTGAGTGAGCTTAATCTGGACATCGGTATCCAACTGTGAACTGACCTACCTCAAGCTCTGGATACAGTTGTTCGTCTGAAGGTTGAACCAGTGAGCGGGGTGACAGTATATTCGGAGAGTATTAGTATCATCAAAATTATTCTTATACCGGGTCTGGAGGCGCCGGTCTATATTTCTAGCCTGATATTTACTGACAACATAATTGCCGATTTGGGTGACACTGCTGGTAGTGCCCCGGGGGATGTTACGTTGGGCTAAGGTCTACGGTTTTTGGCTGGGCGTGGGCCTGGGCAGTGTTCTGATGCTGGTGGGGGTGGTGAGGGCCATCCGAACCAGATAGAAGGAGATAGCCTGGCTAATTTCTGTTGATGAAATGCCGACTTTACCTTAGAACATAAAGGAGAAGAATCTTGATGGCTAATAAAGTAGCTGTTGTAACTGATAGCGTAGCCAGTCTCCCCAGGGAGCTGGTTGAACAGTATGGGATTGGTATTGTACCCTTTAGCTTTTACTTTGGAGATAAGGTCTATAGGGATTGGGTGGATATCACTCCCACTGAAGCGTACGAGTTATTTTTAAAGGATCCCGAGGCTTTTAAAACATCACCAGCATCACCGGGAACCTACCTGGAAGCCTTTCGCGAAGCAAGCAATCGAGCGGATAATATCCTTTGTGTTACTCTTTCATCTAAGCTAAGCACAGGGTATGAGATGGCTTGTGTAGCTAAGGAAGAAGCCAGGACTGAGCTTCCTCGGAACTCCATAGTGGTATTAGATTCTCAGACGGTTACTGCTGCTGAAGGCTTTATTGCTCTGGCGGCGGCTCGGGCAGCTACAGAAGGGAAGGAATTGGCTGAGGTAGTTAAAGTAGCTGAAGAAGTGAGAGACAAGGTTACTTTTGTTATTCTCCTGGATACCATTCGTTATGTTTATCGCACAGGTCGCATACCCAAAGTAGCAGCTCAGATAGGCTCTATGCTTAATATCAGACCGATACTTACTTCTTCTTCAGGAGCTGTCCGTTTTGTAGGTGCAGTGAGAAACAGGGAGCATGGCATAGACCGTCTGTTTAAGATGATGAGGGACAAAGTAGGACCAAGCCCAGTGCATGTTGCCGTGATGCATGCCTATGCCTCAGATGAAGCCCAGAGACTAAAGGAGCGGGTATCATCTGAATTTAATTGTGCTGAACTGTGGGTTACTGAGTTTAGCCCGGTAATGGGCTATGCCTGCGGTACTGGAACAGTGGGTTTTGCTTTTTATTCCGAAGGCTAATGGGTAGCCTTGCTATGGAAGCTATGAAGCAAAGACTGAGGTAAGCTCTTTCCCGAAGACAGAAGCGGTATATCGTTAATTCTAGCCGGGTGCCGTCAGCAGTTCTTCTACCTAATTTAGCTCACCCTTTGTTGCCCTTATCCCTTAGCCATATCAGTTTAAGGTGAACGGGGAGGAGACCGAAGAGGTGATTGAAATTCCTGTCTCAGAGATATTGGATAAGAGTTGCTTGTGTCAGAAAACTGAGATTACAGATGGCAAAGCGGTTACCTCATATATTTGTCATTATCAAGGGAAGGTAATCTGGGGAGCCACTGCCAGGATATTAAACCAGTTTCTGGATATTTTTGTTTAAGTTATGAGAGATAACTAAAGCCACATTATCCAGAAACTTCACTGGCCTCTCAACATTTGATTCTAAATTGGAATTTTCTATATTAACTCATTTCTCTAGTGATAAAATAGTATAGTTTAATAAAAATTATTAACTTTCCTTAAAAAGTATTGACATACTTCGTGAATTGAATTAAAATAAAAATATGGCAGGGAAAGACTATTATAGCATATTAGGGGTTAACCGGAATGCCAGTGAGCGGGAGATAAAGCAGGCTTATCGCAAGCTGGCTCGTAAGCATCATCCTGATGTTAATCCTGGTGATAAATCGGCAGAGGCCAAGTTTAAGGAGATAAATGAGGCTTACGAGGTTATCAGTGACAAGGGGAAACGGCGGAAGTACGACCAGTTTGGTGACCAGTGGCAGTATGCTGACCAATTTACTCAAGCACGGCAGAAGACGCCTTTTAGGGACTTTAGCCAGGCTGGCGGTACTGGAAGTTTCCGCTTTGAGGAAGCTGATTTAGGTAGCCTTTTTGGTAACTTGTTCGGCGGTAGGGCTAGGAGTCGGCAGGTTAGGCCTAGGCGGGGGCAGGATTTGAAGCACCCGGTAGAGGTAACCTTGGAGGAAGTCTACCACGGGACCAAGCGTACTATCACCCTCCAGACTGAGGAACCATGCTCTGCATGTAATGGGACGGGTCGGATACAAAACCTGGCCTGTTCAGTATGTCGCGGTTTGGGAATGATATCTGCCATAAAGCGTCTAGAGGTCAAAATTCCACCCGGGGTCAAAGACGGGTCTCGGGTGCGTATTGCTGGTAAAGGAGGTTCAGGCTATGCTGGAGGAGCCAGTGGCAACCTTTATTTGGTGGTGTCAGTTAAACCGAATCGCTTATTTGAGCGGAGAGGTGATGATTTATATATAGAGACGCCGGTACCGCTAATGGTGGCAGTACTGGGTGGTGAGGTTCAAGTGCCGACTCTCAAGGGTAGAATAGCACTAAAGATTGCTCCTGAGACTCAGAATGGAAGTTCCTTTCGCCTGGCAGGGCAAGGTATGCCTCATCTGGGTAATTCATCCTATGGCAACCTGATGGCCAAGGTTAAGGTAGTATTGCCAACTAACCTGTCTCAGCAGGAGAAGGAGTTATTTAAGCAGCTTAAGGAACTTCAACTAAACGAAAAGTTGTGAGGTTGTTATGGATTTAGATGATACTCAACCACGCTACGTGATTAGTATAGCGGCTACAATGCTTGGTGTTCAAACTTATACCTTGCGATATTACGAGAAAATAGGCATAATTGAGCCGTCTCGGTCCCAGGGCAACGTCCGTCTTTATTCAGATAGGGATATCGCCCAGCTTCGCCGGGTGAAGACCTTGATGGATGACCTCGGGGTTAATCTGGCTGGTGTAGAGGTTATTTTGCGTTTGACCCAGCATGTAGTTGAGCTACAGCGCCAGATGACGGAACTAGAGTCAGAACTGGAGAGACGGAAAGGAGGTAAATAATTTATGAAGCAAGAGAGATTTACTGAACAGGCACAGGAGGCGCTGGCTTTGTCTCAGCAGTTACTTCAGCAGTATAAACATAACCAGTGGGATGTGGAGCATATTCTACTGGCACTGCTTCAGCAGGAGAAAGGTTTAGTTGGTGACATATTGCGGGAACTCGGTGTTGATGTCGAAGCAGTGAAACAACAGGCAGTAGCTGCTCTGGAGAAAATACCTAAAGTTGCTTATGAGGCAGCACAGATTTATGCTACACCGCGCACTAGAGAGCTTTTGACGGCAGCCACTGCTGAGGCTGATCGGCTTAAAGATGAATTTGTTGGCACCGAGCACCTGTTGATTGCTATGGCTGGGGAAGAGAAGAGTGAAGCGGCGGCTGTTCTTCATAGCTTTAGTATTGATCGGGAGAAGGTGTATTCTGCCCTTCAGAAACTTCGTGGTGGGCACCGGGTTACTGATCCCAGGGCCGAGAGTAAATATCGCTCTCTGGAGAAGTATGGTCGAGACTTTACTGAGTTTGCCCGTCAGGGGAAACTCGACCCGGTTATTGGCCGAGAAGATGAGATTAAACGGGTGATGCAAATACTTAGCCGGCGGACCAAGAATAATCCGGTGATTGTTGGTGATGCCGGGGTAGGCAAAACGGCTATTGCTGAAGGGTTGGCACAGAAGATTGTGGCTGGTGATGTCCCCAATTACCTTAAGGACCGTCGGGTAATGGCTCTGGATATGGGGGCTTTGGTAGCCGGGAGTAAGTTCCGCGGAGAATTTGAGGAGCGGCTTAAGGCGGTGATAGATGAGGTTCGCCAAGCCCAGGGCGAGGTTATTTTGTTTATTGATGAGATTCATACCGTAGTTGGTGCTGGAGCGGCTGAGGGTGCTATTGATGCCAGTAATATGCTCAAGCCGGCACTGGCTCATGGTGAACTGCAATGTATCGGTGCCACTACCCTTGATGAGTACCGTAAGTTTATTGAGAAGGATAAGGCTCTGGAAAGGCGTCTTCAGCCGGTGTTTATTGGTGAGCCTAGTGTTGAGGCGACTATTGAGATGCTTCGTGGACTTAGACCTAGATATGAGGCGCACCATAAGATTAAGATAAGCGATGGAGCTCTGGAGGCAGCAGCGCAATTGAGTCAGCGCTACATTTCAGACCGGTATTTGCCGGATAAGGCGATTGACCTTATTGATGAGGCGGCAAGTAAATTGCGCATGGATACTGAGAGCGCACCACCTGAGGTTAAATCACTAGAGAAGCGTCTTAAGCAGTTAGTCAGTGAAGAGGAGGATGCTTCGCAGCGGCACGATTATGAACAAGGTGCTCGGCTCAAGAGTGATAAGTTGCGTCTGGAGGAGGAGTATAACAAGGTTAGGAGCAATTGGCTTGAGCGAGAAAAGATCGATGAAATAGTGGATGAAGAAGATATTGCCCAGCTAATCTCTAAGTGGACGGGTATTCCTATATCACAGATGTTAGAGGGTGAGGCAGAGAAGCTTCTTCATATGGAGGAGCGGATTCATGAAAGATTGGTGAATCAAGAGGAGGCAGTTGTTGCTATTAGTGAGGCTATCAGAAGGGGTAGAGCTGGGTTGAAGGACCCAAGACGACCTATTGGCAGCTTTATGTTATTAGGTCCCACGGGTGTGGGCAAAACTGAACTGGCTCGTACCTTGGCCCAGCTCTTGTTTGATGATGAGAACGCAATGGTACGCCTTGATATGTCAGAGTATCAAGAGAAGCACACGGTGTCGCGTCTCATTGGTGCCCCACCGGGCTATATTGGTTATGAGGAGGGAGGGCAACTTACTGAGGCAGTAAGGCGGCGCCCCTACCGGGTAATCCTGCTGGATGAGATTGAAAAGGCGCATCCCGAGGTATTTAATAGTCTGCTTCAAGTTCTTGATGATGGGCGCTTAACCGATGGTCATGGGCGGACGGTAGATTTCAAGAATACAGTAATTATTATGACCAGTAATACGGGTGTTGAGCTTATTAAGCGCGAGACAGGTATTGGTTTTGCTACCCGAACGGATAAAGCTAAAACTCAGAAGCAGAGCTATGAGGATATGAAGGAAAAGGTGATGGGTGAGGTGAAAAAGACTTTCCGCCCCGAATTCCTTAATCGGCTGGATGAGATTATAGTTTTCCATGTGCTAACTGAGGAACAGCTCAGGAGTATTGTTGATTTGCTGGTAAAGGATTTGCAAAAACGTCTGGCTGACCGTAAACTGGGAGTTGAGTTGACCGAGAAAGCCAAATCATGGTTGGCTAAGGAAGGCTACGATCCGTTGTATGGGGCACGACCGCTGAGGCGAGCTATAGAACGCTATGTAGAAAACCCTCTGTCAACTAAACTATTGCGAGGAGAGTTTAACCAGGGTGACACGATTATGGTTGATCTTGGCGACCATACCTTAACCTTTACGACAAAGGCGGCTGTATAAGCAGGCGCATGAGCGAGGCTATTGAAAAGAGTCCGGAGGTAGAAACTATTAGTAAATGGGCTAGACTGAAGAAGAGCTTGGGCAGGTGGGAATATTGGCTCGGTATCTTAGGCGTAGTCTTGACCATAGGGGTAGTGCTAGCCATTCTTTTGTATTGGGAAGAGATACGAGCACTTGCAGCTTATGGCTATTTGGGCGCCTTTCTTATCAGTGTTTTTGGTGGCGCTACTATTATTGCACCAATACCAATGACACCGGTAGTGTTTGCCTTAGGCACAATAATGGAACCATCATTCGCTCCATACCTTGGCCCAATATTTGTTGGTGCTGCCGCTGGTTTAGGTGAGACCGTAGGTGGTTTGGCTATTTATATGACTGGTTATGGCGGTGGGACCGTCTTATTTAAAAAAGAACACGGTAAAATGCAGGCTATCTACTCGCGATTAATAAGGTGGATGGAACGGAGAGGCTCACTAACTCTGTTTCTCCTGTCAGCGGTAATTAATCCGTTCTTCTATCCTGCGGCTCTAGCTGCCGGGGCACTACGGTTTGATATAGTGAGGTATTTTCTGATTTGCTGGGGTGGTAAAACAATTAAAGGAATAACTGTTGCTGCCGCTGGTTATTGGGGGCTGGGAGGTCTGCTGAGAGCACTAGGTGTGCCAATCTAGCAATTGGATTAGCTTTCTCCAAGCTACTGATTGATAAACATTCATTGTTCTTTAG
>SDBV01010088.1_pt1 | contig 12439 bp, 16 predicted proteins | sample 2277081 | NCBI WGS metagenome assembly SDBV01 (sample SAMN10402039, study PRJNA504765) | marine sediment metagenome | isolation source: marine sediment core GS10_PC15, 223 cmbsf | place: Arctic Ocean: Southern Knipovich Ridge | collected 2010 | reverse complement strand
GATGAGCAAAGGGGTAAAACGCCCTTGGGAAGTGTGGGCTGTCGATCCTATTTTAGGTTTCCATGAAGTAAATACAGGCTTTACAACCGAAAAACAAGCGAAGGATTATGTCAGACGCTACCCTGAGGATGCTGTTGTCATCGTCCACGTCAACATTCCCAAGATGAAATACTAATCGCCCACACGGCCAAGTGCCGGGCTGTAAAAAGGATGTAGTGGCGTAGCTCAATTGGTTAGAGTATCGGACTGTCGATCCGAGGGTTGCGGGTTCAAGTCCCGTCGTCACTGCCTTTTGGATAATTATGATTACTCGGCCAAGTGCCGGGCTAACGAAACAGAGGAGAGGAAACTAGACTCGCGGCGGCGGCGTGGCAGCGTCGGGTAGGGAAAGGCCAAATGGTGGTAAGCGTTATGGGGTAATGTTGCAACAGATGAAGCGTTGGGCTGTTGACCGGCGTGGAGTGCGGGTTTTGTAAGTCTTACACCCGTTGTATGCAACAACCATAACACTGGTGCCGGGTGGGGAATCCGGCCCGCCGCGAGTTTTTTTGAGAAGGGAGAATGTAATGACAATTAGACAATTTTATGAGAGCGGTTGGTGTCTAGCGTTACTGGTTTTGGTGTCTGTTATACTATTGCTCTTTCAGGTGTTTATGATGAAACAAATACGAGGGAGTGGCTATCAGCGAGGTTGGAACGAGGGAAGAAACGCCCTAATTATCGAACAGGAGAGCCACACATGACAATGGGCGAATACCTCAAAGGGCTTCCAACGTGGCGGAGTTGTCCGTCTAGAATGCAAGACTTGTTTCACCTGCCCGGCGTCGGCAGTGAAGTCGTCCGCAAGATTATCGGTTCGCCTCCCGATGCCCCCGTGTATGTGAAGGCGGGGACGGGATTTATCAAGGTGACTGTTCTTAGACAATAAACAGGAGAACCAAACATGAGCGACGAACGAAAAGCACAGATGCGGGAGATTGCGGCGGAAGAGTACGATGATGACGGACATTCTGCCGGTTCTGATATTAGACGGGACAATCGGAGTCACGATCGGGTAGCGCATAGGGTGTTGAGAATCATCGACCGCATCGCCGAACTGCCACCCGAGCCGACAAGGCATGACGGCGATTGTACTATCCATATTAGCTTAGATAATGGGAGATTGACAGACGGTTTTTGTACTTGTGGTTATGGATTGTCACTTGCCAGAAAGGGTGACAGGTCTGAATTGTTGTCTGATGTTCGGTTATTAGATGCGGAAGAGAAAGCTGCTCGTAAAGTACAACTGCAACCCGAGCCGGCCAGACAATTCTATAAAGGCTGCAAGTTCGCAGCTACCGTTGCCGCCGTCCAGTCGTCGAAGGGAGAGGGACGGGTGGAAGAGGTGCAAGCAATAATCGAGGGATGCCTAGTAGAACAACGTTGGGGAGGTGTGAACTATGCGATGGCAACTCATATAGACGACAGAGGCGTTAGCGTGGCAGGTGGAACGGTGACGCAATTCATTGCCGAGTGTATTGTAGCCACCGAGCCGAGGGCGATGAGTAGGGAGGAGGTGGTAGAGGTGGTAGCAAAGGACTTTGTTGCAAAAGGATGGGATAGTTGTGCAGATGACTTGCGAAAGAATGACTGTGAGGAGCGTAAGACTGCTGTTGGTGAAGGGGCTGTCAGGGCTATCGACGCCCTCGCCGGCCAGATACCCGCGAGCAACGAAGCGGAGGAGAAAAAGCATGAACGTCATGCTAGCCACCTAATCAAGTCACTCAGGTTCCGAAACGGTATAATTGCCGAACAAGACATCGAGATTGAGGCGTGGAAGAAAAAGTACGAGCGGCAGGTGGAACATTCCCACAATCTGGAAGAGACGCTGGGCAAAAAGACGGCCAAGATAGGTGACTTGGAACAAGAGGTTGTAAAGTTAAAGTGCCATGCTTTCACGCCCGCCAAGGGGCCGGATCGGCTGGATAAACCCATCGCCCTCTGTTGTACGCTCGAAAAAATACAACGAATGGCAGAGGCTCATCTCGCCAGGATGGCAGAGGAAAAACTAGCGGCAACGGAGTAGTAGCATGGACGCGACGTGGCAGGCCGATGATGGCAGCGTGCAATTGTATCGGGGCGATTACCTCGACATCCTACCGGCAATAGAGGCCGGGAGCATAGACGCTGTAGTGACCGATCCGCCGTATGGGATTGGGTATGTCAAAGGCAAAGGCGGTAGTCAGGGTGCATACCGCGGGCGACCGGCATCAGAAAGTCGCGGAACTAAAATAATCAAAGGGGACCAAAAGCCTTTTGATCCGTCGCCACTACTGCGTTTTCCAAACGTACTTATGTGGGGAGCTAATCACTACGCACAAAAGATACCAAGTGAACGTGGGCGGTGGCTGGCTTGGAACAAGCTAGAACACGTCGAAACTTTTGATTCATTTTCGGATGTCGAGTTTGCATGGCACAGCATCGGGCGGGCAAGTCGAATCTGCAATTATATGTGGAAAGGCGGTTTAGCCTGTCGAAAAAAAGGCGAGGAAAACGGAGCGCGAGTACATCCAACACAAAAGCCAGTTGGCTTGATGATGTGGTGTATCGAGCAAGTCGGAGACGCAAGTCTTATCCTCGATCCCTTCATGGGCAGCGGCACAACTGGCGTTGCTTGCCTTCGCACGAACCGCAAGTTTATCGGCATCGAAATCGACGAGAAATACTTTGAGATAGCCGTCAAGCGGATAGAGGCGGAGTTGCACCGATACCCACTGTTCGAGGGCACGTGAGCAATGACACAAGCGAACGGAGTCGCGGGGGCGGGCCGATTGCTGGCCGAGCAGTTGTGGTTGGTGGTGGTTCGCACGGAAGGCAACGATCTAAGGTGCAACTGCCCTTTCTGTTCATCACATGATTCCTTCGGCATTGACCGCGACACCGGCGTCTGGCATTGCTTCGCCTGCGGCCGGGGCGGTTCCGCATGGGACTTGACGTTGGCCATCACCGACAGCAAAGAGCAAGCCAAGAACGTGATGATCGTAGCTGGGCTGTTCGAGGCCGACTGGAAGCCGCCGGACGCCCCCCAGCCGCCCCCGGCCGCCGGTGACACACCACAGCAACAGCCAGAGCAGGTCGACGCGGTAGCTACCTGGGCTACCAGAAAAGGCGTAACAGCCGATGCCTTCCGGGCTTACGGTGGTCGACCACTGAAGACGGACCCAAAAGCTGTCAAGTTCCCAATGTGGGATGTCAACGGCAATGGGGTCTCGGCCTATGTGCTGGACGTCACTCACCCTAAGGGCATCTACGCCAAAGGCAAGCCGTGGGGCATATTCTTCCCCGGCACTCGGCCGGCGCCCGGCGAGAAGTGGCTGGTTGTCGAAGGCGTCAAGGACGCCGCGGCACTCTGGGCAATCGGCTACCAGCACACCGCCGGCCTGCCCGGATCCTTCTTAAAGGCTGAGTTCGCCCCGCTATTCGCCGGCTGCGAGGTGGTGATCATCCCCGATCGCGACAACGCCGGCGATGCTGGCAGCGTAAAATCAGCCGCGGCACTAGCCGGCCACACGACCACAACCCGGCTTGCCATCCTACCGGCCGAGCACCGCGACTCCGACGGCGAGGATGTCCGCGACTGCCTGAAGAAGAAAAACGGCGAATCGTCAGTAAAACACTGCATCGAACACGCAAAACGAGTAGATTCCAACGGAAAGTTGGCGAAAGACATCGAATATCGTTGGATTTCATGCGAAGGGCTGGATACCGGCGACTTTCGTATCGAGTTTCTCGTGGACAACGTCCTGGTCCGAGGCCAGCCGTGTGTGATCGGTGGCCCGAGCAAGGCACTGAAGACGTCACTCGTGGTTGACCTCGGCATATCGCTGGCCAAGTCTCACAAGTTTCTCGGCCACTGGTGGGTGAAGCAGCCTGTGAACGTCGGCATTATGACCGGCGAATCGGGCATGGCGACGCTCCAATCCACCGCCCGCCGCGTGTGTGAGTCAAAGGGCCTCCAGCTACGCGACATTGACCGCCTGTGGTGGAGCGAAGACGTACCCCGGTTTGACAGTGTCGATCACCTGGAGGCCGTCCGACACGCGATTGAGGCCCTCTCGCTTGATGTGGCGATTATCGATCCACTCTACCTCGCGTTGCCGGGCGCCAACACCGCGTCGCTGAACGAAATGGGCGAACTGCTTCGTAGTGTCAATACTGTTTGCACGGAGACCGGCTGCACGCTCATTCTCGTCCATCACACCACCAAACACTACGGCTTGATGGCCGGCCGAGACAAGCACGCTCCCCTCGAGCGCGAAGACCTCCACGGCGCCGGCATGGCCGAATGGCCGCGGCAATGGCTGTTGGTCAACCGCCGCGAAGAGTACCGCCACGACGGCGACCACGCATTGCACCTCACCGTCGGCGGGAGTGCCGGGCATTCTGGGCATTATGCCTTGGACATCAGCGAAGGCCGGTTCGATTCTGCTACCATGAGCCTCGAAAAGTGGGACGTTTCTGTCTCAGCCGGCATAGATATTCGCAAAGAGCAGCAGGAAACAAAGGAAAGCGAGAAAATACAGGCCGATTTAGACAAAATCACGGAGAAAAAGCAGAAAATCCTCTCAGTTCTCAATAAACATCCCGGCGGACTTGCAAGGAGCAAACTGCAACGAACATCCGGCGTCGATTACAAATACTTTGACCAACCATTTAGCGAACTCCTCGAAGATTTTACCATTGAGCCATGCGAAATCACCGTTTCCAACAAAAAAACTCCCATCACCGGCTACAGAATAGCCGACAATCAACTCGCCTAAGACCACTCACTATACTCACTATTCACCACTCACTATACTCGCCCTAAGTGAGTGATGAGCATCTCAGAGGAGGTGTGTATATATATAATATATATACACCCTCCAGTGAGTGCTCGAACACTTAGTTACGGCGTTGTGAGTCCTGCTAATATGAAAGCATCTATTGCAAGTGCTCCACTACAAAAGGCAACGTTATGAAACTACATCAATCATTTTAGTTTCCTAGCCAATACGCTGGATTCATTGCCTAGAGTATCCCGGTGGAATACCCAATAGGTAATAGTTACCCCGGTTTGCAAAGCTGTGGCTCAGGGAATTTGGTGTTTTGGATAGGTGTTGAAAAAGCGAACTGAACCCTTGACTTCGGCTATATGCTGCTCTACAATTCCCTTTAGAGTGTGAAGCGTAAGTGTCTCGTCCGACAGCACCAAAAGGCCCGATCAATCACAAGGGCGGGGGGGTCGCAATAAAAGGCGGGCCCAGCACACAAATTTTTTCAAAAAAACACCACTACAAGGGAAAAGTCATGCGATTACCACCGGAAACTTATACGGGAGTAGAAGTACGGGCGATGTTGAAGGTGATACCGACGCGGAGCAGTACGGGGCTGCGAAATCGAGCGTTGATAGCGTTGTTGTACCGGACGGGATTGCGGGTGAGTGAAGCGTTGGCGTTGCGATTGGATGATGTGGATTTTGAGGCAGGTACGATCTATGTGAGACACGGGAAAGGGAATCAGTCGCGGCGGGCAGGGATTGATGATGTTGGTTTGGCGTTGCTTAGGCGGTGGATTGCTCGGCGGGAGCGATTGGGGTTTGGGGGTAGCGATTTTTTGTTTTGTACAGTGCGGACGAAGCGGTCGGGCGGAAAAATGGTGACGGCTTATGTGCGGCAGTTTTTGCCTCGAATTGGCCGCCGGGCTGGAATCAGAAAACGGATGCACGCGCATGGATTTCGTCATTCGTTTGCAGTTGGTTGCTTGCGTGATGGGATTGGAATTGGTAAAATAAGCCAGCTATTGGGGCACCAAAGTATTTCGGAGACGGCGAGGTATCTAAACCATCTTTGCCCGTTGGAGGCAATTGAGGCGGTGAAGGCACGGAAGTGGGAGGAGTGGGACGACGATGACGAAACCAAGCAGCGGGGAAAAGACGGGGCATCTGCGGCACGGGTTGCAGTTTGTGAGGGGTTGCCCACCGCAAGTGTTTGAGTTTGTGCAGTCGAAAACACAGCACTTTCAAAATCTGCTGGAACAAATGGTAATGGCGAAGTCGGGGGCGACTGGCTTGACGCCGGCGGAGGCAATGTTGGTGCAATCGGCGATGAGGTGTGAACAACGGTCGCAAATAGCACAGTGGTCGCTGGCAAAGGACGCAGAATTGGAGATGGCGCGGCACGGGGACACAGAAGGTAAGATCATGCCGGATGTCAAGTTTTTGGTTCGGACGGCCCGGGGAGCGGCGACGGTGGAAGCGGCGACGCGGCACCGGGACGAGTACCTGCGGGCGCTGAAGGTGGCGGACATTGGGCTGCTGAATTGGGGCGGGGATGATGACGAGGACGGAGCGATTAAATGAAACCGATTGCTCTTGCTTTACCAACTGGTTTTTTTATTAGTGTCGAGCGATATCCTGAACACGATCCACGGGGAAGCTACTACGTTCGCGTCTACCATCGGGATTGGGATTGCCAGGAGCTTCCAGTGAAGGTAATCAAGAGTGCCGATGAGGTGGTGCAAACCGTGAAAAGGTTGGCTAAACTACTTGGTTCAGTGGAAACGATAAGAGAAGCGTTAGGACAACAACAATGATTTACTATAACCCCTGGACGCCCTTGAGTGAAGGTCGTCCACCTGGCACGCGCAGCACCTACGGCTGAACAGTTACGCGAGTATCGGCGTGACCCGACAGCATTTTTTGGTGATCTGATTCTTCCCGGCCCTGCTCGGCCGTTTCGAGAAGTGTGGGGGGAGTTCCAGGCCGAGTTCTTCGAGGCTGTTGCACCCAGCCTTCTTGCAGTGGCACGGAAAAAGCCCGGACCGTTCCGCGGGTTCTTTCTTGACCGCACAAAAGGCACGTCCAAAGACACGGACATTGCCATCTGCCTACTCTGGCTGCTGCTGTTTGCCCGGAAGCCGTTGCGGATTGAGTTAGGCGCCGGGAAACACGCCCAGGCCGAAGAAACAAAGCGGGCAATGGTCGAGGTGATGGACCACAACGAGTGGTTGTATTCACAGGTGAAAATCACCGTCAACTGGATCGAAGGGATACGGTCGCGGTCGATCTGTTTCGTTCTTGCTACGGACGCTTTTGGCACCCACGGCACGCGGCCGGACGTGACGTTGTGCAACGAATTGTCGCATATCGAGAACGAGCGGTTTGCAAAGGTGATGCGTTCCAACGCGAACAAGTTGTCGCACAACCTGATGCTGATTGCGACCAACGCCGGATTTCTGGATACGTGGCAGCACCAGTGGCGGGAAGGTTCGCGGCTGTCTGAGGACTGGTGGTTTCAGCGGGTGAATTACCCGGCCCCGTGGATACCAAAAAAGAACATCGAAGACGAACGGTTGTCCAACACGCCGGAAGATTTTGACAGGTTGTGGTATGGGATATGGGCGACTGGCGGTGAAGGTGCCCTGGACCGGGACGACATTGAGCGGGCGTTTCGGTTGACGGAACAGATGCAGCCGAATGAAACAATCGGCGACAAACCGTGGGTGTTCGCCGCCGGGCTAGACCTTGGTATCAAGCATGACCACTCGGCCTTCGTAGTTCTTGGTACCCAGCCCGGGACATTCAGAATGCGAATGGTTCGTTGCTATTCCTGGATACCACCCCGCGGCGGGCAAGTGCCGTTGAAGGAAGTCGAGGCGACGGTGTTGCGGGAGTGTGCCGACTGGAATCTGGATTGGGTGTTTTTCGATCCGACGCAAGCGTTGTATCTCGCCCAACGGTTGAGAGAGAAGGAAGTGAACATGGGCGAGATTCCTTTCACACCGAAGCAGACTGATGCGATGGCCCGAACGATAATGGAAGTGTTTCGAGCGGGGCAGATCGAGTTGTACCCGTCGGCAAAGTTGCGGGAGGATTTGTTTCGGCTGCAAATCAAACACAACCTTCAGAGTGACCAGTACAAGCTGGATGCGATTGCGGACACCCGGGGGCACGCGGATAGGGCGATTGCCCTGGCAATTGTGTTGCCGTGGGTGCGGAGTGTGGCGACGGAGCCGGCGGTAGAGGAAGACACCGGCGAACATTTTATTGAGGTGTAGGGATGATTGATGTAGCCACGGAACGGCGGATTGTGGAATTGTTGGAGGCTGGTGTTGCGGCCGAAGAGGTTGCAGCGGCGGCGGGTGTGCACCCTGAAACCGTTTTACTCCGCCGGCGGGAGTTGCAGGAAAATATCAGTGGGTTTTTACCTTCAGTTCGCAGTGCGGCGGGTGAAATCAGACGCAATTGGACCGAGAAAAAGCGGCAAAAACAGATAGTTCAGGGCAAAACCCGGCTCGGGATCAAGGTGGTTAAGGTGCCTAAGGAGCTTCGGGCCTACGCTTTCTGCGAGGGCGATTTGCCATAATGAAGGAAACGCTATTGGCCAATGAAAAAGTCAACTATCCGCACCTGGCACGTCGTAATTTCAGGTTTCCTTCAGCATGAGGGTTTGCCGGTGGGGATGGTGCGGCTGTGGCATGATTTGCACGAATCACACGCCGGGCCGGATGCGTATGTTTTGTTTTGTAAATGGAATGCCGACTGGGCTGCGCTGGCCGAGTTAATTGGGCGATATCGGGAAACCGAGGAGCCGAGAATTGCCATCTATGCGTACAGTTGGGGCGGCATGTCGGCCGTGTTCCTATCGCGGCAACTCCAGCGGCGTGGAATCGACGTGAAGTGGATGGTGCTGTCCGACCCGGTGTATCGACATTCGTATCCGCTCGGCAATTGGCGAACGCTGGTTCCATGGTCGGAAATTGTCGTGCCGACGAATGTTGATTGGGTGGACTCGTTTCGGCAGCGAACCAGCTGGCTGCGAGCGCATCGGGTTGTTGCTGCCGATTCAGACGAAACGCATGTAAGCGCACCGTGGATGGCGCGGCATATTGACCACAGCCACATGGACGATCTTGTGGAGTTCCAGAAACGGTGTCGAGAAGTCGCAAACATTATCGAAAAGGGAGACTGAAAATGAAGCGAGTGATTTTGAGTTTGTTTTTGGTAACGGCGATGGTTCTGCCGGCGTATGCCCAGTATTCGGGCGAGCAATGTTCTGGTAGCCAGTGTTCCGTGTCGGGTTCCCAAACCCCGTACGCACTGCCCGCAGCCGCTAGGCCACGCGTGGCTCGTGATACTACCGTGGTGCAAATCATCAGTCGCCGGGGAAACGATGCAATGCAAGGCACAGGGGTAATTGTAGATGTCTCCAACGGAAAGGCTACGATAGTCAGTTGCGCCCATATTCTCAAAGAGGGTTATCGTCCGTCAGTCCGCTATTTCAACGACCAGGAACGGTTGGCGGAAATTGTCACGACCGACGCTATGGCAGACCTATCGGTACTGCGAGCCAACATTGTGGAGGGTGCCCGTATAATCAAGATTGATAACGACCCGCAGCCGGGCACAAAGGTTTACTACTACGGCTATAGCGAGAAGGGGTTTACTGGCGGTGGCGGTGTAGTTCGAGGCTACGAAGGCTCAAACGTCATTTTTTCGGGCGAGGTACTTAGCGGGGTGTCGGGAGGGCCAATTTACACTAAACGAGGTCTGGTCGGGATAGTGACAGAGTGCCGGCAGTATCAAGGTGGCCCCTGGCAAACCTACGGCCCTTGTGCTACCAGGATTCGCAGGTTGCTCAAAAAGGCGTTGCCTCCGTACCCCAACCGGCCGGGAATTATCGTACCAAAACCACCTGTTAGGAAAAAGCCACTCCCTCGTACCAGCAGGCCAATTCCAACGGTTGTTTTGGAACCCCAAGAGCCGCTTGAATTAGTGGTGTTTCCACCTAAGCCGCAGCAGCAAGATATTTCCGCGCTGCTGGCCAGGATCGACAAGTTGGAGGCGCAGATTGCCGCGTTGCAATCGCGGCCAGGTATCCCCGGCTTGCGAGGTCCGGCGGGAAGGGATGGCAAGGACGGCACGGACGCTTCGCTGCAACCGATTCCGCTGGATGATCTCGCCGCAGCGGTTGAAGACAGGTTGCCGCCGATTTATGTGCAAGTAATCCGGGACGGCAAAGTGGTGAAACTGAAAGCTGTCCCGTTGGGAGGTACGTTGCCGCCGGTTCACGTGCAAGTGATTCGTGACGGCAAGGTGATTGAAAATGCGGATGTTCCGCTGGGAGGCACGTTGCCTCTCCGGCTTTTTTCAGTACGTTAGCCCCGGAAAGTTAAACCGTGGTTGACATTTTTTAGCGAAGGAGATTTTGAGATGACAGATTCAGAGCGTCTGCACGAGCAGAATATGTCTCAGCTTGGCCAAGTGGGCATTGTTGCTCAACAGGGGTTTGTGACCGTTGCCAAGGCAGCGGATTACGATTTCCTGGAGGGTAAGCATTTACCATCCCTGACTGAATCGCTCGGAGCGCGGGAAGTAGCTAGTCGCAGCAGTCCCGGCGGCCCCAAGCAGGCTGACGAATAAGGTTACTGCCTGAGCTATGAACCAAGCATCATTTGTGTCTGAGAACGCACGGCTCGACCGCGCTTACCTAGCGGGTGAGGTCGGTGAGTTTGTGCGTTCTCAGGCCAAATCTGCTCATAAGGAGATTAAAGGTGGTCTCAGCAAAGAGTCCAACAACGGAAAAGCCGTGGGCCGAAACATTTATGAAGAGGTGGTTCGGGACACGGCTGGCACATGAAGCAGCGAATGTGCATCAGTTGTTTGAGGAGGGGAGGTTGGTGCGGCAACTGGTCCGCAAGACGCAGCAAGGAACCCTGGGGCAAGTTAGCAAGGACGACATCAAAGAGGAAGACATGATCCACGTCGGCGATGTGACTGTGAATCAGACTGCTCCGGTTGCTCCTGCTGCTACCAAAACGCCGTTTTGGCAAAAAGCCCTTGCGTCGGCGGTGCTGGTGGCGAGTGGGGTCGGTGCCGGCGGCGGTATCCCGTGGTTGCTCGGTGCGTTCGAGCGACCGGCTGTGGAACAAACGGCCCCCACGCCAGCGGACGCCGACACGCGATACAGATTGTCGATCCTGCCGGAGTCGAAGTAGGGCACCGGCCTTTACACAAGGAAGGATGTGCGTATGGCCGCAGACCACAATGGCGAGTCGAATGGTTTTTTTCGAGTCCGGTGGAAAACTCTCCCCGTCATTGTTGTGATGATAGGTACTATATTTGGCGGCGTCGGGGGCTACGCATTATCACACACACGGATCGAAATGCGGTGTACGGCGATGGAAAAAAAGAACAAAGAGCAGGATGAGATATTGAAAGACACCAGTAAGACCATCGGCGAGTTGAATATCAGCGTAAGCAGATTAAACGTCATTTTAGAGAGACTCGAAAAAGAACTGGATAAACGACACCCGTAGAATGACTGCACCCACCGCCAACTATAAACTGCAAAGCGAACGAAAAATCACACTCGCCGAGGCCAGCCGAATGGCTCTTAACGTCATGTACCGGATCGAGAAGAGGCGAGAGCGAACAGCAGAGGCAGAAGCTCGGCGAGGAGTCAGTTATTGAAACGATGACCGCACCCATAGCCCACTACAAGCTGAACGGCGACGTGCTCGACGCCAGCGGCAACGGCCACCACGGCACGCCGACAGACGTGTCGTTCGTAGCGGGCAAGATTAGGCAAGCGGCGAGCTTCAACGGCTCGACGAGCAGAGTCCAACTGCCAGCCAGCAATGCAATAATGCTAGCGTCGTTTCCGTGGACGATCTTAGTATGGTGGACAAACAGGCAGTCAACACCAAGTTCTGAACGTATGATTCAGTTTCATCGCGGGGCATCAGCAGGTGGGGCAGTTGCTCTGCAAGTTCTCACGGTGAGTAGCAATTTTAGATTCTCCTATGTGTGGCACAATGGGTCTGGCTTTGTAAATATGCTACTACCTACGTTCTTAACTCCAGATGTTTTTTATTTTTCTGCTCTGAGCTACGACGGCACTACCTTTCGTTCTTACCACCAAGGCGAGCTTGTTGATTCCACTATTGATACGTTCAGCGGATTCGGAAGTTTTCCAGCGTTTGTAGGACACTTCGATGGCACCAATCCTATCCACGGCGTAAATGGTCTGATTGACGGCGTGCGAATCTATGGCGAGGCGTTGCCGGCGTGGGAGGTCAAGGACATCTTCGATTTCGAGAAGGGAACTGAAAAGGTAGAGCCATGGCAACGATTGATACAGCCGGTGATACGGCGGACGGCACAATCCCTGATTGGAGCGGCGTAGCATGGCAATCGAAAATCAAGCATTCACGGCACGTGACCTCCAAACCGGTGTCATTGTCTATAACAAGACTGCCGACGCCGCAACTGCCGGCGAATGGAAGTTTCTCGTTGTGCTGGGCGACGGTACAGGTAGCGGCGATGATCCCGATCAAGATGCAGGAACAATCAGCGTCCGGCTGACGATCAACGGTCAAGTTGCCGAAGGCGGTTTGGTAAACATATCTAAGGAAGCCTTTG
>SDBV01010087.1_pt1 | contig 12440 bp, 12 predicted proteins | sample 2277081 | NCBI WGS metagenome assembly SDBV01 (sample SAMN10402039, study PRJNA504765) | marine sediment metagenome | isolation source: marine sediment core GS10_PC15, 223 cmbsf | place: Arctic Ocean: Southern Knipovich Ridge | collected 2010 | reverse complement strand
CCCCGGCACCCGCTTCCTTTACGCGGAGAACTTCCCCACGGCCTCCGGCAAGGGCCTGTTCCACGCCGTCAACCAGGACGACGTGGGCGAGGACGCGGCCGACGATCGCTATCCGTTGAACCTCAACACGGGTAGGTTGCTGGAGCACTATCACACCGGCACCATGTCGCGACGTTCGCGCGGACTGGACCATATGCGGCCCGAAGGTGAGGTCGAGGTGCACCCCGAGGACGCGCGCCGCTACGACCTGGAGGACGGCTGCATGGGGCGCATCGTCACCAAGCGCGGTTCGATCGAGGTCAAGGTCTTTGTCACCGATCGGATAGCGGAGGGAGCCATCTTCTACCCGTTCCACTTTGCCGAAGCGCCGGCGAACCGGTTGACCAGCGGCACCTTGGACAAGGCCTCGCAAACCCCGGCCTACAAGCGAACCGCGGCCAGGGTCGAACGCATCGGAGCGTAGCAGGATACGCTCGTGCCGCAATTCCGGGTTGTGGGATGCACGCAACGATATCGGCCGCCGAACCTGGCGCGCTCCTGGGCGGTGATACGCGCGAAAATGCTCGTCAGGTGCGACTGAAGTACACAGTCTTCAATTGCCACTGAAAGCGCAGATTGCTACCGTAAGGGCCAGAACCGGCGGTCACCCGGGAAATGTCGGACTAAGGTCGTTTCTCTGTAGGGAATACCGGTATTTCGCTGCAACGCGAATAAGGATGGAAGGGGTATGCAATGACATACAACAAGAAATTCAAACTGAATCCGTCGGAGATCGATCTCATCGAAATCTGCTTAAGGAAGGAATTGTCCATTCGTTCGGATACCTACCAGGGATCGGCAAGGCGGGAAAATACAGGGGAGATGGAGAGCTTCAAGCAAGACATTTCGGAAATCACGGAACTCCTCGGCAAAATCCATAATCAGAAAATCTGGTTCGATGGCGATTCCGCCATGCCCTGGGTGCCGAAAGGATAAGAACGAAGAATCCCCACACAACTCTTTTTCAAACAGGCTCTTAAGGACCTGCGGGGCTTCTCGTCCGCCAAGGGTCTCTCTCCCGCCTGATTGTTGTTGCCGGGTGGGATTCGTCGTGCCTGCCCGGGTTAGAGAACCCGATTTCCCCGGCTCGTCTGTTCCGCGCCGCCACCCTCTGGTTCGGCGGCGACCAACCGCACGGCGCCAAGCACGATGGTGCGCTTGCCGGCGTTCTCGAAATTAACCGTGGCGCGGCCGCCGGCGACGGACTGCACCTGCCCCACGCCCCAGCCGGGCTGGTCCGGATGGCGCACGAAATTTCCGGGAACGAAACCTTGGGTCATTCGAAATGTTCGGCTAGAGCCTTTTCCGGCCATATGGAACCTCTCTGACGCGGCGATTTCGGCCCGGGGACAGGAGCGGTCCGAAGGGCGTAGCGGGGCTACGCTCGAGGCGCGCGACGCAGCCCCGGGCCGAAAGCGCCGCGTCCCTGCGGGTTGCCCTGCGGCGGCCAGCCGCTGCGTTATCCCGCTTGCCCGATGCGTCGGCATCGCGCTACGCGGGATGCCTGACGGGCTGGCCGCCGCGGGGCAACAGAGAGGTTCCATATGGCCGGAAAAGGCTCTAGAATTGCCGCCCGCGCCGGCTGCCGCCGGCAAACCGGAGGGAAACCTACAGTCAATGTCTGAGCTTGTCGATATGCGCGTATTCGGGCTGTTGTGCTCGCACCTTTGCCATGAACTGGTCAATCCGCTGGGCGCGGTCAACAACGGCATCGAATTGTTGATGGAGGAAGGCGACAATATGCGGGACGAGGCCCTGGCGCTGGTCGAGAGCAGCGCCACGCGGACGACCCACAGGGTGCAGTTCTATCGCTCCGCCTACGGCAGTTCCGGGGCAACGACGCTGCCCGACCTGTCGGCAGTCCGAATCCTCGCCGACGCCCTTCTGGAGGGCGAAAAGGTTTCGCTCGACTGGCCGGACGCGGCGCGTAATCCACAGCTCGAGGACGGCTGGGGGCGCCTGCTGCTCAATATGATCGCGACGGCGACCGGCGCCCTGCCACGCGGCGGCGTGGTGGTGCCCCGGGTCGACGATTCCGGCGGCGCGGCGGGGCGGATTGTCGTCACCGCGCGCGGCGAGCGGGCCAGAATCAGCGACAAGTCGCGGCTCGTGTTCGGCGAGAACCCCTCGATCGACGAGATCGACCCGTACAATGTACAGGACTACTTTACGACCCGGCTGGCGCTCGAGATGGGCCGGCCGATGGAGATTGCCGAAAACGGCGAAATCGAAATCGAATTCGTCGTCGCGATTGGCGGATAAACCGCAGTGGGAAAAGGCGGAAATCGTTAAATACGGCGGGTTTAATTTACTGGTTCTTAAACATTGCGTGAAAAACTTCCAGCGTACCGTTAGTGCAAATTGGCGGCGCGGGGATTCCGAGTCACTCGGTGAAGTTCAGCGCGGATGATGGGTAAGGGCCATGGATGATCTACTAAATGAATTTTTGACAGAGACCACCGAGAACATGGATGTTCTCGACGTCGAGCTCGTCAAGCTTGAACAGAACCCCAATGATCCGGATCTGCTCGGGAATATTTTCCGGCTGGTGCATACGGTCAAGGGGACCTGTGGTTTTCTCGGACTGCCGCGCCTGGAAGCGGTGGCCCACGCGGCGGAAAGTCTGTTTGCGCGTTTCCGCGACGGCGAGCTGGAGGTTACGCCGGCAGCGGTTACCCTGGTGCTCAAGTCGCTCGACCGGATCAAGAGCCTGCTCAAGGAACTGGAGAAATCCGGCACCGAGCCGGATGGCGACGATGCCGACCTGATCGGCGAGCTGGAAACCTTCGCCGAAGACGCGGTCATGGAAGCCATGATGACCGATAAAGACATTACCGAGAAGGCTGAAGACAACGATGAACTGCAGGCGGCCTTCGATGCGGCCGAGGTCCACGTCGACGGTGGAGCCGAGGACGAGGCGACGGACGACGAAACGTTTGACCCGCTGGCTTCCGTCCCCTCGACCCTGGCCGGAACGGGACTGACGGAACCGGACGAGCAGGGCGACGCTTCCGGCGGCATCGCGTCGCAGTCGATCCGCGTCAATGTCGACCTTCTCGAGAGCCTCATGACCATGGTCTCGGAACTGGTGCTGACCCGCAACCAGTTGCTGCAGATCCTGCGTGTGCGCGACGACAGCGAGTTCTCCGGGCCGCTGCAGCGGCTGAGCCACGTGACGACGGAACTGCAGGAAAGCGTCATGAAGACGCGCATGCAGCCGATCGGCAACGCCTGGGCCAAGATGCCGCGAATCGTGCGCGACCTGTCGATCGAACTCGGCAAGAAAATCAATCTTCAGATGGTTGGCGCGGAGACCGAGCTGGACCGCCAGGTACTTGAGCTGATCCGCGATCCGCTGACCCATATGATACGCAACGCGTGCGACCACGGCGTCGAAATGCCGGCGGAACGCCGCGGCGCGGGCAAGCCCGAGACCGGCTCGATCACGCTGAACGCCTACCACGAAGGCGGACACATCATCATCGAGGTAAGCGACGACGGCAAGGGTCTGTCGGTCGACAAGATCAAGGCCAAGGCTCTGGCGCTTGGCGTGGCCACGGAAGCCGATCTCGAAATGATGTCGGACCAGGCCATCCAGCAGTTTATCATGCGGGCCGGCTTCTCGACGGCGGCGAACGTTACGGCGGTGTCCGGCCGGGGCGTCGGCATGGATGTCGTCAAGACCAATATCGAGAAAATCGGCGGCACCATCGAATTGAAATCGGTGCAGGGCCGCGGAACGTCCTTCATTATCAAGATACCGCTGACCCTGGCGATCGTCTCGGCGTTGATCGTGGAGGCCGGTGGCGAGCGCTACGCGGTGCCGCAGATCAGTGTCGTCGAGTTGGTCCGTACCGGACGCGGCAGCGAACACAGCATCGAGGACATCCACGGCACACCGGTGCTGCGGCTGCGCAACCGTTTGCTGCCGCTCACCTCGATGCGCGACCAGCTCAAGCTCGGCGGCGAAGAACAGGAAATGGACGACCGGTTCGTCATTGTCACCCAGGTCGGCAATTTCTCTTTCGGCATCATCGTCGACAGGGTTTTCGATACCGAGGAAATCGTCGTCAAGCCGGTATCGTCCCTGCTGCGCAATCTCTCGATTTTCTCCGGCAATACGATCCTCGGTGACGGCAGCGTCATCATGATCCTCGACCCGAACGGGATCGCCTCCGAAATCGGTGAAATTTCGGTTTCCGAACAGGTGACGAGCGAGACTGTGGCGGCGGAGGATGGCTCCGACGACCGGACGCCGCTGCTGGTGTTCCATGCCGGCGGCGATACGCCGATGGCGGTGCCGCTGGCGCTTGTCGCGCGTCTCGAGGAGATCGACCTGCAAGATGTCGAGATTTCGAACGGGCAACTCGTCGTGCAGTATCGCGGCGGCCTGATGCCGCTGTTGCCATTGCGCTCCGACGGCGAGATCAGCAAGACCGGCCGCCAGTCGGCGATCGTGTTCGCCGACCGCGACCGCTCGATGGGACTCCTGGTCGACGAGATCGTCGATATCGTCGAGGACCATCTGGCCATCGAACTGACCACCGAGCGGCCCGGCATGCTGGGCAGCGCCATCATCGATGGCGAGGCGACCGACATCGTCGATACGAGCTACTACCTGACACAAGCCTATGGCGACTGGTTCGTGCCGGTTGCCGGCGAGACCACCACGGTCGAGCAGAGCCGGCGCAAGCGGCGCGTGCTGCTGATCGACGACAGCGCGTTCTTCCGGAACCTGTTGTCGCCGCTCCTGTCGGTTGCCGGTTATGCGGTGACCACGGTGGAGACAGCGGACCTGGCCATGGAGCTGTACGAGAACGGCAAGGATTTCGATATCATTCTCAGCGATATCGAACTGCCGGGCATGAACGGCTTCGAGTTCGCCGCCGCGGTGCGGGCCAGCGAACGCTGGGCGGACGTTCCGCTGATCGCGCTATCAGCCTATACCTCGATCGATCATCTGCAACGCGGCCGCGACGTCGGATTTGACGATTATGTCGGTAAATTCGACCGCGACACCCTGTTGCGGCTGCTTGAAGACACGCTTTACACGGAAACGGTTTCAGCGGGAGAGTAACGGTAGAACTGAAACGGCGGCAGGAAATAAAAAGCCTGTACCGGCGTTCTTCCGTTGTCAACTCGACCGCTTTGTATTTCGGGTGAGTAAGGGAAAGTAATGGATGCTTGGTCTTGTTGGTTATATGTTGAGTCTGGTGCAATTTTACACCTTTTTAAATGAGCGGAGACAGAGATGAAATCCTGCCTCGTGGTAGATGATTCACGTGTTATCAGAATGGTTGCCAGGAAAATTCTGGAAGAGCTTGAGTTCGACGTTATCGAAGCGGAGGACGGCCAGGCGGCAATCGATCGCTGCAACCAGGATATGCCTGACGCGGTTCTGCTTGACTGGCACATGCCGGTAATGGACGGCCTGGAGTTTCTCTATGCGCTGCGCCAGCTTCCCGGCGGTGATAAACCCCAGGTCGTGTTCTGTACGACAAAAAACGACCTGGATCACATTCAGGAAGCGATCAAGGCCGGTGCGGACGAGTACATCATGAAACCGTTCGACAGCGAAATCATACAGAGCAAGTTCTCACAGGTGGGTCTGCTTTAATGACGCGTTCCAAGCAATCGGACGATGGACCGGTGGAACCGGCCGCCGATGATCCTCTACGGGTCATGATCGTTGACGACTCGTCTGTCGTCCGCGGTCTCCTGACGCGATTGCTTGAGAACACGCCCAACGTAACAATCGTATCTTCCGTCGCCGATGGTCAGATGGCCGTCAACGCGTTGCGCCGCTACGATGCCGACGTCGTCATACTCGACATCGAGATGCCACGTATGGACGGGCTCACCGCCCTGCCGTTGCTGCTGGAAGCCAGGCCGAACGTCCAGATCATCGTGGCATCCACGCTGACCGAAAAGAACGCGGAAATTTCCCTGCAGGCTCTGGAACGCGGAGCCGCCGACTATCTGACCAAGCCGACCAGCGCCCATGGTTTGGGCTCGATGGAGGCGTTCAATCACCAGCTGGTGGAAAAAGTTCTTGCGCTGGGCTACGCCAATCGGGATCGGCCGCGGCCGGCGGCAACGCACTCCGGGCCGCCCAGGCGCGTGCCGGCGAGTCCCGAATACCGGTCGTCGGCCCGGCCGGCGGAACAGAAATACCGTCCCTCGGTCCGCGCCAGGCCCCCCAAGGTACGCTTGCTGGAGCCGGGCGGAGACGACAACAGGATAGTCGCCGCGCTCACGCAGCCGCCGCAGGAAATAGTGCTGCGGGCAGCGGGAACCTCGATTCCGGAAATCATCGCGATCGGCAGTTCGACCGGCGGGCCGCAAGCCCTGTTCAACGTTTTACGGGAACTTGCGCCAGGTCTGAACGTGCCGGTTATGATTACCCAGCATATGCCGCCGACCTTTACGACAATTCTGGCCGAGCATATCAACAAGGCCACGAAACTGACCTGTAAGGAAGCGGAATCCGGCGAGCGGCTCCAACGCGGCACGGTCTATGTAGCGCCGGGCGATTATCACATGATTGTAAATGCCGATGATAATCTGCCCGTGATAATGCTCAATCAGAGCGAGCCGGTAAATTACTGCCGGCCGGCCGTCGATCCGATGTTCGCGAGCCTGGTGAAAATTTACGGCCCCAAGATTCTTGCGGTCATCCTTACCGGGATGGGCCACGACGGTCTTGAGGGGTCGCAGGAGGTGGTCGAGGCCGGCGGCACCCTGGTCGCCCAGGACGAAGCGTCCAGTGTGGTCTGGGGAATGCCGGGGGCGGTGGCGACGCGGGGGCTTTGCAGCGCTGTTTTGCCGCTTGACCAGATCGGCGGCCATCTTCGGAAGTTCGTATTGCGGAGTGCGGCATGATTCTGCCGGAAGATTTCGAATTACTCCGCAGTATTGTGAGGAGCAGGTCGGGTTTAACCCTCTCGCCCGACAAGGCTTATCTGCTGGAAAATCGCCTTATGGCGGTGGCCCGGAAGTGGGGGATGAATGATATTGAAGGGCTTGCGGCAAACGTACGCGGCAACCCAGGCGAAGAATTGTTAAGAGAGATTACGGAAGCCATGACAACAAATGAAACTCTGTTCTTCCGGGATACCAGCCCGTTCGAACAATTGCAAAAGGTGGTTTTCCCTCAAATGATGGCGAACCGCCAGGAATCCCGTCACATCAGAATCTGGAGCGCCGGTTGCTCGAGCGGACAAGAACCGTATTCGGTTGCGATGATCCTGAAGGAGATGGCCGCCGCACTTGGCGATTGGCGGATCGATATTCTCGCGACCGACATTTCGCGTGCGGTGCTGGAGAAGGCGAAAGCCGGACTGTATACCCAGTTCGAAGTCCAGCGCGGCCTGCCGATCGCCATGTTGATGAAATATTTCGAACAGACTGGCGACAAGTGGGAACTCGATCCGAGCGTCCGGGCGATGGTCAGATTCGATGAGTTCAATCTGTTGAACGATCCCAGACCGCTTGGCGCATTCGATATCGTGTTCTGCCGCAACGTGCTGATCTACCTCGACCAGCCGACCAAGACGAAAGTGCTTGAGGGCATTTTCAATCTGATGCCGGCGGACGGCGTCCTGTTTATGGGCGGCGCCGAGACGGTCATGGGCGTTACCGAAAAATTTCAGCCGAAGGCCGATTTCAGAGGCATGTACGAACTGGTCGGCAGCAGTCCCGGGAACCGCGGCGCGTCACCGGCGAACTACGCCTCGAACGCCTGACGCCTTCAGGGTGCACCACACTAATGGGTGATCTGTTTTCGCCCGCGCCGTGCTACGCCTGAACAGCCGGCTCGATTGGCCGGCCGCGGTCTGTCAACGAATTTCCGGGAAATTTTTCTCGCGGCCCGCTTGGCCACTGGCCGCTCAGGCCTGCACCGGGATTTCCTTGGACGGCGCGGCGGGATCCTCACCCGACTTGGCATCATCGTCGGCCACGTTCGCCGGTTCGCGCAACACGTAGCCGCGGCCCCACACCGTCTCGATGTAATTCGCGCCGTTGGTGGCCGAAGAAAGCTTTTTGCGCAGCTTGCAAACAAAAACGTCGATAATCTTCAACTCGGGTTCGTCGATGCCGCCATACAGATGATTGAGGAACATCTCCTTGGTCAGCGTTGTGCCCTTGCGCAGGGCAAGCAGTTCCAGAATCGCATATTCCTTGCCGGTCAGATGCACCGGCTGGCCATCGACTTCCACCGTCCTCGTGTCCAGGTTGACCGACAGCCGGCCCGCACTGATGATCGACTGGGCATGACCCTTGGAGCGTCGGATAATCGCCTGGATCCGGGCAATGAGTTCGCTCTTGTGGAACGGCTTGGTCAGATAGTCGTCGGCGCCGATGCCGAGCCCTTTGACCTTGTGCTGCATATCGGTGAGGCCCGACAGGATGAGAATCGGCGTTTCGACGCGCGCGGCGCGCAGACGGTGCAACACCTCGTACCCGTCGATATCGGGCAGCATCAGATCGAGAAGGATAATGTCGTAATCGTAAATTTTGCCGATCTCCAAGCCGTCTTCGCCGAGATCGGTGGTGTCGACTATAAAGCTTTCGGAACGCAGCATGGTAATGATGCTGTTTGCGACAGAAGTGTCGTCTTCAACCAATAGAACCCGCATTCCAATCTCTCCAGATTTCTAGCCAACACGATGGATTAACCATTTTGATTAAAAAAAGTAAAGGCATTCTTAATATAGCGGGTCAACGATGAAATTTTTTACCGGATGTTAAAGTATAAACTGCAAAATAGGCCAATATTTCAAACCGGTGGCATTCGAATAAGACCATGCCAAAGGCCGGAGGCGAAGCGTGAATTGCCAACGGTTACGAATGCGACCGACAAAACCGATTGTTGAAACGAAATTTAATTTACGGGCAGGAAGCGGCAATTAGATGCAATTCGAATTCGCCATATCGAGCAGTCCCGATTTCGACTGCGCGGTTTTTGAATTCACGGCCGCGGAGCGAACCATGCGTCCTGCCCGCAGGGATTAGGGGCCAGAAAAAATGACGATTCGTGATAGCCAGTTAAATTCCCGCCGGTTCGAACTGGACGAAACGAGGCGCAAGCTTCGCGACCTCGCAGATTTGAAACGGCATATTGACGCGTCTCTGGAACGGCTCGGCCCGGCGGGGGACACCGCGGCGCAAGGCAATGGCAAGGCCGATGGCAATGCCCGCGATCGCCGCGAAACGCTGTCGCGATCGCTGGACGAGATCGACCGGAAAATCAGCAAAACCGAGGCGGAACTATCGGTCGAACAGGAAGACCTGGACAGGCACGAACTGGTTCGCAACGGTTATGACCGGATCCCGGTAGCCGTTGGCCGCGGTCGCGGCCGCAACCAGATTGAGCATATCCGGATCGTGCGCAGCCCGCGCGACGAACGCGCCTGAACGGCGTCCGCGACATTTTCCCGTAAATTTTTTTGCGCTGCGCCGGCGGGCCTCCGCGCCGACAAGGGAACCCGGTCATATGGGTCGCGATCGGCGCGCCCTGGTATTAGTCCAGGTCGCCCCGGTACTGCTGAACGCGGGTCGCGCGCAGCCCACCGATTCCGTGCCGGTCGATGAGACGTTGCCAAGACAGGAATTCTTCGATCGACAGGCTGTAGCGCTGGCACGCGTCGTCCAGACTTATCAGCCCCGAACGCACCGCCACCACGACCTGAGCCTTCCGGCGAATGACCCAGCGTTTGGTGGATGGAGGTGGCAAATCGTTTAATGTCATGGCCCGTTTCGCTCGGTAAGTACTGGTCGGTTGAATGAATTTTCTTTTTTCCTGCCGTCCGGACGGCCACCCGCCGGACCCGCTCGCTGTTCCGATATTGCCTTCAAACACTTAAGAAAAAGCTAAACGGGGTTCTCCCGATGTTCTGCATTGTTTGGTTTCCTGCGGTTGAGAAACGGCGTACCCCGGTTGGCGCTCCGGCGGGCCGTCGGGCGACCGCGGCAGGCCGGTTGTTTACGCCGTGTTTGCTTGGTGATAAGGTTTCCGGCGAATACCGTTCGGCGGGAACGGATGGAGGCGCTGGGTGGACGCCCGGGTTGTGGGTGGCCGTACCGCGAATCAGGTTATGGGAAACAGAGGGTCGCGATCGGACAAGGCGCCCGACAGTATTCCGGGCAAACACGGCAACAAAAAAACCGGCCGCTTGGCCGGCGACGCGGTGCTGTTCCTCGATACCGACGGGCGGGTGACCGTATGGACCGTGTCCGCCTCGGCGGCGACCGGCATACCGGCAAGCGAAGCCCTGGGCCGTCCGATCACCGATTTCTGCCCCGGCATCGATGCTGGCCGGGCGATCAGGACGGCCAGCGAAAGCGGTTTCGCGGAATTTTTCGGACACTGCGCGCGCAAGGCCGGCAAATCGGTCCCCGTGCGTATCGCGATTACGCCAAGCCACGACCCGTCCGGCGGGCTGATCGGGTTTGCCGCCGTTCTCAGCGGCGACCAGGCGCCGCCTGTCACCGGTTTTACGTTCAATAACAAAGGGAGCGAATCCGGGCTCGGCTTTGCCGACGGCGCCGAGACGTCGGCCCTGCTTGTCAGCGCGGCCGACCGGCGCATCGTGCGAGCCAGCGCGGCGGCGTTCGCGGCCCTTGGTCTTGGCGAGTCCGCTCTGATCGGTCGGCGGGTCGACGAAATCATGGCTTTCCCGGAGCCGGGAAAAGACCACCCGGAAGCGGCCGGCGAGGGGACGGGGTTCCCGGCAATCGTCCAGTATCGCGTCCCTGAGGGCGGCGAACGGTCGTTCGAATATTCCGTGCTCGAAGTTTGGTCGGATGGCGGCGACTGCCTGCTATACGTTTTGAACGATGTGACGCACTGGGTCGACGCGCGGCAGGATATTACCCGGATAAACCTGGAACTTTCCCACCTGGCCCGTCACGATCATCTGACCGGACTCTTCAACAAACCGATGTTTCTCGACACGCTGGAACTCGCTAATTCGCGTCTCGGGCGCTCGGACGGCCGTTTGGGGGTGCTGTATATCGACCTGGACGGATTCAAACCGGTAAACGACCAGTTCGGCCACGATACCGGCGACCGGGTGCTCATCGAGATCGGCCAGCGCCTGCGCGGCGCCGTGCGCAACAGCGACGTGATCGCCCGGCTCGGCGGTGACGAGTTCGGCGCGATACTGGAGAATCTGAAAAGCCCGAAGGACGCGGCCATGGTGGCCGAGCATCTGATCGAGTCGCTGGTCGAACCGATCGCCGTGGACCGGCAGCACATCAACATTTCGGCCAGTATCGGCGCCGTCGTCACCGACCGCAAGGTCGACGACAGCGGCGATCTGCTGACCCAGGCGGATCGAATGATGTACCGGGCGAAAAAACAGGGCACCGGCGGCGTGGCCCTGGAAGATTTTATTGAATCCTCGCGCCAGAGCGACGCCGTTCCCTGACCGTCTGCGTAAAAAACCCCGGAACTCCGGGCATTATCAGGGACTTGCCGTCGACGGGCCGGATACATATACTCCGGCGCACAAAAAAATCCGGCGTGCGCATAAGGGATTCCGAATGTCATCTCTGCTTCCTCCTGATTACCGTCCCCGCGAAAGTGAGGATTTTATGAATCCCATGCAGCTTGAGTATTTCCGCCAGAAGCTGCTGAATTGGCGAAACGAGCTGCTCATGGATTCGAGCGATACCCTGAACAGTCTGCAAAGCGAGAGCCTGGCCGAATCCGACCTGGCGGACCGGGCATCGCTGGAGACCGACCGGGCGATCGAACTCAGGACCAGGGACCGGGAGCGCAAGCTTATCGCCAAGATCGACGACGCGCTGCGCCGGATCGACGAAGGAACCTACGGTTATTGCGAGGAGACCAGCGAGCCGATCTCGCTGCGCCGGCTGGAGGCGCGTCCGAACGCGACCCTGAGCCTCGAAGCGCAGGAAAGGCATGAACGCATGGAGCGCACCCACCGGGACGACTAGTAATGGGTTTCATATGTCTGATACACATTACTAGCCACCGCCCGGGTCAAATCAGCGGCGCTTTGCGATGCCGGTTAAGCAAGGCTTCATTATTTTGCCGCATTATCCTGGCTAGGACGAATGGTAATGTTTGCGGGCCGCGCGAATTTCTTCGGTTCGAACGGATTCCATGAGGATTACCAGGGGCGTGTTTCGCCCGCCGCAGAAAAATTCACCGGGATTTTCCCGGAATTAACCCGGATTTAACCCGTTCAATGCTTTTTATTGGGCTCAATATCGAAGGCTTGAATTTCAAGCGTAGGGGATCGTTAGGAGTAGAGTTGTGATGGCCGTAGATTATAATATGCCGATCCTGATAGTCGATGACTACAAGACCATGCTCAAGATTATCCGGAATCTGCTCAAGCAACTCGGATTCACGAATGTCGAGGAAGCGA
>SDBV01010086.1_pt1 | contig 12441 bp, 16 predicted proteins | sample 2277081 | NCBI WGS metagenome assembly SDBV01 (sample SAMN10402039, study PRJNA504765) | marine sediment metagenome | isolation source: marine sediment core GS10_PC15, 223 cmbsf | place: Arctic Ocean: Southern Knipovich Ridge | collected 2010 | reverse complement strand
GCAGCCGTAACGAGATCACGGCTCGGTCGACTTGTGTAATAGCTGATAGCACTTATTTCAATATAGACTTTTTTTTTCATATATCTCCATACATATAATCAATATCGCATTCTGGAAGCTAACGCCGGAACTCAGCTGCGCGCGTTTAGTGCGTCAACTGGAGTGACTTGTATGTTGTTAATGCCTTTAAGTCAATAGTCGGGACCTGACCCCTTACTCTGACCCCTTACTCCTTATATTCCTTATTTGTTCGTCGTAACACTTAGGACATACCCCATGACTGAAAACAGCTCCAGAATGTTTGGAAATATAGGACTCCATCTGTTCCCATGCTCCTTTGTCATCTCTGATTTCATGACAATAAGAACATATTGGAATAATTCCTTGCAATGTTTTTATTTCAGAAAGAGCTGCTTTGAGTTTCATATTTGCTGACTGTAATTCAATCTCAAGTAGTTTCTGTTTTGTAATGTCATGAGAAAAACCACAAACTCCGATAATATTCCCACCTAGATCTTTTAGGGGGAATTTTAAAGCAAGATAGTAGCGGTATCCTGTTTCTAGCTTGAAATTCTGATGTCCCTCTGGTTTCCCAATCTCTTCTGTTTCAATGCTTTTCCCTGATTGCATGATTAGCTTATCGTTATTGCGAAGCTTCTCGGCCATATCAGTCGCAAAGAAATCATAGTCTGTGTATTTCCTTTTTATTAGTTCCTCTCTCGTGACGTTGAACAATTCTTCACACTTCTTGTTGATAAAAATGTAATTGCTTTCTTTATCTTTGACATATACATAAGCTGGAATATTGTCATAATAATATCTAAACAATCGCTCAGTATCCTTTAGGTTTGTAAGTCGATCTTGAAGAGTCCTTAACTCAGCGATCAGTTTTCCCTTTGATTTTTGTGTGAATATTTTCTTCATCATCTACATAAGCCCTCGACAAATCATTTTATTTATAATCAGCTTATCTAACATTGAGATGACCAGCGCGGCGTCGGCCGCGTCTGTGTCCATCGACATGTTATGGCTCCTTTGTTCTGTAAAGGCTTGAAATGGAAGTGTCTTTTCAATACCTTTCCTACCCAATTCTATGGCTTTCAGTCATTGTCATAACCTATCCAAGCACGCCTACTACTATTATCCCTAATGGGATGAAATTCACAATTCCATGTGCGATTATTCCTACCCAGGTGTTCTTTGTTCTCTGTACGACAAATGGTATTGCAAATGCAACAGGAAGTATGACGATCAAGTTCCATTTCCAAAATACGTGCCACAGCGTCCACAGCATACCATGTATTGCCCAAGCATATTTTCCATACAGTGCTTCCTGCCGTGGAAGGAGATAACCACGCCACAGCAGTTCCTCCGCAAAGACATTCAAGAACCATCCTCCAGCATATGCTGGTATTATCCACCACTGGCCTTTCAAGGGTGTGTCCATGAATACGCCAGACACTATTGATTTATGTGGGTTTATTTCTGCTGGGAAGAAAGTAGGTGGAGATAGCCAAGAAACTGAGGCCAGAAGTCTTCCAGTGAAAGACAAAGCCAAGTATGAAGATAGGCTGAACACCGTAAGTCCCGCTATCCAGATCCAGGCCTTCTTATCTATGTTCTTGAGCCTATATCGCTCTACAAGAGCTGACCAGGAAAAGGTTCCCCCCTCGATTCGAAAGGCAACAAATGCTGCAACAAAAATTGCGGCAAAAGGTGTATAGAAACAGATCAAGTAGGCTTGAAGAAATGTAAGCTCTTTGGCAATTAGTCTTGGAATAAAAAAGTAGACTGCAATATAAATCAGGGCGGATGTTGCTGCAAAGAGCAAGATGGCTTTCCAGAGGGGCATTGGTTTCAGTGTTGCCTGGTTACTCATTGATAAATCACCTCAATTATAGTCTGCCTACAGAGAGCGCAGTCATTTTAGCATTCTCTAAGGAGCCATAACGCCAAGGTCAGCTGCCGCGGCGATGCTCAAGCCCCCTCCAGTGTACACCGTAGCTCTCACGGCGCCAATGGCTACCTCGCGGCCCGTTGCAGCGAGATGTTAGAGCCCGAAGCTCTCTCAGTTGCCAACTCGATTTAAAACAACACGGGCCGCGAGCAGCCGTCATGAAGAAGCGAACAAGAAAAAACAGCCGGCCGCCGGCAGAGATCATCGAACACCGTAATACACGCCGCCTACTCTAGACCCGTCGCCATGCCGATGATCAGCGAAAGCCGACAATTCACAAAATCCCGAAATCAAAAATATCGAATAATCAACAGCGTGAAATTCCCGGGCCACTGACAAACAACGTGGGTCTAACGTCTCGCATGAGTTGCGCGACGTCATTTTGCATTTTTGGTATGTAGTGGCCGCTACAATAGCCGCGTCTACTCCATGCAAATGTTCTACGGGCTGAATGTTTTCGTTTCTTGCTTGCAATCAGCGAAACTCCTCTGAGTATTCCTACGCCGACAGATTCAAACCGCGCGATTTTCCATGGAATGATATCTGACTGGTTTGCCAGTCGCGATGGTATATAACCTCTCCGGAGCTATGTCCAACTCCCCATTACCCCAGACTAACGTTCCGTACTCAATTCTGAAGTCTTTGAAATAGCCCATGTCAAGGAACGCTCGAAATACAGTTCCTTCGTTGGGATAGTTGGACAGATCAACGGTGCCGGACGACCTATCCTCAAAGCGCAGCTTTATCATGTAGTCACCTACGTATTGTGCTTCCGTGACGTCGAAGTACATTTCGCTTCTCCTATTCTAGAGGTTCGATTTGGAACAACGCCTGCATCTTTCTGGCAAGACCCCATTCGTTTAGCAATTCGTTCTTGCGCAACCTCGCCCATTCCATCACTAATCCTACTGCCTTGGGAGGCAGGTCTCCTCCAAGTATGGCTAAGTCCTGAATAGCGATCACGGCTTTGTTGCTACCATAGATCGCATGAAAATGAGGTGGATTGTGATCGTCGTAGTACATCTGTATCAATATGCCGTAAAATCTGCATATCGTCGGCATAGATCATGTTCCTATTTCTGATATCTCCCTGTCAATGGATATTTTTGTATTCAGGTAATTACCATGTCTTTAGCCGTAGAACGTTCGGAATAACCCGCTGGCGTCACGAGCGTAGCGAGTGTACCCCAGTCAGCGTTCATTCCGTGGTTATGTCAGTTCCTTTATAATGTGTCTGGCCAGCCGTTCGTCAATCTCGGTATGTCTGGGAACAGGTTGTTTCTTTTTTGTGACCGGATTCTGATACAAGTCATGACGACCACCATGACGTAGCAAGACGCATGCGTTGGTGGTTATTCTCTTTATCAAATCCTTTCTTTTCATACGGACAGGGCAAGCTCTTTTATTTCATGTTCCTCGGGAACATCATCCATAGTCAGGAGCAGATATGCGTCCTTCATATTTTCTTCGAGCTCCTCAAGCGTTTCACCTTGAGTCATTATTTCAGGATGCTCAAGCAGCTTGCCCACCCAAAATTTCTCACCCTTCCAATAAACCATTTTCAGCTTTGTCTGCATCTCTACCCCCTGCAGAATCCGTTTAGTTTACTCAATCATATACCTTTTTCAGAGAATCCGTGGATTCCCAAACTGTTCAGAGATCCTGTAGAATCCCTTTAGGCGAGTATAGCCCATTCTGAGCCTCCTGGATGTCAGTATCGTATCCGCTTACATTTCTCAGATCTTTTGAGCGTCTTTCATCCCTTCTAAAGCCGTCAAAACACGGTTCAAGACACTTTGCTACAATTGCAGCGTCTCACATGGGGCTGGCTCAAGCAGGCCAGCCAACAAATTCTATGGAAGCCCCAATTATATCAACATCTAGAATCCACGACAATCAGACTCATTCTTGCATCTTGCATGTACCTGACATAACTAGTGATTGAACGACTAATATGAAGCATATCACCCTTGAACGTTGCCTATTTGCAGTATAGCCGCCTGGATCGGGGATGTTCTCCTTCTGAAATGATGTATATGCAACCTCATATCCAGCCTTTCTGCTGGTATATTGGCAGAATTCCTGCAGAAAAGCAACGGGTGATATTGAGGTAATAGCCGCTTTAATGACGTATATCGTTCCGAGCGCATTAGCTGCAGATCATGCGGGGCAGGCGGCATTAAAGGGTATTGCCATAGTTGTCCTGCCTGTTTACATTGGCGCCCCTGTCCGACCAGGAGTTCCAGAATGGTGCGGTCATTATTATCGAGCGCCCAGTGCAGGGCCGTGCGGCCCTCTTGGTCTCCTGCAGCCACTTAACGTCTCTGTCCAGCAGAGCCCTGATCTTTTCCGTCTCGCCTTTTTTGGCTGCTTCTATAAGGCGTTGCTCGTTTGAGCTGCATGCCGTCCAAAAGCAGAATATGAGAACAAGCAGGATCACTACGTGTGTTTCTTTTTTCATGGCACTCTATCCGGCTACGGGCGAACGAGCGTCTTTAGGGAGTTCTGCCTGTCGGCGGATTCCGATTCCGCCCGAAAGGCCCGTGAGATGTCCTCCAGCTTGTACGTGACGGAGTTCTCCAGAATGATGTCCAGATCGAAGACCCCTCTCTGGACCGCGCGGTAGGCCTCCCGCATGTTCTCTATCGACCGCAGCCGGGTGTAGTGGACGGCGTTTAAATTTCTCACTTCCAGCCCGTCTTCATGAAATCGATTGAAACAGAACGACTCTACCGGTGCGTAGTTGTCGCCGTATAGGGCCAGGATGCCATTGTGCCTCACCATTCCCAAAGCCAGGGATATGCCGACCCCGGTCCCGCCCACCGCTTCGACCGCCACATCGACGCCCTCGCCGTGGGTGAGCTCGTCTACCACGGTAACGGGGTCGCGCTCAGAGGCGTCTACGGCTTGTTCGGCGCCCAGTTTTAGAGCTATCTGCAGTTTTTTCTCGACCACGTCAACGGCGAAAACCCTGGACGCGCCGGCTTTGAGGGCCCCTTGCAGCATGATGTTGCCGGCGAAGCCCACGCCGTTCACTGCCACCGTATCTCCCAGCTTTACGCCCATGTGCCGGGCCGCCCAGGCGGCGCAACCCAAGGGTTCGTACAGACAGCCGATTTCGAATGACAGGCCTTCCGGGATCGGCTGAACGTGGTCTATATCGGTTACCCAGAAGTCCGTAAACGTCGGGTAGATCAGGCTTCCCACGCGGTCTCCTTCCCTGACGCGGCCGCCGCCGATGTACTCCTTCACGGCGCCGCCCACCTCGACGATGGTCCCCCCGCCTTCATGACCCAACGGTCCCATGGGATAGGCGTGTTTGGGCCGCCCGTCCGCGTGGCCCGCGCCGAGCTGTGTTCCCGGCCCGCCCCGGGCTTCGTCCTCAGGCCGGACCGTTATTCCGCGGTAGTAGTACCGTTCCGATCCGCATATCGAAGCCTGGTGAGCCTTTATCATTACCTGGCTGGGCCCCGGGTCTGCCAGGTCCATCGATTCGGTCGTGATCTTTCCGGGTTCCAGGTAGACTACGCGAGTCGCTGTCATCACTTGCCTCCGTTCGCCGCCGCCCCTGTACCTCGAGGCCGTCGGCGCAATGGCCGCCCGGCGTTTCTCCGCCAACGGGCCAGGTGTTCTTTGGGGATATAGAAAAAGAGAGCATGCACGATGGTATCGTAGGTTTGCCGACCCATGTGAGTCAACCGGGAGCTCTCGCCGTGGACCGGCGCACGATGAGCTCAGTTGGCAGCACGATTTCTTGGGGACCGGGTGCTCCCCTCAGTGCTCGGAGGAGCATCCGTGCGCCTTCGGTGCCTAACTCGTACTTGTGTTGGCGGACCGTGGTCAGTGGCGGCGTCAGGATCGAGACAAAGCTGATGTCATCGAACCCTACAAGGGACACATCTTCGGGTATGCTCTTGCCCGCTTCGCGCAGTGCCGTGAGAACACCAAGCATCATGAGGTCGGAAAAGGCGAAGACGGCAGTGAATCGGGACCCCTCAATGAGCACCCCGTGCATCGCGTTGTAGGCGCTGTCCATGGTGGGTTGGCACGTCCGAGTGAGGTCGGCCTTGTGCTCCAGGCCCGCCTCTTGGAACGCTCTCTCCAGGCCGGCCAGTCTTTCGGTTGCGCTGGATATGTAAGACGGAGCGTTGATGAAAAGGATGTGTTCATGACCGAGACGCAACAGGTGCTGAACGGCGCCAAACGCTCCTTCCTGTTCATTCGTCACCACGGAGTTGGCCTCCAGTCCCAGAAAGTGTCGACCCACAAGCACGAAGGGTATGCTCTTCTCTTGCAGTCTCTGGATATCTTCTCTAGCAAACTGTGTCGGCGTGATGAGTATGCCGTCAAGCCTCCTCCGTTCCAGCATTTCGAGAACCCGTTTCTCCTTATCGTATTGCTCGCCAGAGTTGGTGAGGATCAGGTTGTATCCGTTTGAGCTCAGAACATCCTCAGCACCCTTCAGAACCTGGCAGAAGAACGGGTTGGAGTTGTCTGCCACAACCATCCCGATGGCCCTGCTGTCTGCCTCCACCCGGCCCTGGGATCGTCTGCGATGGACATAATCCAGTTCCCTGGCGATCTTGACGACTGTTTGTCGTGTCTCGACGCCGATGTCTGGTTTCCCGTTCAAAGCTCGCGAGACGGTTTCCACCGATACGTTTGCTCGATCCGCGATATCGCGCATGGTTACTCGTGACATAACACCTATCTCCTTACCTCTCCAACGAACCCGGGCCAATGGCAGGACGAACACATTCAACCAGGAAGAACCCGAATATGAAACGTCTCGAGCACTACTATCAAGATGGCAGCTGCCAACGTTTCAAGTTCGCCACTAAACAACAGTGTCAGGGCATAGTTGCCGTGTCTGTCACAGCCGGAGACTGCCCCCATGCTTACATCGAGTAGATCTTTCGCCCGATGATCTGATCCTGGTACTCTGCCGACAGCTCACAGAAATACCCACTCCAACCCCAGACGCGGACGATCGGGTTCCTGTGCTTCTCCGGGTGCGCCTTGGCTTCCAGCAGGGTTTCCAGATTGAGGGTGTTCAGTTGGAGTTGCCGGCATCCCAGGTGTGCGAAGGTCCTGATGAACATGGTCATCTTCCGCAGGGCATCATCGCTAGAAAAAACGGACTGCGAAAGCTCCATGGTAATTGGGCCACCATTGCATATCCTGTTGTAGTCGATCTTGGAAAACGAGCTCTTTGATATCGAACACGATGCCCGTTGTCACCGATCTCACACACTAACACGATCCGGCTGCACGGGAAGCTCCAGGATTCCAAACCTGCCGATTTGCCCGGTATAACGCCGTCCGCCCACGTTCAGCTCGAAGCTCGAGGCCACTCCACAGAGCTCGTTCAGCACCAGGGTCCTGTCCCCGTGACGGACTCCTGCAAGTGAAACGTTGGTGGGAGTGAGCCTGTACAGCTCCACGGGAGGTGACGGGTGCACTCTCACGCAACTGACCATTGGGACCCCCACCGAAAGCGCTTTGCCCCATACCGGCACAAACCCGTCCGATGCCGTGCCGGAAAAAGGACGAACGACGAATCGATGAACATGCTCGCCATAGAAGGGCTCCCGGTACCACTCCTTCTCCGTCTCAACGTCGTAAACGTCGTTTCCGACCTGAAAGTTTAGCTTTCGCCTGCCACCGCTGGTGTTCGACCGCCCCAGACACAATGCGATTTCACCTCTCTCACCGCAGACCTGGAACGACTGAGCGCCGGTCTGAGAGGCGACCAAGAATCCGCCGTTCTCCCCCTGACAGAAGACGTGAGTGAGAGCTGCTATGTAACTCCTATCGCTCCAATCATGCCGGATCTCGCCGAACGGGCCGTCGTACCAGATCTCTCCAGGCTGTTGCGTGCTGAGCCTGGCTTTTATACCGCCGGGGGCAAAATCCGTCTCAGCTGGTTCCTTGGGGATCTCTGTGTCCACCAGTGTGGGCGCCGTGAAGAACAGCCTCCAAGTGGCAAAGACAGAGTCCCCATCCGTGGTGTAGGTGCATTGAAAATGGATGTGCCAGTCGATCTGTTTTTCGACCATCAGGGAGGGATATTCACCGTCGACAACACGGACTCTGGTGGGGCCCTCAGGGTTCAAGGTGCGCAAACGGGAATCTAGCCTTCTGACAAGGATTTTGAAAGGCTCCAGGGAAAGTCTGGCTGTCTGGGGGCCTCGGCGGATGACAAGATCGCCGTCTTGCTCTTCCAGACTCATGCCGGCCTTACTCACTGCGTTGCCTTGGTGCACCTCGACAAGGCGATCCGCAGTGTTTTCGCCGCAAACAATCGGCGCGGCGTGATAGGGGGGGACATCCAGCCGGATCAGGTGCTCATACCCGCCAGGTACGGGGCGAATCGAAACCACTCGAATACCACCGTTCTCGTTGGCGAGATCCAGTGGCTCGCTAGCCGTGAGGCTCTGCAGAAAGCCGGTGAGAGGAAAATTGTTGATAGCCCAGTAGCCGGGGCCCGCAGGTTTTTTCGTATCCTGACGTGAGCGGAGCAGCTTCTTTGTGTAGGCGTCGGCTATCATGGAAGCCTCAGCGAAACCCTCGCGTCTTTCCGCGGTCCTCTCGTACATGGGATACCAGCCGCGGGCATCGGAGTTGGTGGACCACGCAAGCAAGTGCCTCACTCGGTCCAGAGGGTGCACAACCCCATCGTTGGCAAGGTAGTCGCCCTGCACCGACGGGTAATCATTCAGACTCTCGACATCCCAGGTGATGTATGACCGGGGATGTCCCTGGGCCTGATGACCGACCGAGAGCCCGGCATCCCCGGCCAGAGACAACGCTCCCGCATACCGGTAAGCTTCCATTGCGGAGAGAGTCAGCCGGTGTGTTTCGATATCGATGGGCTTGGAAACCCACCGGGAATGGCTGGGCGACCGGGTGCTGCCCTCCGATTTATTCGTGCTGGGCCCGGGGGCCTTGGAGCCATGAAGGCCGTGCCGCGCGATGTAATCGGAGACATAGGTCCACTGTGCGCTCACACCCAAGGCGGAGAGCCGTTCCCGCAGTTCGTCGCAACGTTTGACGGTTCCCGGGATTTCCAGATCATTGTGGAACATCAGGAGCGCGTTCTCCGGAATATTTTCGAGATCGATCGACGGAATGTCCCTCACACTGATGCAGGGGACACCTACGCAACGGCTGCCGTCCAGCCCTTCCAGGGTGTAGGGGTAGTAGATGTCTCTGTCCCAGTCGGTCAGGATCACCCACCGTACACCAAGCCTGTTGATGATGTAGGGGAGCTGCGGGAAGTAGGCGATTTCCTGAATAAAAAACCCCTCCGGGGACCCCAGTTCCCGCGCGGTGATGCATGTTCCCAGCAGAGCGGAGTCCAGCGCCGTCATCCCGTCCATGCACATGCCGACGGGCTCTGAGTAGTATGTGCCCATAAAACGGACCTGTTTCCCCTCGTGGAGGCGTTTTATCCGCTCCACTACATCGGGGGCGCATATCTTGAGAGAGTTAAACGTCTGGCCCGGCAGTTGGAAGTGGACTTTTACGGCAGGGTGTTCTTCCACATAGTCGAGAAACAGGCGATAGATAGCCGGGAACTTCTCCCAGATGACCGATTTGCACGACCGATCGTAGTTCATGTTGGGGTGCACAGAATTGGCCACGTAGACTGTTTTCATCAAGCTCCGTATTCCTATTGCTTGCTGCTGATGGCACCACTGAAGGTTCGTTCATAGCCAAGAATAACCCATGTTCAGCTTTCACGTCAAGTGCAGATAATTCACGGCATTTACGCAGATTTATTTCTAGACGCCCGGCAATCAAGTAAGAAATGAATAAAATAAGTTGACAAATTCGATTTCTCGGCGTAGTCTGTTTGGTCGGGCGGTGCGCCGAAGCGACACGCTCGAAGAGGACGGCCGGGGCGCCCATCCAGGAAACCTGGGAGGCCCATGACTTTCACAGTGAGAGACCGGTGTGACGGGGAACCGGAGATTTATTCCCGGCGGTTGTACGGGAGCGGACGCTCGGGCAACCGGTGAAGAAGGAAGCGTTCGTGCTGTAGTAGGATGCCGGCGAGAGCAGTCAGAGCAACTGCCGAAGGGGAGAGGGCAGTAGACCTGATTGCCCATGCAAGATCTGCATTCGCTCCGGGTCATACCGTCTCGATCTGAGCATCAAAGCAAAGGGAAAACGTCTTACCTCGCCTGAAGAGCGAGACATGGCAAGCTTCTCCCCGGCCAGGAAAGGGACAACATCGTTTTAATCGCCGCCTGCGCAAACGGGCCATGTTCTCGATCCTCTTATTGCGTCAACTGAATTCCCGGCAATTCCGGAGAATAAGTTACTTAGCACCCGGCAATCTTCGCAAGGTACGTGGACAAGTTCAAACGCTCGGCTCAAACTGCTTCGGGTTCTCGTTGGGAGTCGAGGGGCTGCTGGTACCCGATGCACAAGTACAACGAGCTTTGTTGCTCGGCCCACTGGATCTATCTGAATCAGCGCTATCACATGCTCTATCCGGAAGTGGAAGAGCATGTGAGTGAGATCGAGAAGTCCCTGTACAACGTGGCCATCGCCAACCAGGCGGGCAGCGAACACATCCGCTACCACGCTTTCATCGACACGCAGAAGGACGAGGACCGATTCACTCCGGTTTCCTGTTGCGCAGGGTTGGGCACCAGGTTGTTCGGGTCTCTTCCGGAGTTCCTGTACTCCGTCACCCCTGACGGCCTGTACGTGGACATCTATGCCGGCTCGCAGATCACGTGGAAGGGAGAGGCGGGGCAAATCGTTGTCACCACCGAGACCAATCAGCCCACGGGGGGCAAGGTGAATATCAAGATAACCGCAGACTCTCCCACGCACATGAATCTGAGGCTCCGTATGCCGTCCTGGGCCACCGCCGATATCGAGATCAAGGTCAATGGGAAGCGCGAGGACATCGGCACACCGGGCGGTTACACGACCCTGGCGCGAAGCTGGTCAGACGGCGACGAGGTTTCTTTTGTACTGCCCATGGGCTTGCGGGTGACCCGATACGAAGGCAACGACCAGGTAGCCGACCAGAAGCGGGGCGGGCGCGGGCGCTATGCGATCGAATGGGGAGCGCTGCTGCTCGCCGTCGTGGGACCTGCCAATTCAGGCGGCCGATACATCCGCCTGCTTCACGGCCCGAAGGACCCGTCGTCCCGGTTGATTCCGGTGGCGGGTAAATTGTGCCGCTTCACCGTCGCGGGCATGCCGGGCTACGAAGTCATGCCCTACCACGAGGTGGATGATCAGATCTTCACCTGTTATCCCGTTCTGGGATAGACTCCCGGAACGTTGACCAGGGTTTTGCCGACACGCGCGCCTGTCCTGTGCGTCAGCTTGACTCGCTCTGTTCAAGGGCCTTTCGGGCAGCCTGGTAGACTCGCGTGCTGATTCTGAAATTCTCTGTTTCCACCAGTTGGTCGAGTAGTCGCAGGGCCTCATCCGATGTCAATAGAGATTTACCCTTCGCGCGAGAAAGAACTCCGATCGTTCCGATCACTCGAAACCCGTCAATAACGGCGAGTTTTCTAAGCAGTCGGTCATCCGACAGTATGATGTCTGCGTGCTCGCCATGGGCCAGCGTGAGGACGCAGTTATCTGCAAAACTCAAGCCACCGGCGAAATGCTTCGGCTCTCTTACCTCTATGACTGTGCACCTGGAAACAAAGGGGGCCAGTATTCGCTCTTCTCCGGGAGGGATGTCGGGTGCCAGGATTTCATCGTGCACAACCGAAGCAATAATTAACCTGGAACCGAACGGCGTTGACAATAAAGCAAGCTGATTGATTTTGGCGAGGAAAATGACAGGAGCTGCATCCGCAACGAGAATCATGCTATAAGTTCTGCAAATCTCTTCTCAGCTCTTGAGAATTGTAATTCAACTCGATCGATTCCTGCGGTAGCAGAAGTAGGATATCCCGCAATGACATGCCGGAAATTTCGGCTGCTCGCGAGAGTGAAATTACGCCTCGTTTATAAGCGCCAAGAGCTCTTTCGGTTTGAATGTTGCGATATCCCTTTCGTATTATCTGTTTTAACAATGAAGCCCGAGCAAGGCCAAGCTCTACCGCAAGAGCATCGATTTTTTCCGCTTCTTCTCTATCCACCCGCGTCGAAAGTGTCACCGTACTCATTTGTGTATACAACCTCTTATATTGAATACGCTAATTCAACTTCCAGGAATTGTCAACTCAGCTCGGGTTCTGTCGTCATCGAGAGAATCTTGAGACGACCGAGATGACGAAGTCATGCCCTACCACGAGGTGGATGATCGGAGCTGCTCCTTCATCGCAGGAGTAGTGAGCTTTTCATTGGGCTGAGCCAGAACATGGCTGGAAAGATTAGGAACCTGCACCCAGGGAAAAATCAGGTGACGGCTGAGATTGACCACCCACGCTAACCTCTGCAGCCGTTGCTCAGCGGTCCAGCCTATCCAACGATCCCGGGATCCGAGTTCTTTCGCCGCC
>SDBV01010085.1_pt1 | contig 12442 bp, 7 predicted proteins | sample 2277081 | NCBI WGS metagenome assembly SDBV01 (sample SAMN10402039, study PRJNA504765) | marine sediment metagenome | isolation source: marine sediment core GS10_PC15, 223 cmbsf | place: Arctic Ocean: Southern Knipovich Ridge | collected 2010 | reverse complement strand
CACAATGCCGGCCAGATCATCGCCGACTTCCCGTTAGTGGCTACCGCGGGGGCCATTGAAGGCCTGGTAATGGACGGCGCCCACCTGGTGGAGAAGGGCAACCTGTGCCTGGCGCCCGGCTCTAAGGTCATGCCCGGCGTCGTGCTGGATGCCTCCAGTGGACCGATCTTCGTCGACCGGGATGCTACCATCATGGCCGGGGCAGTCATCGAGGGACCGGTCTACGTGGGATACAAGTCAGCCATCAAAATGGGGGCCAAGATTTACGAGGGTACCACCATCGGCGAGGTGTGCAAAGTGGGCGGCGAGGTGGAGGAGAGCATTTTCCATAGCTACTCCAACAAGCAGCACGACGGCTTTGTGGGCCACGCCTACCTGGGCCAGTGGGTCAACCTGGGCGCCTGCACCAGCAACAGCGACCTGAAGAACGACTACGGCAATGTGAAGGTGCTGGTGGACGGCGAATTGGTGGACACCGGCTCCATGTTCGTGGGGGCCACTATCGGCGACCATACCAAAACCGGTATCAACACCATCCTGAATACCGGTACTGTCCTGGGCGTGGGCTGCAACATCTTCGGGGCCGATTTCCCACCAAAGTACATACCCAGCTTCAGCTGGGGTGGCGCCGGCGGTTTGCAGGAATACCGCCTGGAAAAGTGCCTGCAGGTGGCCCGCCGGGTCATGGGCCGCCGCCAGCTGGACCTCACAAGTGCGGGCGAGCAGGTTATTCGGCACGTGTTTGAAGAGACGGCGAGCGAACGGGTGAGGCCTACTTAGTCTGTATTGGTAATCCGCCCTACCGCTTCTTCCAGCCCCTCAGATAGCAGCCGATTGATAGAGCCTTCAATATCATATGATGTGGATTTCAGAATTCGTCCCGTTCCAACATCTATGATTTTCATGTCAATCGTAAAGATGGTACCGAGCTTTCCAAACGAACCCGCCAGCATTTGTTGGGCACCGAGAAGTTGGCCGATCTCGACAGCACATTCGTCAGATGTGCACCCGGTGAGTTGAAAATCCTGCTCCCGAAGAATCTGCTCCATCTGCCCGCGCTCGATCACCACGTATGTGCCTAGGGCGACCATTTTTGTCGCTAGCCGGTTAGTCAGCACCAATGCCTCTTGCGCTGAGACACCGATACCCTGGAAATCAAGGATGGCAATAGTGGCAACACCCGATGTGGATTCAACAGAGGCAATTGTGGATACTGGCGGAGTTCGGCGATAAAGGTGGAGAGAGGAGAGGTCATTGCTTCCCCTCCGCGACGGCTTTGCGGACGATAGATAGGTGCTGCGACTGGGGGTAGTAGACATATATAGCCAACCGGTAGGCCTTTTCCAGGATTTCCAGGGCCTGTTGGTTGTGTCCCTGCTTGTATAATCCCCAGCCATAGGTATCTAGGATGGCGTCATCATCAGGCATGAGCGCGACGGCCTTCTCAGCCAATGCGACTCCCCGGTCAATGTCGAGATTATAGTCGATGAGGAGGTAGGCCAGGGCATTTATGTTATTTGCATTCCCGCTGTCTGCAGCCAAGGCGGACTCGTAGTAGACCTGGGCCGAATCGAGAAAGCCTGCCCGTTTAAAGGCGCTACCCCGCCAGCGAATACTTGTGGACATGGACTCACCGGATTGTCTTGCCAGGCTGTCCATGAGGGCCAGCGCTTGGGTAGCCTCCGATGCCCTGCCCAACTCCAGGTAGCTTGATCCCAAGAGGCGATGTAGATTTGCCATATCTGGCCAAAGTGCCAGGCCTTCAAGGTAGATGGCTGGCTCTTCTTCGTGTCTTCCAAGATGATGGTATGTGCTGGGCAAGGCAGTGTATAAACCCGGCCAAGTGAGGGGGCTATTCCATTGTCGCCCCAATTCGAGGATGTATTCGAATGATTTGGCAGCTTTTTCCCACTGCCCCATCCAGCGCTGTAATATACCAAGGTTCCACCACCACCCCCTATTGGAGGGTTGCCGGTTAAGGTATACTTCCAGATGCCTGGCTGCCTTGGCGTAGTCTTTTTCAGCAGTAGCGATGCTATGCATGATTTCATGTCGTTCGATAAGCGGAAGACCTGGAAGCATAGGCTCCACCTGCGCCCGAATGCTGGCCAAAGAATCGGGCATGTATAGTTGAGTATATAAGATTATTAAAAGGGTGGCCAGAGTTGATTGCGGATCTAGCTCCCATGCCTGTTCAAGCAATACAAGGGCTTCCTCACGATCAGGTCTGCCCGTAACCCATAATTCCCAACCGTCGAGAAATAACCGGTAGGCCTTGGCCGAGGTAAATCCAACAGTAATATCGGGAGTCAGATCCTTTTCAAGAACATCAATTTCCAAGTGGTCCTGAACGGCTTGGGCCAACGCTTCGGCCATGTCAAAAAGATCATCCTCAGTGTCCCCATTCATTTGGGTAGCAAAAAGTACTTCCCCCGATTTGGCCAAGACCACACGAACTGACAGCCGCAAACGGCTTCCAGCTTTCATAATCTCCCCGAGAATCAGGTTCTCCACTTGGGCTCGTTCGCCAACATTCTGCATCGCTTCCAGGTTTAGTCCCGCCTGTTTTACTGTCTCCCTAATCCGTGTCAGACCGTCTAATATGTCAAATGCCGCCTGGCTGTCTAGCACGTATAGCTCATCACTCCCGGACAGCTTGGTTGTCACCAGCCGCGCCATTCCCTTACTCCATACGTCGAAGGCTTCGTCCCCAGTGAGGTTGTCAAAGGGCATCACTGCGATTGAATGTTCAAATGAGGTAGTTGGGCTCTCCCCACTCCTGCCAATAAAGCTCCACATCGCAACAAATATTGCTATTGATGCCACAATCCCCAATGCCGTGTTACCGATGAGCGGTCTTGCCGATTGTCCTTCCGGCCGTCCTGAGCCTGTCGAAGAACCCTTCGTCCGCACGATGCCCTCCGCGGTAATATCAAATACCCAGGCAAGTATCATTGAGACTGGGAAACCGATGACCAGGAAGATGATGACCATACGACTCACCCATGCTGGTATTCCCATAACCTCGAAGGTGCCATCGATAATCTGCACTATTACAAACGCAATACCGCCATAGAAGGCGGCCACCCGGAAGACCCGGCGGCGGCGGAGCTCATCAAAGAGGGCGGTGAGTTTGCTCATATGGCCTCGCGTAGAGTAGAATAGATATAGAGTCGTTCGGGTGGAATATAAGCAGGATCAAGGTGGGGGACTGCTATGTAAATCTAGGTGTAGATTCGGAGAAGTTCCACTTCTCGGCTAGTAATTTGAGTGCTACTACTCCCCGTACTTCTCCATCAGCGCCTTGTAGCGGGGATGCTCTCGAAGCGGATCAAAAGTGGGGTCCAGTTTTATATCCCATACAGAGTACCAAGAGGGGACCGCCAGAAGCAACTCCAACTGCTCAATGGCCAGATCATATTCACCAACCATGGTATAAATAAGACTCAGACTCAGAATATTATCGGTACCGGCTACCGCATTTTTACTAAGCGGTTCGATTTCAACCGCTTTTTTACCTTCCCGGATAGCCTCAGGCTTCATGCCCAATCTGGCATAGGACAATCCAAGCATACCATGATAATACGCCGACTGCGGCACATCTTCTACTAGCCCTTCATAGAGGATTCGGGCCGAATCAAACTCAGCCTGGGCGGACTGCTCTTCTTCCAGGAAATAATAGGTTAAACCGGTCCGAAGTTTGCGGAGTGGTATGAAGGTGTAGGATTGGGCGATTGTTAGCGCTTCCCGGTAATTCCGGGCCATGATTTCCGTGTAATACCTTGAGCCGGCTAAATGGTCGGGATTGACATTCCGCAGCCCTTCATCCAAGGCCTGTCGCGCCTTTTCAATATCGCCGTACGCGCTGATATACAAATAGGCTTTCCCTCCATAGTTGCGTGCTTGCTCTGGATCATAATTAATTCCCAGGTTAAGATACCGCTCGGCCTCTGCCCAATCGTGCTGTCTAAAATAATGATATCCCACATAAAAGGCAGTGAATGTTGGATCCAGCTCAAAAGATTTAAGAAGATATTGTTCGGCTTTCTCCCACTGCCCCAGTCTTCCGTACGTTTTGCCGAGCTCCATGGCGATCTCGCCATTATTGGGTAGCCCCTGATGAGCGATCTTGTATTCCTCCAGAGCCCGGTCATTGTCCTCTAAACAACGTTCGAAATAGCGCCCTTGGGCGTAGTGCACTTCGGGATTCTCGGGGGCCAAGGATACAGCCTTATCCACAGCGGTCCGGGCCTGTTGCATTCGTTCTTTAGTAGGGTCCCAGTCATTACTATAAAGAGCAGTATGGACAACCGCCAGCCGAGCAAAGGCCAGGGCGAAGTCCGGGTCCAGTTCAATGGCCCGCTCATACATTTCAGCGGCTCTTAAGTTGCCCTCCTTTGTATTTTTGGTGGCCCAGTAGTAATTCCCCTTCAGGAAATAATCGTAGGCCTCCATGTTTTCCGTCGGTTTCTGCTGGACAGCGCTCTGGTCATCAGGGGAGAATACGGCGCTTAGGGCGGCGGCGATATTTTTGGCCACATCGCTCTGGATGGCGAAGATGTCGGTCAGGTCCCGGTCGTAAGCCTCGGCCCAAAGGTGTTGGTCTGTCTGGGCATCAATGAGCTGGCCGGTGATCCTGACCCGGTTGCCATGCCGCCGGACGCTGCCTTCCAACACGCTGGAGACGCCCAACTCCCGGGCAATCACCTGCAACGATTTGGGGGAATCCTTGTAACGCATAACCGAGGTCCGGGAGATCACTTTCAGGTCACCGATCTTTGTCAGGTGGGTAATGATATCATCGGTCACCCCATCACTGAAGTATTCGTCTTCTTTGCTATCGCTTAGATTGGCAAAGGGCAGCACGGCGATGGACTTGGGTCCCAGGGCCGGTTCCCACACGGGGGCGGATTTCTTTCCAAAACCATCCTTCCAGATCATCAGGACGAAGACTGCCACGACAGCCGCTGCTCCTGCCCATTTCCACCAGCGGCGGTCACGTAGCTGGAGGGCGGGCCGCGCCTGTCCCCCCAGGGGGGCTCTGACCTCAGTTACAGCGAATACTTTGACGGGATGATCCACGCCCTTGAGCTTCTTCTCTCCCAGTGAGGTGGCTTCGATGCCTGGCTTGTTTTTTATATCTTCATACACGCGTTCAGAAACACAGACGCATCCGGGCTCAGCCAACGGCTCGATCCTGGAGGCCACATTCACCCCGTCGCCAAAAACATCACCACCTTCAAAGACTAAATCGCCGACGTGAATGCCGATCCGCAGCTTCAGGTCGGGATCGTCTTTTAGAACGTGTTGGATCACCAGGGCGCAGTTGACCGCATCCACGGCGCTATTGAACGAGGAAAGTGTTCCATCGCCCATTTCCTTGAGCCATTCGCCATGAAACTGCCGGATAATTGGTTTGAGGAGTTCGCGGTTCTTCTGAAGGAGTTGGAGGGCTTTGGATTCATCCTCACCCATCAGGGCCGTGAAGCCCACGATATCGGTGAACATGATGGCGGCGAGTTTGCGCATCGGGCCTCGTGTAGATCCGTGTAAGACAGAGAGTAGTTCGGTCGGAATATAAGCAGGTACCGGGTACGGGATTCAAACGAAATACTCCTAGTGAATAATGGGTGGAATCCCGAGAATCTATCCTACAGTGCTCTCCAAAAGGGAATCGACCAAGCATAAGCAAGCGAACATTCATGGGTATCTGGAAAGTGCTAGTTCTATCGCGGGTACCCCTCCTTCCACTTCTCACCTACTATTTCTCTCTTTTTTTTGGGGTCAACTCCTCATCCAAGGCGGCCTTGCTGTACCTTGTCGCCCCGCCGATCTTGGAAGTGGGGATTCTCCCCTGGCTCGTCCAATTACGGATTGCCTTTTCCTTGACCTGTAGATAATCAGCGGCAAATTCTGCTCATCGCGCACCAGGCGAACGACAGCGCTCCTAAAAATCCCTATATTCCCCCGCTCTTTGAAAATCGAGTATCAAATTCCCTCTCCCTTAGGCTTGTACCGTGTATGTTGGGAGAGGGAACTCGCGCAGCGAGAAGGGTGAGGTTCCCGCTTCCGGTATCTAGCAGATATTAACCTCCGCATTCTTAATATCTTATACTCCTATTTCCGCCCTTTGTGTCATAGTGGTTTTTTCTGAAAAAACAAAGGGCTAACTGCTCCCGTCGACAAGCATTAACCTTTTTATGGCCTTCAGCTAGCCTTTGGCGGGGTTTAAGTGGGGCTTATGAGGGGCTTTTAAGAGGTTATCGTGGGGTATAAGCTGGTCATTAGTTGGCCTAACGTGGACCCAAACCAGCGCCGGAGTGCTTAACTTGCCGGTGTTAGTACAACGATGCCCAACCTGTCAAGGAAGTTGCCGCATGTATCACCACACTACAACCACTCACCCGGCGGTGAAGGCCCCTGGCTGTCACGGTATGAGGGGTATGTCACTGCTGATCCCGATAGTCCTGCTAATGGGGACACTGTACGGCCAGACCACCGACAGCGCCGGCGTCACTGAGGAGGGTATCATGGAACTCACATCCACCGCCTTCGGCCCTGGCGAGCTGATCCCCAGCCGTTACACTTGTGACGGTGAAGACCTCTCACCCACCCTGGCCTGGAGCGGCGTGCCGGACAGCGCCTGCTCGTTGCTGCTGATCGTCGACGACCCGGACGCACCCGGCGGTACCTGGGTTCACTGGGTGCTCTACGACCTGCCCCCCGACGGTACGGGGTTACCCGAGGGCGTCACTCCCGAGCAGCTGAACAGTTGGGGCGCGGCGCAGGGACGCAACAGTTGGGGGCGCAACGACTGGGGCGGACCCTGCCCACCATCCGGGACGCACCGCTACTACTTCAAGCTATACGCACTGGATACCAAGTTGGGGCTGGATCCCGGGGCTACCAAGCAGGAGGTCTTGGACGCCGCGAAAAACTATGTTCTGGCCCAGGGGGAACTGATGGGCCACTATCGCCGGGGCGGTTGATGCGCCGTTAGGCTCAGGTGTCCGTGAGGACGGCGTGGCCCGCCGCTACCAGGGCCTCGTTGACGTTGATGATCTCGCCGCTTTCCGTGACCACCACCATCTCCGCCGGCAGAGACTTGGACTTGGCGGTCCGATCCTTAACGGTACGTAGCAACACTTCCCGATCCAGGATCAGGGAACGGAGGAAATCACGGGCTTCCTGGGCAGCCTGTTTACCGTTGCCGGTTGAGGCCGGTGCCTGGATACGGTGGAATCGAATCTCCCGGCCACGGGTCCAGACGTCCAATCCCAGATCGATATCCACAATACAGCTCTCCCCGCTGTAGACCCGGGTCACATAAGCCTTGTAATGGTACAGATTGGTGGGCTTCATTCTAAACCTTTATTTAGGCCAATCAGAAAATCCGGCAAATCTATAGATGTGGGCCTGCCCCTCGTTCACCAGCCGGAATGTAGCAATACCGAGCTCGGGGAGCAATGGAAACCGCTCTGCCGGCGGCATTTATTGTACCTACATAGCCGGAAGCTTTATTCCCCTCGGTCTAAGTTATAACTTCAAGCTATCGCTCCTGATCCCGGCAGGTAGTTTAGCGATTCTGGAGAGGTGGCTGAGCGGTTGAAAGCGCCCGCCTGCTAAGCGGGTATACAGTTTATAGCTGTATCGAGGGTTCGAATCCCTCCCTCTCCGCTCACAGATTTCCACCAATGTAGTAACGTCGCCAAGAAATTTAAGGGCGTTCATGAGTGATGGTATAAAGAGGCAATTCGAGAGGAATAACCTGAGCGGATACATCTTGGCCTTATTGATCATATTCGGCTCTTGCAGGTCTAAGGGTCCTTCCAGTGGGAACGAAATCTGGCTCAGTAGCCTACCTGCACCCTGGACCCTGACGCCAGCCCATGTCGATAGTCTGCTACCCCAATTCATCGAACGCTACCCAGCGCTTGAAAGCCGACTGGCGGCAATAGCCATTTGGCGTGTTGGTACGCCCTACGAGATATTCAAGCTGGGTGAAGAAGTAGAACCCGATCCGGACCCGATCCTGCGTCTTGATGTCTCTGACTGCACCGGTCATATTCTGACATCTATGGCTTTCGCCCAGAGTAGCAGCTGGGAGCAGTCCCGGGAAAATATGATCAGGATACACTACAAGGCTGACGAACAGGGCCGAAAATCCCCGACCTATAAAAGCCGTTGGCACTTCACAACCGACCGCATTCTTTCCAATCCCTATACTGTGGATATCACCAGGTCCCTATTGCCGGAGGATCAGCTGGTCCCGGTAACCATGACATTGAATAAAAAAGCGGACGGGGATGAGTTCCTCGATTTGGGTTGGTCGCGAACTGTGAATACCTACTACATCCCCAGCGAAAAAATTGATAAGGCGCTCCTTGATAAATTACCTGGCGTTTGCGGTGTCGCCTTCGTAAAACCGGTCTGGTTCGACCAGGGACTGATTGTGGCCCATGAAGGAATGATAATCGGTCAGAGAGATCTGATTCACGCCTCTCAGTCCGCTGGTAAAACAGTTAGGGTCGATTTCCTTACTTACTATTTTACCGAGGGGGAACCTCTATTTGGAGGTATCATGGTCTATGCCTTCCACCCTCTGGAGTCAGTTGGCGATAGTAACGCTGATTCGTAGTTGCAGCCGGGCCGGGTTTGGCGGGCGGATTCAGCTTCTACGGACTACTGATCTATTCTCCTTTGCCGGTCCTTACCTATTACTTGTAAATATCAACTCGGAAGGTGCCTGACAATGACGGCGGAATTACCCAAACGCAGACTCGTATCACTGGATGCATTCAGGGGAATCACGATTGCCGGCATGATGCTGGTCAATTATCCTGGGGACTGGTCCCATGTCTACAGTCCCCTGCTTCACGCCCAGTGGAACGGGTGGACCCCCACGGACTGGATTTTCCCGTTCTTCCTGTTCATCATGGGGGTTGCCATGCCCCTTTCACGCCAAAAAGCCGGTGAGCGGGGAGCTGATCAAAAAAGATTGTGGATCAAGATAATTAGAAGGACTCTGGTCCTTTTCGGTCTCGGGCTTTTTCTTAGTGGTTACCCCAGTTTCAACTGGGGCACGATACGCATTCCGGGAGTATTACAGCGCATAGCCATATGTTACTTTGCTCTCTCGACAATTCTCATGCTGAGCCGCAATGAACGGGATGAATGGCTGGCCATGGGCAGCCTCATTCTGCTCTACTTCGGGATCATGTGGGGCGTGAATGTTCCTGAGTACGGCCGTGGTGTCCTGACGCTTGAAGGCCATGCCAGCGGCCTCATGGACCGCCTGATTCTTGGCCAGGAGCACCTTTGGCGAGCCCGGAGTTACGATCCCGAAGGCACAGTCTCAACTTTGCCAGCCATCCTTTCGGCCTTCCTGGGGCTCCAGTTCGGCCGCGTACTGATTAAGCACCCGGACCATCAGGCGCGTCTTAATAAATGGTTCACATATTCGGCTATTCTCATGTTTCTGGGTCTGGTGGCAGACAACCTGATAATCCCGGTGAACAAACAACTCTGGACCCCCAGCTATGCCCTTCTCATGGGCGGTATCGGGGGCCTCCTGCTGACATTTATTTACTGGCTTATAGATGTCAAAGGGTATCAGAACTGGTCCCGTCTTTTTGTAATGATGGGGATGAATCCGTTGTTTATCTTCTGGCTCTCCGGCTTCTTGGTCCGTACCCTGATGATAACCAAGATTGACACGGCCGCTGGGGAAAAATCCCTTTGGTCCCTGTTATATTTAAAGGGGTGGGGCGCTATGTTGCCCGATTACCCGGCTTCACTGGCCTTTGCCCTGACCAATGTGGCTTTCTGGCTCCTGATAGGCTGGGTAATGTACAGACAGCGCTGGTTCGTGAAGATCTGAAGACGGACTCTGATCCCCCCGGAGCGTGCAAAAGCTGATCAGTGCTTTGAGATATTGAATGCTGTTAATAAATTTTAAGGCGCTTTGATGTGCATATATAGTTGTTTCAGGGGGAAGCCAGATCTCTCGTTACTCTCGGAATTAAATGCCTAATAGCAGATTGAATATCACTCTGATCATCCTGCTGCTGCTGACCGGGCTTTTCGCCGGCCGGACCGGCAAAGTGACTGGTAAAATAATCGAGGCCGAAGGGGGCACAGCCCTGGTGGGAGTGAATGTGGTACTGGAGGGAACTTTTCTGGGTGCCACAACGGACCTTGACGGTTATTTCGTCATCTTGAATGTACCGCCGGGAACCTATCTGTTGTCCGCCGGGATGATTGGCTTTGCCGACATGAAGGTGGCGCAGGTAGTAGTGAATACCGACCTGAGTTCCGAGGTCAATATCGAGATGCAGCCGGAAGTCCTGGGCCTTGAAGAGGTAACGGTGGTGGCCGAGCGCCCAATTGTGATACCGGACGTGGCCTCCAGCGAAACCCGCATCAGGAGCGAAGTAATCGATCGCCTGCCCGTTGCGAGTCTGAACGCAGTAATAGGCCTCCAGGCCGGGGTGGAGGATCTGGTAATACGGGGTAGCTCCAGTTACCAAAGTACCTTTCTGTTGGACGGCTTCGCCCTGATGGATGAGCGCAATAACCTCCCTATGACCGCTATACCCCTAAGTTCCATCCAGGAGGTGAAGATAAAGAGCGGGGGCTTCAGCGCCGAATACGGCAATATGCGCTCGGGCATTATCTCAGTCGTGACCCGCGACGGGAAAGTGGACAGTTATTCCGGGCAGGTGACCATGCGCTACACTCCGGCGGGCTCTAAACATTTCGGGCCGTCCATCTACAGCGATAACACCTACTTCACCAGGCCCTATCTGGACCCCGAGGTCGCCTGGACCGGCACTGACAACGGAGCCTGGGATATTTATGAGCAGCGGCAGTATGTACGTTTCGGCGGCTATGATGCTATCTCCCAAGCCCTGATCAATGACAGCGACCCGAACAACGACCTGACGCCCACTGCCCTGCAAAGGCTTTACGCCTGGGAGCATAGGCGCCAGGGGGATATACGTATCCCGGACTATACAGTTGACTATGGCTTCGGTGGCCCGGTACCATTTATGGTTGGCCTCTTCGGCAACCCGCGTTTTTACATTTCCTACCGGACGGAGCAGGATGCCTTCATCTTTCCCCTGTCCCGGGACAGTTACAACGATGCGACAATACAGGTGAAGCTGACCGTCGATATAACCCCCAAGGTGAAATTGAGCATTACCCGGGTGAACAGCGAATTGCTATCAGTTACACCAGCCCTATGGACCACACCGCCGGATGGAGAGTATTTAAAAAGCGACTTTGGAGTTGCGAACCGGGTAACGGGTAACCTGGCGACGAGCGTCCTTTACGAGCCCGGCTATTATAATCCCATAAGCATCGACCGCTCCCTGTGGGGGGTGAGTCTATCCCACATGTTAAGCGACCGCACATTCCATGAACTGTACATCCAGACGATGTTTAACCAATACGGCGCCGGACGGACCGCCGATCGGGATACCTCCAGGATATATGAGATAGTCCCCGGTTACTATGTTGATGAAGCCCCCTACGGCTACCTGGGAGCAGACCTGAACTCTTTCGTAGACGGTATGAGTATCGGGGGCTGGATGGGTTTCGCCAACGATAAGAGCACGGTCCGGACCTTTAACCTGAAATGGGATATTACCAGCCAAGTAAACCCTGCCAACCAGCTCAAGGCCGGGGTCCAGTTGACCTACAACGATTTCAGGATACATTCCGCAAACCTGAGTCCCGTTCGGGACACCTGGCAATACGAGCGTGATTACGACCGTTATCCGTACCGTTTCGCGGTCTATGCCCGGGACCGGATCGAAATTAAGGGCTTTATTACCGAATTGGGACTCCGCCTCGACCACAGTAATCCCAACGGAAACTGGTACGAGCTTACGGCTTATGACGAATTGTATACGGCAACATACGGACGGCAGCTCGAAGATGAATCTATGCCGGCGGATGTCAGGGGACAGTATTATCTAAGCCCCCGCCTCTTGGTATCCCATCCCATCACTGTCAACTCCAAGCTGTTCTTCAACTATGGACACATGGTTCAGGAGCTCCAGGGTGACTTCCGATTCAACATAGACCGGCGGGGCGGAGGCTCGGTGCTGAGAATTGGCGATCCCACCCTGCCGCCCTCCAGAACCATCGGCTACGAAATCGGTTACGAGCGTAATTTGATGGACCTTGCGCTGTTGAGGCTGGCAGCATACTATAAAGATGTCACCGAACAGCCGAGCTGGTCCCGTTACCTGAGTTTCGATAACTCTGTGGACTATTTAAGCGCCACGGCCAATAATTACCAGGATATCCGCGGCTTTGAAATTGTCTTAGAGTCCCGTTCGCCCGGGATTATGAACGGCTTCGTTAATTATACTTACATGGTCAGTACGCAGGGCTACTTCGGTCTGAGTAATTATTTCCAGGATCCTACCAA
>SDBV01010084.1_pt1 | contig 12442 bp, 11 predicted proteins | sample 2277081 | NCBI WGS metagenome assembly SDBV01 (sample SAMN10402039, study PRJNA504765) | marine sediment metagenome | isolation source: marine sediment core GS10_PC15, 223 cmbsf | place: Arctic Ocean: Southern Knipovich Ridge | collected 2010 | reverse complement strand
GGAGGTTGGGGGGGGCTTTATCGAGGGGACCGCTGATGTCTGCGACGGCGCGTGGCATTATGTTGCGGCGGTGCTTGCCAATGACGGTTCGCCGAATATCAATGAGGTGAAACTGTATGTCGATGGTCTGCCTGATAAGCTAAGTTGGAATGAATCAGACCGAGTGATCGCTACATTGGCCGGGTCATATGTGAGCATCGGAGCATTCTCGGACGCCGGCTTTTTTGAAGGCACAATCGATGATGTGCGGATATATGATCGCGCGTTGAGCAACGAAGAAATCGCCGCCTTTGCCCCGTAGGGGCGACGCCATGTGGTCGCCCTGGCTGCGAATCGTCTATGGCCTGTTTGCGCATAAAAAAGGCCCCTTACAGGGCGTAACTTACACGGTCCGGGACTCCCACCCAGGGTTTCACACACCACTTCTCCGGGCGCCGGCGGTTAGTCGTCGGTTCCTGTCCTGCCTGGTGTGTGCGCTTCGGGCTTGGCCTCAGGCTTGGCCTCAGGCTTGGCCTCAGGCTTGGCCTCGGGCTTGGCCTCGGGCTCACCTTCAGCACTCGTCTTTTCGGCTTCGGCGGCTTCTGCTGCGGCCTTTTCGGCCTTTTCACGCTGGATCGCCTCGTAGATCTCCTTGCGATGGACCGAGATGCTCCTCGGGGCATTGATCCCCAGTCTCACCTTGTCCCCGCGAACGTCAACAATAGTGACCTCAACGTCGTCGCCGATGATAATTGACTCATCCTTTTGTCTGCTTAAAACCAACACGTTCGGCTCCTTCACTTGCTGGTTTCCCGATCCTACCCGTCGAGTAAACCACCCTGACATTAGCCAGCTTAACAATATATCCTGTTTTCACACGCTTTAGCCGCTGCTGTGACCGAAAATTACACCAAATTCTGACTCTACGAATAGCAGCTTTTATCTTTTCGGCCATTTCTGAGGGTGCAAACAACCGTTTTTCATCTCTTTTTTCCGCAAAAGCGCACTTATAGGACAGAAATTCCAGAACTACTTATCATTTATACGCTTACAAACCCTAATAAGAGCAAAAAAAGAAGCGAAAAACTTCCGCGCTCCCCCATTTTCGAGCGTTACTCACCGTGCTTTCGCCAGTATACGTACTTTATCGCCAGCCAGTAGCCGGCTACAGACCCTATGCCTGCAAAGGCCAGCAACTGCAACGGCAAAATACCACAGACCGATCGAGCAAAAAACGCCTCCGGCCAGGCCTCCAGCATGTGTTTGAGCACGTCGGCCTTGGCGGAAATCCACATCGAATAATAACCTGTCCCACAGGCGGCAAGCGCAGGCCACACATAACTGACATTAAGTATCCACTTCGCGACATACGCAGCTATCCCAAACGACACCATCACGGCAAACGCAGTCTGCCCGCGTCCCGGCTGGCCCACCACAGTGCCCAGTTCGCTGTCGAACATCCGCACGTCCTGGGCAAAGACACCTAATGCAAACTGGGCGATAACGACCGTGGCAATCAGAGCCGTCACCACGTTCAACGGGTTGTGAGTGTTGACATTGCCGATCTGGTCGTCGCCGGAAGGTTTCCTGGCCTTTGCCAGCCTCTCGGCCGCCTTGACGCCGGCAAATCCGGCTGCGATGACGGCCAGCCAGAAGAATCCCTCCCACTTCATGACCGACAACAGAGCCTGTCGCTGCACAACCGTCTCATCAATTGTAAGAGCGGTATTTAATCGCAGCAGGCCCGCCATATCACCACTCTTAAGCCCCCAAAACGCAAGACCCGCCGGTGCCGCCAACACCCCGATTTCGGCACCGTAAGGCCAAGCCGCAAAATAACCTATGACGCCTGCACCAAATGCAAGCGCTATGCAAATGGCCCCGTCAACGACACTGATGTCCCCGGCAGTGATCGTGATCGCACCGCTGGGCACGCTCGGTTCAATCAATCCCCAGGCGCCAAGGCCCAGCAGGAGCACACCGGCCGCCATCGCGCCGGCGATGCGAAGTTTCATAAGCCACGTCAGTTCCATCAGTTATCCTTTCTCTGGGCCGCAAACAACCTACCAGTGTCCGCAAAGGCCGTCAAGCAAATTCCACAGGCTCACCGACCTCAACTCTCGAGAAACGCCTTATAGAAATCCCTGTTCTGGTACTCCCCGCAAAAGTTGTCCTCGCTTACCCGCGGAAAGACGTCGGCTAACACCTTCCGCTCGCCGCTCTTGTGCTTCGACGCCACTTTCGGCGGATAACGATGGCACTGACCGACAGACTCCTCATCAGAGAAAGCCTTGAAAAAAGCGCACTTGCTGCATTGCCATATTTTCACTTTCTTTGCCATCCCGAGTTCCCTGGTACAAATACACCATTCTCATCGAATCACTCCCTATTAATATACCCTCCCTGAAGTCCACAAGCAAGTGTTTTTTGGTCCCGGACAAATGCCCGATAATCGGCCCTTCACCTTTCATGCCGGCGCCGTCGGCCTGACCGACGCGACCCCTCGAAATTACCGCGGACCGTTAGCTCACTCCTGCGTCAGTCTGTTTACAGTCGGCTGGCTGGTTACGATGATAATAAGTGTTTTGTCAGAGGGCGTTTTCTGTTATATTTAGAGCGTAACGTGGTTTGTTTAGATCGAATATCTGAACTGACTTTTGAGTTTTGTCGTTTTTGGAAAAAGAGCTAATGCGAAGTATTAAATGGTTTAACATCCGGTTTGCCCTGTTGGTCGGCCTGGCTTTACTGAACTGTTCCCAGGTTGGATGTGCGAGTAAGCCGCTGATGCAAGTGCAGCGTGATGCCGCTACGGGTCAGTACCGCATTTTCGATGGCGAGCAACCGGTGTTGCAGTACAACTACGCCACCGTCAATCCGCCGGCCAGTTATCTCGAAAAGGTGCACGTCAATGTCCGCAAATACGCTTCCGGGCGCAGCAACTACATCCATCCCCTGTTCGGCCCGGAGGGCGAGCAACTTACACTCGACTGGTCGGGCGATCATCCGCATCACCGCGGTATTTACTGGGCCTGGCCCGAAGTGCAGTATCAGGGAAAAACAGCAGATCTGCACGCGCTGCAAAACGTTTTTGCCCGGCCGACCGGCAAGATCAAGACTCGCAACGGCAACGATTATGCTGAAATTCAAGCGGAAAACCGCTGGCTCTGGGAAGATAAGACACCGATCGTTCTTGAGACGGCGGTGATCCGCGTCTGGCCGGCCGGCGAAAAGGGGCGATACATCGATCTGACTTATACGTTCACGTCGTTAGTTGACGGTGTAATGTTGGCACGGCGCGGAACAAATGCTTACGGCGGGCTGAACATCCGTATGTCTGCTATCGAGCAGATGAAGCTTAGCCATTATGCCGATCCTGCTGAAACCAAGCGGGGAGCTGCATGGCAATCGGCGACAGGTGTCTGGACGGGCGGCACAAAACCAGCGGTGTTGGCTGTGTTTGAAAGATTGGACAACCCCGATTATCCCGGCGACTATATTCAATACCCCGATCTGCCCTGGTTCCAGCCGACATTCCCCCGGGCCGGTACACGTTACGAGTTAAAGAAAGATCAGCCGCTTATCTTGCGGTATCGTCTTTGGATACGTTCGGGACAGCCGCCGACAGAAGCCCAATATCGTCAACAATGGGATCTTTACCAAGACGCAGAATAACAGGAGCAAAACTATGAAATCATCCAATATCTCCCGCCGACAGGTTATGAAATACGGCGCTGCTGCGATGGCGGTTCCGACGATTGTTCCTTCCAGTGTATTCGGGCAGAGCGCCCCTTCCGAACGGGTGAACATGGCAGTGATCGGCACGGGCGGCAAGGCCAATGGGGGCATGGGCACCTTCATGAACCACACACAGTCGCAAATCGTGGCGTTATGCGATGTCAATCGCAAAAGCCTTGAAAGTACTGCTCTTGCCGCCAAGGTGTCCAAAGAACGTTGCTATGAAGATTTCCGTGAACTGCTGGCGTGTAAGGATGTCGATGCCGTACTGGTAGGGACGCCGGACCATTGGCACGTACCGATATCAATCGCCGCCGTCGAGGCAGGCAAAGACGTTTATTGCGAAAAGCCTTTGAGCAACACTATCACGGAGGGCCGTGCACTGGTAAATGCGGTGCATAAACACAAACGCATATTTCAGCATGGCACGCAACTGCGTTCAAGTATCTACACCCGCAAAGTTTGCGAACTGGTTCGCAACGGTTACATGGGCAACGTGACCAAAGTGGTCATCGGCTCGCCGGCCGGTCACGCTACGGGCGATCACCCCGCCCAGCCGGTGCCCGAATGGCTCAATTGGGATTTGTGGCAGGGACCGGTCCAGCCGATGGATTATCGACCGATCATCATCGGCGGCATCCCGGGCAAGGGTCTGCGCGGCTGGTACTTCGTTAAGCGTTTCTCCCTGGCCGGCTGGGTGGCCGGGTACGGCGTCCATGACATCGACCTGGCGCAATGGGGATTGGGAACAGAAGATACAGGCCCGGTGACCGTTGAGGGTAAAGGAGTATTTCCAAAAGAAGGTTTGTTCAATACGGTACTGACTTTTGATCTGGAGTTTACTTACGCCGACGGTCGCAAGATCATCATGACCGACACGAGCAAGAACACGCACGGTGTGACTTTCCAGCATGAAAACGGCAAGGACTGGCTCTTCTGTCGCAGTCATTTCGACGCCAGCGATCGCGACATCCTGCGCACCGAGTTGAAAGACAGCGATACCCATCTGTATGAATCGAAGCTGCACGAGCTGAACTTTATCGAGTGTGTCAAGTCCCGCAAGCAGACGATCACCCCAATCGACGTGGCGCATCGTTCGACGAGCATCTGCTTGATCGGCGGCATCTGCCTGAAACTCGGCCGCAAACTACAGTGGGATCCGAAAAATGAGAAGTTCGTCAACGATGACGAAGCCAACAAACTGCTCAGCTACGATATGCAAAAGCCATGGCAAGTGTAATATCGTAACGCGGTTGGGATTCGGACGGCAAGTTTCGAGACACAAATTTCCAGGAGATGAATTCATGGCAGAAAAGCAATGCGGTTTTTTGCCGAAGGTCTGCGTGAAATTGCCGCCGGAAAAAACTTGAAAAAGGCGGCTGGTTCCGTAAGATAGGTTGCTTTGAACGGTTGGTGCTGCATGGAATGACCTGAGGGAACGTCTATGGCGATTACAGTACAGAAATTTGGTGGCACATCGGTTGCTGATGCCGAGAAGATCCGGCGGTGTGCGTCGCGTGCGATCGAGGCCTTTAAGAAGGGCAACCAGGTCGTCGTGGTCGCCTCGGCCCGCGGTAAGCAGACCGACGAACTGATCGCAGACGCAATGGAGTTGAACCCGAATCCGCCCAAGCGGGAGATGGACATGCTGCTGAGCACCGGGGAGCAGCAGACGGTGAGCCTTATGGCGATGGCGATGGACGCGATGGGGCACAAGGCTATCAGCTTTACCGGCTCGCAGATCAGGATGCTCACCGACGGCGCGCACGGGCGGGCGCGTATCAAGAGCATCGACGCCGACGTCATCCACCGCAAGCTCGACACGGGGCATATCGTTATCGTCGCCGGCTTCCAGGGAATGGACGCCGAGGAGGATATCACGACCCTGGGCCGGGGCGGTTCGGACACCAGTGCCGTCGCACTTGCAGCGTCACTAAAAGCCGACGTCTGCGAGATATACACCGATGTCGCCGGCATCTACACAACCGACCCGCGAAAATTCCCCAGCGCCGTAAAAATGGACCATATCAGTTACGACGAAATGCTCGAATTAGCGAGTCTCGGGGCGGGCGTCATGCACGGGCGGGCTGTCGAGTTCGGAAAGAAATACGACGTACCCATCCACGTGCGAAGCAGTATGACCGATGAAGCTGGAACTTTAATTACTCATGAGGTACCACAAATGGAAGGCATTTTAGTCTCGGGCGCAACCATACAGAAGAATCTCGCAAAACTCGGGCTCATCGCAATCGACAACAAACCGGGCAACGCAGCGAAGATCTTCGCACATCTGGCAGGGGCGCAGGTCATTGTAAACGATATCATCCAGACCGAAATCAGCAGCGAAAAAGCGAATATCTCGTTCACCGTGGGCAGTGCGGATTTAGCCGACGCCAAGAAAGCCATCGGCGAAATCGCAGAGCAGGTGCAATGTCAGGACGTTTTCGTGCGCGAGGATATCGCGGAAATCTCCGTTGTCGGCGTGGGAATGCGGTCTCACTACGGCGTGGCGGACTGCATGTTCAAGGCGCTGGCCGATGCGCAGGTCAATATCGACTCCATTACCACGAGCGAAATTCGCATCAGTTGCATCGTCGATCTTGACGACGCCGAAAGGGCCCTGGTGGCGGTCTGCGAAGCCTTCGAACTTGACAAGCCGGTCGACGAACGGACACAGCCGGGATAACGGTCTCCTGAGGTGACCGGTGTGAGTGGGGACAGTGGCAGCCTTTTCAAGGTAAACCCAAACGCGGCGCTTTGCCGACTCAACAGGGGAGTCTTTGGCGGATGGTTAAAAAACCTCGACAAGTATTTGCGATGAGCAGACGCCGACGCAATGGGCTGTTTGTTCTTTGCATTGCGATTCTGCTCACCGCCGTATGGCTTGACCGGCAACACGGAGCGGGCCTTCGCAAAGAAATCTCCCAGCGAGCCAAATGGGGCGTAGACGGCTGGAAATACCACGGTAAGACGTTTACCGTGGTTAAGATCATCGATGGCGATACGCTGGATCTCGCCATCGGCGACGGCAAGTTCGATAATACGAGGGTGAGACTGTTGGGCATGGACTCGCCCGAAACAAAAAGCCCCAAAGTCGGCGCCATGTACTACGGCGCTGAAGCAACGGCATTTGCCGAACAGTTAGCCGGCGGAAAGGAAGTCACCGTCATCATCGACACGGTCGGCAACGTCCGTGACATGTACGACAGGCTGTTGGCCTATATCCGCCTCGACGACGGCCGAATCCTCAATGAAGAACTCATCGTCAACGGCTGCGCCTACGCGGACCTGCGTTTCAGCCACTCTCAATATGACAGATATGTCCGCCTGCAACAAAAAGCAATCCAACAGAAAGCCGGCCTGTGGAAAAATGTAACCCGAGATCAACTGCCAAAATGGCTCCAGCGCGAAAACCCGGACCTGCTCAAACAAGACTAAAACACCGCCGAGGCATGTTTTGTCTTTACATCTCTCTCGGGGCGCTATATAATTGTTGTTGACGAAATGACAGGATATTAGCCGAAAACCTACATTTACAGGAGGTCGAGTCATGGGCAGAATCGTATTTTCATCGGGCATTCTTATACTGACGTTGAGTTTGAGCGGCTGTATCGTTTCCATCGGCAGCGGCGGGCGCAAGCATGATCCGGACTGCGTACATGTCCATAACACCGACAGCGTCATTGCGGAAATTGACGCCGCCGGCAGACTCTTTTCGGATTCCGACAAGGCGGACATCTACACGGCGATCGCTCAACGCCGGGGGCTCAGCAGCAAAGCACAGAGCTATCTGGTCAAGGAGGCGTTCCGGCACCTTTTCAGCGAGTCGTCGAAGGAAAAGGTCATCCTCGCTCTCATTGAGAACCCGTGTTTTGACGATGTCGGCAAGAAGGCTGTGCTTGCGAGTCTTCGCCGGTTTTTTTCCGACAGCAGCAAGAAGAGGGTCCTGCAGGCCATAAACCGGCGTGAACAAATGCCCGAAGTGATAGAAGTCGAAATGACGACCGAGGTCATTGTGGAAAACGCGGTCCGGTAGTCTTCTGGTATGAGGATCCTTTCAAGTAGATGAAAAGCATTGTTAAAACATGTCTGCTTACCGTGGCGATGCTTCCGGCTTTGGCGCAGTCGATGCCGACTGTTTCCGCTCGGGAACCTGATGCGGCCAACATAGCCGATATGCTGGAACCGATTCGCAAGGAGTGGAAGCTGCCGGCGTTGGCTGCGGTGGTCGTCAGCAAAGGCAAAGTCATCGGCCTGGGCGCCGTTGGTGAGCGGAAGTATAAGAGCGGCATCAGTGTCACCACAAACGACAGGTTTCACTTGGGGTCATGTACGAAGGCTATGACGGCTACGATGATCGGCATGCTCGTCGAGCGAGGGAAACTGCGATGGGACATGACTTTAGCAGAAGCGCTGCCCGGTTTGGCAATGAGCGACGGTTACAAGCCGGTTACGATAAGACATCTCCTGGCGCATCGGGCGGGCTTGCCGAAGGCAAACTGGCCGACGGGAAAGACATTTATGGATATGCACAATCTGCCGGGCAGTCCGAGACAACAGAGGCTCGCCTATGCAAAGCTGATGCTGAATCAGAAACCGCAGGCAAAACCCGGCGAAAAGTATATATACTCCAATGCGGGCTTTGCGATTGCCGGCGTCATTGCCGAGGAAGCGACCGATACGGCATGGGAGGAGTTGATGCGAACTATGCTGTTTCGGCCGTTGGGAATGAAGACGGCGGGTTTCGGGGCGATGGGGACGCATGGTAAGATCGATGAGCCGTGGCAGCACAAGAGGGGTCTGCTGGGGCGAACCAAGGCGATCGCGCCCGGCAGATACAGCGACAGTCCCCCTGTCATCGGACCCGGCGGGACCGTGCATTGTTCGATGGGCGACTGGGCGAAATTCATTATCCTGCACCTTGAAAAGGGGAGCTTTGCAGGCAGGCAATTGATAAAGGCCGAGACCCTTGCCGAATTGCGAAAACCTTATTTCGGCGGCAACTACGCAGGCGGCTGGGACGCGGTCGAGCGCCCGTGGGGCGGGGGCAGGGTCTTTTCGCACTCCGGCACCAACAACCGGAACTACGCCGTAGTCTGGATGGCCCCGCTGAAAAGATACGCCGTACTGATCGCAACAAACCAGGGCGGCGGCAACGAAGCCAAAGCCCTCGACAAAGTAGCCGCCACACTCATCAGGAAGTTTAAACCGTAAAACGCCTGCCCTTCAGACAGGGTCAGCATTTCGTGTCGGCAATTCGGATAATTTGTTTGACAACCGGGCTGCTTTGGCTGATATTGCAGATTATAAGACAGTCCACACGCTGTTTTTAGTCGCTCTTGATTGCAGATGAAAGGGACCGCAATGGCGGATGCAAAGTTTGTGATGGATATGGCAAAGCTGATCATCGCCGCGGCATGGGCTGACGGCGAGTTGCAGGCCGAGGAAATCAATTCACTCAAAGGACCTTGTTTTCAGTCTCGGCGACATCACCGAAGGCGACTGGGCACAGCTTGATATCTATACCGACACGCCCGTGAGCGCCGATGAAAGAGATCAACTGCTGGCGCGGGTGCTTGACCATGTCAGGTCGCAAGGCGACAAGGAATTTGTCATCGGCACGGTGAAGCGTCTTGTCGAAGCCGACGGGGTTGTCAGCAGGGAGGAAGCGAAGTTTCTGGAGGGCGTCAGGGAAGTCGTGGAAAATGCCGACACTGGTCTGGGCGGGATGCTTTCCAGACTGCTCAAGCCGACGATCAATCGTCGCAAAGACGCATTCCTTGCCGGTACGCAGCGGGAAAAGCACATCGATGACTTTATCAAGAACACCATCTACTATGACATCAAGACTCAAACACCGGAGTTGGCCGCAAAGATTGACATACCCGAGCACAGACTGCGTCAGCTTTGCCTGGCGGCCGGTTTGTTGGCCCGGGTCGCCTGGGTCGACCAGGACATATCCGACGAGGAAAAACAGACAATAGCCGCCGTGCTGTCAAAATCGTGGGGGCTGGCGAAACTCGAAGCCCGCCTTGTCGCCGATATCACTTGTGCAAGGACGATGAAGGGGCTGGATTATTTCCGCCTGGCAAGGAGCTTTTTCGAATGCACCACCCTGGATGAAAGACGCAGCTTTCTCAAATGCCTCTTTGCCGTCGCCAACGCCTCTGAAAAGACCAGCCACGATGAAGTCGAGGAAATACGCAGGATTGGGGAATCACTCAAACTCCAGCACAAGGACTTTATCGCGGCAAAGATAACCATATCCGACGAGGACCTCGGCATAGCGTAAAGTGTTATCCATTAGAACAGGAGACTGAAATGAGATTTCGTGGAATGAGTCCAGTTGCAGTTTTGATCGGTACTATTGCAGTGATCGGGGCGATGTTGCTGCCAGGCTGCGCCAAGCGGGATACCGCACCCGACGCCAGGCCGAAGATCGCGCTGGTGATGAAGTCGCTGCAGAACGAGTTTTTCAAGACGATGGAGGAAGGGGCACGGGCACACCATTTAGAGCACAGCGATGCGTACGACTTGAAGGTGGTGGGCATTCGCAATGAGCAGGATGTGGCGCAGCAGGTTGACTTCGTCGAGATGATGATCGCCCAGGATGTCGATGCGATTGTTCTTGCTCCTGCCGACTCCAAGGCCCTTATCCCCGTGTGCATCAAGGCGCTGGAGGCGGGCGTGGTGGTGGTGAATATCGACAACAAACTGGATGAGGCGCTGCAGGAGTCCAAGGGCATTGACATACCGTTTGTCGGCCCCGACAACCGCAAGGGCGCGGCTCTGGCGGGGCAATACCTGGCGGACAGACTCAAGCCGGGCGATGAGGTGGCGATCATCGAAGGGGTCCCCAACGCATTCAACGGGATACAGCGAAAGGCCGGTTTCCAGGATGCGGTAAAGGCCGCCCAACTCAAGATCGTCAGTTCGCAGTCGGGATACTGGGAGACGGACAAGGCAATGGAGTGTGTCTCGGCGATTGTTAGCGAGTATCCGAATCTCAAGGCGGTGCTGTGTGCAAACGACAGCATGGCGCTCGGGGCGGTGGCGGCGATCAAGGCGGCGGGCAAGACCGAAACTGTCCGGGTCGTGGGATTTGACAATATCGGCGCCGTGCAGAAGTTGGTCAAGGCCGGCTCGGTCCTGTGCACCGTGGACCAGCACGGAGACAAGCTGGCGGTCTTCGGCATCGAATACGCGATCGAAATCCTGACGAACAAGACGACGCCTGCGGACAAGGAAACACCGGTGGATTTGATTACGGCGGACAATCTCAAATGAGTGCATCCGGCCAATTGCTGCTGGCGCTTCGGGGCATCTGCAAGTCGTTTGGGACGGTGGATGCAGTGCGAAATGTGGACCTGGATCTTCATGCCGGCAGCGTGCATGCGCTGGTCGGAGAAAACGGAGCGGGCAAGAGTACGCTGGCGCAGATCTTAGGCGGAACATTACACGCCGATTCCGGAACGATGACGCTGGAGGGCAAACCATATCGACCCGCAACTCGCAGGCACGCGCAGCGGTGCGGTGTTGGCATGGTGATGCAGGAGTTGAATCTGTTCGGCAATCTGACAGTCGCCGAGAACATCTTCTTGGAATCGCTTCCGAGACGCTGGGGCATCATTGATTACGGACGTCTGCATCGCGCTGCACAAGAGGTAATGGCAAAGATCGGTTTGACTGCGGTCGCGGTGGACCGGCCGGTCGGCAATCTCGGCGTGGGTACGCAGCAGATGGTCGAGATTGCGGCGGGGCTTTCGCAGGACTGCCGTATTCTGATCCTCGACGAACCGACCGCGGCGCTTACGGACAGGGAAACGCAACTGCTGTTTGCCCAGATCGGCAGGCTGCGTACCGAGGGTGTGGCTGTTCTCTATATTTCGCACCGCATGGAGGAGATCAAGCGTATCGCCGATACGGTGACGATTCTCCGGGACGGCGAGCGTATAGCCACGCACGCTATCGATGAACTGACTATCGAGGAGATCGTCAACAGCATGGTGGGACGTGATCTTTCGCAGGAGACCCTTTCCCATGCACACACAGCGGGCAAAACTGCACTGCGGGTAGTCGATCTGTGTGTCGGGTCGAAGGTACGGGGCGTGTCGTTTGAGGTGCGTGCCGGGGAGATATTGGGCTTTGCGGGGTTGATGGGATCGGGACGCACCGAAACGATGCGTGCGATATTCGGCGCAGACCCCTTAACATCGGGGCAGATATTTCTCCACGGCGCCGACAAGCCAACGCGAATCGCCAGTCCGCGGCAGGCCGTCGCCAACGGGATCGCTTTGATCCCGGAGAATCGAAAAGAGGAAGGGCTTTTTCTACCCCTGGGTCTGGACCGCAATATCTCGCTGCCGAGTCTGGCCCGTCTGTTTCCTGACGGCGTTGTCCGCCCGGCTAAGGAAAGGCAACTCGCCGAGCGCTACACGGGCGCATTGCAGGTGAAGTGCTCGGGCGTCGATCAGACGGTTGGGACACTGAGCGGCGGCAATCAGCAGAAGGTTGTGATCGCCAAGTGGCTGGCCCGCAACTGCGACATTCTGATTTTCGATGAGCCGACACGCGGTATCGACGTGGGCGCCAAGTTCGAGATTTATCATACGTTAGCCGATCTTGCCGAACGGGGCAAGGCTGTGATCATGGTGTCCGCCGATCTGCGGGAGTTGATGGCCGTCTGCGACCGTATTGCCGTGCTTTCGGAGGGTCGGCTGGCGGCGAT